>Ga0129302_1003761_pt1 | contig 10208 bp, 6 predicted proteins | sample BlaSprsedimmetaG_FD_94476 | JGI IMG/M metagenome (GOLD analysis project Ga0129302, IMG submission 94476) | Hot spring sediment bacterial and archeal communities from California, USA to study Microbial Dark Matter (Phase II) - Blank Spring... | ecosystem: Environmental > Aquatic > Thermal springs... | reverse complement strand
TATGTAGCTGACCAGGAGCTTGGTGGTGAATTGGGACGATCCGACTATCAGTATGGGGCGGTCCTTCACCGCGCATTCCGCGCAATCAAACTGCCGGCCGAAAACGAACGAATCTTTTGTAGCAGCCATGATGATTGTGAAAACCCAGCAGGTGGAATAAACAGCTTTCCTCAGGTTCAGCCCAAAAACAGGGACACCCGAATTTACCCTTTTTTGATTATTCCTTATTTCGGAAAAATTTGGAAGGAGTTTCCTCCTTACCTGCTCTATTCTAAACCTGGAGAGAAGACGAAAAACGCAGGCCGGGCAAAAAAAAACAGGAGCGGCTCGGAATCCGGGCCACTCCTGTTGTATTGGCTTGTGGGCGGCCGATCAGCCCAGGTGCTCGAGCACGATCCGCAGCATCCGCCGCACCGGCTCGGCCGCGCCCCAGAGCAATTGGTCGCCGACGCTGAAGGCGGTCAGATAGTCCGGGCCCAGGTTGAGCTTGCGCAGGCGGCCCACCGGGATATCGAGGGTGCCGGTGACTCTGGCCGGGGTCAGCTCCCGCAGGGTCTCCTCCCTGGTGTTGTCCACCACGTACACCCAGTCGTTGTGCGAGGCGACGGCCGACCTGATCTCATCCAGCGGCACATCCCGCTTGAGCTTGACGGTGAACGCCTGGCTGTGGCAGCGCATGGCGCCCACCCGGACGCAGCAGCCGTCCACCGGCACCGGATTCCCATCCAGGCCCAGGATCTTGTTGGCCTCGGCCATGCCCTTCCATTCCTCCCTGGTCTGGCCGTTGTCCATGGCCCGGTCGATCCAGGGAATAAGGCTCCCTGCCAGGGGCGCGCCGAAGTTGGCCGTGGGCAGGGAATCCTCCCGCAGGGCAAGGGTAACCGTGCGGTCGATATCAAGGATGGCAGAGGCCGGGTCGTCCAAGAGACCGGCGGCCCGGTTGCCGAGAAAACGCATCTGTTCCATCAGCTCCCGCATGTTTTTGGCCCCGGCGCCGGAGGCGGCCTGATAGGTCATGGAGGTGACCCACTCCACCCAGCCCTGCTCGAACAGGCCGCCCAGCGCCATGAGCATCAGGGAGACCGTGCAGTTGCCGCCGATGTAATCCTTGATGCCGGCGGCCAAGGCCTGGTCGATGACCGCGCGGTTGACCGGGTCGAGGACGATGACCGCGTGCTTTTCCATGCGCAGGGTGGAGGCTGCGTCGATCCAGTAGCCCTGCCAGCCGTCCCGGCGCAGCTCCGGGTACACCGCCGTGGTATAGCCGCCCCCCTGGCAGGAGACAATGATGTCCATGGCCGACAGCAGCTTCCGATCATGGGCGTCATGGAGCCGGTGCACCGTGCCGTTGATCTCCGGTCCGTCCTGGCCTACCTGGGAAGTGGAAAAAAAGAACCACTCGCAGCCGTGAAAATCGTCTTCCTCCCGCATCCGCTCCATGAGCACCGAACCGACCATCCCCCGCCAGCCGATAATTCCAACTTTTCGCATTGTTCTCTGTATCCTCGCCTTTCTGTTTCCTGTTCAACTGGTATATAACGATGTAATTCCCTCAACAATCAGGGGCGCCACCGAGTACAGGTCCAGCAGATCATCCGAACGGCGACCTGGGTAGGTGTCCGAGCCGATGATCCGCTCAATGCCCCGGGCCCGGAACCTGGCCCGTGCCTCTTCGGGCAGCACCAGGTGGGTGGCCATGATCAGCACGTTGACGGCCCCGGCCTCGTAGCACCGGTCCACCGTCTGGAGCATCGAGCCGCCGGTGCGGATCATATCGTCACAGATGATCGCCGTCTTGCCGCGCACGGCGCTGGAGAGCTGCCCGACGATGGTCTGGTCCACATCGAACCGGTCCTTGTTGGCTGCGGTATGGGGGCAGCCAAGCAGACCGGCCAGGCGGGCCACCCGCTTGCTGAACCCGTAATCCGGCGACACCAGCACGTAATTCTCCACCCCGATCTCGATGATCTTGCGGGCGGCCAGATGCTCGGTCCACAGGTGCCTGGTCCTGATTTCTCCGGCATGCGCGTGCAGCACCGACTCGGAGTGGAGATCGATAAAGGCCACATAGTCCGGACGGGCCCGGTAGATCTGCCGGGTCCGGGTTATGCCCTTGGGGATCTCGCCGGAGTCCGGCTTAGCCCGTTCCATGGTTGAATAACCGAGGTACGGGATGACGACGTTGACCCTCCGGCCGTTCCAGAAGCGGCAGCCGGCAATCAGATCCACCAGCTCCTGGTGGGCCGAATCGTCCGGGGTTGCGGCGATGATGACGATGTCCTTTCCCGATATGTCGCAGGGAAAGGCATGGTAGCGCTCGCCGTCGGCAAACTGGCGGCAGATCATCTCCGTCAGGGCAATGCCCAGCTCATCCGCCACCTTCTGCGCCAGTTCCGTCGAGGCCAGGTTCGCTATCAGGAGGATGTTGTCGGGTCTGATCATGGCGGCCGGGTTATCCTCGGTTCAGCGCTTCGACGATTTCATCGCCCATCCGGGCCGTCCCGACGGCCCGGGAGCGGTCGACGGCAATATCGGCCGTCATGATGTCGCGGTCCAGGGTTTTCGCCACGGCCGCCTCGATGCCATCCGCCGCCTCGTCGTATCCCAGGCTGTAGCGCAGCATCATGGCCGCCGACAGGATCTGGGCGATGGGGTTGGCGATGCCCTTGCCCGCGATATCCGGAGCCGAACCGCCGGCCGGTTCGAACAGGCCGAATTTTTCGGCGTTGAGGCTGGCCGAAGCCAGCATACCCATGGAACCGGTCAGCATGGCCGCCTCGTCGGAAATAATGTCGCCGAACATGTTGTCGCACAGCATGACGTCGAACTGGCCGGGCGCCCGAACCAGTTGCATGGTGGCGTTGTCAATGTAAATGTGGTTCAGCTCCACGTCCGGATAGTCGGCCGCGATACCGTTGACCACTTCCCGCCACAGGACCATGGTCGTCAGCACATTTGCCTTGTCGACCGAGGTCACTTTTTTTCTCCGCAGCCGCGCCGCTTCAAAGGCCATGCGGGTAATGCGTTCGATTTCGGCCCGGGTGTAGACCAGCGTGTCCCATGCCCGTTCTTCGGGTCCTTTGCCCTCCCGGCCCTTGGGCTGGCCGAAATAGATGCCGGAAGTCAGCTCGCGGACCACCAGGATGTCAAACCCGTCACCGACGATATCGGGCCGCAGCGGGCAGGACGAAACAAGCGACCGGAAGACCTTGGCCGGCCTGAGGTTGCAGAACAGATCGAAATGTTTGCGCAGCGGCAGCAGGGCCGCCCGTTCCGGCTGCCGCTCCGGGGGCAGGTTCTCCCACTTGGGCCCGCCGACCGAGCCGAAGAGGATGGCGTCGCTCTCCTCGCATGTCTTCAGGGTTGACTCCGGCAGGGCATGCCCGTGCCGGTCTATGGCGATTCCCCCGACATCGGCCTCGGTGTATTGCAGGGCGAAACCGAACTTTTTCTGAGCGGCATCGAGCACCTTCAGCACCTCAGCCATCACTTCGGGCCCTATGCCGTCTCCCGGCAAAACCGCAATTTTTTTCATCAATGACTCTCCTCGATTTCCCTGGTATTCCATTCCTCTAAAGAAAAACGTACATACCAAATCAAGCGTTTTTTGACCACCAATTGTTGATTTTCCCGGTGAAACCAAGTCCAAAATCGAAATCGGGATCGAAATCGATTCCCTCAATCCCTGATTCTCTTATGAACTTTTGAAGAGCAGCAATTTCCTCCCTCGATGCGAGGATGCAAACATCGTATCTTCCCTGGCCGGTTGCTTCCTTTTCGATTTCGTTCGGTTGTAATTTTTCCGGTAAAGCTATTCAGGCTTCCGGAACAGCAGCATGAACCGTTTGGCCCGCGAAAAAGGAAGCATCGTTTCCTCAACCCCGACGCAGGCAAAACCGCCCACCCTGTCTCCTTTCCGCCAGTCCCCCCTGCCGCCACCCCCCTGCATGCAGATCACCAGGGTCTCTGGTCCTGCCAGGGGGGCGACCATGCCCAGGAAAGTCGCCACGTCGGCGACGGCGCGGCCGGTGATGACCGCATACTTCCCCGCTGCGATTCTTTTCTCTTCGACCCGGGCCGCCGCGACTTCAATATCCTTCAGGCCCGTCTGCCGGATGACATGCCGCAGGAATGCGCCCCTTCGCTCCCGGGGCTCCAGCAGAACGACACTGAGGTCCGGGCGGACGATCTTCAGCACCAGGCCGGGAAAACCCGCGCCGCTGCCCACGTCGAGCAGTGAGGAGTTCGCGCGGGCAAGCCGGTCAAGGATCGGGACCAGGGTCAGGGAATCGAGGAAATGCTTGTCAACGATGTCTTCCAGCCTGGTGTTGCGGGCGATGAGGTTGATCTTCCTGTTCCACTTCTCCAGCTCCACGCAGTAGCGGACCAGACGGGCTACCGTCTCGTCGCCGGCACCGATGCCTAACCGTTCCAGGCCGCGGCGCAGCAGATCCCCGGCCTCCTCTCCCCGGTCCCCGGTCATTGGCCGGCTTTTTCGCCGCTGTCCTCCACGCGTACGGCCACCGACCTTTCATGGGCGGTCAATCCCTCCAGGGAGGCCAACCGCCTGATATGGTCGGCGTCATTGAGCAGGGCCTGCCGGGAATATGAAATGATCGAACTCTTTTTGAGAAAGATCTCCACGCCCAGGGCGGATGCAATCCGGGCCGTGCCCATGGTCGGCAGCACATGGTTGGGGCCGGCCACGTAATCACCGGCCGCCTCCGGGGTAAACGGCCCGAGAAATACGGCGCCGGCATGCCGCACCGCAGGCAGCCACCGCCACGGGTCCCGGACCTGGAGTTCCAGGTGCTCGATGGCGATCCTGTTGGCCAGCTCGACGGCCTCTTCCAGGGAATCCGCCAGCAGGATGGCGCCTTTTTCCCGCAACGCGGTCAGGGCCACCTCCCGGCGGCTCAGTTTCTCCACCTGTTTTTCCAGTTCGCCGATCGTTCGCTCCGCGATGCTCCTGCTGGTGGTGATCAGCAGGGCGAGGGCCTGGGGATCGTGCTCCGCCTGGGCCAGCATGTCGGCGGCGATGTAGGCCGGGTTGGCCTCCTCGTCGGCCACGATCAGCACCTCGCTGGGTCCGGCGATCATATCGATCCGGACCCGGCCCATGACCTGGCGCTTGGCTTCGGCCACGTACTGGTTTCCGGGGCCGACGATCACGTCCACCGCCGGGATTGTCTCCGTCCCATGGGCAAGGGCACCAATGGCCCAGGCCGAACCGGTCTTGTACACCTCGGTGATGCCCACTTCCCGGGCGGCCGCGAGCAGCGCCGGATTGACGCGACCCTCGCTGTTGGGCGGCGTGACCATTACTCTTCGCGACACACCGGCGATGGCCGCTGGGATGCCGTTCATCAGGACCGACGAAACCAGCGGCGTGGAGCCTCCCTGCCCGCCCGGGACATAGAGCCCGGCGGAATCAACCGGCCGCACCAGCCTGCCGGTGATCGTCCCGTCCTCGCGGGTCAGCAGCCAGGAATCCTCCATTTCCCGTTCATGGAAGGCCCGGATGCGCTCCGCGGCAAAGCGGATGGAGGCCAGGACCCGGTCATCCACCTCCTCCGCGGCCCGGGCCATCTCCTCTTCGGTTGCCCGCAGTCCTCCGGCGGTCATGTTCGGAGCGTCAAACCGCCTGGTATACTCGACAACGGCCTCGTCGCCCCGCCGCCTCACCGCATCGATGATTTCGGCCACCGCCTCCCGGCAGCCGGGGTCGCCGAAGGTGAATCTGTCGAGGAGGGCAGCCGTCAGCCGGGCGCCTTCCTCGGTTGCAACTGAAACCATCCGAATGATCATCTCTTCTCCTGTTGCGCTGTAATGAGAGGCTTTCTTCTTCCCACCGCTTCTAATGCTCCCTGATCAGTTCGAGAAGCTCCTCGGCGCTGATCCGGGCGCTGACGTCGGTCCCCTCGAGCAGGGAGTTGGCCAGGTCGCGTTTTTCCTGGTGCAGCTTGACGATCTTCTCTTCAATGGTATTGGCGGTCACCAGCCGGTAGACGGTCACCGGCCGTTTCTGCCCTATGCGGTGCGCCCGGTCCGCGGCCTGATCCTCCACGGCCGGATTCCACCAGGGATCCATGTGGATGACGTAGTCGGCAACGGTCAGATTGAGCCCGAGGCCGCCCGCCTTGAGGCTGATCAGGAACAGGTCGCCCTCCCCTTCCTGGAAGGATTCAACCTGGCGCTGCCGCTCCCTGATGGGGGTCGTCCCGTCCAGGTATTTGTAGAAGATCCCCTCGTTGTCAAGATATTCCCGGATCAGGGCCAGGTGGCCGGTGAACTGGCTGAACACCAGCGCTTTGTGCCTGCTGCCGATCAACTCTTCCACCACTTCGACGAAAACCTGCATCTTGGCCGACGGGATGTCAATGTCCGGGACGATCAGCCGGGGATTGCAGCAGGCCCGGCGCAGCTTCATGATCTCCGCCAGTATCTGCATGTGCCGGCCGCTTTTCTCTGAACTGCTCTCTATATTTTCAAGGGCCTGCTGCCTGAGGGCCTCGTAGAAGCGCATCTCCGGGGGCATCATTTCGACGCGCAGGGAAACCTCGGTCCGCGGCGGCAATTCGTCGAGGACCTGCGACTTGATGCGGCGGAGCATGAAGGGCCGGATAGTCTTTTTCAGCCTCTTTTTTGCTTCCCGGTCATGGTGTTTCTCAATGGGGATGCCGAAGCGGGCGTTGAACTGCTTGAACGTCCCGAGCAGACCGGGATTGATGAAGCGGAACAGGTTCCACAGTTCGCCGAGATGATTCTCGATGGGCGTGCCGGTGGTTACCAGGCGGAACCGGCCCTTGAGCCGCATCGCCGCCCGGGAGCGCTTGGTGCCGGCGTTTTTGATGGCCTGGGCCTCGTCCAGAACTATGGTCTGCCACTCCACCGATTCGAGCAGCCTGATCTCCTGCTGCAGCAAGGTATAGCTGGTGATCAGGATGTCAAACTTGCCCAGGGAGTCGACCTTGTCTTTTCTGCCCGCGCCGCTGAACATGTGCACCCTGAGGGTCGGGGCGAACCGGATGATCTCCTGCTCCCAGTTCATGCACACGGAGGTGGGCGCGACCACCAGCGTCGGCCCGTTCCTGGCCAGGTGGAGGATGACCGCCAGGGCCTGCAGGGTCTTGCCCAGGCCCATGTCGTCGGCCAGGCAGGCCCCGACGCCGAGATGCGCCAGCTGCGCCATCCAGACAAAGCCTTCCACCTGGTAGTCGCGCAGCTCGGCCTGGAGGGTGGACGGTACTTCCGGGGCCAGTTCCTGAGCCTCCCGGATCAGCCGCAGTCGCTTTTTCCAGCCCTCGTCGGCCCGGGTTTTCGCCTCCTGGGTCAGGTCCTCCAGGGCGAGCGCCGCCAGGGGGTGGATAAATACCTCATTATCCCTGTTTTCGTGCTTGCTTTCGGAGAGGAGGATGAGCTCGTTCAGGCGCTTGCGGAACTCCTGCGTCAAGGCCAGGAACTGCGAGTCGCCTATGGGGATGAACCGGCTGCGGGACTGCTTCACCCTGTCCAGCAATGTTTTCAGTTCAATGACTTCATCCTGGTTGATGTCCAGGGTGCCGCTGATCCCAAACCAATCCTGCTGACTGGTGCGGATATTGAGGTTCAGCTGGTTGACCCCGGTTTGGCGGCTGACGGACAGCTTCCCGCCTTCCGGCCACTCGAGCACGATCCTGTCTCGAATTTCCTCGAGCTCCAGCAGTGCCTGGAGGCACTCTTCCGGATCGAAAAGGTGCCATTCCCGCTTGTTTTCCTGCTCCAGGTCAATGGCCAGATCAAGAATGGGGCAGCTTTCCTCTATCTCACGGGCTTTTTCCTCCTCGAGCCTGAGGTTGCGCCTTGTCTGCAGCCGCCTGCCGTTCACCTCGGCCACGATATTGGCCACCCCGGCGCCGGGCTTGAGATACGGACCGCCCCCCGGAAACGGCTGGACGAACATCTCCAGCCGAAACCCGCTGCCGTAGGGTATGAAGTGAAGGTGGATGGTGGGATCGGCCTCGACGAATTCGACATCGCGGTTGACGATGTCCACGCCCATCGATGAATGCACGGTCATGAACGAGGCGATGCTGCCGATGACTTCCAACAGCTGGGCGCTGGCGGACAAAGGCACCCGCAGACCCTTGCGGCCGGTAATGGCCGCCACCCGCCTGTGGTTGTCACCCACCCGGATAACCTTGAAGCGGGTGGGCGTCTCCTGCCAGATCGCGACATTGCCTTCCCCGATGTCCTGGGTAAAATGAATGAACAGGTAATCGCCCTGCTGCTCAACCAGCAGTTCGGGTTCACCGGCGACGATCTCCACCGGGGTCTGCGGCGACTTTTCAAGAAATACCAGGGGATGGCCGATCAGGGCAGGCAGGGCTGCTTCCAGGTCAAAAACGTAGCCGCCGGCCCTGCCGGATTCCTCGTCAACGGGTGTCAATGCCGCGCAGATTCTGCGGTCAGGCGCGGTGAGGTACTCGAGGTCGATCTGGTCGGCCAGACGGCTCAATGCCAGGGTCCGGCCCTTGCTCCACTCCCCGGAGGCCTTTTTCTTCTGCTCTTTGGGAACCAGGTGCAGGGTGCCGTCCTCATAGCGCACCATCCAGGCCAGCCGGGTATTTCTCTCCTGTTCCTTGACGGTGCTGGTCAGGTTGATCAGTTCCTGCAGGCTGTGTTTCCATGACGTGCCCGTTTCGATAATCTGGACAATCGACCTGCAGCGCAGATCGCGTCGGTATGCTTCGCCGATAATGCCGTAATCCCGTTCGCTTTTCCCCAATTCATCCAGCAGCATGGCGGATTCCATGGCCAGCCACGAGAACCCGTTTCCGGCGGCGCGTTCATGGAGGGAAACCAGGCGCTCCCTGAACTCATCGGGGATCTCGACCCCCATCCAGTACAGGCAGAAGGTGGCGAGCAGCCTGGTCAGGCTGCTATCGTGGGCCCTGAGCTGTTCGGTCAGTTCCATCATGTCGGACATTTCGTCGTCCATGGAGCCGGCAACCGCATTGATGAACAGGTAGGGCACCTCCTCCGGGCATCCACTGTACCTGTCAAGGGCGGATGAAACGTATCCCTTGATCAGCGCCCGGTCTTCGTCCCGGTTTCTTTCCAGCAGGGCGAGGAGACAGAACAGTCCCGGCAGACCGAAAAAAAACGCCCGCCTGTCCCCAAAAAAATCGTGCAGGGTCCGCAAGTCGGCGTCAAAGAGTGCAAAGGCGTCGTCGGAATCTCCGCGCAGGAACGCGACCGTGCCGGCAAACCCGGAGGCCTTGAACGAATCGGCATGGCGGTCCAGCAACTGCTCAAGGTTGTCCAGCCGCCCCTGCAGGAGCAGATATCCGGCCAGCAGACGGTGAAAAGGGACCTGTTCATCCGGCGAAACGGTTATGACCGATTCATCTTCGAGATAATCCAGCACCGGCGGGTAATGTTGCAGCCGCGCCATGCTGTCACGTAAAATCTGCTCAAGGAGGTAGAACTGGAGGGAGCCGGGCAGGCCGCCGAACCAGCCGGGATCAAAGGCCTCGGCCGCAACCGGGACCGCCGGCGCTTTCCCGGCAAAACTTGTCCGGCAGTGCTCGTCGAGAAAAATCTGCGCCTCTTCGATCTTGTCAAAATCCCTGCTGTAGACGCCGATGCGGAACTGGCGCATGGCCCGCCAGCACCTGGTGGTCCGCTTGCCGTACTGGTAGGACACCGGAGCCTGCTTCTCGATAACGGCGGCAAGGCCGGGAAAGATGCCCAGCACTATTGCATGCCTGGTAACATACTCAACCAGGGGCTGGGGGAGGCGGTTTTTCTCGTCCAGGAGTTTCTTCCGGCGCAGACCGGTTATCGCTGCCTGCAAATCCTCCTTCCTGGGGCGGAATGTTCCGAGCTCCCCGAAGTCCGCTTTCTGCATGCAGGTCAGCAGAAAGGCGGCGGAGACCGGCTCATAAATTACCGATATGCAAAGCAGCAGTGATTTTTCAAACGGCGGCAGGGCCGCAATGACCGAAAGAGCAGCCTGTTCCTGTTCAGCAACCATGGGGTTCCGGAGATAGAATGCACAAAAAAAACCAAAAGAAAGAATAATATACCACGGAAACGGCGTTTATTTAGTGTCCGTCCAGAAACGGCAATATCCGAACGATTGATTGAGAATAATTATCACCAGAGTAACCGCCATCTCGCTCGCGAACAGCGTTTGTAATAACCAATCTCAAAAATTTGCTTCT
>Ga0129302_1003759_pt1 | contig 10213 bp, 12 predicted proteins | sample BlaSprsedimmetaG_FD_94476 | JGI IMG/M metagenome (GOLD analysis project Ga0129302, IMG submission 94476) | Hot spring sediment bacterial and archeal communities from California, USA to study Microbial Dark Matter (Phase II) - Blank Spring... | ecosystem: Environmental > Aquatic > Thermal springs... | reverse complement strand
TCATTTTGTGTAATGCTGCGCTAACTGTTCCAACATTTCTGATTGCAAGTTCGATTTGTCCCTTCAGAGTTGGAGAAGAAGCTATTGAAATGGGGATCTCTCCGTATCCAAAGGCAGAGATTTCAATAAATTGTCCGGGCTTGAAAGTCCAGTTTTCTCTCAGGTTTGAATCATCAAATTGGATTGTGAAACTTTTGATGTCGCTGGTCAAATCTTTAATTTGTGTAATAGTTGCCATGTTTGGAACGTATGGGTTTTCTGTCATTTCATTTACCTCCAAGGATGTCTTTAATCATATCTTCCATGAATATAAATGCTGGACAAACCTGAGAACATCTGCCGCATCCAGTGCAGGAATACATGTCATAGTGCTCTTTTGTATAACTCAGTTTGTGCATAAGCCTTTGTTTCATTCTTGCAGCTATGGAGTCTCTTTCGAACCCAACTCCTGCAAGCCAGGTGAAGCCTCGCAGCATACAAGAGTCCCAAAATCTTTCTCGTTTAACCACGTTTCCTTCAACGGTATCGGACATGTTAAAGCAGGAACAAGTTGGACAGAAAAAGTTGCAACCGCCACAAACAATACATTTTTTACCATATTCGGCGGCTACAGCATCAATTTTTTGGTGAATTATTTTTTCGATCCCTTGAACGTTGAACTTCACATCCATTTTTTCGATACGCCGCTCTTTCACCATTTTTTCGATACACTGCTCTTTCACTTCTTCTTTTCGTTCTATGTCCTCAAATGATGCAGGCGCCAATGACAATTTTTGGATAATTTCTTCACCCTTTTCATTGCCAGATTCAACAAGGTAAACGTCTCCCAAGTCTGTGAGGGCAAGATCGAAACCAGATTCGGCGGCTGGACCAGTTCCCATAGCTGCACAGAAACAATGTTCTTTTGGTTCGTGACAATTGTAAGCAACAATTGTCAATTTATCCATTTTGGATAGAACGTAAGGGTCTTGGATTTTGTTCTTTTTAGCGTAGTCTTCAAAGAAGATTTTTAGGCACTGAAAAGCTGCAATGTCGCAGGGTCTAATCCCGAGTAGAACTCTTTTCTTGGATTCAACGGTTGGTTTGATTTTGTTTCCTTCAACTTCCAGAACTGTTTCGGTGACGGGAAAGACGTAATTTTTTGGGTTATCCAAAGGGATTTTTGAGAAGTCAATTTCTGAAGCGGCCTCTATGGGAAGATAGAGTCCATTAGATTTTGGCGCGATTATTTCTCCTTCAGCTTTGAGAGCGTTGACAAACTTGGGAAAATCTTCTTTTTCCAATATGTGGGCATGTAGATGTTTGTGTTCCATTTTTAGTTCACCTTCTCAATTTTTACAGCGCAAACTTTAAACGCAGGAATTTTGGCGACTGGGTCAAGCGCGGCTATAGTGAGCTTATTTGCTGGGGCTTCCTTGAAGTGCCAAGGAATAAAGACAGTTCCCGGTGGAACAATTTCTGAAACTTCGGTGCGAACAAGGATTTCACCTCTCCTTGAACTGACCTTCACCATCTGATTCTTTCGAACCCCTATTTTCTTTGCATCTTCTGGGTGAAGCTCAATATACCCAGAGCGGACTTCGCGGTCAAGCGTTGGCGACCTCCTAGTCATTGACCCAGTGTGCCAATGGAATACAACTCGTCCAGTAGTCAAACGGAAGGGGTAGTCCTCATCAGGTTCTTCGGCTGGCGGTACGTATTCGCACGGATGACATTTTCCTTTTCCGTGGCTGAAATTTCCATCTTTGTGCAAGAACATAGTGCCACCGTGGCTAGTATTTGGACATGGCCAAGCTATGCCAAAAGGAAATTCATCGGAATATATTCTATCCCAAGTTATTCCTCCATAAATTGGCGTCACTTTGTTTATTTCGTCCAATATTTCTTTTGGGTGCGAATAGCTGCATCCTTTATAGCCCATTCGTTCTGCTATTTGACCAATTATCCAGTAGTCTGGTTTAGAATCGACAACTGGTTCAACTGCTTTTCTAATTTTAGAAACCGTTCTTTGGGTGCTAGTGTAAGTTCCATCTTCCTCTGCGAAACTTGCTGCTGGAAGAACCACATCCGCAAGTTCTGCCGTGGGAGTCATGAAAATATCTTGAACCACCAAAAACGGTTTTTCTAGACATTCTTTAACATGGTTTATGTCAGGATCACTGATCATGGGATTCTCGCCCATAATGTATAATGCCTTGACTTTTCCGTCTCCTGCAGCGTGAATCATTTCAACAACAGTGTAACCTACTTTATCATCCATGTCTTCAACATTGATGCCCCAAGCCTTCGCCATCTTTTCCCTTGCTGCCGGATCAGTTACTTTTTGATACCCAGAAAACACGTTTGACAGTGCACCCAAGTCACAGGCACCTTGAACGTTTTGTTGCCCTCTAAGTGGATTAACACCTCCAGCATAGACGCCCATGTTGCCTAAAATCATCTGCAAGTTTGCACAGGACTTAACATTGTCGGTTCCTTGAATGTGTTGAGTAATACCCATAGAGTAGACAACAGATCCAGGCTTATTTTTAGCAAACATAATTGCAGCTTTTCTTAGATCCTCAGCGGGAATAGAAGTTAATTTTTCTGTGTTTTCAGGGGAGTATCTGTCGCTTGTAACGACTTTTTTCATCTCTTCAAACGCTTCAGGCTCTAAATGATTCTTTATGAATTCTTTATCCTCTAAGCCTTCCTCAAAGATTACATGCATGAAACTGTTTAGCCAGAGAACATCCGTTCCGCTCGATTGCCTTAAGTGGACATCAGCGAATTTTGCCAGCTGAATTTCTCGTGGATCAACAACAATAAGTTTTGCACCTTTCTCTTTAGCTTTTAAAATTTTTCCGCCAATAATGGGGTGTTGTTCTGTTGTATTTGATCCAGTTACTAAAATTGCCTTCGAATCCAACAGTTCATTAATAGAATTAGTCATTGCGCCACTACCAAAGGATGCCGCCAAACCTGCGACTGTTGAGGCATGGCATAGCCTTGCACAGTGGTCAACATTGTTTGTGTTCAGTACTGCTCTAGCAAACTTTTGCATTACATAATTTTCTTCATTCGTACATTTTGCAGAACTCAAACATCCTAATGCGTCGGAACCGTACTTCTCTTTTGTTTCCTTGAATTTTTTAGCAACCAAATCCAGAGCTTCGTCCCAACTAGCCTCAACAAACTTTCCATCTTTTTTGATCAAAGGCTTAGTTAATCTATCGGGACGTTGAATAAACTCGTGTATTTTCCAGCCTTTTATACACAATTTGCCTTGAGAAACTGGATGCAACTCGCAAGGAGTAGCACCCACAATTTTGCCGTCCTCAACATGCAGATATAGATTGCAGCCAGTGCCACAATAAACACATGTTGTTAAAACTCTCTTCATTTTTGTCGCCATCATTATTTCTCCGTTTTACTGATTGAAATCTCAAATTAGTTTGAATGATGAATAATACTTTGGTAATCTATAAATCTTTGGTAATGTGCTATCCGCAAGTCAGCAACTAAATATTTGTGTGTTCTGTTCTCGATTTACAAGCCAGTAAATGTTTCGTTTGTTACAAAAAACATTTTTCTTGTTTAATATCAAATGGGACATAAATTTCGTGATAATGCGTGCACATATAGAACTGCCAGTTGTGAAAAAATTCTTAGGCGTTACTTATACGAATGCAAAAGCTTTACGTGTACACGCATACATTTTTTTATTTATTAACAATGGAGTATTTTCGACTCTTGCCATCGCAGTTGATTTCGCCGTCACTGAAGAGTTTCTTTAGAGCGTTGTAAACTTTCTTTTCGGGTTTTTCGAGTTTTTCTGCGATCTCAGCGAGGGACAATGGTTCTGCAGAGAGTAGCTTAATTATGTCTTTATGTATTTTTGCCATTATTAGATCCCAGCCTATTTGTTTTAACGTTAATTGTATAGTTCTAGATAAAAATCTTTTAGTGAAAAAAGTGTTTAACCCTTGCTAAGAGCCTCACTTGTTTTCCTGTGAAAAATCTCGAGGCACTTGTTTATAGCTAAGTTAGCCCTCTTTTGCGAGTTTTTTGTGCCACTCGACAACTTCATCGAAGCCCATGATCTGTTTTAATTCTGCATCTAGATTTGTTGGGGCTACGATTAGAAGCCATCCTTCACCGTATGGGTCCTCGTTGACCAGTTCGGGTTTGGACTCCAACTCTCCGTTTACAGACTCGATTGTGCCGCTTACTGGGGCAACGAGGTCGGAGACTGCTTTCACCGACTCGAGAGTTCCAAAAGGTTCGTTTTGCGTTATAGCGTCACCTACGCTGGGGAGTTCGACGTATACGATGTCGTTGAGCTGTTTTTGGGCAAAATCGCTCACTCCAATTCTTACTTTTCCGTTTTCTACCTTTGCCCAAAGGTATTCTTTGTGGTAATACAAGTTTTCGGGCACTTCGTAGTCTTCTACCTTGACCATAGTTTTCACCAGTCAGACACGTTATTGTGATAGCTGTTTATCTTAAAAACATAACGATTCGACTGAGTAAAAAGCATGAAACGGAAGCAATATGGAAAGGAAAATGAGCCAGTCAAGAAACACCGAGAACAAACACACTTCTAAAGACACCTTACATCAGATAAAATCCAGAAATTAGTGATGGAGTATTCTTTGGAAAGATGTATTAGTTTGAAGTAACGAACGTATACTTAGGTGGAGGTAAAGTATGTCAAGCAAAAGGTTGCATATTTATTCGTCAGGGGCAGTTGCTCCGCCAATCAAGAAGTGCGCTGAAGAGTTCACAGCAAAATATGGGATTGATTTTGAGTTTACTGTGGGCAAGGCGGAAGAACTCATTTCTGAGATTACAGAGTTGAAGCAGGGCGATGTTTTGACTTGTGGGGCTGAATTCATTTTTGATGAAGCTCAGGTCAAAGGATTGATTTTTGGAGAAACAAGAAGAAGTGTTGGTTACAGGAGGTCTGCAATCCTTGTTCCAAAGGGCAACCCGAAAGGGATCAATTCCATCTATGATTTAGCTGATGAAGGAACCAAGGTGGGCGTCTCTCTTGGCGGTTGCCTCTTAGGTATATGGGATGAGGTTGCCAGCAAGGCGGGACTTACTGACAAGATTAGAAGAAATATTACAGATTTTGCGGACGGATGTGGTGCAGTTGTTGCTTTGCTTAACCAGAAAAAAGTTGATGCTGTTTTTGGCTGGGATGCATTCCAGAAGTTATGGCCAGCAACCATAGAAGTTGTTGATTTACCCCGCGAGTTACAGGTCTTCAGAAGCACCGGAATCGCTGTCATCCAATTCTCAAAACAAAGAGAGCCAGCAACACAGTTCATTGATTATGCTACATCAGAAAAAGGCAAAAAAATCTACAGATCATACGGGTGGATACATGCAAGTCCAGAACCACGTTACATAAGTTAGGAGGTAAGAAATCATTTTATTTTTGATGGATTGGCTAGCTAATTTTGTTTGCGTCGATTCGATGGTGTACGCGTCATGCACGCAGGGAGCAATCACATGAGCAAGCATGTTTAAATATAATTTTCGGAATGGTTGTTCATATGTCAATTAAGCCGATAGTTACACGGGAAGATTCACTCAAGGAAAGGGCATTACAAATACTTAACTTGAGGTACCTTATCGAACAGGACATTAAAGCTGCTTATAGACGAAGAATACTTGAATACCATCCTGATAAGCATCCTGAAGATGAAGGAAACCCAAACAAACTGGAAGAATACAAAAACAAAATGATGGCTATAAATGAGGCACATGAACTGCTGCTGGATCTTTTGCAGAATATCAAAATAGATAGAAGCAAGTATTCTCTGTTAGAAAATACTGGTATGGTGCAGTCGCTGCTGCCGCAGAATGTCAAACCTGCACCCTTAGAGAAAACTGAGATGGAACTCTGGAAAGAACGATACAGAGATATGATATGAGTAACCATCAAACGGTATAGTGGGTAGCCTTTTAGGGATCAACTCAACTGTTCCGGATTCACTTTTTCAAGTTTCAAGGCTACAAACCCTGCCTCTTCAAAGTAGCCGCTTTTTGGTGGCTCAAAATGAAGTGGGATTTCAGTTGGAGCTTGAAACATTGTGGAGCTTATCTCCGAAATTTCAAGTCCCGCTTTTTCCACAGTAGCTTTTAGTTTTTCTAAACTGTAAAACTTTGCAATTCTATAAAACACGTTGCCAGCGTCACCCTTTTCTTTATAGAAGCGTGCCCAAGGACTCCCCTTAAATATTAAACCGAGAATAATGGCGCCATCTTCCTTCAACACCCTTGAAGTTTCTTTCAAAACTTTTAATGGCTCCTCCACGAAGCATAAGGTTACAACGAGGAAAACTGCGCCGAAAAACGAAGCCACAGATGGAAGACTCTCTCCCGCGCCTTTAATGGTCGTTACTCCTTTTTGTTTCGCAACGTTTAGCACTCCGTTGGAAACGTCGATTCCATATTCTATCTTTAGTGCTTGAGCAAATCTTCCCGTGCCCACGCCTACCTCAAGAAAAGGCTGTTCTAAATTTTTGCACAGTGACTCTATACAAGCCTTTTCCAATTTGAAAGCTGATTTTCCAAAAGGCTCATCATACCACGCATCATATCTTTCAGCAAAAACGTCGAAAACTTTTTCCACGTTTAAGACATCTTTTTGCTCAATTCCTTTTTTCATTGTAACTCAGGCTCTGAAAACAGCTATTTCTACATAGTATAATAAATGAGCTGTTAAACTCGAGCTTTTTTTAATACTGCAAATTAAAAAGGTTAGGGTACATTCCTGCCTTTTGTATGTACATTAAACCGTCAAATTGCTCGCGCAAATGTAAACTTGCTTTTACAAGGCAGAAAGTATAAATTACACTGTAATATTACAACATGTTTAATAATTGATGGTGACCGTTCATGTGCGGTGACAGACGCAAAGAGTGTTGTAAACAAAACCACAGCAAGTTTCAGCAATATTTCAGGGCTCTTCACTGTCCAACAAGATGGATAATAATCCGCCTCATCGGAGACGGGACGAGAAGTACTAATGAAATCTTTGAAGGGTTGCAGAAAGCGGGTGAAGGCATATCCAAGTCAGGGCTTTACTATCATCTTTCTGAAATGGAAAAAGCAGGTATCATCGAATTAGCAGAGTATCGAGAAGTCGGTGGAGGCGCTCCAGAAAAAGTCTGGAAACTTAAAACAAAAGAAATCAAAATCAACCTTCTAACAGACCTGCCAGAGGTGCTAAGCCATGACTAGCGAAAATGCTGTTGAAGTTACAAATTTGACAAAACATTTCAACGGTTTAGTAGCTGTCAACAACATTAGTTTTGAAGTGAAGAATAGTGAACTTTTTGGTTTTCTTGGTCCCAACGGAGCAGGCAAAACCACAACAATTCGGATGCTCACGGGAGTAATTAAACCTGACAAAGGTTCGGCATCCATATTTGGTTATGACGTAGTTAAACAGGGCTTGAAAGCGAGGCAACTGATGGGTATCGTTCCTGAGATGTCAAACGCGTATGTTGACCTTTCAGCTTGGAACAATCTGATGCTGGTTGGAGGACTTTATGGAGTTAACAAAAATCAGAGAACAGAAAGAGCCACCAGCCTTCTAAAAAAATTTGATTTGTACGAACGAAGAAACCAGCTTGTCAAAGGGTTTTCAAAAGGGATGAAACAAAAACTACTTCTGTGCATGGCGCTGATAAGCGACCCCCAAATCCTATTCTTAGACGAACCGACTTCTGGATTGGATGTCGAGAGCCAGCGATTGATAAAAGACATGGTCAGAGAGTTCAATGCGAATGGAACAACGGTTTTTTTGACTACGCACAACATGGAAGAAGCAAACCAGCTTTGTGACAGAGTGGCGATAATTAATCGTGGCAAGATTGCGGAAATTGATAGTCCAGAAAAAGTTCGGCAGCAAAGTTGTGGATTGCAGACAATTGAAATCAGTTTTGACAATCCAGTGAATGCTGAAGACTTGTTAAAGCTTCCAAGCGTCAATGGTGCAAACAAAATGGGTGACAAACTGAGGCTGTGTGTTGATGACACCGGTGCAGCAATAGATGCGCTAGTTGATTATGCACGATCTAAAAAGCTGAACATAATTTCGCTTAACACACTGGCACCGAGTTTAGAAGATGTATTCTTACAGCTTGTAAAAGAAAGTTAGAATGGGTGAAAAAGTTATGGGAAAGAATATTAGTTGGAATCAGTTCAAAAGATCGCTTTTCATTGTCCAGAAAAACATTCACATCTACTACTCCAAGGGGCCAGTAATCATTTTTGGGCTTCTTATGCCCTTTTTCCTTTTTCTTTCATTCTACATCGGACGAGACATGCCAATTGAGGCTCTAATACCTGGATTGCTTGGAATGACTGCTTTTTTCACGGCGACTTCTACTGGACCAGCAATTGTTCCTTGGGAAGCGAGAGCCAAAACTCTTGAACGCCTCATATCCTCTCCTGTTTCGCTGAGAACAATCTTCCTGGGAGATGTGATTTCTTCTTTTCTCTTTGGCCTTCTTATCTCTGTTTTTCCAGTGATTGCAAGCTTGCTAATTGGCGTCGAGATAGTCTATCCTCTGATTCTTGTTCTTGGAGTTGTTCTCTCAACTTTCTGTTTCGCGGCGTTTAGTATACTGCTTTCAGCGTATCCTCCCACAGATAACCCGTCTACGATAATGATGCTTTCTTCCATGATCAAGTTCCCATTAGTTTTCATAAGTGGCATCTTCATTCCCCTAGAACAACTACCCATTTGGGGAAGAACCGTCTCATCAATATCTCCGCTAACCTATTTCACAGATCTTGCCAGATATGCGATACAAGGCAAAAGTTACTACCCGTTCGAAGTTAACTTCTTGGTCCTAATTGCATTCACAATAGCCTTCCTGGTGCTAGCCATAAAGATCCATGAACACACAATCCAAAAGAGATTATAATCTTTCATAAAAAAACGTGATACATCCGATAAAAACTAAATCAGGAAGGTTATCCCGTCATAGACAAATTTTAGGCTTACCAGAGTAATTGCTACGAGCACCACTTTCCTGAATGTTGGTTGGGAAATTCTGTTGACAATTTTTTTGCCAGTGAAAGAACCAGAAATTGCTAACAAAAACAGTATCGGAATGTAATAGTAGAATTGTGGCTGCAGAAATCCGCTTCCGAAGTAAACGGGAATCCTTGTTACGTCCACAGCCAATGATATTGCTGCCGCTGTTGCGACATACACTGATTTTTCCAAGTTAAACGATGTCAAGAATGCACCTCTCAATGCGCCTCCAGTTCCTATAAGTCCAGCAAAGAAGCCAGATAGACTTCCGCCAATGAAACTGTTCTTTTTGCTTGGAGAGAAGGAGATTTCGGGTTTGTATAATGAAGCAACAGAGAAAACAATGAGAAACACGCCAAGGACAAGTTTCAGGATGTCAGATGGGACATAAGTGACAAGTAATGCGCCCAAGAGCGTTAAGATGACGCTCGGTAATCCAAAAATTAGAAGCAATCGTTTATTGAAGCCATGTCGAAAGAAGGTTATTCTGCCAATGTTTCCAGACATATGAAATACTGCAACCAAAGTTAGCGCTGTTCTGAAATCCAGAAAGAACAGGGCAATTGGCAAGAAGATTGTGGAAGAACCAAAACCTGCCATTGTGCCTATTACTTCGGCAAAGAATGCGGCTAACCAAAATAATATCTCTTCCATACAGTTTCATACATCCTTCTTTAGATAAAAGGTTCATTGACTAGCCAATCAAAAGGGGAAGTTATTCGATGGTCTTCTTGAGCAGTTTGATGGTGGCAAATAAGAAAACAAACGAATAGACGATTTGAACAGCTAAATCAATAAGAAAAATTTGATTGTTTAGGGATCCGCTCATCGCTTGACGTAACGCATCCACCGAATAGGTGAGCGGTAATGTATATGCCACAGTTTGCAGAGAGGCGGGCATAGACTCTATGGGTATGAATACGCCGCAGATGAAAACCATAGCAATGCGTACAACTGTTGCGGGTGGCATGGCGTCAGGTATGTCCCGGAAAGGCACTGAGAGGAGCAGCCCAAAGACGGAGAACATTAGCGAAGAAATTAATATTGCAAGGAAAAAGGGGAGCAGATTAGGCAGTGGGGAAAAGGGCAGCATAATTAAGGTGTACACTACAGAGAGAAATGTGCCGAAGAAGAAGCCAGCAAGAGTTTTGCCAAATATTATTGTGGATA
>Ga0129302_1003756_pt1 | contig 10219 bp, 9 predicted proteins | sample BlaSprsedimmetaG_FD_94476 | JGI IMG/M metagenome (GOLD analysis project Ga0129302, IMG submission 94476) | Hot spring sediment bacterial and archeal communities from California, USA to study Microbial Dark Matter (Phase II) - Blank Spring... | ecosystem: Environmental > Aquatic > Thermal springs... | reverse complement strand
TAGTATAAATACTTTTTGTTTTTGTAATGAAATAATCAAAAAGTTATTAAGATATTTAAGAATTAAACAAAAAAAGAGTTAAAACTGCGAAAATAATAGCGAATGAAAGAAAATAAAGGTTTCAGAGGGTTTAAAACCCCCTGAAATCAAGCCTAAACCCTTTGATACTGTTTTTTGCAAAGCAAAAGGGCTCCAAAGCCAATCAAGTATGCCAGATACTTCAGCTTGCTTGAAACAAGTATCAAAGTCAGGGAAACCGGATTCTCCCGAGTCACCAGATAATTTGTGACAGACACGGACTTGCCCATGTAAGGCAACTCCAACTTCACAGGCAACACGCCCTCGCGCGTTGGAACGCTTACCGCTCCCGCCCCATCCCCAATAACCGCCATAGACTTCAACATTGGAGCGGACTCCTCGTACATGTCGACGTCCGCGTAATCAGAGCGGACTTGCGCATACTCAGTGCCGTAAGAGCCGATGGATGCGAGGATTCCGAAAAACACTATCACCACAAGAGACAGTGCAATAAGGCCGGCGGCGCCCGCAATCATCCACTTCAAAGACTGCTTTCCGACAGACCTTCGGACTGCAAGACCGATTGAAGCGATTATTGCTATCAAAAAGAGGGTTGTTGAAAACATCATTAAAGCCGCGGAGAATACTATGTAGGATGCCGCGAAAATCTTGTCTTCACGAACCATGTATCCAAGTCCGCCAACCAGTAGCATGAAGACCACGATAGACTGCAGGCTTGGAAGCTCGCTTCCGCCCGGCGCGCCAAGCGTTTCCACCACAAAATAGTCGGCTGGAAGATAGATTTCAGTGTTCATCTCAGTTATCGGAAGCATTGTGTTCGCGACCGGAACGTCAATCACCGATAAAAGCCCCAGCGGGCTGTCGGTCGTGAAGTATATCAAGTCCAAGTTGCCGTACTCGCTTTTGGGAAGGGAAAGGAGAAGGTTGTCCTCCTTTGTCAGCTTTATCGGCCGGCTCTGCGTGGAGGCGTAGAGCGGCTGGCCCGGCGCGTCAATCTCTATGTAGTCGACGCCAGTGTTAGCATACCGGTAGTATAGTTCCCCGAGCATGCTGCCTTTGGAGGTTATCGCAATCCGGTTTTCCGCGGTTTTGACGGACGCCGCAAGAGACTCGAACATTTCAAGCGTTTTCACGGTAACCTTAAGGCTGTCGGAAGGTGAGGCTAAAAACACCCTGCCGTTCGCGTAGGCCGGCCTTATCGGACTCTCGCTCAAATCCAGTTCTTTAGCGTAAGTGGAAATGCTAATCTTCCGTTCGGGGTCGGATTCTATCAGGATGTGGTGGCTTCCCTCCGCAAGCGGAATCCCCAGGTTTTTCCCGGAAAAAGTCCCTGTCACGACTACATTCGCCTGGCTTCCCGTCAACTCGAGTATGAGCTTTCCACCCTGGACAGAATAGTCTTTGGCGCCGGAAACCGTGAGGACCTCCTCGCCGTTTCTAAGCGAAAGCTCTGCTCTTCCAAGAGACTTGCCGTAAGCCTTATAATCAATCTGGTAGCGGAATGTGTCGCGCTCGGCAAATGCATACTGGAATGCGCCGGAAACCAGCTGCGAGGTTTTTTCAGTCCGCTGTATTATCACCTGGTCATTGAACATTCCGTAAAAGTCTCCACCAATCGGATAGCCGTTTTCCAGTTCAAAGCGAAGCTGGTTGAGGGGGCCTGGAATCCTGACGACGACCTGCCCCGCAGTCCGAACCATCAGTTCGCCGGAATAGTCGAATAACCCCGACTCGTGCACGAAAAAGTATCCCTTCTCGTCGAAGGATATGGATGCGGGCCTACCGTTCACATTAAGGTTTTGAATCAGTATGTCGGATGGCGCGCCCAAAAGATATACCTTAACGTTTTTTCCGGAAAGTATTTCGCCGCTTCCGGATATCCGAAGGGAATTGGCTTCCAAGTCGCCGGAGACGAGCATGTCTGAGAGGGCGAATACATGCTGCTGCGTCTCGTTGATTATGATAATCCTTTCGGCCGTCGCAGATTGGGGTAGCGTGAAAAACAAGAATAGGATCGTGAGCGTTAAAAGCCCGCTAAACCGTTGGTCCATGATATGTATTGAATGGAAACAGTATAAAAAGAAGAGTAAAATGTTTCGGCTGAAACCTTAAAGAACAACGTCCAGAATTTAAATATTACATTGTTTTATAATGGAGTATCAAAAGGTGTGAAAACCAATGGAAAACCTCTACCGCATATTCCAAAAAAACAGGCATAATCCAACGCTGGTTGAAAGAGAATCGCTGATACGAAACATTTCAGGGAAAAAAAGCATGAATGCGGAGGACTTAAGAGCCATACTGGAATACAAAGGGCTTCCAGAACACACCGCGAGAAGTTTAATAGAAAAATACACCCAGCAGGCGTTTCAGGAGGAAAGTCTTGAGGAGAAGATAAAAAATTTAAGGCGGCTTAACGGCGTGGGAGTGGTAGCGGCCTCAACAATCCTTTCCATACAAAACCCCTACAAGCACGCGGAACTCGACCACGACACTTGGGAAACACTCAAAAAAGAGTATGGTATGGAGTCGACAGGCAAAGACAAGAAAAGCGATTATGGAGTGAAAGAATACTTGAGGTATAACAGCCTCATCCAACAGATTGCGGAAGAGCATGGAATGCGCATGTCAGACGTCCAGTTCACGCTGAAACTTCTGAACAAGAAGGGTTGAGTCCGCAAGACAAAAAGAACCAGTAGTATAAAACGCCTTATACTGGGAAACCCCTCGATTATAAAAGGCTTTGGACAGAAATATCCTAACATAATGAATATCATAATTCTGGGGCCTCCCGCAAGCGGGAAGGGGACGCAGGCCGAACGAATCTCAAAAGAATTTAGCATACCTCACATTTCAACCGGAAGCATACTCCGCCATGCCATAGAAAACAAGACTGGACTCGGTTTAAAAGCGAAAAAATACGTTGAGGCGGGCGAACTCGTGCCGGACGAACTTATGGACGAACTCGTGAAAGAAAGACTGAGTTTCAGAGACTGCAACAGCGGGTTCATACTCGACGGATTCCCCCGCGACATCGAGCAGGCCAGGGCGCTTGAAAACATCCGGGCGGTTGAATACGCATTCGACATAACGCTTTCCGAAGATGAGGCCGTGAAAAGGCTGGCGCAAAGGCGTGAATGCCCCAGATGCGGGAAAACATATAACTTAAAAACAATGCCACCGCGAAAAAAAGGGGTTTGCGACGACTGCAACACCCGACTATCAAGGAGAAAAGACGACAATCCGGACGCGATAAGAAACAGGATGAAGGTGTATGAGAAACAGGCCGGCCCTCTGAGGGATTATTATAACAGTGAAAACACGCTAACCCGCATAGACGGCGGCAAAAACATTGAAGAAGTGGGTGGGGAGATTAGAAAAAATTTGTATATACCATGAAAAAAAATATTGGAATACTATGCGCCATAGCATTGTTGGTTATACTATCGCAAGACTCATTGGCGTGGCATGCAATACTGCCCATACAAATTGAAAGAGTCCATGTCGGAACCCAGGTAAGGGATGATTTCGAGATTCCAGAATATGTGATAAACCCGGTTTTTAAATTTAAAATACTTACAGCGCTGTCGAACGCCACCCTAACATTCGACGCGTATGAAGTCGACGTGGACAACGATGAAATCATCGTTAATGGAATATTCGCGGCGAACGTCTGTAAAAGCGAGAGAAAATTCAGGAAATCGTGGATTGAATGCGAGATAATACTGGATCCGGCGCTCTTCAATACCGGAACGAACACGATAAGCTTTCAGTCGGGATTGTCACAGTCAGTATTGGGGCCGCCGCGTGATTACGACGATTATATGATAAAAAACGTCATGCTAAAGGCAGACTACAAGCATCTTGAACCGTACTTTCTTGAAAACAAGGCTGTTGTGCCGAACAACACAATAGTAGGGACGCCAGTCGAAGTCAAGATATCGCTCACGAACATAGGGGTAAAGCCGGCGATAAACACGACGATAATAGACTACGCCCCGCTTGGCACGAGAATAATCGGCGGAAGCCGGGAGAAGTTCATTCCGACAATAAATCTCCAGGAGACAGTAACACACAGTTATCTGATAACCGCCGTGAACCCTGGAGCATACTATGCACCTAGAAGCCTTGCGATTTATATGAACGAGGAGGGTGAATTATTCCGGAAAAACATTACCGCGACAAAATTGGAGTTCAGGCTTCCGAAACCCGTGTTGAACGTAAGCCTTTCAACGCGAAAAGAGGTTGTTACGGTCGGGGAAACCGTCGAATTTAATCTTGAGATAACAAACTACGGGCCGGGAGAAGCTAGAAACATTACGTTTTCAAGCACCCCCCCATTAAAATCAGAGCTGGTTGCAGGACCTGAATCAATGATTTCTCTTGGCGAAAACCAGACGTTACACTCGAAGATAACAGTGCGCTTCACAGATACAAGCCAGCAGATCTATAGAGTATACACCCATTATGAAGACTCTGCTTTGAGAGGGTATGTTGAAAAATCCAGTGATGTGGAAGTCAGCATAGTGGAAAAAACCGACGTAGAAATCTTCAAAGCAAAAACATTACTGGCCATAATAATTGTGGCGATACTGGTAATAGCAATACTGATAGTCATATTAAGGCAGGTCGGCTTGTAGCCGCTACTTTTTTGCAGAAACAACAGGAGCGGTAGTCAAAGAGCATTGAGTGACAACTTCCCGGATGGTCAGGTAATAAAACGACTCTTCTATGTGTTTTTTTCCAGACGCGTCAACCCAAGTTCCAACCTGATGCTCGTCAACCTCAAAACCGACCTTAAACTCCTTCAAAAGCCACCTGTTGATAACTCCGGACAGTGAAGTTTCCGGAGCCTTATATTCCCCGCCACAGTAGTAGTAGTCTACGCGCTCGCCTTTTTTACGGCCCCAGTAGCATACAATAGCGTAAGAGGACTTCATGTCTTCCGCGCCAAGAGCATTGAAATTATCGACGAAGTGGGGCATCAACTCCGTCCTAATCTGCTTTGGGTCAAGAGCAGTTCCAACAACCCGTATTTGAACGCCAGTGTTTATTACCGGACAAGGAGTCACATAAACTTTAGGCTGTTCGGCAGGTTTGTCCCCACCACCGATACATCCTGAAAAAACAATCAGCAAGACAAGCAGGACTGTCGAAACAATAATACTTCTCATATAGTTTAGTAATTATCCAAGAGCGTATAAAAAAAGAAAAAATGTTTTGGACGGGCATTCCGCCCGTCCGGAACAAAAGGATGTTATAAGAAATCTTATCCGAAAAGCGATGCGAGACCTGACGCGGCCTCTTCCTCGCCCTTGCCCTCTTCTTCAGCGGGCTTCTCCTCCTTGGCGGGAGCTGCTCCTGCTGCCGGGGCGGGAGCTGGTGCTGCGGCAACCGCTGTTTTTGCGATAGCCTCTTCGATGTTGACGTCAGCCAGCGATGCGACCAACGCTTTAACGCGCCCCTCGTTCGCGTCGACTCCCGCAGCCTTCAACACTGCAGTGACGCTGTCCTCATTTATCTCCTTTCCTGCTGAATGCAAAAGCATTGCGGCGTAAACATACTCCATTTTAGTTTTCCTCAAAAAAGTTTGAACCTTGAAAAGGTTTTCAAATAGATAGGAAACACCCATATAAAAACATATGGAAGTGTTTGAGTGCAGTGGAGTGATTTGCGCTGGGGTTGGTTTGGCACGGCTCGCTCCGTGCACACGCACAGCGCATTTCGGCTAACGCCTCAATGCACTATAAGAATAATGTGAAAACAGCTTTAGCCTGGGCTTAAAACTCCTTTTGGTCAAGGTTTTGCCGAGGCGCAAACCAAGGGAAAAGCTTGAGTTGATTTGCGCTGGGGTTGGTTTGTATTCACTCCGGGTGTGGAGCATCACTTCCACGTTCGGGCCGTTTGGCCCATGGTCGTACAAGACGCCTTCCAGCGCAAAAATTTTTTGACGCCGTCATCTTGCGACCAGCATCATTAGGTCAGCTGGTTCTTCGCTAAACGGCAGATTAAATAGAACACTACAGGCTTAAAAAGACTTAGTCTCGGTCGTATTTGAGTGCGCAGTATTCCTCGCACATGCTGCACGCGTCCTTCCCCTTCAAGTGAGGGTATTTCGCCCGAATTTGCGGGAATAGTGCGTTTTTGAACATCTCGTCCCAGTCAAGGCATTTCCTCGCCCGGCTCATTGCGTCGTCCCTGCTGGTGTCGCCGAGCTTCACCAAGTCCGCAGCATGTGCGGCGATTTTTGATGCGACAACCCCGTTTATGACATCGTCTTTTTTCGGAAGCCCCAAGTGTTCGCTTGGGGTGACGTAGCACAGGAAGTCGGCGCCATGCATTGCGGCGAGCGCCCCGCCGATTGCGCCTGTGATGTGGTCGTAGCCGACGCCAATGTCTGTGACGAGCGGACCGAGAACATAAAATGGCGCATTGTGGCAAATCTTCTTCTGAATCTTCATGTTGTATTCAATCTGGTCGAGGGGGACGTGGCCCGGACCTTCAATGATTATCTGAACCCCCATTTTTCTCGCCGTGAGAGTGAATTCTCCAAGACGCTTCAATTCTTCAAGCTGGGCTTCGTCTGTCGCATCGTGGATGCATCCGGGACGCAGTCCGTCTCCAAGACTCAAAACGACTTCATATTCTTTGAGTATCTCACAAACTTTCTCGAAGTTTTCATATAGCGGATTCTCCCGCTTGTGATGGCGTATCCATCTTGCAAGCAGGCTTCCACCACGGCTTGTGACGGGAATCAAACGCTTTGGCATCAACTCTTCGACAATGTGTTTTGTGACTCCGCAGTGTATTGTGAGGAAGTCGACGCCGTCCTTGCAGTGTTTTTCAATCACTTCGAGCATTACGTCCAAGTCGACGTCCGCGATGTCGCGTCCCATGAACATTTGATATACTGGGACCGTTCCGACCGCGACATCCACCGCCTTGATTATGGCCTTGCGGGTCTCGTCCACCTTGTCGCCGACGCTCAAGTCCATGATTGCGTCAGCACCATACTCGATGGAGAGCAACGCCTTCTCTATTTCAGCGTCTACGCTGCTGTTGCCGGGGCTCGTCCCAACATTCGCATTGACTTTGGTCGAGACTCCCTCGCCAATCAGTAAAGACTCAATGCCGTGCCGGGGGTTCGCGCAAGAAACCACCCTGCCGTCCTTAATCCTTGATTCCAAGTCGCTCATGGCTGAAAACGGTTTTAAATTAGACAAGACTATAATAATAGACCCTTCAACTAAAAACCAAACAAACCATCTTAGCCCGCGTGGGGTAGCTTGGATATCCTTCAAGGTTGCGGACCTTGTGACCCGCGTTCGAATCGCGGCGCGGGCAAATATTTTTTGGCGGAGTGTTACTTTCTTTGTTGTTCGTTTTCTTTTATTCGGGCTAGTCCTTCTTTGGCTGCTTTTGTGATGAAGGGGTGTTCTTCGGAGTCTTGTTCTATGTATGTTACTTTTTCTAATGCGGGTTTTTTGACTATGTCTCTTCCGTGGATTACTGTGTCTGCCAGTGCAAGTACTGCCTGGTTTCTCCCGTCCGGGTTTTCCTCCTTGTCGTTAAGATATTCTATCATTTTTTGTGTGGCTTCAAGCGCTCTTGGCTCATTGTCTCGTATGGCTATGGATCTGAGTCCCCGTATCGCCCTCGCTTTTGTCTCGCCATATTCTTGCGGGTCTTTAGCAAGTTTGGAGAGCTCTTCTATTGCGCGATAGCCGGCCGTCTCGTGCTTGGAGTCTACGGCTATGTATTCAATGATACTCATCCCCATGCTTCTTGTTTTGAGGTCTTGCCTGTTGTCCCATACAAGGTTTTTGGCCTGTTCGAGTATGTAGCGTGTCGTCGTTTCATCGGAGTTTTTTAGGGAGCGTTCCAGCGCGTGTGTTATATCATGCCTGAAGTTTTCCTTCTCCCCAGCATCCAGTATGACTTCCATCATGAAGTCGACTGATTTTGTTTTTGAATCGCCTTTGCCGGTTATGTGTTTTGAGAGGCTGTTGAGGCATTCAGGGAGTAGTAGCGATTGTCTGTTTTCCTTTTCTTCGGGAGAATCGATTGTTTGTGTGAGCGCGTCTGCAGCGGCTTTTTCGGCTTTCCCAGATACTTCGCGTGCGATAAGGCCAAGCCCTCTGGCTGAGATGATCCTTACATTATTGTCTTCTCCCCAGTCTTTGAGAAGTGTTGAGAGTAGTTCAACTGTTTTTAGCTGGACGTCTTCTGGAAGCCTGATGGCAACCTGTGAAAGGCGGTCGACGAGGTCCGGTTTGTAGGGGGATTCGCGCATGCGTTCTGACTTTGATGCTGGAGTCAGTCTTTCATAGAGCATGTTCCAGTAGGTCGTGAGGTTTTCGGGGGACGGGGTCTTTGCCTTGGTTTGGGGGTTTCCCATAATGTTTGGGACTTCGCCTTCTTTCGGAGGCTCCATTCCCGCAAGCCAAAGCTGCCTTCCATCTTCCTTGCGAGTCTTGTCTTTTACGCCCGGAGTTTTAGCCATGTGGTTAATAACAAACAGGTGTGCAATATAAACTGTCTTTGATGCCGTCGGGCGGGCTTTTTTTATTTTGTTTTCACATACGTTTCTGAGAGTTTTCGTATTCGCCTTATTTTGGCGTTGGAGTCTTCGAGTATTGAGAGTAGTTCTATGAACATGGTGTTTCCGTGCTGGGTTTGGATTCTTTTCATGTGTTGGCGGTATTTTGAGTTTATTTCTTCTCGAAGTGCGGTGTCGTTGTCCTTCATTTTTTCTTTTTTTGCCTGCGTCATGCTGGGGAATCCGTCGGAGAGTGCATTGAGGTTGTTTTGGAAGCTAGTGTAGACTTGTATGAATTCATCTAATTCTTCGGGGGAGAGGCGTGAACCGGAGTCGAGCATGTTTTTCCACGTGTCGATCAGGTTTTCGTCCGAGTCCGCGAGGTTTTCTAGAGTGTTTGATATTCTGACTAGCAGCATTATTTTTTTCGCTTCGTCCTCGCTTAAGTCGTTTTTCGAGAATTCAAGGAGGCTGGATTCTATCTGCTCGTCGAGGTAGTCGTTTAGGCTTTCGTATTTTAGTATCTTCTGCCGGGCGTTTTGCCCGTCGACGAACATCAGCTTGGATTCCGCGAACATTTTTTCCGTCACCTCAAGCTCGTACCCCAACTCTAATCCTATTATCCTGAATACGTCCTCGCTCTTTTTTGGAAGTGGCGTGTCGAGGTATCTGGTCTGGAATAGTATCTCCTCCTCGTCTCCCGGAACAGCCTTCTCTATCAGATTTTTTAGGGGTTTTAATGCCGTCAGGAATATTATCGCGAACGAAAGCTTGAATATCGTGTAGGCGTTTGCGGCCTGCTGGGCGGAGGTTTCGCCGATGCCGGCCACCATGTTTTCAAACGGCCCGAGGAAGGGCAGGATTACGAGGACTCCAAGCATGTTGAATATGAAGTGGGCTGCCGCGGTTCTTTTGGCGTGAAGGCTCATTTTTAGAGATATGAAGAGTGCTGTCACAGTAGTCCCAATCGCGGATCCGAGAAGTATTGGTATCAACTGTCCGAGCGTCAGGAGGTTGCTGTCCGCCAAAAGCACAAGTATTCCCGAAGTGACGGAGCTTGACTGGACTATCACCGTGAATATGAATCCGGCGAGTATCGCAAGAGGCGTGCTTGAAAGGCTTGTGAAAAATGAGGGAATGTTGGGGTCCGTCTTCAAGGGGACTAGCGCGTCTGAAATCAGGTTTAGGCTGAAGAATACGAATCCAAAATAGAATATCGGCCGGCCAATAAACCGGTATTTCCCGCGCGTAAGACTTATGAGGAATCCGATGAAGATGAACAGAGGAGCGAATGAAGTGAGTTTGAAGGCTACAAGCTGGGCTGTGACGGTGGTGCCGACGTTTGCGCCAAGAAGTATGCCAAGGCTTTGCGTGAATGATATTGTCCCGCGTTTACGAGGCCTACGACTATTACTGTTGTCGCGGTGCTCGACTGTATTATCGCGGTCACTACCCCTCCGAGTAGAGCGCCCTTCACGCGGTTTGAGCTGAATCTTCCGAGGACGGCGCGGAATTTTTCTCCGGCAATCCGCTGTATTTCCGCACTGAAGTGTTCTATCCCGTAGAGGAATAATACTAGTGCCGGAGCTATTGTGAATGCAAGCCTCCAGTTTGCGATTAATGCGTCTATCATGTAATCAT
>Ga0129302_1003755_pt1 | contig 10220 bp, 9 predicted proteins | sample BlaSprsedimmetaG_FD_94476 | JGI IMG/M metagenome (GOLD analysis project Ga0129302, IMG submission 94476) | Hot spring sediment bacterial and archeal communities from California, USA to study Microbial Dark Matter (Phase II) - Blank Spring... | ecosystem: Environmental > Aquatic > Thermal springs... | reverse complement strand
CGGTTAGGTAACGATGCGTTTAAAAAATGCCTTAGTATCTCAACGTTGTTAGCCTTTGACAGGGCTATGCTATAAAGGTTATTGCTCTCCATAAACTCGTCAAAAACATCGGTACATATTACCACGGTACGCGGTATGGTAATAACCGTTCCGTCGTAGCGGTGCATGAGGTGGCTGTGCTTGATAACCTGATCGACAAAAGCCAATCCACGCCCCTTACCACCCAACGACCCATCGCCAATACGCGAGAAGATTTGATACTCGTCGTAGCTATCGCGGTGGAACTTGGCGATTATTCCCCTGCCTTTGCTTTGGCGATACCTATCGATGGTATCGAATATGAAACGCCTAACACCATCGAGGTTTTTAAAATCTTCGGGGTTGATGTACTTAAAGATATTGGCAATGGGGAAAAGGGCACGGGCAGTTAGCCATTTAGAGAAATGGTTACGTTGGATATGGTAGGCAAGCGAGTCATCGGGAACCTGAAAAATCACTTCTTGCAATGCCTTAAGGTCGGGGGCTCGGAAAATTTCCCTGCCCGTTTCGGGCTCAATAAACACAAAGTCGCCAAAGGCAAAGTATTTTACCACAAAGTTGTGCAGCTCTAGCGAAAGCGTTTTCGAGTACTTGTGAATAAATCCTACTTTAAGCTGCTTGGCAATTAGCTGGTTGTTGATGTCGGACGATTGGAGTAGAATTGGCATGAAGGGGTTATCGCCCTTAATCATCTCCACCATTTTCACACCCGCACGATCATGCATTTTGCCCTTATGCGGGTAGCTCATATCGGTGATAATCCCAAGCATATTGTGCTTGTATTTTTCGTAAAGCTCTTTGGCCTGATCGTAGCTACGAGCCAGTAGAATTTTGGGTCGACCCCGCATGCGGAGCATTTTTTGGTGCTCGTTAAGGCCTTCGGTCATAAACTTCTTACTCTGCGTGAATATTATATGGTAAAGGTTCGGAAGGTAGGCCGAGTAGTAACGAACGGAGTCTTCAACCAGCAGAATAACCTGAACACCAACCTCATTCACATCGTGCTCGGCATTCATGCTATCCTCAATTAGCTTGATTATGGCAAGCATTATTTGGGCATTCCCAAGCCATGAAAAAACGTAGTCGATGGCGCTCAAATCCTCGCGGCTGAGCTTAAGCGATACCTCGCGCGAAAAAGGGGTAAGCACCACAATGGGTTTCAGTGGGTATTTCTCCTTTAACCTTTTAGCCAGGCTAAATGGATCCATCCCCCCAATATTCAGCATGGTTATTATTAGGTCGATGGGTTTGCTCTCGAGCATGGAAAAAGCATCGGCTGCGGAGTTGACCTGAAAAAATTTGGGGGGATATCGGAGGTTGAGCGTTACATACTCGTTAAATATCTGCTCCTCAATTCGTCCATCCTCTTCGAGCATAAAAGCATCGTATTTACTACAGATGAGAAGTACATTTAAAATCCGTCGCTTCATGAGCAAGTCAAAGGCTGTCTCGGCAAAGTAATACTTTCCTAGGTCGCTGTCGGGTGATTTTGGAATCATAGTTCTACTACCATTTTAGTGGATAATGCTTTCCAACTGGCTTTTGGTAAAGGTTTTCTCCAGTAGCCGTTCGGTTGATGAGGTGTCCCTGCCTTCTTCAATATCAAGTATCCCCACGCTCTTGGGGTGACAGATTAGGGTAGCATATTTATGACCCTTTTGAAAGGTCTTCTCGTCAAAACTAATGTGCTTAATGGGTACATGCAAATAATTCCTGCGATCCATGCCCCTTTGGGTGTACGATGCTTGATTCGGTTCGCTAGCCGAAAACTACAGTTCAGGTGCGCTGCGGTTTTACTCTGGTCTTTTGTAGCGTTAAGGAGGTCGATGCCTTTTATTTCAAAGCTAAAGGTGTGCCTGTCGTGCTTGTTGGCCCAGCCAATGGATACCTGCCTTACTTTCTCGTTGGCGCACAGGACACGGGGGATACGGCACCGTACGTATGATTTGTGGTGCAGTATGTTTAGATGGAGCCAAACATGTGCTTGGGCACGATTATAAAGTTTGGCTGGCGTTAAGCTTAATGGGTCTTCGAAGTAATCCGAAACATATTTAACATCCAGAAAAACTTCTTGCGTTTTGTGGTTGCTTTCGATATTGGTAATGACCCATTCATCACCAAAACCTAAAAGCAAACTGAAGAAATCTTTTGTGAAGTCCATTCCTCAAAAATAAACTATTCCAATAAATTTGTAGTAGAATCTTGTTTTAAAAGTTTCTTTTTGCACCCAATAGGTCTCTTTAAAATTGGCCGAGGGAACCTCTATCCCTTGATACCTGATTCGGGCAACTGTAAACTGCGCAAATTGCCATACATCGGAGAGTGTTAGGCAAATTTGCCTTAAGATTTCTTTAACGTTTCGGTCTTCCTTAGCTATTTGGGGTGGTTCGCCAATACGGCCCGAAGCCGGTGGATATATTAATGCATACTTTCCACAGGAAATGCTTAAAGTACGTGGCGAAACATTCGTGGGAAAAGTAGTTGCTGTTCTTGGGTCGGGCAACTTGGCGAAGTTTACTGTCAAAAAGGTTAATGAGCTTGGCGGAAAATGTGTTACCCTTTCCGATTCCAATGGGTTCATTTATGATCTAAAGGGTATTGATTCCGAAAAGCTTAAGTTCATAATGTGGCTTAAAAAATACAAACGGGGACGAATTAAGGGGTATGCCCATAAGTATGGTTGCGAATTTTTTTCTGACGTAAGTCCATAGTGCATAAAGTGCGATGTAGCCCTCTCAAGCGCCATCGAAAACGGGATAAATGGTGAGGAAGCCAAAATGCTTGTTAAAAATGGATATATCTACGTATCGGAGAGGGTAAATATGCCATCAACCCCTGATGCTATTGAGGTTTACCTTAATGCAAAAATACTTTATGGCCAAGGCAAAGCTGCTAATGCAGGTGGTGTTGCCACTTCGGGCTTGGAAATGACTCAAAACTCAATGCGCTTATCGTGGACCCGTGAAGAGGAGATAGCCGTTTGCAAACTATCATGAAGAATATACATAAAACCTGTCAAAAGTACGGAGCAAAAGAGGATGGCTTTATTAACTACGTTGATGGTGCAAGCATTGGTGGTTTTGTTAAGGTGGCCGATTCAACTATTGCGTAAGGAGCTGACTAGGGTTACCTAGTTTTGTGATATGGGTAGGATTGTATTTACCTTCCGACCCACATTAATTTGATCAGCATATTTTCTCAATAAAATAAGGAGAGTAAGGCTTTTTAGTAAGGTAATATTTATTATTTTTGATTTTCTCAAAATTCTAAATATTTTTATTCCAACTAACAGTATTCTATGCGAGTTCAAAGAGTTTATCAAGAGGTATATAAAGAGCAAGCCAATGATTCTGCTGACCTTACATTACTCGACTCTTTAATTGAAAAGTATAAAGGCAAAAAAGGTAGCCTAATCCCACTTTTGCAAGGTGCACAAAATATTTACGGGTACATTCCATCTGCTGCTTTCGAAAAAATTTCCGAGGGAACAGGTATAAGCCTCAGCGATATGTATGGTGTAGCCACATTTTACGCACAGTTTAGGCTTAAGCCTGTGGGCAAGCATATTATTAAGGTTTGTCACGGTACAGCTTGCCACGTGCAAAATGCCGATGCCATAACCGATGCCATAAAAGAAGCGCTGGGAGTAAACGATGGCGAAACCACACCCGACAGGCTTTTTACGCTCGAATCGGTTGCATGCCTAGGCTGCTGTTCGCTTGCCCCAGTAATGATGATTGGCGAGGAAACCTACGGCAAATTAACCGGTGCTAGCGCAGTAAAGGTTATTAAGGATATAAAGATAAATGAGAATAAGAAATAATTGATATTGGATATTGGATAAAATTAGCAGTGATGAGTAGTTTATAAGGGTTTAGATATTTGGAAAATGTTAAAGGATTTAGTGATTGATATCCATAAAGCAACATTGGTGGAATTACCTAAATTTGATTTGTATGAGGTTGGAAGTGATAAGGAGGTCGATGAAGTCGGTAAAAGCAAATATTGTTGAACGCTATGGCCGTAGAAGATATAAGCAAGATTTTATTAGACTACTTGTTTACCCGTTTAGCTCCTTGCTTGAAACTACAGATCATCTTGGGACGCTTTACGAAACAGGTTCAGTACTAATGAAGATTTGCTTAATGATTTAAAATCTCGATTAAACATCCTTAAAAGAAAGTTGAACCTATTTATTTAATCCGTTGAGCGAAACCACAAAACCTAACAATCCAACATCCAAAAACAGCATAACATCAATGTCAAAAACAAAAGTAATCGTAGGCCTTGGCAGTTGCGGAATTGCTGCTGGAGCAAGCAAAATTTACGATAAAATTCTTGCCCTAAAAAATGCCGACTCGCTCGACTTTGAGCTGAAAAAAACCAGCTGCGTTGGCATGTGCTTCCGCGAGCCGCTGGTTGAGGTGGTTGACGATAACGGCTCTTTCACCTACGGCGATGTTACCGAGGACAAGGTGGTTGAGATAATTCAAAACCACGTGCAGGGGCAAAACCCAGTAAAGAGCTACGTTGTTAAAACCAATCTGTTTGAGGTACCCGATAAGGTTTTCTTTGAGGGGCAGGTGAAAATTGCCTTGCGTAACTGCGGCTACATCGATCCCGAAAACCTCGATGAGTACAAGGCTAGAGATGGTTACAAAGCCATTGCCAAAATTGCCGAAGGCAGCGTTAGCCCCGAGCAGGTTATTGAAACGGTGCTCGAATCGGGTATTCGTGGTCGTGGAGGCGGTGGCTTCCCTACCGGAATGAAATGGCGTTTTGCCCGCAACTACCAGTCGGACGATAAGTACATCATTTGTAATGCCGATGAGGGCGATCCTGGTGCATTTATGGATCGCTCGTTGCTTGAGGGCGACCCCCATTCGGTTATCGAGGGGATGATTATTGGCGCTTACGCCATTGGTGCAAATCACGGAGTTATTTATTGCCGCGCCGAGTACCCGCTTGCCATAAAGCGATTAAATATTGCGCTTGAGCAAGCCCGTAGAGCAGGCTTTTTGGGCGAGAACGTGGGCGGTATAAAAGGTTTTAACCTCGATATCTCTGTAAAAGAGGGTGCAGGTGCTTTTGTTTGCGGAGAGGAAACTGCGCTGATTGCATCCATTGAGGGTGAGCGCGGAATGCCTCGCAAGCGCCCACCATTCCCTGCCGAGGCTGGTTTGTGGCGTAAGCCTTCAAACATAAACAATGTTGAGACTTTTGCCAATATTCCATACATCATATTCAATGGTGCTCAATCGTACAATAAGTACGGAACTGAAAAAAGCAAGGGCACAAAGGTATTTGCCCTTACGGGCAAAATTAAGCATGGCGGTTTGGTTGAGGTGCCCATGGGCATGACCATCCGCGATGTTATTTACAAGCTTGGTGGAGGTATTCAGGACGATAAGGAATTTAAGGCGGTGCAGATGGGTGGTCCATCGGGTGGTTGTATACCCAAGCATTTAATTGACACCAAGATTGATTACGACAGCATAACTGCTATCGGTGCCATAATGGGCTCGGGGGGTATGGTGGTAATGGATGAAACAACCTGTATGGTTGATGTGGCAAGATTTTTCCTCGATTTTACGCAAAAAGAGTCGTGCGGGAAGTGTACCTTTTGCCGCATAGGAACCAAGCGGATGCTCGAAATTCTTACCCGCATAACCCATGGCAAGGGCGAGGATGGCGATATTGAGAAGTTGGAGGAGCTGGCACATCAGATAAAGGAGAGCTCGCTGTGTGGCTTAGGGCAAACAGCACCCAACCCAGTGCTTACCACGCTTAAGTATTTTCGGCACGAGTACGAGGCGCATATTTACGATAAAAAATGTCCTGCACATAGCTGCAAGGAGTTGCTTACCTATGTAATTGACCCCGAGAAGTGTACCGGCTGCCGCGTGTGTGCCATAAAGTGCCCTGTACAGGCCATAACGGGTGAGAAAAAGATGCCGCATTTTATCAACCAAGAAACCTGCATCCATTGTGGCGACTGCTACAGCAGATGTAAATTTGAAGCGATAACAGTAAGTTAGTTGATGATAGAACGCGGATGACCCTGATTTAGCAGATTTTCGCAGATTTTTATTACGTTTTAATAATGATACTATTTGCGTTTTAGCGTCTTAGCGTTTAAACAAATTTGTATGACCAACAAAATCAACATAATCCTAAACGGAAAGCCCGTTACAGCAACCAAAGGCGAGTATATTCTTAGCGTTGCCAAGCGAAATGGAATTGAAATTCCCACTCTTTGCCACGACCCACGGCTCGAGCCCTACTCATCGTGCTACTTGTGCGTGGTAGAAATTAACGGACAGCGCAACCTACAGCCTTCATGCTCAACCCGTGTGGCCGAAGGCATGAGCATTACCACCGATAATGAGCGGGTGCATAAGGCTCGCAAAACGGCTCTCGATTTAATAATGAGTAACCACTACGCCGATTGCGTTGCGCCTTGCCGCGAGCGTTGTCCTGCAGGAGTCGATGTTCAAGGGTATATTTCGCTTATTGAAAAGGGTTTGTACAGCGAGGCCATTAGGCTTATTAAGGAAACCAACCCGCTACCCGCCATTTGCGGTAGGGTTTGCGTGCGCCCCTGCGAGGTGGCCTGTAGGCGAAATCTGCTTAACGAAGGAGCTGCAGTGGGTATAGACTACATGAAACGCTTTGCCGCCGATGCCGATTTGAATTCACCAACCCGTTTTGTGCCCGAGGTTGCACCATCAACAGGGAAAAAAGTGGCAATCATTGGGGCTGGTCCGGGTGGCCTTTCAGCAGCGTACTTTCTTCAGCAAAAGGGGCATCAGTGCGATATATATGAGGCACAACCCCATGCGGGTGGCTGGTTACGCTACGGTATACCCGAGTACAGGCTTCCCAACGACTTGCTGCAGCGCGAGGTTGATGCGGTTACCGAGCTGGGTGTAAATATCTTTTACAATAAGAAGTTAGGCGATAACCTATCGTATAAGGAGATTGCTGAAAAGTACGATGCCACCATACTCACCATTGGCTCGCAGCGTGGTGCGCTGTTGGGGGCGGCTGGTGAGGATGCCGAGGGAGTTTTCTCTGGAATCGATTTTTTACGAAATATGGAGGTTACTGGTCAGCGTTACGATTTTAAGGGCAAAAAAATTGCAGTGGTAGGCGGAGGTAATACGGCAATGGACTGCTGCCGCACCTCTATTCGTTGCGGGAGTACCGATGTTACCGTAGTTTACCGACGAACCGAAAAGGAGATGCCTGCCAACCCCATCGAGATACACGAGTCGAAGTTGGAGGGGGTTAAGTACAGATTCCTCACTGCCCCAGTAAAGGTGAATAAGGATGAGCATGGCAAGCTAAAGTCGCTCACAGTGGTTGAAATGGAGCTGGGCGATCCCGACGCATCTGGGCGTCGCAGGCCAGTTGCCATCGAGGGATCCGAAAAGGATTTGGAGTTCGACTACATTTTGGCGGCCATTGGCCAAAAAACCGATATAAACTTTTTGGATGATATAAATGCGCACGCCAAGGGAGGCTACCTTAAGCCAAACAAATGGGGCGATATTTCTGCCAATCCAAATACGTTACAAACCGATATACCATCGGTTTTTGCTGCTGGCGACGGAGTAACCGGCCCAGCAACAATAATTGAAGCTATTGCTCAAGCAAAATTGGCATCTCACAGTTGCCATCAGTTTCTCTCAAATCAAGAGATAAGACCACCTAAAAAAGAGTTTTTAAGCAAGAAAGATAATTTTAAGAAACAGGAAGCTGATGATTATCTTGGTCGTTACCAAAAGCAGCTGCGCGAGGAGATGCCAGTGCTTGCGGCTAATGTTCGAAACAATTTTAACGAGGTTGAGCTGGGCTATACCGAGGAGCAAGCGCTGCATGAAACTGGTCGCTGCCTAGAGTGTGGCTGCGTGGCCTACTTCGATTGCGACCTGAAAAAGCATGCCGACACCTACGAGGCCGACCAGCAACGCTTTGCTGGTGAGCATAAGGAGTGTCAAGTAAACTTTAGTCATCCTTACATCGAAATTGATAACAACAAGTGCATACTATGCTCGCGCTGCGTTCGCATATGTAAAGAGGTGGTGGGTGCCAACGCTCTTACGTTGGTAAATCGAGGGTTCGATACCTACGTGGCGCCTGCGGCTGGTAGGAATCTGACCGAAACAACCTGCGAGAGCTGTGGATTGTGCCTATCGGCTTGTCCAACCGGTGCGCTAACCGAAAACGTTCCGTTTAAGCCTGGCCCTGTAAAAATGGATACGTTTGACACCATTTGCACATACTGCTCGGTGGGTTGCAAGCTCACATTCCATCATCGGGGCGGATACATCATGAAGGTAACTGGAGCAAAGGGGATGGTTAATGCCGATGGCAACCTTTGCATGTATGGTAAGTTTGGGTATAAAATATTTAATCGTGCTGATAGGATAACCAAACCTTTGGTTAAGGAGAATGGCCAGTTTAGGGAGATATCGTATGAGAATGCCTATACAATAATTGAAGCTAAAATAAAGGCTTTTGAGCCTAATAAAACAGCACTTTTTGCTGGTGCAAGGCTAACCAACGAGGAGCAATATCTTATTCAGAAGATTGCACGCGCCGCCGTTGGAACCAACAACGTGAATAGCTTTCACTACTTGCACGGTGCAAGCGGTTTTGCAGATATATCGGACAAAAACGTTCCGTTTGAGCAGCTAAAGGATGCTAGCCGTGTGTTTTTGTTTGGAGCGGAGATAGATAGATACAATCCGGTTGTTGGGTATATGCTAAACTCCGCCCAGATTCCGTACGAGGCAATATCTACCCGGCAAATGCCAGGCTTGAAGCGTAAGGCTCAAAAGTCTATCCAAATACTTTCGTACTACCATTTTGTGCGTGCGGTAAATCATTATCTGCTCTCAAATAATTTGCACAATGGCATGTTTATAAGCGATAGCTGCGAGGGTTTTGACGAGTACAAAAAAAATCTGCTTAAGGAGAACTACTACGACCTGTGCAAAGCAGCTTGCGATTGTAAAGGTGCTTTCGTTGAGGAGTTTGCGCAACGGTTTAATGCTGAGATGAATGCCGTGCTTATTTTCTCGGAGCGCGAGGTTAGCCAGCAAACCGCGCTTGAGCTTAAAAATCTTGCGCTTATTACGGGTAAACACGGAAAAACATCGAGCGGCATTATTGCCCTTAAAGAGAAAAACAATGCGCAGGGACTTTTCGATATGGGCGTACGCCCCAAAACTGGCGTGGGAATTCAGAATATTGACAATGCAGATTATGCAAGCGCTGTACAAGAGCGCTGGGCAGTTAACTCGCTACCAAAGATTAACGATAAGTGCTTTACCAACCGTTACTTTAGCAGCGAGTTCAGCAATATTCTCATTTTTGGCGAAGACCCCGTGGGAACTTCCGATGGAAGCAGTAAGGTTTTAAAACCCCTAAAAGATGCCGAGTTTGTAATGGTGCAGGATGCCTTTATGACCGAAACAGCCAAGCAGGCCGACTTAATTCTGCCCGCATCATTCTGGTTTGAGCAGGGCGGATCGTTCACCAATACCCAACGGATGATTCAGGCATTTGAGCAAGGGCTAAAACCCAAAACCGACCGAACCAGCATACAGCAGCTGCTCGATTTGCTTAAAGCCTTTGGCTTTAATGACCTAACAGATGTTGATGATGTGCGACACGAGGCATTCTCGATGCTGCCCAAAGCAAGTCAAAATAAAAAGTATTCATTTGTTATAACATCAGGCACAATTTCCACATCAATGTTTAACCATGGCTGCGATTACCTAATGGCCGAGTTCGATAGGGAGTTTGAGGAGTGATTTGTTGACCAGTAATTGGATTTCGGTGGTTTTTACGTAGTTTTTGCTTTTGTTGGCTAACGTTATTATAAGCGACTAAAGTGATGGATGAGTGAAAGATGATTAGGGAAACCATGTTTCTAATGTGTTTTAAAAAGAAGCAGCTTTACTGTTAACCTTTAACAAATCGACCAATCAGTATGAAACCATTTACCAATACCAACGATATCCTCAATTTTACCATTGAGAACGATAAGAATGCCGTTGATTTTTATACCCATCTGGCCAAGTCGGCTCGCACCGTTGACATGCGAGAAACATTTGAGCCATTTGCCAAGGAAGAAATAGGACATAAAGCCCGATTAAACAAGATAAAGG
>Ga0129302_1003754_pt1 | contig 10223 bp, 13 predicted proteins | sample BlaSprsedimmetaG_FD_94476 | JGI IMG/M metagenome (GOLD analysis project Ga0129302, IMG submission 94476) | Hot spring sediment bacterial and archeal communities from California, USA to study Microbial Dark Matter (Phase II) - Blank Spring... | ecosystem: Environmental > Aquatic > Thermal springs... | reverse complement strand
ATCAAACGCTTAACTTTATTAATGAGTTTTGTTTTTTCTTTCATGGGGAGAAAATCCCTCCCCCCCTCAGACAGCCTTACGGCTGCTGAGGGTTATAAATCTTTAGATTTTGAACAGAGCCGTTTGTTGTATTTCCACTTTTTGTTTAAGCTATTTCAGAGTACTTTTTTATATCTTATTTTACTTTTAAAGAGATAATAGATTATTTCTCGTGCTTTTATATGCTTCTTATAAAGGAGCTAGACCATTTATGAGATCACTATGGACTGGTCGGGATTTGAACCCGAGGCCTCCCGATTGCCAACCGGACGCTCTACCAGGCTGAGCTACCAGCCCATTTGTCTCGATTTTCAGGGTAATTTTAAAAGCATTTAAAAAATTGCTGATTTTCACCAGAGCATGGAAAACATCTACATTGCAGGAACCTCGCATATTGCCCAGGAAAGTAAGCATCTTGTTCATAAGAGCTTTGCAGAGTTTAAGCCGGATGTAGTTGCCCTTGAGCTGGATATAAGCAGGTTCCAGGCTTTAATGAGCGATAAACAGGAAACACGCTCGTCTTCCGGTGCATTAAGGCAGTTTGGCATAAGAGGGTTTCTTTTCTTCTCCATAGGCAGGTTCATTCAGAAGCGGCTGTCAAAGGTAGTTAACACCGAGCCAGGCATAGAAATGAAAGAGGCCATAAGACAGGCAAAAGCAAAAAACATTCCTATTATGCTTATTGATAGGCCAATAAATACAACAATAAAACGAGTTTCAGCTACACTTAACCTAGGCTTTCTTTTTTCTCTCCTGAAAGACCTCTTAACCTCACCTTTCAAGGCGAAAAAGCGAAGGTTTAACTTAAATTCTATCCCCAACGACCAGCTAGTTGATTACCTGATATCTGAGATGAAAAAGACCTATCCTCAACTCTATAAGGTTCTGGTTGAAGAAAGAGACATATACATGTCAAAAAAAATTATAGCCTTCGCAAAGCAAAACCCTGATAAGAAATTGCTTGTAGTTGTAGGGCTGGGGCATAAGGCAGGGATATCTCAGCGCCTGAACCAGGTGGATATTCTAGGCTGAGGCTTTCTCCTGGCAATCCGCGCCAGCTCTTTCTCAATCTCCTTGCTGTTCCTAAACAATGCTTCTTTTTCCTTGAATTCCTTTGTGTGAAACCTGTTCTTGCTGCTTTCAAACTTAAGTTGCTTGTGAAGCATTTCATGGTACATCACATAGTCAAGAACATGCCTAGGTGCATCTCTAAGAGCCTTAGAAATAGTGATTGTATTTGTGTGGAAGTTGTAGCTTCCTAAAGTTCTTTTTGAGTCTCTGCCAAACCTAAGATTGCAGAGGTCTATTTTGTTGTTGAAATACTCTTCATTTACACTTGAAAAACTTTCATAAAGCTCAGGCTCACTCTGGTTTTTTTCAGCAGGCGAAGTGTCAAGGTTTCTGAGAAAGCTTCTGTAAAGCTCAATATTGTAAGTATGCTTTTTTATCGTGAAAAGCCTGCACAAAAGCTCTTCAGCCATTCCCTTAAGAATTGGAGAACTCACATCCTGCCAGTCTTTGCTGAGCCTCAGCTCAATTGAATTTATCTTTTTGTAATGAACTATCTTAGCATTGTACTTTGAAAACTTTCCTGAAAAAACTACCCTTAATGAGAAGCCAGGCTTTCTGCCAACAATGCTTTCAAACGCATCCTGAAAGATTTGTTCAGCCTGCATTTGGATTAAACCTGAGGTTTGCACAAACCTTGCCCATTTGCTCAATCTGTGCTCCTTCCCTAGTCTCAGTTGAAATAAAATGCACAGTTGTCCCAAAGCTTTCAGCAAGCTTTGTTAATTCATCAACCTTTTCATCTTCAAGGCTTTCTGATATAAGCAGCTCATCAACAGCCCCCTGGCTTATCAATGCTTTTACGTGCTCGTTTCCGTAAGCCACCAAATCAGGCGTTTTGCTGATATTCTCCAGAAACCTGTTAACAAGAGCTTTTTCCTTTATTATCTCCTCATCAGAAAGGATGTCCTGGCTTTTTTCAACAAGCTCCTGAAGGCCAAATTCATCAGTATAGGTAATATCAAGAATCCCAATAACCTTATCCTTTAGCTCAGTAACAAGAAAGCCTTTGTCATGAAATTCATACTTTGTTGGGCCAGGCCCGCCTATAAGTATTCCCTTAAGCTCAGGCTTTCCGAAGAATGCATCCTTTGCCATTGCAGCGGCCTTCTTGAAAAACTCGCCTGCTGCAATCTCCCTTAGCCTGCTGAACCTCACAGAAGACTGTCCTCCTGCCCTGGTTTTTCCAGGCACTGCCGATTTTGCATGAGAAAGCTGGGTTATCGTTTTTCCTTTCAGTATTCCAATTGTTGCTTCTCTTTTATCAATCACAATCAGGCCATAAAAATCCTTAACATCAATTATCTCCATGAGCGGCTCAACCACAAAAGTCTTGTCACACCTGTAAATTCTAGTCTTGAGTGGGAGTGGCGGCTCTACGCTCCATACCCGCACATCATTTTCACCCTCTCTCTCGGCAACATTCCCTGAGAAAACACACAAGCCGTTAGGCGGGGTCTGGTTAAACAGCCTAAGGTGCTGCAGCATTCTTTCAAGTGCAGAAATAACGTTTTTTTGGGTGCTCTTTGACTTGATGTTTGAGGCAGTTCCCTGCTCTTCAGAGATATGGCTCACGATGTTATTCAGGTCGTAGCCGGCAGGGACATATACGCTAACCAGTTCAGTATGCCTTGCCTTATACTTAGAAAGCTCGTTTATGAGCTTTTTAAGCTTGTATCTTTGAGATTCGTCCATTATTCAATGGAAAAGGAGTTAGTTTATAAATTTATTTCACATCAGCTGAAAAAGCCCCTTTTTGGATTGTGCTGGAGTCTAATATCAAAAATTATTTAAATAGACTCCCAATTCTTTTTAACTAAGATGGCAAAGGAGCAATTAAGGGTTCCCATGTCTATGGGTGGGTTGGTAAGGTACAGCGATGAGTATAAAAGCAAGTTTCAGCTTTCCCCGGGTGCTGTGATAATAATTGCGGTTTTGATAATAATTCTTGTTATTGCCCTGAGTGGGTTTGGTTTGAGCTTAATTGGCTTGAGAGTGTGATAATATGATGCCGAACATGAACTCAAGACAGGTTAAGTCTATGATGAAAAAAATGGGCATTAACCAGACAGAGGTTGAGTGCAGGCAGGTTATTTTCGTAATGGATGATAAAAGGCTTGTTTTTGATAATCCCTCTGTTTTGATGATAAACATGATGGGTGAAAAAAATTATCAGGTTTCTGGTGAGTCCAGAGAAGAATCACTAGACACAGCTCCTGATATATCTGAAGAAGACATCTCTTTAGTGATGGAACAGGCAAATGCAACAAGGGAAGAATCGCTAAAAGCTATTGAAGAGGCTGAAGGGGACCTTGCTGAAGCCATACTTAAGCTAAAGGGAGAATAAGGCTTTTCCGGCTTTTAAAAGGCAAACTATAAATATATATTCTAACTAAGCCCTTACTATATGGCTGATTATATTGCGATTCTTGACCAGGCAAGCAAAAGCTTATCAGCAGCAGACCACATCGTTTATGTGACTTACACCCTTGTCAGCGACCCAAAGCTGCTCCTAGCAGCGATTGAAAACCTTTACAAAGCCTTCGAAAATACGGTTTCATCCCTGCTCATTTATGAGCAAGAATACAAAAGAATCTCATCAACAGGAGAATCAATTGATGCAAAGCTTTATACATATAACACAAAAGTTGCCACCAGATATAATTTCAGCAGAAAGTATTTTGTTGCTTTCTCGGAAATCAGGGAAATCCTGGACTGGCATAAAAAGAGCCCTGTAGAGTTCAGGAGAAGAGAAAAGTACATTATCTGCATGTCCGACTACAGGATGAAAACCCTGACAATGCAGAAAATCAAGGATTATGTTGATATTGCCAAAAGCTTTATTACAGATGTTGAGAAAATCGTGAAAAAAAATGAAAGAGTACGTCGCAGATTCGCTTAGGGAGCTTTATAGGCTTGAGCACCTGATTTATGTAAGCCTGAAATATACAAGGACTTCAGATATTCTGATAAGCATAGTTCGAAGGTCAATAAGCTTTCTTGACCTGGTCTGGATTGCATTGCTTGAAAAGGCAAAGCGTGAGAAGAAGATTGAAGAGTACGGAACCCAGCCGCTTGCAGCAGCTGCCCGCGTTAAAGAGCTTTATCCAGATGAAAAGACAGAAGAGATGATTTCTTACTACCTTAAGCTGAGAAAAATCTCAAAAGCAGATTACATCTCTCAGAATGAGTACAGGAGACAGCTTACAATGACAGTTATAATTAATCAGGATGAGGTTGAGAGAATAACCATTGATTCCGTGACCGAAGACTACAAAAGGCTTTCAGCCTTTTTTTCCTATCTTAGGGATAAGTACTTTAATATTTGAGGCGAAAATGGCAAAAATTATCTCAGTTGTGTCTTTTAAGGGAGGAAGCGGAAAAAGCTTTTTCTCGCTAAATCTTGCCTCTGCGCTTGCACTTCAGGGAAAAGAGACTCTCCTGGTAGACTTAAATTTTTCCTCTCCTTCTCTTCACAACCTGCTGGGGGTTTCATCTCCTGAGTCAACCTTAACTCACTTTGTGAAAGGCTTTGAGACTGCTGAAAGCATTGTTTTTATGCATCCTTCAGGTATGAAAGTAGTCTTTGGCGATCCTGCTTTTGGGTTTACACTGGTTAATTCTATACACAGGATTAAAAAGCTGCTTCTGAACTTGTTTAACAAGTTCGACTTTATTATTCTCGATACAGCCCCTTCTTTCTCTGAAGGGGCTAAGCCGGCTTTTTCATTATCAGAGTTCTCAATCGGCGTCTCTCTGCCTTTTATGTACTCGCTTGAGCCAACCCTGAAGTGCCTAAACCTTCTAAAAGGCCAGGGAAGCAAGGTTCTTGGCTTTGTTTTCAACCAGTGCAGGCGCCATTCTTCTGAGCTGACCAGCAGGTCAGTTCCTGCGTTTTCATCTTTTCCTCTCCTAGCCTCAATTGGATATGATGAGGAAGTGTACACTTCTGAAAAAAAGCATCACCCTCTTGTTTATATCAATAAGAAAAGTGAGGTCTCTATAACTTTATCAGGGCTTGCTTCCACATTATCAGGCAGGACTTTACGATGAGAAATCCCAAAACCAATCATGAGCATATAAATGAAGCGCTTGAATCAGCTCACTCTATTGCACTGCTTATCAGTGTACTTATAATAAATGTTTTTTTTGTTCTTTCAGCCATTCTTCTTTCAAGAATCGGGCTTGAAATCTTTCTCTTAAGCCCTTTTGTGTATTTTCTTGTGGTTTCTTATATCGGCAGAATGAGTGCTGACTTCTCTCATTCAGAGAAGCTTAAGCTTGACTTAACCTGCTTGCTGGTTTTCGTTCTAAATGTAGTCATTTTTAATGCAATTACATCAGCAGACCCAGTACACAGCCTGGCTGTGGCTATTTTGACACCATTAATTTACCTTTTCTTTAGGTAAGTTGCCCAAAGATACGAACCTTTTTAAATTCTCAGTTTTTTTCAGGCATTATGATAGTGGGCAAGATTATAGGCACTTCATCCACCAAAGAGTTTGATTTTCTCGTTCAGAAAAAAATAAACAAGTTTGAATATATTCAGGTTTATAATGAGAATGGAAAGTACTGCCTTTGCCAGGTTGTTGATTTGTTGAGAGACTCTGAAAAAACAGTTGCTAAATCCCAGGTTCTTGGCTATAGGGAAGATAATAGAATTAAAACCCCGCGACAGCCGTTCCGCCCAGGTACAGAAGTTCTCTATGCGAGCGATGATTTTATAAGCCAGACAATCGAAATAGGCAAATCTGGCCTTCTTCTTGGAAGCATAGAAGGCAGGAATATTAGTGTGTTTCTTGACACTAATAAGCTTCTTACAAAGCACCTTGCAATAATTGCTAAGTCTGGTTCAGGAAAATCTTATGCATGTGGCGTAATTGTAGAAGAAATAATTAAAAGAGGCATTCCTCTCATTATTGTTGATCCCCATGGCGAGTATTCTTCATTGCGGCTTCCAAATGACAGAAAAGAAGAAATTGATAAGCTCAAGCCCCTTGGGCTAAAGCCTAAAGGGTTTATAGAGCAGGTTATTGAGTTTGGCGACACCCAATTAAGCTCTTCATGCCTGCCTCTTAAGCTAAGGGATTCTCTTACTGCAGAAGACCTTTTTACGCTCTTTCCTGTAAAGCTGAGCTCGGCACAGCAGGTGCTTCTTTACAACGCAATAAAAGACAAGTCCTCAGACCTGGATTCAGTAATCTTATCAATTGAGTCCGAGGAGACAGGAGCAAAGATAGGGCTCTTGTCCCAGCTAAAGTACATCAAATCACTTGAAATCTTTGATTCAGACGGATTAAGCTATTCTGAGCTTGTTAAGAAAGCGAGATGCTCTCTGATTAACCTAAGAGGCTACCCGCTTGAATTACAGGAATTCTTCATAGCAAAGATATTATCAGATCTTTTTCTGCTAAGGAAAAAAGAAGACATCCCCCCTTTATTTGTGGTTGTTGAAGAAGCCCATAACTTCTGCCCTGAGAGGAGCTTTGGTGAGTCGCGCTCATCAAGAATAATTAGGACTTTGGCTTCAGAGGGAAGAAAATTTGGCTTAGGTCTGGGGATAATAACCCAAAGGCCTGCAAAGATTGATAAGAATGTTCTTTCCCAATGCTCTACCCAGCTTATACTTAAGACAACAAACCCAAATGACCTTAAGGCTATTTCAAACTCTGTGGAAGGAATCACCTCAGAAAAAGAAAAGGAGATAAGAAATCTTGCAATAGGAAGTGCAATTGTTACAGGTTTTCTTGAAATGCCTGTTTTTGTAAATATCAGGCCAAGGCAGACAAGGCATGGTGGGCATGCTGTTGATTTTGAAAAAGAAGATTTTAAGGGTAGTTTTGAAAGCTATGAAGAAAAGCTTTCAGTAATACTTCCAAGAGTTAACAAGAAAGACCTTGAAATAATGACCGGAAAAAAATATGTGTCTACTTTGATTCCGGCAGTTTACATAAACATGGAAAATGAAGGCAGCAGGCACAAGGTTCTTTTTGAGCTGGTGAATGGAAACGTTATACAGGATATTGATAAAAAGAAATACTCTGTTTTTTCAGGCCAGCCTTTTTCTGAGATTGAGTCGTTTTATTCAGTTGAGCAGATGCCAGAAAAGCTAATCAAATCTGACAAGGAATTAAAGCAGCGGGTTTCTGTCAAAAGCATCATGGAGAGAATAAAACAAAAGTATAAGGTGGCTTCTTATGAAGAATGCTCACTTTTAGTTTATGTCCCTGGCTCAGATGAAAATGTAGAATCTTAACCTTTTCTTTCAGGAAACATTTATAAAAGCTGTGCTAATCTTACAGAATCGTGTGGGGGTGCCGGAGCCTGGTCAAACGGAACGGGCTTAGGTCGGCTCAGCGTGGTGTGATGAGCGTTATGCTGTGACTGGAAGACACCCGTTGGCAAGCGCCTGCCAGGGTTCGAATCCCTGCCCCCACACCATTCTTAAGCCTGTCAGGGAAATGAAGTATGAAATTATATTCAAAGGAAAGGTTAAAGCCAAATTCAAAAGCCTTTTTGCGGAATACATAAAGCGCATCGATGCATCTGAGAAAACCTTTGATAGCTGGGAAGGAGTTGAAAAACACCTTAATTCAAAACCATTTGTTCTTCTTTCTGAGAAAGGAATTCAGATGAGCTCTCTAGAATTCACTCATTTCATAAAGAAAAAGTCAGAATCAGGAATAATCCGCTTTGTGTTTGGCGATGAGAATGGTTTTCCCATGAAAATTATTGAAAAGGCTGGTTTTGTGCTATCCCTTTCAGAAATGACTCTTCCCCACGACCTTTCAAAAATAGTGCTTCTCGAGCAGCTTTACCGTTCTGAAAGCATTCTTAGGAATAAAAGCTACCACAGGTGAATAAAAAGATAGAAATGTAAAGAAAATCAGGCTTTCTTTTCCTTAACCTTGATCTTTGCCTTCTTCCAGTAAGTTTCTTCTTTTGTGTCTATGAGCTCAATTCCTTTCTCTTTAAGCTCGTCTCTTATTTTGTCAGCTTTTTTCCAGTCTTCCTTTTGGCGTGCTTTATTTCTTTCCTCTATAAGCTCAAAAACCTTGTCATCCACATCACTTGTTTCCTGTTCAAAATCGAACAGGCCCAGAACTTTATCCATTTCCTGCAAAGCATCAAGAATTCTTCGGGTGTCTTCAGCCTCGATTTCTTTAGCTCTTTTGTTAATAGTATTAATGAATTCAAACATTGCTGAAAGTGCTTTTGGTATATTCAGGTCTTCTGCAAGAAGATTCTTAAATTCTGTAACAGCATCTTCTCCAATCTTAATTATTTCTTCTTTTGGCTTTTTCTGCTTTACAGGGGTGGTTGTGCTTTCTGCTTTTTTGATTATCCTGTTTAAGAAGAAGACGAAGTTGTCTAACTTGGTTATTACATTTTCTGCATTCTCCAGGTTTTTTATTGTAAAATTAAGCTGCTGCTTGTAATGTGTTGAAAGAAAGGCATATCTTATTGCCCTTGGGGAGAAGCCTTTTTCAAGCAAGTCTTTTAGCGTGTAATAGTTACCTGCTGACTTTGACATCTTTTTTCCATCAACAAGCAAATGCTCGCAGTGCACCCAGTATTTTATGAACTGCTTTCCAAAAACACCTTCTGATTGTGCAATCTCGTTGGTATGATGAGGAAAGATTAAGTCAACACCCCCAGTATGCATGTCAATTGTCTCAAAACTGTCTGTATTTAATTTTCCTGACTTGTATGCGTTAGTTAGGTACTTTGCACTCATTACTGAGCATTCAATATGCCAGCCAGGCCTGCCCTTACTCCAGGGAGAATCCCAGAATATATCTCCATCCTCAGGAACCTTTGCTTTCCACAGAGCAAAATCTCTGGGGTCATCTTTTTCATATTCATCTTCCAGCCTTCCCTGTGCATTCTGCTTAAGACTGCTAAGGGCCATGCCCGAAAGCTTTCCATAGTCTTCAAAAGAGGATATCTTATAATAAACATTTCCATCTTTTTCATAAGCATGCCCCTTCTCTATAAGCTTTGTTATGAACTCAATAATCTCTTTTATGTTCTCAGTTGCCTTTGGGTAAAACTCAGCTTCTTCGATATTAAGGGTTTTAAGGTCATTAAAGAAGCATTTAGTGTATTTTTCTGTGAATTTTTTAAGTGAAACCTTTTCCTTCTGTGCTCCTTTAATTGTCTTGTCTTCCACATCAGTCAGATTTACTGCCTGAATCACTTTATAGCCAAGGGTTTCCAGAGTTCTTCTTAAGATATCAACAAAAACAAAATACCGAATATTTCCTATATGTGGAAAATCGTAAACTGTTGGGCCACAGCTATACATTTTGACAGTGTTTTCTTCTTTCGGTATAACTTCTTCAACCTGCTTAGATAAGCTGTTGCTTATGGTAAATATTATTGGTGTTTTTTCCATTGCCTCACCTTGGGATAACAATTATAAAAGATTTAGAGAGAAAGATTTAGTTTGCATTTAAATATTTTTCTAAATAAAACAAAAAAAAGAAAAAAAAAGCTTTTTGGTTTACTTGTCTTTGAATACTACCAGCAGGTATAGGACAAGCGCTAAAATGCTGAATACAAACCCTACGAAAGGGATATACGCTCCCAGGCTAAAAAGAGCCCACCAGCCAGGATATTTCCTTTTCTCGTAAACCAGCCATAGCCAGATATACATAAAAATTATGTTTGCTAGAGGCACAAACATTATAAAGCCCCAAGCCCAATGCTTACCTGCCATTATTGGCAAAAGAAAAAACTGTGCTATTGGCACCCATGCTAGCCAAAGAGGCTCTGTTTTCAATTTCTTTGCAAGAAAATAGAACGTAACTGCAATAAAAAGGTAAGAAACCAAAAAGCTGCCTAAAATTACAGCCCCAGCAACTGCAGCGAACCCGGCAAGCCCGGCGGCACCTAACATTTGTTCATACGGCATTTTTATCAACCCCCAAGGCTTTTTTATGCTTGAAATATATAAGACTTTCTTTTTATTGCTAAATAGCATTCCTTAACCAGCAAAAAGCAAACTTTTATAAAAAGAATTCAGCGTAGAAGGAGAGGTGACTTCAAATGGCAGAGTTTTCCTTTGAAAATGTTTTTATTGGCTCACTAAAGTATTTCTGGAGCAATATTGT
>Ga0129302_1003753_pt1 | contig 10225 bp, 8 predicted proteins | sample BlaSprsedimmetaG_FD_94476 | JGI IMG/M metagenome (GOLD analysis project Ga0129302, IMG submission 94476) | Hot spring sediment bacterial and archeal communities from California, USA to study Microbial Dark Matter (Phase II) - Blank Spring... | ecosystem: Environmental > Aquatic > Thermal springs... | reverse complement strand
GTCTACGGCCGGGGGGCGGTGGACATGAAGGGAGGATGCGCCGTCAACCTTATGGTCCCCCGGGTCTTAAAGGCGGCGGGAATCGTTCCCGGGGGCGACCTGATCGTGCAGTCGGTGGTGGACGAGGAAAACGGCGGCAACGGGACCCTCTCGTGCCTGCTGCGCGGATATACCGCCGACGCCATGGTGATCACCGAGCCCAGCAGCGATATTGGCCTGGGGATCGCCCAGCGGGGGGCCCAGTTCTTCCGCCTGAAAATAAGCGGCGCCGGGGGCCAGATCGAGGTGAAACACGACCTGGTGAACCCCATCGGCAGGGCCCTGGAAGTCTACCGCGCGGTGGAGGACTATTCCCTGATGCGAGAATCGTCGGTGTCGCACCCGCTGTACGACCCCCTCTACAAAACGAAGGCCCCGGTGGGGATCTGCCGCGTCTACGGCGGCGAGTGGCCCTCCACGGTGCCAGACGCCTGTTTCATGGAGGGCTCCATCGAATGCATGCCCGGCGAGGACATCGAAACGGTGAAAGAATCGTTTAAAAAATACCTGCTGGCCCTGGGGCTCGCGGACCCCTGGTTCGAAAAGCACCCGGTGGAGGTGCGGTGGTTCGGCCTGCGGCTGGAGTCGGCAGAGCTTTCGGCTGCCCATCCCCTGGTGGGGGAGATCTCGCGCCACATCGAGCGGGTCAAGGGGCACCTGCCCATCGTCGGCGGGGGAGGGGGCTGCGACCTGCGGCTGCCGCTGCTGCACGGAAACACGCCGGCGGTGATATACGGCCCCGGCGGCGAGCACGCCCATGGCATTGATGAATATGTCGAGTTCGAACAGGTCATGAGCTGCCTTAAAGTTATCGCGTCCCTGGCCGCCGACTGGTGCGGAAAGGCCGATTGAAAAGTATCCCGGGCAATTATTTCAATAGTTATTATAACTATTGAAATAATGTTCTTGACCATCCTGCCGATATTGTGTAATGATTCATGGGGTCAGAGCATGGGCCTCCGTCCGCCGCGGCCTGTGCCCGGGGCCATCACCAGAATGGAGGCGCAAGCGCCCGCATGGGTTTTACACACCTTGAATCCGGCGCCGGCAACCTGCCGGGCATACTGAACTCCCTCGATTCCTATATACTGGTCACCATGGACGAAGCCCTGGCGCTGGTAAGGAACGATATCAGCACCCCGCCCGCCGAAATCATACTGAACCGCGACATGAGCGTCGAGGCGCTGGAGGCCCTGGAAGCAAGGGCCGCCAACGCCCGATGGGTCGTGGGCCTGGGGGGCGGCACCTCCTGCGACACCGCCAAGTACCTGGCCTGGAAACGGAAGAAGCCCCTGCTTATCGCCCCATCCATCATATCGGTGGATGCCTGGCTCTGCCGTTCCATTGCCGTGCGGCAGGAAGGGAAGGTCCGCTATATTGGCGACGTCGCCGCCGATCGCCTTGTGGTGGACTACGGCCTCATCAAACAGGCCCCGGCCATGCTGAACCGGGCGGGCGTCGCCGACATTATCTCCATCGCCACGGCCCTGGGGGACTGGATAATCGCCCGGGACCTTTTCGGCGACCGCTTCGACGAGGTGGTCTTTCAGCGCGCCCTGGCCATCGTGGAAGACCTGATGGGGCAGGCGGAGAACATCAGGGCCGTCAACGACGTGGGCATCGCCGCCATGGTGAAGGGCCAGGCCGCCGAGGTGGAGCTCTGCGAGGAGTACGGCAGCGCCCGACCTGAGGAGGGAGGGGAGCACTTTCTTGCCTACTGCCTGGAGGAGATCACCCGGGGCCATTACGTCCACGGCAACCTCATCGCGCTCAACGTGCTGGTGACCCTGAAGCTCCAGCGGGAGCGCGCCGTCTTCGATTACCACCGCATGAAGGGCTTCTTCGACGCCTGCGGCCTTGCCTATGCCCCCGGGTCCCAGGGGATACGCCGGGAGGACTACCGCCTGGCCCTGGAAACGGTGAGCGATTACGTATACCGGGAGAAGCTCTTCCCCGGCCTGTGGTCCCAGGGAAGGGTGTTCGACGACACCGGAGAACGCTCCCTGGATGGAATACTCGACTGGGTCTATTCTTTTTAGACCGGTTTATACTCAGCCCGTCACCCGGAGGTATCATGGAACAGGCTTCGGCCGCGAAAGAGAAAATCCTGGTCTTTGAGCCCCATCCCGACGATGTGGCTTTCCAGCTTTCGGGCAGCGTCGCCCGGTGGCTTTCCCTGGGCATCGAGGTGATGGTCTGCACGATCACCACAGGCAACAATTCCAACTTCGACATCAACATCTCCTCCGGCGAGATAGAGCGCGTCATGGCGGAAGAGCATCGTCGCGCCATGGGACTCCTGGGCCTGGACGACGGCCACGCCCTCATGTGGCGATACAACGACCTGGGGCTGGACCCCGGGCGCGACCGCCTGCCGCTCCTTAAAGACATGGTACGGCTCATACGAAAGTACAGGCCCGTCACCGTGGTCACCATGGACCCGAAAAACCGCGACAACGAGGAAAACGCCGACCACCGCCTGGCGGCCATGACCGGTTTTGAGGCGGCGGCGGTGGCGGCCTACCCCAATGTTTTTCGCGAGCAGTTCGACGAGGAGGGGGTGACGCCGCACTTCAGCGCCCGGGTGCTCCACTACATGTCCCCCGAGCCCGACTATTTCGTGGATATAGCCGGCGAGTTTATCGGGAAGAAAATCGAGCTGGGCCTCATCTACGGCTCCCAGCTGGAGCTCATGCTCACCGAGGCGAGGGAACGGCTCGCCGTCATGGGACTGCGGAGCGATCTGTTCGAACTGCCGCCGGAGGTGATCTGGCCGGAGATGTGCCGTGAAATCGCCGCCGAAAGCGTCGCACTCCATAACCGGCGCTATCCCGACCGGCCCCCCATGGAGCACGCCGAGGCCTTCAGGCTGCAGTACCTGGGAGTGGTGGACAAGCTGCGGGGGCTCATCCCGGGACTGGAATGATATCAAAAACATAGAGGCAGTCAAAAAAAGAGGAGGGGTTATGGAAACTAAAGGGGCGTTCACCTGGAGGGAGGGGGTGCTGGTCTTCCTCGCCTTCATCGGCGTGCAGCTGGGCAGTGAGGTGATGAACCAGTGGGGCACCTATTTCTATTCGCCGTCCGACGGCAGCGGCCGCACCATCTACGTCTCCATCGGGCTGGTGGGAATCATTTTTATCGCCGGCACTATCTGGGACGCCATCACCGACCCTCTGGTGGGCTCGTGGTCCGACCGGACGAAAATGAGCCGGGCTAAAAAGATGTTTCTGGCGGTGGAAGGGAAGCGCCGCCCCTTCATCTTCTGGGGCTCCATCCTTTCGGTGGTCACTTCCATCGCCTTCTGGTTTCCGCCGGTGGAAGGGGTTTCCAGCCTGAACCTGGTCTACGGCACGGTGCTGGTGTGCCTGCACTGGACGGTCTTCACCGTCACCGTGGTGCCGCTGCAGGCCCTCACCCTGGACATCGCCCGCACCGAGGCCGAACGGGTGAAGATGGGCACCTGGGTGGCCCTGGGTTTCATCGTGGGGCTGGCCGTGGCCAACGCCCTGACCGGCGTGCTCATCGAACTGCTGGACACCGCCGAGAAGGGGGCGGTCACCAGCCCGGTGGGCTACCGGCGCATCGCCGTGATCTACGCGCTCTTTTCCCTCGCGGTCTTTCAGCTGCTGGTGTGGCGAATGAAGGAGCCCCGGCGGCCGGCCCGGCAGGAGCAGGACACCGAGCCCCTGCTTAAAGGACTGGGCAGCGCCCTCAAAAACAGGGCCTTCGTGGTGTACTTCACCGGCTTTCTGCTGTTCACCGCCGGTTTCCTGGGCGTGCAGCGCATACTGCCCTACTGGGCCGAGCTGGGCCTGGGAGGCAACGAGGCCACCGTGACGGTGCTCCTGGGGCCTTTCATCGTGACGGCGCTGCTGTCCTATACCTTCATTCCGGCCCTGGCCCGGCGGCTCCACGTGAAGTGGATGATCATCGTCGCCTTTCTGATCATCTGCACGGGCATGCCCCTCATGTACTGGCTGGGGGTCGTCGACCTGCCCTCGTCCACCAAGATCGCCGTCGCCGCGGGACTGTTCGCCTACTGCGGCATAGGTCGGGGCTTCATCTATGTCATGATGACCCCGGCCATCGGCGACATCATCGACCATGACGAGGCGCGTACCGGCCGGCGGCGGGAGGCTCTCTATAACGGCCTCAGCGGCGTGGCCTGGAAGGCCTCCATGGCCTTTTCGATCCTTATCGCCACCCAGTCCATGAGCATCTGGGGTAACTCGGTGACCAATTTCATGGGTGTGCTGTACGTCGGCCCCATCGCGGCGGGGCTGGCCCTGGTGGGCGTGGTGGTGATGCTCTTCTATCCCGGCCGCGCCGTGAAGAAGGCGGACGACGCGCCGCGCTGACGGGTCGATGGGGACGGCAACGGCGGCGAAAATAAATACCGTGTAAGGAGTCGCGTTATGAACAATCTGCTGGCCGGTGTCGCCCGGCGCGTCATAAGCCCGGGCAAAGGGATGTACCTGGTGGGCTACGAGGACCGCTCCGGCGGGGCCCGTACGGTCCATGACGACCTTTACGCCACGGCCCTGGCGCTTCATGACGGGAAGAGCATGGCTGTGCTTATCACCGCCGACATCCTCTGCCTGCACGGCGACGTGGTCGGCCGCGTCAAGGACCGCATAGAGAAAAAAACCGCCGTCCCCCGCGACAATATACTGGTGTGCTGCTCCCATACCCATTCAGGCCCCGTGGGCTACGCGCCGGAAAAAATCACCCCGGTGGACCGGGCGCGCCACCTGCTGCGCCGGCTGCTGCTGCTTCCGGCGGGCCTGCGCCAGCCCCGGGGGATCGGCTTCAACCGGCGTTACCTGCGCTTCCTGGCAGACCGCTGCTTCGAGGCCGCGGTGGAAGCGGTGGCGGGGCTCAGGCCGGCTGCCATTGAGGGCGGCGCGGGCGAGGCCGAAGAAGCCGTCAACCGCCGCGAGCTGACCGAAACCGGCGAGATGGTTATCGGGGTGAACGAGGGCGGCTCGGTCGACCGGGCGGTGCGGGTGCTCCGGGTGAAGGACGGAGAGCGCACCATGGCGGTGATAGTGAACCACGCCTGCCACGCCGTGACCCTGGGCCCCAACAACTACGCCGTCTCGGCCGATTGGGTGGGCGCCATGCGCTCGATGGTGGAAGCGCGCGCCGGGGGCATGTGCCTTTTTATCCAGGGGGCCTGCGGCAACATCAACCCCCGGACCGAACTCTGGACCGAAGACAACTTTCCCGACCTCCAGCGGATCGGCGGCCTGGTGGGACACGAGGTGCTGAGGGTCCTGGAACGGGTGAAACCCCTGCGGACGTCCCCGGTCGCCGCCGCGCGGCGGGTCCTGGACGCCGAACTGGAAACCCCCGTTGAATTGAAAGGCCTTCCTGTTCGGAAAATCTACTGTACCATGCTCCGCCGTCTCACCGGTTACCCGGGCTTCATTATCGAACCTTTCCTGGCCCTGCGCTATCCCTGGAAGACCAGGGTGGACAAAACCAATGGCGGCTATACCACTCCCATCGAGCTCAACGCCCTGCGGGTCGGGGACGCCGTCATCGCCGCCGTTTCGGTGGAGCCTTTCGTGGAGACGGGCCTGGCCGTGGCCGGGGCTTCTCCCGCGCCCATGACCCTGTTCGCCGGCTATACCAACGGCATGACATCCTACCTGCCCACCGCGGAGGAACACGCCCGGGGCGGCTACGAAGTGAACCTGGTGCCCTATGTCTACCGGCTTCCCGGCATTTACGCCGCCGGCGTGGAGGCCGCGGTGGTAAAGGAACTGGGAGAAATGATCGCCTCACTGTACCGCCCGTAGAAAGATAAAACGAGGAACCGTATAATGGACATTCACGAGCTCCTGCCCATACCCGACATTTTTGACTGCAAAAGGCTGTTATGCGTACAGCCCCACCCCGACGACATGGACGTGAGCGCCGGCGGCACCATCGCTCGGCTGGCACAGCAGGGGACCGAGGTTATTTACCTCACCGTCACCGACGACACCGCCGGTTTCGCCGACACGTCGATGGAGGACCCGCGGGAACGCCGGGACCTGCGCCGCCGGGAGCAGGAGGCCGCCGGCGAGATGCTGGGAGTGAAGGAGTACCGCTGGCTGGACTTCCCGGACGCCGGCGACTGGTCGGTCTATGACGCACGCAACCGTATCATGGACCAGATCAGGGACCTGCGGCCCGATTTTGTCATGACCGTTGACCCCTGGCTGCTTTACGAGGCCCATCGGGACCACGTGAAGACCGGCCGGGCCGCCTGCGAGGCCCTGGTGATGTACAACATGCCCTTCATCAACACCGGCATTCGGGAGCGGCGGCGCTTCGAGCCCTTCGACATCATGGGCCTTGCCCTGGTCTGGAGCAATCGCCCCAACACCGTCGTGGACGCGACAGGGACCCGGGAGCTGAAACTCGCGGCCATCGCCGCCCACCGGTCCCAGTTTGATCCGGCTTTCCTGGAGCTTTTCACCGCCTACGACCTCATGCGGGGGCAGAAGGCCGCGGAGGGGAAGGGCTTCGGCTACGGCGAACCGTTCAAGGTGCTGCACCCGCAGTACATGCTGCACTCCTTTCCCGAGGCGGCCGACTATTGAGCGGCAATGAATCCGAAACCCGCGGTAGTGACGCGGAAATTATAAACGAGGACAGAGCAAACCATGGCTGAACTGGCACTGAACGGCGGCACGCCCGTCCGAACGAAACCCTTCCACCCCTGGCCCGTCTTTGACGGGAAGGAGAAACAGGCGCTGATTGAGGTGCTGGAAAGCCGCACGTGGGGCACCCTGGGCCCGAGGGTGGGGCGCTTCGAAGAGCTTTTCGCGGAATACCTGGGGTGCCGCCACGCCCTGGGGGTGTGCAACGGCACCGTGTCCCTCGAGGCCATACTGCGGGCCCTCATGGTTGGGCCGGGAGACGAGGTGGTCGTGCCGCCCTATACCTTCGTGGCGACGGTCTCGGCTGTGCTCTCGGTGGGGGCGGTCCCCGTCTTCGCCGACATCGACCCCCGCACCAACTGCGTCGACCCCGCCGCGGTGGAGAACGCCGTCACCGACCGCACCAGGGCGGTCATCGTGGTCCACATGGGGGGCTATCCCTGCGACATGGACCCGGTCATGGGGGCCGCCGGCCGTCGCGGCATTCCGGTGATAGAGGACACGGCCCAGGCCCCCGGCTCGGAGTACCGCGGGCGAAGGCTCGGGACCATCGGCACGGCCGGGTCCTTCAGCTTTCAACTGAGCAAGAACATGTCGGCCGGCGAGGGGGGCGCGATCACCACCGACGACGACAGCCTGGCCGACCTCTGCTGGTCGGTCCACCACTGCGGCCGGGGGCGAGCCGGCGCCTGGTACGGCCACCCTTTCCTGGGCAGCAATTACCGCATGACCGACTGGCAGGCGGCGGTGCTTATCCCCCAGCTTGAACGGCTGGATGAACAGATCGGCCGGCGGGAGCGAAACGCCGCGCTGCTGAACCGCCGCGTGGATGAAATACCCGGCCTGGCCGCCTTCCGCCGGGACGGTTACGTGACGCGCCACACCTGGCACCTGTACCAGTTCCGCTACCGTAAAGAAGAATTCGGCGGGCTGCCGAAGGGGCGCTTCGTGGAGGCCCTGGCGGCGGAAGGGGTCCCCTGCTCCACAGGGTACGTGCCCCTCAACCGGGAGCCCTTTATTACCCATCCCTATGTGCGCCGCATCACGGGAGACCGGGATTATAGCGCGCTGACACTGCCGGGCCTGGACAGGGCCTGCGAGGAAACGGTCTGGATCACCCAGAACGTGCTTCTGGGAAGCGAAGAGGATATCGACGACGCTGCCCGGGCGCTGGAAAAAATAAGGAGGTTCAGCCATGAGCTCGTCTGAAAAAACGCTTCGGGTCGGCCTCATCGGCGCCGGCACCATCAGTTATCATCACCTGCAGGCCTACAGGAAACAGGCCGGTGTCGAGGCAGCTGCCGTTTGCGACCTCAACCCGGACCGGGCACGGCGCTTCGCCGCGGAGCACGGCATTCCTCGGTTTTACGGCACCGCCGGGGAACTGCTGGAAGACCCGGCCATCGCCGCCGTGAGCGTCTGCACCTGGAACCGGCAGCACCCCGAGCACGCCATCGCCGCACTGGAAGCGGGAAAGCACGTGCTCTGCGAAAAGCCCATGGCGGCCGACCTGGAGGGGGCGCGCCTGATGCTTGAAGCCTCCGAAAAAAGCGACCGCCTGCTCATGGTTGGGCTGGTGCGCCGCTTTGAGATGAAAAGCGAGGCCGCCCGGCAAATCATCGGCTCGGGCAGGCTGGGGGGCGTCTACTACGCCCGGGCCTGGTACCTGCGGCGGGACGGTTTTCCCGGCGGATGGTTCTCTGACCGGGAGAAATCGGGCGGAGGGGCCCTGATCGACATCGGTATACACACCATCGACCTGGTCAAGTTTTTGACCGGTGCCGGCCGTGCCCGGACGGTGTACGGGAAGCTTTTTCATAAAATAGGCCCCCGGCCGGGCCTGAAGGGGACAGTGAAGTACGCCAGCGTCGATGAGGCGGAGCGCTCGGACGTGGAGGACCTGTCCCTGGCGGTCATCACCTTCGAAAGCGGGCTGGTGCTTAACGTGGAAAGCGCCTGGTCCCTCAACATGAAGGAGGACCACTCCTTCATGGAGATCTACGGCGACCGGGCGGGGCTGCGGGTGGACCCCGCCCTGGAACTTTACTCCGACGAGGCCGACCTGCTCGCCGACACGTCCTTCCGCATCGACCCGTCCTACGGGACTTTTCAGGCGCTGTTCGACCGGGAGATCGAACACTTCGTTGACTGCCTGCGCACCGGCAGGCGGTGCCTCTGCGACGCTCGGGAAGGGTTTGAAATTATGGAGATCATCGACGGCATTTACCGCTCGGCGCGCACCGGCGGTGTGGTGTCGATCGGATAGAAGGCGGCAAAAGGCGGAGAACATGAACGAGGCAGGAGACAATGCACCGACGGCTTAACGTAGGCATGGTGAAGGCCCAGAACCGTTCGCTGGTTTTTCGCCATATCGCGGGGGCGGGAGCGGTATCGCGGCTGGAGCTCTCACGCCTCACGCGCCTCAGCCTGGGGACCGTTTCCACCATTGTAGATGAGCTTATCGATGCCGGGGCGCTCAGAGAGGTGAAGGACACCGGCGCGGCGGTGGGAAGAAAACCCGCCCTTGTGGCCCTGGAACCCGGGGCGAAGAAGGTTGTGTGCTTCGACTGCGCCGCAACGACGCCCCGGTGCGTGATAAAGAACTTGGCCCTGGAAACCGAGCGGGAGCTTCGCTCCGAGGTGACGGCCGACGGGAGCCTGAAAAAAAAACTTGGCCGCCTTATGGAAAGCGCGGCGGTTTCACTGGAGCGGATGCCGCCGGGGGGGGAATGTATCGGTGTCGGCATATCGCTCCCCGGGCCCTACGACCACACCGGGGGACGCGTTATGAGCAACATGACCGCGGCCGAGACACCTTTCGATATGATCGGCATGGTATCCGGCCGCCTGGGCCTGCCCGTATACGTCGATCACGACGTGAAACTGGCCGCCCTTGCCGAGATTCGGGGGGCGCCGGAGCTTGAGCAGGCGCCGGTTTTTTATCTCTACCTGGACAGCGGGGTGGGCGGCGCCCTCTGCGTCAACGGGCGGGTTTACGGCGGCCACCGGGACTTCGCAGGGGAGATAGGGCAGATGCGCATCGACGGCGGCCCCACCCTGGAGGAACTCATAAGCTTTGACCGGGTGCTTGCCCTGCTTTCCCCGTCAGAGCGGGGTCTGGACGAGGCCGCCCAGGGGGAGCTGCTGGCGCGACGCCTGTCGGAGGGAGACAGAGCGCTGGTTGGTGAAATACGCAGGGTCGCCGCCGCGCTGGGCAGGGCGCTCAGCTTCGCGGTGTGCCTCTGCGACCCGGCGGCAGTCGTCATCGACGGGCGGTACAAGTATTTCGGCGGCGCTTTCGTCGGCCCGCTGCGTGTAGAACTTGATTCTCTGTTGATGGCGGAGCACAGGGCCGGCCTGGACATACGGCTGTCCAGCTACCGGGAGAGGAGCCCCCTGGTGGGGGCCGCCGCCATGGTGATTGAGGAATGGCTGAAGCATCTGTGAGAGGAGTATTTGCCCGCCGTTGGACCGTCCGCCTGTAATATTTCATAAACCAACGAAATTTTCTATTTGCTTAATTTTCATCG
>Ga0129302_1003744_pt1 | contig 10234 bp, 7 predicted proteins | sample BlaSprsedimmetaG_FD_94476 | JGI IMG/M metagenome (GOLD analysis project Ga0129302, IMG submission 94476) | Hot spring sediment bacterial and archeal communities from California, USA to study Microbial Dark Matter (Phase II) - Blank Spring... | ecosystem: Environmental > Aquatic > Thermal springs... | reverse complement strand
GCTGGCCTTCAAGCCTAACACGGACGATATGCGCGAAGCGCCCTCCATTGACATCGCCTGGGACTTGCTCCGCGAGCGCGCCAAAGTCCGCGCTTACGATCCCGTCGCTATGGACAACGCGCGGCGGATGCTGCCTGAAGTCGAGATGGCGGAAAATCCATACACCCTGGCGGAAGGCGCTGACGCCCTCATCCTGGTGACGGAATGGAATGAGTTCAAGCACCTCGACCTGGCGCGCATCCGCGACACGATGAACCAGCCGGTGCTGATCGACGGGCGTAATATCTACGATCCCCACCTCGTGCGTGAAATGGGGTTCTTGTACATGGCCATCGGGCGCGGCTACAACGGCGTGGGCATCGAAGAGATCATTGAGTAGACGGTAGACGGGAAGAAAGGGTAAAGGCGTGCGCTTGAATTCACTGATTCGCTGATTCGCCCATTCGCTTTTCTCAAAAGGAGCTTTTTGAATGACGTTATTGCGCACGAAACTCGATAATGGCCTGCAAGTCCTCATCCGTGAGAGCCACGCGGCGCCGGTGGTCAGCGTGTGGGCCTGGTACCGCGCCGGCGTGCGCAACGAGCGCCAGGGCATGACGGGCATCTCGCACTGGGTCGAACACATGCTGTTCAAAGGCTCGGAGCGATGGCCAGAAGGCGCCGCCGACGAAGCCATCGCCCGCGACGGCGGGATATCCAACGGGATGACGTGGTACGACTTCACCACGTACTTCGAAACGCTCCCCGCCCACAAAATCTCCCTGGCCCTCGACATCGAATCCGACCGGATGCGCAACGTCACCTTCGACCCCGGCGAGGTCGAATCCGAGCGCACCGTCATCATCAGCGAGCGGCAGGGCAACGAGAACTCACCGCTTTTCCTGCTCGGTGAGGAAGTCTCGGCGGCAGCCTACCGCGTCCATCCCTACGGGCACGAGACGCTCGGCCATCTCTGCGACCTGCAAACGATGACGTGCGACATGCTGCGCGACTACTACCGCACGTATTACGCGCCCAACAACGCCATCCTCGCCATTGCCGGCGACTTCAACGCCGGAGAAATCGAGCGCATCACCGAACGCTACTTCGGCAAGATCAAAGCCGGGCCGGACATTCCGCCGGTCAGCGCCGTCGAGCCGCCCCAGCGCGGCGAACGGCGCGTCGTCGTCGAAGGCGCCGGGCAGACCGACTACCTTAACGTAGCCTTTCACATGCCTGCTGCCCGCCACGAGGACGAGGCCGGCAGACCAACCTACTTCGCGCTGACGGTGCTCAACGCCGTGCTCGCGGGTGCGTCGGGGTTCCTGGTCGGCGGCGGCGTCACCAACCACACCAGCCGCCTGTATCAGGCACTCGTGGAAAAGGAATTCGCCATCGACGTCAGTGGCAGCCTGATGACGACCGTCGATCCCGGCCTCTACCAACTGACGGCGACCGCGTGGCCGGGGCGTACCCTCGAAGACGTCGAAGCAACCCTGTGGGCCGAAATCGAACGGCTGCAAACTTCGCCGGTCACGCAGGCCGAATTAGAAAAGGCGCAGCATCAAGCTCGCGCCCTCTTCGCCTACGCCAGCGAGAGCACCACGCACCAGGCGTTCTGGCTCGGCTACAGCGAAATCTTCGCCGATTACGAGTGGTTTACACACTACCTGGACAACATCGCCGCCGTCACTACAGAGGATGTGCAGCGCGTGGCGCAGACCTACCTGCGCCCACAAAACCGCACCACCGGCTGGTATCTGGCCAGAAAGTGAGAGCTTGATAATGTACAAACGCAAACAGACGCTTTCTTTACCCGGTCCCGACGACATCGTGCGTCAAACGCTGCCCAACGGGATCACCGTGCTGGCCCGCGAAAACTTCACCAGCCCCACCGTCGTCGTCAGCGGCTACCTGCACGCGGGCGCGGCGGACGTCCCCGCGTTCACAGACGGCGCGTCTACAGACGGCGCGCCCACAAACGGGCGTGACAAAATCGGGCTGGCCGGTTTCACCACCGATGTGTTGGAACGCGGCACGCGCGCGCGTAGCTTCGCGCAACTGTACGAAGAAATCGAATCCATCGCCGCCAGCTTTGGCATCAATTCCGGCGTGCAGACCACCGGGTTCGGCGCACGGGGGCTGGCCGAACACTTGCCGCTGCTGCTGGGCATCCTCAATGACGTGCTGCGCAATCCCGCCTTCGAGAAAAACCAGGTGGAGAAGGCCCGCGCCGAAATTCTCACCGACCTTCAGGAGCGCGAGACCAGTCCTCGGCGTATGGCGGCGCTGACCTTCCGCGCGCTGGCCTATCCGGAGGAGCACCCCTATCACTGGAGCCAGACCGGCTACCGCGAGACCATCGAGCGCATCACCCGCGACGATCTGGCGCAGTTCCATAAAACCTTTTTTAGCCCGCAGGATGCCGTCATCGTAGTCACCGGCGCAATCAAGGCCCCGGATGCAGTACAGGCCGTTGCCGCAGCGTTCGGGGATTGGCAAGGCAGCCGCCCATCACAGGCCGGCCTGCCCCCCGCGCCCCCTCTGACCGAGCGCCGCGAACAGCGCCTCACCATCGAGGACAAGGCGCAAAGCGACCTCATCCTCGGCTGGCCCGGCCCGGCACGCGCAGACCCCGACTTCATCCCCTGCTTCGTCGCCAACACCGTGTTCGGTGTCTTCGGCATGTACGGGCGGCTTGGGAAGATCGTCCGCACCACCAACGGCCTGGCTTACTACGTCTACAGCAACATCGAAGGTGGGAAAGGCCCCGGCCCCTGGCGCATCATCGCGGGCGTCAATCCGGCGAACGTCGATAAAACGGTCGCCCTCATCCTGCAAGAGCTGCACCGCCTCCGCGACACGCGCGTCACCAAAGACGAACTCCGCGATACACAGTCCTTCCTCACCGGCAGCCTGCCGCTACAACTGGAGACCAATAGCGGTGTGGCCCGTGCGCTGCTCAACATCGAGCGCCACGGCCTAGGGTTAGATTACTTGCAACGCTACACCGAGATGATTATGGCCGTCACCGCACAGCAAGTGCAGGATGTCGCCCAACGCTGGCTCGATCCCGAGCACTACGCGCTCGCCATCGTCGACCCAACCGGAAGTGGGGACACAGTATAAACATGCTCACCACCGGCGTCGATCTCGTAGACGTCCCGCGCATCGAGCGCGCTCTACACCGCTTCGGTGACAAATTCCTCGCGCGCGTCTACACGCCGGACGAAGTCCGCTACAGCCGTAGGCGTCCGGCGGAACTGGCGGCGCGCTTTGCCGCGAAAGAGGCCGTCGCCAAAGCCCTGGGTGTGGGGATGCGCGTTCTTTCTCCGGCGGGTATTGGCTGGCTGGACGTAGAAACGCTGAACGAGATGAGCGGCAAGCCCTACGTCGTCCTCCACGGGCGCGCCCGCGCGCTCGCCGAGGCGCAAGGGCTGACCGAGTGGGCCGTCAGCCTCAGCCACGATGGCGGGCTGGCGATTGCATTTGTCGTAGCGATGGCAAAAATCTGAAGGATATACGATCGATAAATCCGCTATAGCCAGTCTCTGACCGCGCCATCACTGGCCTGAGCGTGAGCGGGCACGGTCTGGAGACCGGCCCGAGCGCTTCTCAAAGCAGAGCACAAACGTAGGAGAAAACTTATGCGTGCAGTCGTACAACGTGTAACGCAGGCCTCCGTCACCGTAGATGACGCCGCCGGTAGCAACATCGTCGGCGAGATCGGCCCCGGTCTGCTAGTGCTACTCGCCGCCGGTGAAGGCGACACCGAAGCCGAGGCGCGCTGGCTGGCGCACAAGACCGCCAACCTGCGCATCTTCAGCGACGCCGAAGGTAAGATGAACCTCTCTGTGCTAACCACCGGGGGCAGCGTGTTGGTGGTCTCGCAATTCACGCTTTACGGCGACATCCGCCGTGGTTTCCGCCCCTCATTCGTCAAAGCCGCGCCGCCCGACGTCGCCGAGGCGCTCGTCGATATCTTCGTGGAAGCCCTGCGCGCAGCGGACATACCCGTGGCAACCGGTATCTTCCGCGCGCACATGCACGTCAGCCTGGTCAACGACGGCCCGGTGACGATCATCCTCGAAAAAGAATCTGGAGACGCCAATGGCTGACGAGACGCAACTCTGGGCGTGGTTTCTGTTCAGCGCCGGATTCGCGCCGCAACGCGCCAAGACGCTGCTTTCGGCGTGGGATCAACGCGGACTCACACTGCGTGACGTCCTGCAAGCCCTGCCCGCCCAGGCCGCCGCGCTGGGACTGACGCCCGAAGAAGCCGCAAAACTACGTCCTCCGCACGAGCTGCCGGAGGTTGCCGCCCTGCGGTGGAACGAACCCCTCTACCCTTTGGGATTGCACCAACTACCTTTCAAGCTGCGCCCGGCGCTGCTGTTCTACACCGGCGAATTGAGCCTGCTGATGCGCCCGATCATCTACCTGGCGCCCGGCCCCCTCGACGACGAAACGCGGGAACTCCTGCAAGAAACGGTGGGGATTTTGTTAGGGGAAAAGCTGCTACTTGCCGCGTCCCGGGAAAGTCCGCAAGCGGCCCTCCTGTTGGAAGAAATGCTCGCCAGTGAGGGCGAGGCGCTGCTCTTTGCCAAACAGGGCCTTGCACACCTCACCCTGCCCGCACAAGAACAGGCGCTTCTGCAAGCCGAACGGCTGCTGATCCTCAGCCCCCTGCCGCCTGCCACGCCCCCCAACCCCGCCTGGGATGACGTTTTGCAGCAAGTCGCCGTGGGCGCGGCGCTGCGCCACGTGTACAGTCATGCCACAGCGCTAGACAAAGTCGAGGGAAACACAAACGCGCTAGAACCGCCCAACGATCCCCCACCCTCTCCGGCAGAGGCGCTACGCGTTCTCGAAAAGGGCGGGCGCGTGCCCGAAGCCCTAAAAAAGCGGCTCTTTGGCGGCTAGATATGCTGCTTGCGTGGATCACAATCCCGCGCTATCCACGCCTTAACGCACGCCGACTAACTCCACGGCGTCGATCTGGTTCCAGAATCCGGTGCGTGACTCATCGAGGTCGATGTGTACGCCGACGATGCGCTCTGCCGTCTGTGGCACAACGACGGTCAGCATGCCCGGGCAAGTTCGATCCGTGTCTTCACCTTCCCATATCCGTTGCGCTATGCCCTCCTCATCGACGAGCGAGACACGGAAGATCGCGCCGCGCCCTAGCGTTTGGTAAATCCGTATCTCCGTCGCGTAGACCGGCTGTGCGTATGTCAGGCGCAGCCATTCCACGCCATTCCCCCGCGCGGAGGCCCAGGCGCGCGAGTCATCCGCACAGGCATTGACCTGAGGCGCGCCGGTCGCACGGTTCACACTCCAATCAGGAAAACCGAAGTGCGAACTGGCCTCCGCCGCGACCGCCCACTGCGACAACACACTCGGCGTCGGCGTAGTTTGCGTGAGCAATACGTCTGCCTGCTCGCATCCCACGCACAATCCGGCACATATCAATAGAACAAATCCAATCCACAAACGGCGCATCGTCCCCCCACGGCTCTTTATTTAGCTACCACAGGTATATTCTAACGCCAGTCGGCGATAACGCAATAATTCTACAATCAACAATTTTTGCAATCTCACGCCGTGCGCCTCGCTTATTTATGTTGAAACATGCGCTTTCTCTTGACCTTTGCATTTATATGTGCTATAATTCTTTTTACACAGCATTAACGTTGAAAGGATCAGGTCCTTAATGCAAGGTCTTGCTACAAGGGCTAACACTTTAGAGTAAAGGAGAGAAGCTATGTTTCAGGATCGTATTCGAGAAAACTATGAGAACCTGACACCGGGTTTTAGAAAATTGGCGGATTTCATTATGGACAGCACCCTTGACGCGGCCTTCCTCACCGCTACCGAACTTTCCCGCCGCGTAGGCGTAGACCCGGCGACCGTCGTGCGCTTTGCGCAAGAACTAGGATATTCCGGCTACCGCGAACTTTCCCGCGAGGTCAAGCATTACGTGCGCGACCAGGTGACGGCGACGTACCGCAAGGCCGGCGAGGCAGAATCCACCGAAACCCTGCTCCACTCGCTCGTGGAAAACGCCGAGCAAAACATGCAGCACTTCGTCACCACCGACTTGGTCAACGTCGTCAAAGCCGTCGAGATTTTGAAGGATGCGCCGCACATCTGGTTCACCGGCGAGTTCACCGGCTACGATTTGGCGGTCTTTATGGCCAAGAAGTTCAAAGCTTACGGCGTGCCGGCGAGCGTCTTCTATCCGGGGATGAACGAGACCGCGAGCGTACTCCCGCAGATGCAGCCCGGCGAGGCCCTCGTCACCTTCGTGGGCGCCGAACCGAACCTCGACACCGGCTATGCCGTTCAGATGGCCCGGGGGAAGGGCGTCAGGACCATCGCCGTGACCAGCTCCGGCGTAGCTCTGCCCGCCCGGAAAGCCGAACTGACGGTTATCGTCCCCGGCAAATCTCCCATCGGCATCCCCACCTTCGGCGCACTAATGCAGGTCGCCAGCCTGATTTGGGAAGCGGTGATGAAAGAGCGCGTCGAGGCCGCAGGCCAGAAAATGGAAGACCTCCAGGTCAATATGGAAGCGCTGCTCCAACTCCGCGCTGCCACCCCGGAATACGAGGTCGCCACAGCGGAATAGCCTTGTAGATTCACATAACACAACGGCGTTACCTCAGGGAGGTAACGCCGTTGTCGTTTATCACGCTTACGGCAAGATCAGCACGCCAACGCCTACTCCCGCACTCGCCGCTTCAACCGCGCTGCCAACGTCTCCGGCTCCGCGCTTGCTTCGGCCTCGCGCGTGGGCGGTGGAACCGGCGCTCTGGCGGTGGGGACACCTTCGTCATCCCGCACTTTTCGCGGCGGGACGGCGTCCGGTACGAGCGGCGGCGCTTCTGGGATTGCGGAGGTCTTCCGCTTCTGGCGCAGCGTCGCTGCCAGTGAGTCTGTCGTCCCTGTCTCAGGCTGTGCCCCACGCCGCCGCAGCGCCCACGCCAGCAACCCCGGCAGGCGCGCCCGTACCCATGCGATCAAGCGCAGCGCATCCGCTCGCGTCAACGCCAGCCGCCGCCACGCAACATCCACCGGCCACGCTAATGCCGCCAACAAGACGAGCAACGGCATCAGCGACTGTCCCATGACCCGGCCCTGAAGATTGCGGACGAAGACCTCCGCCGGATTCTCGATCCGCGTCGCGCCCCCTTGCGCCGCCAGACGCGCCACCGCCGCGCCGGCATCGCCGGGGATGTACTCCGGCGGCGATGGCGCCGCCCACCCCGTCACCAGATCACGGTCGCCGTACAGGCGTAGCAACATAGCGCTGCGATCTGGTGACGTGAAGCGCCCCTCGTAGCGGCCCGGTGCGCGCTGGACCAGGGACACCGTCTGTGCCGCCCCCTCCCCCAACGACGGCGCAACGTGCACGTGCAACGATAATCCATCCACATAGGTTGGCGAGCCAACCCCGCCCGCTTCCGGATCGACCACGTCTACCACCACCCGCGCGCTATCATCGTCGGGCAGCACGCGCAACGCCAGATCGGAATCGGCAGGGGACGGTAACACGGCGCGTACCACCGCGCCCCAAAAATCCGCGAAGCCCTCCCATTCCACCCACCCCGCCGCCCAACGCCCCGTCGCATCCGACGTCCAGGCCACCGAACGGCCCAGGCCATACTGCCACACAACCAGCAGCGGATCACCTTCCAGCGCCTCCCACACCACCTGCGACGCGCTTTTGGGCGTCGTCGCGACGTACCCGCGCAGCGGTGGCGCAACGGTGATGTTGGCGACGGGCAACCACGGCGTCAACGGCGCGGGGTAGAACGTCCGCTCGACGATGTACGAACGTTTGGCACGCGTCGTCTCTTCGGTGAAAATCGCGGGCAGGTCGGCGGCGCGCTGCGTCAGGTAAAAACGCCCGTTGCCGATTTCGGCGACGTGCATCAGGAAGGGGACGTCCTGCCCCGTCCCAATCGACACCACACTCACCGTCATCCCCTCTTTCACCAACCCCTGCACCAGCGCCGGGACGTTCTCCTGATGCTCGGCGTCCGCGCCATCGGCCAGCAGCAGGATGTGCCGTTGTTGGCCGGGGGAGAGCGCCACACCGCGCAGCAAATCGGCAGCGTAGAGCAGGCTTTCACGCACGTAGATGCCGCCGCCGCCCACCTGCAAGCGGCGCAGTTGCGCGGTCAACACGTCGCGCTCCGTCATCGGCGCAGGGCCAATTGTGTCCGCCGGGCGGTCATCGTAGGCAACGACGGCCAGCGTATCCGCATCGTTCAACGTCTCCGCCACGCGGATCGCCGCCTCCGCCGCCAGCCGGATCTTCGTCGTCCCGCCCTCCTGCGCCCCCATGCTGCCGGATTTGTCGATCACCACCACCATCGCCATCGGCGGGAAGCGCGTGGGGTCCTGCACCTGCATCTGCACCGGCAGCGCCTCCTCCAACGGCGTTCCCAACCAACCGCCAACACCGTAACTCTGCGGCCCGCCTACGGCCACCAGCCCGCCACCCAAATCGCGCACGAACGCACGCAGGGCATTGAGCGACTGAGGCGCAAAATCCCGTGCGGGCGTGTTGACCAGTACCACCCCCGCGTAATCCACCAACCCTTGTGCAGCCAGCGGAAGCGCGTCAGGCGTCGCCTGTTCCACGGTCAACCCGGCGCTTTCCAACGCATGCACCACGTCCTCGCGGTCTTCCGGCGCCCCCACCACCAGCACACGCGGCGCGCCCTGCACCAACACCCAGCCATCGGCGCAATTGTTTTGGGTGAAGGTGTCCCACTCCGGTTCGATGCACACGCGCACCGGGACAAAGCCCGGCGCATCCGTCGTAAATGCGAACGCCACACGCGTCTCTGCGCCGAGCAAATCGACCTCGCCGTAGCCGGTCTGGCCCGCCGCAGTCCAGGCAAAGCCGGTGTGCTGCTGCACATTACTACCAATCTCGAAAGTCGCCGGGACGCGGTCGCCTGGATAGACACGCGCGGGCAAGGATACGTCCGCGATCCACGCCTCCGCGCCCGGTGTGCCCGAACCGGTCTGCACGAGCTGCACGTCCACGCCGCGCGACTTGGCCTCCCGCAGCGCCCACGCACCCAAACCGGAGGTCTCCAGCCCGTCCGTCAACAGCACCAGACGGCCCGGCGCGCCTTCGGGGATGAGCGCCAGCCCCAGCCGCACGGCCTCCTCGATACGGGTGGCGTCGATGCGCGGCAGCGTCGCAATCTCCGGCAGCGGCGACGCGGGCGAGAGCGGGCGCGCGAGATCTCGCGCATCCACCCACGCATCCCCGGCAAAAACGACCAGCGCGGCGCGATCCTGGGGCGCTTTGCGCGCCAACGCCTCTCCGACAAACGCCAATTGCTCATCCCAGGCATGCCGCGTGCTGGCCGAGCGGTCGAGCAGAAAGACGACGGCCAAATCGCGGGTACGCCGTCCACGATACAAGCCAAACAATGCCAGAAGCAGCAAGCCCAACAGCGCCAATCTTAAGAGAACTGGAAATCTTACCGCAGAGAGCGCAGAATTTACAAGGCTGCGAAGTCTCAAGTCCAAACGTTGAACTTTGAGCGTTGAACGTCGAACTCTCTTTCGCTGCCAATGCGGCCCCCACCACAACACCGCCTCCAACAACAATAGCACCACCGCCGCCCCAACGCCCCAGCGTCCCAGGTCGCGCCAACCGGGGACGTCATCCGCCGGCGGGATAACCTGCTCGCCTACGCGCACCTCACGCGGACGCAGGTCGCTCTCGGCGGCATCGAGCAACGAAAGCGCCGCGTAGTTCACGACGGTTCCGGCGGGCGACTCGGCTTCGATACGATACAGGCCCGCTGCCGTCTCCGTCGTCTGCGGGGCATCCAATGACAATGGCAGACGTCGCCCGTTGGGTGTGACCAACGTCGCTGCCGTCGCTGCGGCCGGAAAGGGCGGCGCCCACGGGAAGCCGGACGGCAACGCTAGCACCGGTTCCGTCGAAAGCTCCGGCATCAGCCAGCCCATCAGATTGGCGGTAAGAATGGGGAACGCCAGGCGCAACGGCAAATCGGAGTCGCGCAGGTCGAACGCCATACACGCAATGCGCTGGCCGGGACGCTCGACGATCCACAGCAACGGCCCCACCGCCGTCTCCACCAGCACGTCCGCGTCGGCGGGAAGCGTGTAGGCCCGCGCGCGCGCCACGTGGATGCCGGCCCAATCGACGTAGCTGAGCAGTGGATGCGACCACTGCCCGCGCACACTCACCGTGGGC
>Ga0129302_1003739_pt1 | contig 10244 bp, 8 predicted proteins | sample BlaSprsedimmetaG_FD_94476 | JGI IMG/M metagenome (GOLD analysis project Ga0129302, IMG submission 94476) | Hot spring sediment bacterial and archeal communities from California, USA to study Microbial Dark Matter (Phase II) - Blank Spring... | ecosystem: Environmental > Aquatic > Thermal springs... | reverse complement strand
CCCCACGCCTGCGCTGATCTTCTTCTGGCCGAAATATCCCCGCCGGAGGCACGCGGCCGCAAGGCCGCGCCACCCCCAACCCCGGGCAAGCGGGGCGCATGCCCCGCGCGGCCCGGGGGCGGGAGCCCCCCGCCACCACCCGCCCCGTCAATAGCCTCGCGCGCGGTCCACCAGATGCAGGAAAGGCTCGCCCGCCTCGCCGCGCCGGATATTCTCGGCGATCACGCGGGCGGCCGTTTCGGGCCGCGTCTCGGCCGCGACATGCGGGCTCACCGTCACCCCGGGATGGGTCCAGAACGGATGCCCCGCAGGCAGCGGCTCGGTGCGGAACACATCCAGCGTCGCATGGCCCAGCCGCCCCGCATCCAGCGCCGCAAGCAGCGCGGCATCCTCCACCAGCGCCCCGCGCCCCGCATTGATCAGCACCGCGCCGGGCGGCAGCCAGCCCAGCCGCTCCGTATCCATCAGGTTCTCGGTCTGCTCCGTCAGCGGCAACAGCAGCACCACGATGTCCGCCCGCTCCAAAACTGCGCGCAGCCCCGCCGCGCCGTGATGGCAGGCGATCCCCCCGATCTCGCGCGGCGTCCGGCTCCAGCCCGCCACCTCGAACCGCAACCCTGCCAGCACCAGCGCGCAGGCCCGCCCCAGCGCGCCCAGCCCCAGAACCGCCACCCGCCTTTCGCGCGCCAGCGGCGGCACGACCGGGTCCCAGACCGGCGCGCGGCGCAGCAGATGCCGGTCCAGCTCCAGGTGATGGCGCAGCACCTGCCCCGTTACCCATTCCACCATGCCCTCCTCCAGTCCCGGATCGACCATGCGGCACAGGGGCTGGGTCAGCGTCGGATCGGTCACGATCCGCTCGACCCCGGCCCACAGGCTCAGGACCGCGCGGCAGCGGGTGAAGGGGGCGAAATCGCGCAGGCCGTCATTCGGGGCGTAGACGATGTAATCCACCGCGCCGGGCGCATCGGTTCCGGTCACGATCCGCGCCGCCACCCCCGCCTCGTCCAGCGCGCGGGTCAGCGGCGCGCGATAGGCCTCCCACAGCCCGTCGCGGGCGGAAAACAGGACCAGCGGCATCAGCGCCCCCGCGGGCGATGGATATGCGCGCTCTGCACCAGCCCGAAGCCCACCATCAGCACCAGCATCGCCGACCCCCCGTAGGACACCAGCGGCAGGGGCACCCCCACCACCGGCATCAGCCCCATCACCATCGACATGTTCACCGCGAAATACAGGAAGAAGGTCGCCCCGATCCCCAGCGTCAGCAGCGACGAGAACCGGTCCTTGTTCTTCAGCGCCGCGCTGATGCAGAAGACCAGGATCAGCACATAAAGCGCCAGCAGCGACACGCCCCCCAGCAGGCCGAATTCCTCGGCCAGCGTGGTGAAGATGAAATCGGTATGTTTCTCGGGCAGGAAGTTCAGCCGCGACTGCGTGCCCTGCATGAAGCCGCGCCCCGACCAGCCGCCCGAGCCCAGCGCGATCTTGGACTGGGTGATGTGATAGCCCGCGCCCAGCGGATCGCTCGCGGGATCGAGGAAGGTGTCGATCCGGCGGAACTGGTAATCCTTCAGCAATTGCCACTCGGTCCCGCGGCTCGACAGCACCGCGGCTACCGCGCCCACGCTCGCCCCCGCGATCACCGCGAAGTAAAGCCAATGCACCCCGGCCAGGAACATCACGATCCCGCCGCCCGCCAGCAGCAGGATCGCGGTGCCCAGATCGGGCTGTTTCAGCACCAGCGCGGTGGGGGTCAGGACCAGCGCCGCGGCCATCAGCACGAACAGCGGCCGCGAGACCTTGTTGATGTCCAGCCAGTCGTAATAGGCCGCCAGCATCATCACCAGCGTGATCTTCATCACCTCCGAGGGTTGCAGCCGGATGAACCCGAGGTCGATCCAGCGTTGCGCCCCCATGCCGACCTCGCCGAAGAACTCGACCGCCACCAGCAGCAGCACCGACAGCCCGTAGGCCAGCGCCGCCATGTTGCGCCAGAACCAGATCGGGACGAAGGCCACCGCGAACATCGCCGCCAGCCCCAGCGCGAAGCGCTTCATCTGCGGCTCGGCCCAGCGGTCCAGATTGCCGCCCGCCACCGAATACAGCATCAGGAACCCGACCGAGGCCACCGCGCACAGCAGCAGCACCAGCGCCCAGTTCAGGTAAAGCACCTTGCGCGGCCCGGTGGGCACCCGCTTGACGGTATATTCAAGATAGCTCATGCCCGGCCGCGCCCGCCCGAGGGCGCCGCCTTGCCCGGATCGCGCAGGCGCAGGCCGCGCAACCGCTCCTCGATCTGCCAGCGCTGCCGGTCGGGATAGGCCGAGAGCGGCGGCACATCGCCATGCAGCGCACGCAGGATGATGTCGCGCGCGATGGGGGCCGCCGCGGCCGACCCGCCGCCGCCATGCTCGACCACGACCGAGACCGCGATCTTCGGCGTCTCGACCGGCGCATAGGCCACGAACAGCGCATGGTCGCGCCGCTCCCAGGGCAGGTCCTCGTTGCGGAACACGCCTGCCGCGCGTTCGGCGGCGGTGATGTTGCGCACCTGGCTGGTGCCGGTCTTGCCCGCCATCGCCATCTCGGCGGTGACCACGCGGCTGCCATAGGCGGTGCCGCGGCGGTTGTTCACGACCGCATCCATCGAGCGGCGGATCAGCGCCAGATTGGCGGGGTTCACCTCCAGCGGCTCGCCCGCGCCCGAGGGCTGCTCGACCCCGTCGATCGACTTGACCAGCCGTGGCACCACCGCCCGCCCGGTCGCGATCCGCGCGCTCATCACCGCCAGTTGCAGCGGCGTGGACAGCACATAGCCCTGCCCGATCGAGGCGTTCAGCGTGTCGCCGATCCGCCATTCCTCGTTCCGGCGCGCGCGTTTCCACGCCCGGTCGGGGACCAGCCCCTCGCCCACCGCCGACAGCGGCAGGTCGAACGCCTTGCCCAGCCCGAACCTGCGCGCCATCGCGGCGATCTTGTCGATGCCGACGCGCTGGCCGATCTCGTAGTAATAGACGTCGCAGGATTGCTCGATGCTTTCGACCAGGTTCACATGGCCATGCCCGCCCCGCTTCCAGCAATGGAACCAGCGGCTGCCCAGCGTCAGGTGGCCCGGGCACCAGACGGTGTCCTCGGGCCGGATCACGCCATCCTCCAGCGCGGCCAGCGCGGTGATTATCTTGAAGGTCGAGCCCGGGGGATAGGCGCCCTGCACCGGCTTGTTCGACAGCGGCCGATAGGGCGTGTCGGTCAGCATGCGGTAATCGGCAACCGAGATCCCGCGCACGAACAGGTTCGGATCGAAGCTCGGCGCCGAGGCCAGCGCCAGCAGGTCACCGCGCTCGACATCCATCACCACGACCGCAGCACTTTCCTCGCCCAGCCGCGCCTGGGCAAAGTTCTGCAAGCCCGCATCCACGGTCAGTTGCAGGTCGCTGCCCGGCTGGCCCTCGATCCGGTCCAGTTCGCGGATCACCCGGCCCGCCGCGTTCACCTCGATCCGCCGCGTGCCCGCCTTGCCGCGCAGCCGATCCTCGTATTTCGCCTCGACCCCGGTCTTGCCGATCTGGAAACGCGGGATGCGCAACAGCGGGTCGGGCGAGTCCAGCCGCGTCAGGTCGGATTCCGAGACCGGCCCGACATAGCCCACCAGATGCGCGAAATCCGGGCCCAGCGGGTAATGCCGCGACAGCCCCACCTCGGGGCTGATCCCGGGCAGGGCCGGGGCGTTCACCGCTACCCGCGCCACATCGTCCCAATGCAGCCGGTCGGCCACCGTGACCGGCACGAAGGGGCTGTGGCGCAGGGTCTCGCGCCGCGCCCGCTCGATCGTCTCCTCGTCCAGCGGCACCAGCCGGATCAGCCGCTCCAGCGTCTCGTCGATATCGCCCGCATCCTCGCGCACCAGCACGATGCGATAATTCTGCTCGTTCTCGGCGACGACATGGCCCGCCCGGTCATAGATCATCCCGCGGATCGGCGGGATCAGGCGGATGTTGATGCGGTTCTCCTCGGCCAGCATCCGGTAGGTATCGGCCTCGGTGACCTGCAGATGCCGCATCCGCAGCGCCAGTGCCGTCACCAGCACCGCCTGCGCACCGCCAAAGACCAGCGCGCGCCGCCCGATGCGCCGGTTGCTTTCCTCGGTATCCCTGGACGAGCGTTTCATCGCCTGAGCCCCCGCGGGTCCAGATCGCCCGGCGTCACCCGGCGCACCATGAACAGGTAGCGCGTGGCCAGCGCCACCAGCGGATAGGCCAGCACCGTCAGCACGGCCTGCACCGCCAACAGCCCGAACTGCATCTCGGGCACGCCGAACAGCGCCAGAACCATCCCGTAGACCAGGAACACGCCACCGATCGTGCCCCCGGTCAACATCCATTCCGGCCCGAACGGCGTCTCGACCGAAACCTGCTGGCGCGCGCGCAGGAACTCCGCACCCATCAGCGCCAGCGCCGTGAACAGCCCCGGCGGGCGCATCAGCAGCAGGTCCAGCATCAGGAACACGCAGGCGATCAGCCAGGGCGGCAGGTAATCGGGCCGACGCTGCAACCAGGCAAAGGTCAGGCACAGCATCCATTCCGGCCCGGGCAGGATCTCGGCCCGCGTCTCCAGCGGCAGGATCTGCACAAAGACCACGACCCCGGCCACCGCCCCGAAGATCAGCCGGTGAAGCCAGCGGTCCAGCGTCAGCGGATCAACCATCGCCCGCCTCCTGCGCGGCGGCGGGGATCGGGGCAGGGGCCGGGCCGATCGGCGCGGGCACCACCAGCCCCCCGGCATCGCGGATCACCTCGCCCGCATGGCTGCGCAGCACGCGCAGGAATTCCAGCCGGTCATATTCCGCCGCCAGCCGCGCCCGCAGCCTCTGGTCGCGCCCCAGCGCCACATGCCCCACCAGCAGGCCCGCCGGAAACATCCCGCCATCGCCCGAGGACACGACACGGTCGCCGGGCCGCACCTGCGCCGGGTCCTCTATGAAATCCAGCAGCGGCGCTACCGAATTGTCGCCCGCCAGCACCGCACGCTGACCCGAGGGCTGAATCGTCACCGGGATGCGGCTGTTCGAATCGGTCAGCAGGATCACCCGCGAGGTGGTCTTGCCGACCCCCGCGATCCGCCCCACCAGCCCCAGCCCGTCGGTCGTCGCCCAGCCGTCCACGATACCGTCCCGCGCCCCCACGTTCAGCAGCACCGACTGCCGGAAGGGCGAGCCCGAATCCGCCAGCACCACGCCGGTCACATGGGTCAGCCGCGGATCCAGCCGAACCTTGTTCAGATCCAGCAGCTTGGCATTCTCCTGCTCAAGCTGGAGCGCGGCTTCCTTCCAGGCCATCATCTGGCGCAATTCGCGGCGAAGTTCCTGATTCTGCTCGGCAAGCCGGGCATAGGACTGGAACCCCTCGATCAGCCGCGCAGTGCGCGTGACCGGCACCAGCGCCCAGTCGAAGCTCGGCACCACCGCATCCACCAAGGCGGCGCGGAACCGTTCCACGCGCGGGCTGTCCACCCGCCACAGCACGAACACCGCCAGCAGGACAAAGACCAGCCCCCCGATCAGGATGCGCCGGATCGGGCGGGCATAGTCCAGTTCGGAATTGCGGTCAGCGGCCAAGTCTGCCTCGCTTGCGGCGCGCGCGGCCGTCCGGTTCAGCTTTCGTAATCTATCACATGCCGAAGCTGTTTTTCATATTCCAGCGCCTTGCCGGTCCCCAGCGCCACACAATTCAGTGACTCGTCGGCGACCGAAATCGCCAGCCCAGTCTGCTCGCGCAGCGCCAGGTCCAGCTCGCCCAGCAGCGCGCCGCCGCCGGTCAGCATCACGCCGCGATCCACGATATCGGCCGCCAGATCGGGGGGCGTCGCCTCCAGCGCGGTCATCACCGCCTCGCAGATCTGCTGCACCGGCTCGGACAGCGCCTCGGCGATCTGCGCCTGGTTGATCTCGATCTCCTTCGGCACCCCGTTCAGCAGGTCGCGGCCTCGGATATGCATCGACGCGCCGCGCCCGTCATCGGGCATCCGTGCCGATCCGATCGAGGTCTTGATCCGTTCCGCCGTCGCCTCGCCGATCAGGATGTTCTGCTGGCGCCGCAGGTAGTTGATGATCCCGTCATCCATCCGGTCGCCGCCCACCCGCACCGAGCGCGCATAGACGATGTCGCCCAGCGAGAGGACCGCCACCTCGGTCGTGCCGCCGCCGATATCGACCACCATCGACCCCGTGGGGTCGGTGATCGGCATGCCCGCCCCGATGGCCGCCGCGATGGGCTCCGCGATCAGCCCCGCGCGCCGCGCACCCGCCGACAGCACCGATTGCCGGATCGCGCGCTTTTCCACCGGTGTCGCACCATGCGGCACGCAGACGATGATCTTGGGCTTGGTGAAGGTGGTGCGCTTGTGGACCTTGCGGATGAAGAACTTGATCATCTCCTCGGCCACGTCGAAATCCGCGATCACGCCCTCGCGCATCGGCCGGATCGCCTCGATGCTGCCGGGCGTGCGGCCCAGCATCAGCTTGGCATCCTCGCCGACGGCCAGCACCTGCTTGCGCCCGTTCTTGACGTGGAACGCCACCACCGAAGGCTCGTTCAGGATGATGCCGCGGCCCTTGACATAGACGAGCGTGTTCGCCGTGCCGAGGTCGATCGCCATATCCGACGAGAACAGACCGCCAAAACCTACCATGTGCCGGGCCACCCGATGAATGAGGAAAACGGCCCGCGATTCCGTCCGGCGAGCCGTGCACCTTATAGGCTTGCGGCCCCGCGCCGGTAAAGGGCGCATTCATGCCCCCGGCGGCGCATTTTCGCCGCTTTCACTATTCGAACAATCGGCCGGGTCAGTAGCCGGAAATCCCCGGCTTCGGCTTTTACTTTTCCGACATTCGCGTCCCCGGGGCAGGGCAGGCGCCCCGCCCCGGGAGCAACCCTCGCGACTCAGACCACCGCCTTCGTCTCGTCCGGCCGGGTCTTTTCGCGCCGCACCGCCAACCGATTCAGGGCGTTCACATAGGCCTTGGCGCTGGCCACCACGGTGTCGGTATCCGAGGCCTGCCCGGTCGCGATATGACCATCCTCCTGCAGGCGCACGCTGACGGTGGCCTGCGCATCGGTGCCGCCCGTGACCGCATGCACCTGGTAAAGCTCCAGATGCGCGTGATGCGGCACCAGCGCCTTGACGGCGGCGAAGGTGGCATCCACCGGCCCGTCGCCCTGCGCCGTCACCCGCTGTTCCGCCCCGTCGATCGACAGGATCAGGTCGGCCGATTGCGGCGCCTCGGTGCCGCAGATCACCCGCAGGAATTTCACCTGCACCCGGTCATGGTCCAGGTCCGCCTCGCTGTCGCGCATCAGCGCGATCAGGTCGTCGTCATAGACCTCCTTCTTGCGGTCGGCGAGCGCCTTGAACCGCACGAAGACGTCGTTCAACTGGTTGTCACCCAGATCGAAGCCCAGTTCCTTCAGCTTCGCGCGCAGCGCCGCCCGGCCCGAATGCTTGCCCATCACCAGATTGGTGGCGTTCAGCCCGATATCCTCGGGGCGCATGATCTCGAAGGTCTCGGCATTCTTCAGCACGCCATCCTGATGGATGCCCGATTCATGGGCAAAGGCGTTCTTGCCGACGATGGCCTTGTTGTATTGCACCGGGAACCCGGACACGGTCGCCACCTTGCGCGAGATCGCCATGATCCGCCGCGTGTCGATGCCCGTGCCGAACGGCATGATGTCATTGCGCACCTTCAGCGCCATGACGACTTCTTCCAGCGCGGTGTTGCCCGCGCGTTCGCCCAGCCCGTTGATCGTGCATTCGATCTGCCGCGCGCCCGCCTCGACCGCGGCCAGCGCATTCGCCGTCGCCATGCCCAGATCGTTGTGGCAATGGGTGGCAAAGATCACCTGATCGGCGCCGGGCACCCGCTCCAGCAGCATCGCGATCAGGTCCGCACTTTCGCGCGGCGCGGTATAGCCCACCGTGTCGGGAATGTTGATCGTGGTGGCGCCGCATTTGATTGCGGTCTCGACCACCCGGCACAGGTAATCGCGTTCGGTCCGCGTCGCATCCATCGGCGACCATTGCACGTTGTCGCACAGGTTGCGGGCGTGCGTCACGGTCGCGGCGATCTTCTCGACCATCTCGTCCTGCGTCAGCTTGGTGATGTCGCGATGCAGCGGCGAGGTGCCGATGAAGGTATGGATGCGCGGCCGTTTCGCATGGCTCACCGCCTCCCAGGCGCGGTCGATATCGGCGAAATTGGCGCGTGCCAGCCCGCAGATCACCGCCGATTTCGCCTGTTTCGCGATGTCGCGCACCGCCTCGAAATCGCCTTCCGAGGCGATCGGAAACCCCGCCTCGATGATATCGACGCCCATCTCGTCAAGCATGGCGGCGATTTCCAGCTTCTCGTCATGGGTCATGGTCGCGCCGGGGCTTTGCTCGCCATCGCGCAAGGTCGTGTCGAAGATCAGGACGCGGTCCTGTTCGGTCTGGTCGGTCATGGTGAGAACTCTCGTGTTGGTCTTAGCCGGAAGGGTCTTGGCGCGGAACGGGATCCTCTGAGCGGTCGCGCCGGGACGGCACGCTCAGAGGCGGCTAAGCAGCAGCAGGCCAAGCGGCAGCGCGCGCAGGGCGCGGGCGGCGGCAGGGATATGGGCCTGATGTTCCATGGCGCGCAGTATAGGCATGCAAACGCCAAAGGAAAGCGGAATCGCCGGGCCTTGCGCCCGCGCGGGGCCGCCCTAGCTTGGCGGCGATGGAACGGACCCTTGTCATAGGCGCATCGGGCGGGATCGGCGCCGCCCTCTGCGCGGCGCTTGCCGACCGGGGGGCATCGGTCACGGCCCTGTCGCGGCGCGAACACGCGCTGGACGTCACCGACGAGGCCAGCATCGCCCGCTGCCTCGGCGCGCTGGATGGCCCCTTCGACCTGATCCTTGTCGCCACCGGCGTTCTGAACGGCGCGGGCCATCCCCCCGAAAAGGCGTTGAGGGCATTGACGCCCGAGGCGCTGGCCCATCAATTCGCGGTCAATGCCGCAGGCCCGCTTCTGGTGCTGAAACATGCTGTCCGACTGATGCCGCGCGACCGCCGCGCCGTCTTTGCCGCGTTGTCGGCCCGGGTCGGGTCCATCGGCGACAACCGGCTGGGCGGCTGGTATGCCTATCGCATGGCCAAGGCCGCGCTGAACCAGGGGCTGCACAGCGCGGCGATCGAGCTTGCCCGCACCCATCCCCGGGCGATCTGCGCAGCCCTCCATCCCGGCACCGTCGCCACGCCCTTCACCGCCGCGCATGCCGCCCGCCACCCGACCGTGCCCCCCGACCAGGCGGCGGCGAACCTTCTGGCGGTGATCGAGCGCCTCGATACCGACGCCACGGGCGGGTTCTTCGACTGGTCCGGCGCGCGCGTGCCGTGGTGACCCGCCTTGTCCTCGTGCTGGGCGACCAGTTGTCGCCCGGCCTTTCGGCGCTGCGGGCGGCGCACAGGGCGCGCGATCTTGTCGTGATGGCCGAAGTCATGGCAGAGGCGTCCAATGTCCGCCACCACCCCAAGAAACTCGCCTTCACCTTCGCCGCCATGCGCAAATTCGCCGCCCGGCTGGCCGGCGCTGGCTGGCGCGTCGCCTATTCCCGGCTTGACGACCCCGACAACACCCAGTCGATCCCGGGCGAGCTTTTGCGCCGCGCCGCCGCCGAAGGCGCGCATCAGGTGCTGGCCACCGAACCCGGCGACTGGCGGCTGATCGCGGCGCTGGCCGACCTGCCGCTGACGCTGCGCCAGTTGCCCGACGACCGCTTCATCGCCAGCCATGCCGAATTCGACGCCTGGGCCGCGCGGCGCAAATCGCTGCGGATGGAATATTTCTACCGCGAGATGCGCCGCAAGACCGGCCTGCTGATGGAGGGTGACGCCCCCGCGGGCGGCAAGTGGAACTACGATGCCGAGAACCGCAAGCCCGCCGCCCCCGACCTGTTCCGCCACGGTCCCCTGCGCTTCGACCCCGACGACATCGTGCAGGAGGTGCTGCGCCTTGTCGAAACCCGCTTTCCCGACAATTTCGGCCAATTGCGCCCGTTCTGGTTCGCCACCGATGCCGACCAGGCCGAGGCCGCCCTTGCGCATTTCCTGGCGACCGCCCTGCCGGGCTTCGGCGACACGCAGGACGCGATGCTGACGGGCGACCGCTTCCTGAACCACGCTTTCCTCTCGCCCTATCTGAATGCCGGGCTGCTGGACCCGCT
>Ga0129302_1003738_pt1 | contig 10247 bp, 7 predicted proteins | sample BlaSprsedimmetaG_FD_94476 | JGI IMG/M metagenome (GOLD analysis project Ga0129302, IMG submission 94476) | Hot spring sediment bacterial and archeal communities from California, USA to study Microbial Dark Matter (Phase II) - Blank Spring... | ecosystem: Environmental > Aquatic > Thermal springs... | reverse complement strand
GGGGGAAATTCGGACCGGGGTTAAGTATCAAGGAAACAAGCGGGTTATGAGGCAGACGCGGTCTTTACCGTTAATACCATAAGGGATTCACGGCCTGTGCGAGTTCAGCCTGTTGCAGCGGCTCGGCTGGTGTTGCGGTCCTATCGTTGTATCACGACCTTGCGGCTTGACCCCTCGAACCCTTGACCCCTCGAACCCCTCGTCCGTACGAAGTACACCCCGGGCGCGAGGTGGCGGACGTCATTTTCGCCGGGTTGGAGCTCCATCACCCTGCGGCCGGAGGCGTCGAGAAGCAGCGCGGGCTTGGGACACAATCCCGATTCTCCGGGCAGAATCGGGTTATGTCCCGCACCCGAAAGGTTGAGCAGTCCGCGGACTATGGTCGCGGGTGCGGGCCGGGCCCGCGGGGCGGGTCGTTCTTCGGCGAGGAACTGGCCCGGCTCGCCGCGGGCGTAGTAGATTTCGGCATTGCTGTCGCGGTAGTCGGTCCAGACCGCGTGGACCGCTTCGGGCGCGTCGCCGCCGCCGGCCGCGATGGACGGCCGCTCGCGACTGCCGTTGGTGTCGGTGACGTTGAAGGGTGCGGACCAGTCGCCGGCCGCGGAGCGCTCGGCGTAGCGGAACTGGGTGAGCGTGGGCCACTGGGGGCTTCGGCCGCCCCAGGCCGCGTGACCGCGGCCGTCCGCGGTGAAGATGAGCTGGCCGGTTTCCTGGTTCAGGCTGTCGCCCGGTTCGGATAGCGTGTCGGTCGGCTGCCAGCCGCTGTTGTCGCGCCGCCGGTGGACGACCCGGCGCTTGTTGTCGGTCGGTTCGTAGCATTGCCAGAGCACGTGCGGGTCGCCGGTCGCCGGGTTGACCGCGACCGACGGGTACATCTGGTGGCGGATGCCGTATGAAACGTTCTCGGTCGCGCCCCAGTCCGCGCCGGTGCGGGACTTGTAGAAGACGTTATAGTAGCCGCTGGTGCCCTCGCGGCCGTACCAGATCAGGTGCAGGCGGTTGTCCGGGCCGCCGGCCAGGGCCGGGTAGGCCTTGTAGGCGTGGGTAATCGGGACCGTCACCGGGTCCCGCCAGGTCGTGTCCACCCGCTCGCGGTGGACGATGCTCGCGTAGTTGCTTTCAAGCCAGGCGGCGTGGACCCGGCCGTCGGGCGTGGCGGTGATGGTCGGGCAGTTCTTGCGCACCGAGGGCGCGCTGACCGAGAGCGGGCGCGAGACCGGCTCCCAGCCGCCGTTGCCGCTGTCGGAGGGGACGCAGGACTTGAGGTAGATGTGCTGGTCCGCGCCGTCTTCGGTGCCGCCGGCCCAGACCGCGTGAACGACGCCGGCCGAGTCCACCGCCAGCGAGGCGTACTTGTTGAAGATGTCGTCTTCGTAGAGGTCGGCGGAGAGCATCGTGTCCGCGGTCCAGCCGCGGTCCGGGTACCAGCGCTGGTAGTAGATCTGGAAGCGGCAGGGGCCGAGGTCGGAGTTCATCACGTGCCAGGCGACGTGGACCCGGCCCTCGAGGTCAACGACGACCCGGCGCTGGGTGCTCCAGTAGGAGAAGTCGGGGTAGTTGTTGTCGGTGAGACGGGTCTCGGGCGCCCATTGGGTCGCGGCCGCGGCTAGGGTGACCGCCAGCAGGATGATGACGTTGCGCATCGCATTGCTCCTCTCGGTATGCAGTCGCACAGGCTGTGCTCTTCGGCTGGATTATAGGCCGGTTCGCCGGCAAGGCAACCGTTGCTTGACGCTTGCCGTCTCCGTTGTTACGATTGCGCGCTGAATGTCAGACCGTTTAAGCGAGGTTCTACCCCTCGTAACCAGGCCGGTACGTTACACTGACGCCGAGTTCAACGCGCGGATGCGGGAGCCGGCGCCCGGCACCGTGCGGTGGGTGCTGGGGATGCCCGAAGTCTACGAGCTGGGCGCTTCGAACTACGGCCTGCGCATTCTCTACGCGATTCTCAACCGAATCGAGGGCGCGCTCTGCGACCGGGTCTACGCGCCGTGGCCGGATTACGGCGCGCTCCTGCGCGAGCGGGGAATCCCGCTCTACGCGCTGGAGTCGAAGCGGCCGGTGCGGGAGTTCGACATCCTCGGCCTTTCCCTGCAGAGCGAGCTTTGTTGCACCAACGTGCCGTACATGCTGGAACTGGCCGGCATCCCGGTGCGGGCCGGAGAGCGGGGGCCGGGCGACCCGCTGGTGGTCGCGGGCGGGCCGTGCACCGTCAACCCCCTGCCGCTCGAGGGCTTCTTCGACGCGTTCGTCATCGGCGACGGCGAGGAGGTGGTGGTGGACATCACCCGGGCCCGGCAGGGCCGGAACCGAGGTGACCGGGAGAGCCTGCGGGCCGCGCTGGCCCGGGTGCCGGGCGTCTACGTGCCCGGTCACAGCCCGCGCACGCCGGGCGCGGTCCGGCGCCGGGCGGTGGCCGAACTGCGGGACGAGGACTTCCCCCTGCCGCCGCTGGTGCCGACCTGCGAGGTGACGCACGACCGGCTGACGCTGGAAATCGCCCGGGGCTGTACCCGGGGATGCCGGTTCTGCCAGGCCGGGATGCTGAACCGGCCGGTGCGGTTCCGGACGACCGAGCAGGTGCTGGCGCTGGCCGAGCGGGGCATCCGCGAGAGCGGCTGGGAGGAGATTTCCCTGCTCTCGCTCTCGGCGCTCGACCACCCGGACATCGCCGGGATGGTGAACAGGCTGAACGAGAAGTTCCGCGACCGGCGGGTGGCGATTTCCCTGCCTTCGACCCGGGGCGAGGATTTCTCGCCCGAACTGGCCTTCGACCTGCAGGAGGTGAAGAAGACCGGGCTGACCTTCGCGCCCGAGACCGCGTCGCCGCGGCTGAAGGCGCTGGTGAACAAGAACATCTCGGAACTGCGGACGCTGGAGGCGGTGCGCACCGCGATTGACGGCGGCTGGAACGGCGTCAAGCTGTACTTCATGGTCGGCCTGCCGACCGAGACCGACGCGGACCTCGACGAGCTGGTCCGGTTCGTGGCCGAGGTCGGCCGCACCTGCCGGGGCCGGGCGGTGCGCTACAACCTGAGCGCGTTCGTGCCCAAGCCGCACACGCCCCTGCAGTGGGCCGGCTTCGCGGGTATCGAGGAACTGCGGGCGAAGCTGGGCCACGTCCGGTCCCGGCTGACCCGGCGCAACCTCAAGGCGAAGTGGGAGGACCCGGCCGGCTCGTTCCTGCAGGCGGTGCTGGCCCGGGGCGACGAGCGACTGGGGCCGGTCATCGAGCATGTCTACCGGGCGGGCGGGCTGTTCCAGGAGTGGAGCGAGTATTTCGATTTCGGGCGCTGGCAGGCGGCGTTCGAGGCCTGCGGGGTGGACCCGGCGCCGTACGTTGCCGCGCGCGAGCCGGGCGCGCCGCTGGCCTGGGATTTCATTGACGTCGGGGTGAGCCGGGCATACCTCGCCGCCGAGGCGGAGCGGGCGGCGCACGGTGAACTGACGCCGGACTGCGCCGCCGCCGCCGGGTGCACCGGTTGCGGCATCTGCCCGGACCGGCGGCCGCCGGCGCGGCCGGAGCCGACCCCGGCGCTGGAGCGGGCCTACCGGCGTCGCTTCCAGCCCGCGGGCGACCCGGCGCCGAAGGTGCGAATGCGGGTGCGCCATACCGTCGGCGAGGGGTTCCGCTGGGCCGGGCACCTCGACCGGGTGCGGGCGCTGTACCGGGCTCTGCGCCGGAGCGGCCTGCCGGTCGCCTACACCCGGGGCTTCTCGCCCAAGCCGATGCTGTCGTTCGGCCCGCCCCTGCCGGTGGGGCTGTTTTCGGACGGAGAGTACTTCGACCTGAACCTGCGGGTCGGCTACGCCGGTGACGTCGTCCGCGACCTCGGGCCTTTCCTGCCCGCCGGGCTCGAACTGGTCGCGGCCCGGGTCATCAGCCGGGAGCGGCCGACGCTGGGTAAGGAGATAAACCTGGGTCGGTACCGGGTCGCGCCCGGCGTGCCGGACCCGGCCGGCGCCGCGGAGCGCGGCCGGCAGGTGCCCGGCGTGCGCGCGGCCCGGGCGCACCCGGACGGCGGGCTGGAGTTTGAACTGACGATCGCGCCCGGGGTGCGGCTCTTTCCGGCTCTGGCGCGGCTGACCGAAATTGAGGAGCCGGCGGTGCGGACGCTCGAAGTCCGCCGGCTCGACTGCCTGATTGACCGGGGCGGCGCAACGCGACCGCCCATGGAGGATTAGTTTGATGAGTGTCAAGACGAAGATCGTCATCAGCGCCAACGAGTGGGAGACCAGGGTCGGCATCATCGAGGACGACCGGCTGGTCGAATTCTACGTCGAGCGCGAGGAGAGCCGGAACCTGGTCGGCCGGGTCTACAAGGGCCGGGTCGAGAACGTCGTGCCCGGTCTGCGCGGGGCGTTCATCCACATCGGCCTGCGCAAGAACGGCTTCCTGCCGCTGAACGAGATCCCGGAGTTCGAGGCCCTCGACGACGAGGATGAGGGCAAGAACGATAAGGGCCGGGGCGACAACGACCGGTCCCGGATGATCAGCCTGAAGGAGAACGAGGATATTCTCGTCCAGGTCGTCAAGGACCCGTTCGCGGAGAAGGGCGCGCGGCTGACCTCGTACGTCTCGATCCCGGGGCGGTACTTGGTCTACTTCCCGAACGCGGAGCGGGTCGGTATCTCGCGCCGGATCTTCGACCGGCGCGAGCGCAGTCGCCTGCGCGCGGCGGCCAGGAAGTTCAAGTCTCGGCACGCCGGGCTCATCATCCGGACCGTGGCCGCGAAGGCGAAACCCGAGGAGCTGGCCGATGAGTACCGCCAGTTGGAACGGACCTGGGAGCAGATGCGCGACCGGGCCGAGGCGGCCAAGCCGCCGGCGGTGGTCTACGACGAGCCTTCCATCGGCGTCAAGCTGGTGCGGGACATCTTCACCGGCGAGGTCGAGAAGGTCGTCGTGGACAGCGAGGAACGGCACCGTGAGATTCTCGACTACCTCGACCAGGTCGCGCCGCGGCTGAAGCGCAAGGTCGAGCTCTACCGGGGCGAGGTGCCCCTGCTGGAGCAGGCCGGGGTCGAGGCCGAGCTCGACCGGGTCTTCCAGAAGCGGCTCTGGCTGAAGTCGGGCGGGTTCATCACCATTGACCAGACCGAGGCGATGGTCGCGATCGACGTCAACACCGGCCGTTCCGCCAAGGAGGACGACCCCGAGAAGCTGATTTTCTCGACCAACATCGAGGCGGCGGCGGAGATCGCCCGCCAGATAAGACTGCGCGACCTGGCCGGGCTCATCATCGTGGACTTCATCGACATGAACGACCAGAAGAACATCGAGAAGGTCGTCGCCGAGCTCCGCGCCCAGCTCGCCAACGACCGGGCCAAGGCGGACTACTCGCGGATGAGCCGGTTCGGCCTGCTCGAGATGACCCGCGAGCGCACCCGGCCGGGGATGATGTACGCGATGTGCGAGACCTGCCCGACCTGCAAGGGTTCGGGCCGGGTCCGGTCCCGGGCCGAGGTGGCGATGAAGATCGAGCGGGCGATACTGGCGAAACTGCCGAAGATTGCGGGCCGCCGCATTCGGGTGATGGCCGCGCCCTGGATTACCGACTACCTGACCGCGGACTGGTACGACCGGCTGGCCGAGTTCGCCAAGCGCTACCGGCTGGCGATTGACGTGAAGACCGACTTTCAGATCCAGCCCACCGATTTCCGACTGCTGGTCGAGTACGCGGAGTAGCGGGCCGGGTCAGTCGGGCAGGTCCAGCACCTTATCCCGGCCGGTGTGGCCGCGGACGAGCCGGACCCGGCTCTTCGGCACCCGGTAGTGCCGGGCGACCGCGATGATTACCGCTTCGTTGGCGAGCCCGTCCCGGGCCGGCGCCCGGACTTTGACGAGGAGCGGCCCGCCGGGCCGCTCCTCGATGCCTTCGGTCCGACTGCCGGGCCGAACCGTTACCCTGATTCTCAAACGCCGGGCGTGCGCGCCGGCGTGCCGCCGGTGCGGCCGAGACCGGACTTGTAGCGGTCCAGCAGTTCGGCCCGCTTGCCCGCGTTCCAGCCCGAAACCCGGGAGAAGTAGCCGGTGACCCGGGTGATGAAGTCCACCTCGGCCGAGCCGCAGTAGGGGCAGACATCGGTCAGGCCCCGCGTCGTCTTGCCGCAGCGGCAGGCGGTGAACTCGGGCGAGAAGGCGATCTGGGCGTTGCGGGTGGTGTCGTAGGTCTTGCGCACGAAGGCGGCGACCGATTCCTTCGGCGGCCGGGCGTCGGCGAGCCAGACGTGGGTGAGCGCGCCGGCCTCGATCATATCGTGGAACTTGCCCTCGCGGTAGACGCGGTCAATCGGGTCCACCGCTTCGGCGACGTTGAGGTAGGTCGAGTTGGTGTAGTAGGTCGAGCTTTCTTCGATGCTCCCCTTGACGACCTGCTGGGCGTGGTCGGGGAAGGCGGCGAGGTCGAGCCGGGCGAAGCGGTAGGCGGTGGACTCGGCCGGGGTCTGTTCGAGGACGAAGTGGAGCTCGTGCTCCCGCGAGAGCCGGTGGCATTCGAGCTGGAGGAAGGCGACGACCTTGAGCCCGAACTTGAACGCTTCCTCGGATTGGTGGAGCTGACCGCCGAGGTGGTACTGGACGAGTTCGTTGAGGCCGAGGATGCCGATGAGGAAGGTCGCCCGCCGCATCCGGAGGTAGGGCTCGCCGTCGAGGTCCATCGTCAGGAGCGCGAGCGGGCCGTCCTGCCCGAGCTTGAGCAGTTTGTCGAGGAAGGTCTTCTTCTGGAGGTGGGCGCGGACCGAGACCTCGAGCGTCTCGCGCAGGAGCTTGAACAGCTCGGTGTCGTTATGGTTGGCTTTGTAGGCGATGCGGGGCAGGTTGAGGGTGACGTTCTGGAGCGCGGAGTAGCGCATCTTCCAGGGCGTGGCGGCGTCGCGGAGGTCGCCCTCGTTGAGCTTGAAGCTGAGCCGGCAGCACTCGCTGATCTTGGCGGTGTCGCCCCGGTCGAAGACGAAGTAGGTGTTACCCTTGTCGGTCGCGACGTCGGAGATGTGGAACAGGAAGTCTTCCCAGCCCGGGGTCTCGAAGAAGCGGCTGGTCATGTGCACCAGCGGCTTGGGGAAGAAGAACGGCCGGCCCGAGGCGTCGCCGTCCTTGTAGACGTCGAACATCGCCCAGACGAAGCGCTGGGCCTCGGGCAGGTAGTCGCGGTACTTGCGGCCGGTGTAGGTGCCGCCCGGGCCGATGGCGTCCACGTCCTCGAAGTGCTTCGGCACCTCCCAGTAAAGGTTGACGTCGGAGAAGATGGCCTGGCCGCCGCGGGCGACGTTCTGCTGGGAGTACTCGAAGATGAGCATCTGGGCGAGCTGGTGGACCTCCTTGTCGCTCATCCCCTCGGTGAACGGCGCGATGAAGAGATTGACCGCGTCCCAGCCGATGGCGCCGGCGAAGTGGCCCTGGAGCGCGGCCGAGAACTTGACCATCTGGGCGAGCAGGGTCTCGGGGTGCCGGGGCGGCTTCGCGGTCGAGAGCGCGTTGGGCAGGTTAAGCCCGAACTTCTTGACGTATTCCAGCGACTGGCCCGAGCAGTAGGGCCGGTTGATGAAGCCCAGGTCGTGAAGGTGGATGTCGCCCGAGGTATGGGCATCGGCGATGTCCGGGTCGAAGACCGAGGCGAGCGCGAACTGCTTGTTTATCCACTCGGCGAGGGTCATGTTCGTCGCCTCGGGATTGTGCGGGATGTTCGCGTTTTCCTTGTTCGGGTGCATCAGGATGCGCTCGACGTCGTAGAGCGGCACGCCCAGCCGGGTGTGGCGCTTGCGCTGTTCCTCGTAGCCGTGCTCGACGAGCTTGGCGTTGACGATTTCCCGGACCAGGCCGGTGTTGAGATTCTTGACCTTGGCGTTGACGATGACGTCTTCGACCTCGGTCGCAATCTTATCGGCGACCGCGGGCGGCAGGTGGGTTTCGCGGACGAGCGCGCGGGTAATCCGGGAGCGGTCCCACTTCAGCACCTCCTCGTCGGTGGTCCGGACGAACACCGCGTACTGGGTGGATTCCTCGGAACCGCTGAGCAGTTTGCTGATGCGCGCGCGGTTGCGGCGCTCGCGGTAGAGGATGTAGGACTTGGCGATGCGGGCCTGGTTGCCGGCGATGAGCACGCTCTCGACCATGTCCTGGATTTCCTCGACCGTGGGCTCGCTCTGCGGCGGCCGCTCCTGCGCCGCCAGTTGACGCACGACCTGGTTGGCGAGACGGATGGCGAGATTGCGGTTCTCGACCCCGACCGACCGGGCGGCGAGGTAGATGGCCTCGACGATGCGGTTCGGGTCGAACGGCACGACCTTGCCGTTGCGCTTGCGGACGTGCGGGAACGCGGGTGGACGGCTTTCCACCGCCTCCTGTTCTTCCCGGCCGTCGGCGTCAGATTGCGGGCTTCGGGCTTCGTTCTGACCGACGAAGTCCGGACGGGCCTTGTCCCCCGGAATCGGCACTGCTGCCCCCTTTCATGAGGTTGGTAAGCTCGGACACGAACTGCTCGGCGTCATCAAACTGCCGGTAGACGGAAGCGAACCTGACGTAGGCGACCGGGTCAAGCGCGCGGAGCCGGGCCAGCACCAGTCCGCCCAGCTCGCGGGAACTGATTTCGAGGCGGTGCTGTTCGGCGAGGGTAGCTTCGATGCCGTCCACCATTTTCTCGACCTGCTCGCGGCTCACCGGCCGCTTGCGGAGCGCAAGCAGGATACCGGCGAGCAGTTTCTGGCGGTCGTACGGCTCGCGCCGGCCGTCGCGTTTCACGACCGCGAGCGAGGTGCGCTCGACGCTCTCGTAGGTCGTGAACCGGCGACCGCAACCGCCGCATTCGCGGCGGCGACGGATGGCGGTCCCGCCCTGAGCCGGGCGCGAGTCGAGCACCTGGTCGTCGTCAGCTTCGCAGAATGGACACTTCATATAGTAGCGCCTAAGGTTATAGCCGCAACCGGTTGATATGTCAAGAACTGGTTCAGCCATCCATACAATTCGGCAAGTTACCGCATTGCTCGTCCTTATCGCGTCAAGACGCCCCGACAGATATTGCAACAAAGCGGGAGAGTGTATCAGCCGGGCCAGGCGTGGCGAATACTGTTCCACAGGCTTGTCCACAGCTTATCAACAGCTTATCCAGTATGGCTGGGCGGGACGCGGGCTTTGCCGCTCAGGGGCGCAGGTGGTCGTAGCCGCGCAGGGTCAGCCGTTGCCGGCGGCCGGCGCGTTCCAGCCACAACCCCCGGCCGCGTTCGACCCGGCCGATGCGCGTGACCGGGACCGCGCCGGCGCGGCCCGGCACCGGCCCGCGGGCGCAGAAGAGCAGTTCGTGGTCTTCGCCGGCGGTGAGGATGAACTCGGTCAAGTCGCGGCCGCTCCGGCGGCAGAGGGTCCGGGTTGCGGTCAGGGTCGGCAGGTGTTCCGGCGCGATGATGATGCGAACTTCGCTCGCCCGGGCCAGGCGCCGGGCGTCGCCGGCGATGCCGTCCGAGGTGTCGATGAGGGCGGTGATGCGCGGGCGGAGGGCGAGCATCGCCTCGAGTCGGGGCCGGGGCCGGACGTGGCGGCTCACCGCCGGGTTGCGGCGCGAGGCCGCCGGGTCGCGGGCAAGCCGGAGCCGGCCGGTTTCGGCCGCGCCCGCCTGCCCGGTCAGGTACAGCCCGTCACCGGGCCGGGCGCCGGCACGGAGCAACGGGCATTGCGTGCGGCCGGTGGCGGCGAGGGCGAGCAGGAGCTCGCGGCCGGCGATGGTATCGCCGCCGGCGATTTCACAGCCGAGTCGGGCGCAGACCGAGTCCAGGCCCCGGTAGAGCGCCGTCACGTCCCGGCGGCGGGCCGCGGGCGGCAGGGCGAGGGTGACGAAGAGCGCGTCCGGCCGCGCGCCCATCGCGACCACGTCGGAGAGCGCGGCGCAGGCACAGCGCGCGCCGACTTCGCGCCAGGAGAGGTAGTGCAGGTCGAAGTGCACGCCCTGCCGGTAGCCGTCCACGGTCAGGACGGTGCCGCCGGCCAGCACCGCCGCGTCGTCGCCGATGCCGAGGCGGACCCGGCCGCGTGACGGCAGGCGCCGCCTGAGGGCGGCGGTGAAGCTGTCCTCGTCCCGGTAGCGCACACCGGATTGTAGCCGGTTCGCGCGCCCGGGCAAACCGCCGCCGCCGGTGTCAAACCACAGCGAAAACGTCATAGCTGATGCACAGCGAAAACGTCATAGCCCGTCCGTCGGGGTTTGGGCCTTGGTTTGGGTTTCGGAGGTAGTTTGCGGGTTCCGATTTCTCTGCCT
>Ga0129302_1003728_pt1 | contig 10276 bp, 13 predicted proteins | sample BlaSprsedimmetaG_FD_94476 | JGI IMG/M metagenome (GOLD analysis project Ga0129302, IMG submission 94476) | Hot spring sediment bacterial and archeal communities from California, USA to study Microbial Dark Matter (Phase II) - Blank Spring... | ecosystem: Environmental > Aquatic > Thermal springs... | reverse complement strand
GAACTGCTGTAGAGGGAAGTCGAGCCCTGGCACCGCTATCTCGGCCCAGTTGACATCCTTCGCCGACTCGACTTCCGGCGGGTTGTACTCGAACCTTATCGGCTTGCCCCTCGGGATTACCGGTGTGACACTTCCTTTCACAACTTCCTCCGTCAGTTGTTCAAGAGTTGACTGGTTGACTTATTGACTTGTTGACTTGGAAAAACAAGACAACAGCCCCAAATCAACCAATCATCCAATGAACCAATCAACCGAGTATTCATTGGCGCTCCATTCTGCGCTCGATGAGGCGGGCGAGTTCGCGGTCAATGAGCATGGCGGCGCGCTCGTCGATGCGGGCGGCATGGATGACGACCGCGCCGGGATGGATGTGTATGGAGCGGTCGACGCTGCCTGCGCCTGCGCCCGCCGCGGCAAGCATCGGGATGGGAGCGATATGCCGCGGGACAGTCGGTCTCGGCACTGCGCGTTCGGAAGCCGGTGCCGTCGCCGGAACGACAAGCTGCCCTCCGACTGCGGCGGTCTTTTCTTCGAGCCGGGCGTACTTGATCTTCTCGAGGCTTCCGGGGAGGAACACGTCGGGTATCTTCGAAATGACCCATTCGACCTTGTTCCAGATAGCGCCGATGATGCCCGTCACGGTGTCGCGTATCTTCCCGAACACTCCGGCGACGGTATCGGCGATGGCCGTGAAAATGCCGGTGAGCGCCTTGCCGACACGAGACCACGCCTCGAGCACTTCCGAAGCGAGCATCTTGAACACGCCGAAGCCTTCGACCACGCGCCCGACGACGTCTCTCAGGAACCCGAACGCCTTCCCGACGAGGTTTATCACGGGCCCCAGTTTCTCACCGAGCCAGCGGCCGACCGAAAAGGTGACCGACAGGAAACCTGCGAAGCCGCGGACGAGGTAAGCGAGCGCGGTCGCGGCAACGCGGACAGGGATGACGATTGCGAAGCCGATGACCTTGCCGAGCAGACCAGCGCCCTTCTTGAGGAGTTCGAGGACGCCGGTGCCTTCGAGGCTGAAGCCGATGAGTTCGCTAAGCGCTTCAACCGCCTCCCAAATCGGAGACAGCGCGTCTTTGAGAGCGTCCCATGCCTCCCGTATGGCCGCTATCGCAGGCGCCAGGGCCGCCTTGACGCCTTCCCATGCGCCGACGAGAAGGCTCCAGACGACCTTGCCCACCGAAGCGACTATGCTCCGGATGCCGAGGAAGTTGGTCTTGAAGGCGAGGTATAGACCGGCGAGGCCCACGACCACCGCCGTCACCGGCCAGAACGCGGCGGCTATCCCGGCGCCCAACGTGGCGGCCACAGTCGCAAGACCGGCGAAGCCTGCGGTAACCGCCGCAATTATCACGGGAACGCCGCCCAGGGCGCCCACAGTGCCCACGAGGGCCAACACGGGGCCTATCACGAGCGCCGCGGCTACCGCCAGGGCGCTGAAGCCCACCGCAGCCCTGGTGATAATGGGATGCGCCGCCAGGAAGTCACGGACCTTGCCTGCAATCGTACTGATCCCACGGGCCGCCGGAGTCAGGAGAGGCAGGAGGTGCTTTCCGAGTTCTACGGTGATATTGCGGAGCGATTCGCGCATCCCGGCGAATGCGAAACTGGCGGTCGCGGCCTTCTGCGAGAATGCGAGCTGCATCGAGCCGCTTTCGTGAAGCGCTTTCGACCAGTCCTCGATTATCGAGAGGTCGGTGGACAGCAGCCCGCCGAGCTTGGCGAACGCTTGTTCACCGGCAATCGCCTTCAAGGCGGCTTCACGTTCCTCATGGGTGACGTCTCCGAGCGCGCCCTGCATTTCTTTCAGCACCTCGATGAGCGGCCGCATCTGCCTGGTATCGGCGTCATAAACGGCGACGCCGAGGCTGTCCAAGGCATCCCGCGTCTTCTTGACCGGCGCGGCAAGCCTCGTCATGACCATCCTGAAAGCGGTGCCGGCTTCCGCTCCCTTGACGCCCTTGGATGCGAAGCCGGTGAGAACGGCGGCAACGTCCTCAAGCGGGAGTCTGAGTTCCACCGCGACCTTGGACGCTTCCTTCATGGCGTCGGCGATCTGCGGGACGGTCGTAGCGCCGAGCATCGAGGTCTTGAAGAACACGTCGGCCATCTTCTCGGCGTCGGCCACGTCCATTTCGAACGAATGGAGGGCGTCGGAGAGCGACTCGACCATCACCACGGGTTCCATGCCGACGACGCGTGCAAGCATCAGGGCCGATTCGGAAAGCGCCCTGAAGTCTTTCGTGCCCGCCTTCGCACCGGCGGAAAGTACCTGGTAGAACGACTTGCTGATATCGGATGCCGCCATCCCGAACTGCGTGGACATGCTCGTAGCGAGCGCGCCGAGGTCGCGCTCCATCTCCTCGAACGCCCGGCCGGTGAGGCCGGTCATGGTCATCGTGTCACGCAGAGTGTCCTCGTAGGTGGAGGCGGCGCGTGCGAGTCCGTAAAGGCTCGCGGCCCCGGCGAGACCGAAGCCGGTGATGACGGCGCCAGCCCTGCTGAGGCTGCCGAACCGCTTCTCAAGTTTCGAAGCCTTCTCTTCAGCTTCGTCCGCCGAGCCGGAAAGCGACTGCAGCGACTGCTCCGCCTTCTTCATTCCGGAGGTCGCCTTGTCCTGCCAGCGGAGCAGGACGCCGAGGCCTATGATGTCGGCAAACCCGCGCATCTACCGTTTCTTCCCTTTCCTTGCCTTCGAGGCCTTTGCGACCTCACGGTTAATACGTCTGATTTCATCGAGCCACCTGCCTCGCTCACGCCGGGACATCGACATGCACTCCTCACGCGACCAGTGGAAGTGGTAGGCGATGACGGCGACATCCGTGTAGAGACCCTCGACCGGAAGGCAGAGGGTGCTCATGGCGGCAAGCAGCCCAAGGATGTGTGCTATCAGCCGCATCGGCACGCTCATTTCACGAAAAAATCCGACATGTCGAGGAACGCCTTGAACTTCTTCCCGCAGTCCGGGCACTCGACGTCCATCTCCATCTCCGGGCCGGTGTCTATCTCCTTGAGCCTCATCACGAGGAAGTCGCGGTCGGCCTTGAAGAGGTTTGCGGTGACGTTGGTGTCGATGCGGCTCTTGTCGAGCGTCCCGAGCCGGACGATGACACGCGCCAGCAGCGCGGTCAGCATCTTTGCGGGGTTCTGGCGAAGCTGCGGCGACAGCATCGCCTCCTGATCGGCCCCGGTAATCTCACGCAGCACCACCTCCCGGTGCAGCGTGCCGTCCTTGTCCACGTAGCCCTTGGGCAAAGTGAACTCGTGTTCCACCTTCACGATTTCAGACATCTGTTTCTCCTCTCTTCGTTCGGAGAAGTTGACTGGTTGACTCGTTGGCACTTCATACGATGTTTCCTAATCAACCGGTCATCCAATGAACCAATCAACGTTTCACTATGAGGTCGAGACCCTCGTGCTGTATCTCGACCGACTCGACTGCGTTGTCGCTGGCCGAGGCGTCGAACTCCGGCGCGGTGAACTTCGACGGCCAGGCGTCGAACACCTGCCAGCGCTTGACCTCCTTCCCGGCCTCGTCCTGCTGGATGACCGAGATGGGCTTCCGGCTGCCCTGGGCGCCGTTCCGCTTCACCGCCTGACGCCAGTCCCAGAGCTCGGTGTCGAACGTGCTCCCCATCTCCAGCACTATGGGAGAGAAGGAGTTGAGGCCGGCGAGCTTCCGGACGGTGCTGTTGTCGCCGCCCTCGCGGTATTCCCTGACCTCGGTTTCCTCTTCGAGGCCGGAGACGGACATGAAGCCGGCGCGTGTGATGCCCTCTATCTCTACTACGAACCTGTACCTCGGAAACGGATCGACCCTTGCATTAGGCATTGACGAACCTCCCTTCGATGCCATGAATTGACTTATCCGCCGCGGCGGGGTAGAATAATTGATAGTGATGCTTCAAGGGAGCTTTGTAATGATGAGAAAAGTAAAAGCCGTTTATGACCGCGGTGTACTCAAGCTGCTCGAGCGCGTCGATCTGCCCGAGCACAAGAAGGTTACCGTGGTGATAGTCGAGGACGACGTTCCCACCGAGGAACTTCAGGAACTCGCCGTGGCCGGCGGAGCCTTCGATTTCCTCTCGAAGCCCGAGGAGGATATCTATACGCGGGAAGATGGAGACCCCGTCTGAAATGGCCACTTTGAAGCGCGGCGATATCGTCCTCGTTCCGTTCCCGTTCACTGACCTTTCGTCAACCAAGGTCAGGCCCGCGGTCATCGTTTCCACCGACCCGCAGGAAACCGACGTGACGGTCGCGTTCATATCCTCTGCTGTACCGGATGCTGAAGGCCCGTTCGACAAGGTCCTTGGCGAAGAGTCGCCCGACTTCCCGAAAACCGGCCTCAAGCGCTCCTCGGTGTTCCGCATGTCGAAACTCGTCACGCTTGAGCGCACAACCATACTCCGCCGTCTCGGCAGGACTTCTGTCGAAATCCAGAAGCAACTGGACGGGAGACTCATGCTGGCCCTGGGGCTGTCGCAGGCTTGAACGCAGACGCAGTCGGCGCAGCAGAAACAACTCATCAGCAAAACCACTGCTATCCGGCGCGTCATTCCGTTATCCTCCTTCCGCCCTGCCACTGGCCGATGCGGAAGATGACGAACTCCGCGGTCTCGACGATGTTGACGCCTATCTCGGTAATGACCTGCCCGGCATTGCGGACTTCGACCGGGTTGGTCTCCTCGTCGCACTTGACGTAATAGGCTTCCTCTTCAGTCGTCCCGAAGAGCGCGCCTTCGAGCCACTGGCGCCGGAGGAACGCGGAGGCCGAGCGGATGATCTTGCCCCAGAGCACCTCGTCGTTGGGTTCGAAAGGCGCCCACTGCGTGCCTTCCGCTATCGACTCCTCGACGAACATCAGGAAGCGGCGCTTGTGGACGTAGCGCAGCGCCGGCTCGCTCGACATCGTGCGCGCGCCCCAGATGCGGATGCCGCGTCCCCTGAAGGCCCGGATGCAGTTGACGCCTGTGGGGTTCAGGATTTCCTGCTCGCCGTCCGTGACGTCGTACTCGAGACCGACTGCGCCGCGGACTATCTCGTTAGCAGGCGCTTTGTGGACGCCGCGCTCCCCGTCGCTCCTGGCGAAGACGCCGGCGATGTGGCCGGAAGGCGGCATGGTCTTCTCACGGCCCGTCACCAAGTCGGTTATCCTGATGCGCGGGTAATAGAAGTAGCCTCTCGATGAATCGAAGAGTTCCCGGAACGTCTTCGCCTCGGCAGGCGTGGCTCCGACGGCGCTGTCCACTATGCAGCCGCAGTCCGCTCTTTCATCGCAGTAATCGAGCGCGGCCTGTACCACAGCCTGCACGGACATGCCGGGGATGACAAGCGTGTTCACTTCGTCAACCACGTCGAAAGCGTAGAGGCCGGTACGGTCGGCCGCTGCGCCGATGTAGTCGGCGTTGGTGATGTCCGAGGCGCCGTCAACGCCTCCGGTGAGAGGTGTATCGCTCTGCACCTCGGGCCGGTCGGCGGGTGGAGTCGCCGAGGCGTCCAGATCTGTAACGCTGATATACTCCGACCGGCCGTTTATGACTTCCTCGATGAAGTTGTCGGCGTCGTCATCCATCGAGAGGTCTTCCCAGGCTTCGACCGTCGTGCCGTCGTATTTCACGTACAGGTTGAACTCGTTCGCCGGGTCCTTCGTACCGTCCGTGACATCGACGCTGATGCGGTTGCCCCACTCGCCCTCGTCGACGCATTCGACCCTGAGCGTGTCCGAATCGCCCGGTTCCCTGTCTTCCAGTACCACTTGGGCTTTCGTAGCGCTCGCTGAAGCGACGCGAACGACAAAGCAGCGTTTGCCGCCGTTCAGAAAGAAGCCGTCCACGGCATAGGCCAGGAACGAATCCTTACGGTAACCGCCGAAGTTCTTTCGGAACTGCGAGCGGTTTGTGACAAGCACCGCCTGGTTGAGCGGGCCCTTTTCGGCAATCCCGATGAAGCCCGCGGTGGAAGTGCCGACCGCCTGGATAGGCTGTTCGCCCGCCGGCACCTCCTCGACGTAAACACCGGGACGCAGATATTCCTTGGACATTGTCAAACCTCCTTTGCACTGAATACGGCCTCGGCCACGAGCGGGACTATTTCAGCCTCGCCCGGTTCGAGCCGCGTCCTGACGATGAAAGTGAAAGCATGGAAAAAGTCGCGGCCGTTCGAGCGTTCGCTGAACGACAAATCACGCGACAGGTAGACTTCACGTCCGAACACGTCCGTCGTCATCTTTGGGCGCTCGTCCAGGAGAAGAAGCAACTGCTCGATGAGGAGCCGCCCGTCACGGGTACGCTCGGCATGAATGCCGGCAACGTAGTGAAGGTTAAACGGCTCCGTCCGCGGCCTTATATCCGCGGTCATGGCGTCGAGGTCCTTCTCGACCCGGCGCTCATTCACGATGCGGGGCGGGTCTCGCCGGACGTCGGTCAACTGGAGCGTGACGCACGGGAGTTCGAGTTCGACGTAGTCGGGGTCGGGCGTCACGATCCGCACGGGCACGGGACTGCCGCCGATGATGAGCCGGTTCTCAAGCACCGTCTTCAAAGTCTGCTCGATATCGGTGAACACGTTTTCCATGCTCGCTCACTCCGTTCGCCGCGCAGTTGACCGGTTAATTTGTTTACTCGTTGCTTCGTTCAGAAGAATCATTTTCACGTTTCTCTCCCAATCAACCAATGAACCAGTCATCCAATCAACGTGTTTTCTATGGCTTGGCCAAAGAGTTTTTTAGCGATGCCTTTCCCCTCGAAGTCCTTGTACGCAGGCTTGACAAACGGCCTGCCGGGTATGAAGAGCGCTTGAGTAGAAGCCTTGAGGTGCAGTCCCTTCGAATGCAGGAACGCCCGCATCCTGGGCGTGACGCGCACCTGCGTGCCCTTCTCGCGTTCATGAAGCGCGGCGATATCCGTACCATCGGCCGCCTTGCGGTGCACGCCGACAAACACCGTATCGCTCGTGACGTACCGGCAGCCGACGGAGTTCAGGAGATCGGCGTCGTCTATGAGCGGCTTGGACGAGCCTTTTAAGGCGATGGTGAGCGGATGGAGCGGGGCCATGCCCTTGCCGGAAAGGATGCGGCCCTTTATGAGGCCCTCCATCTCAATACCGGCGCGGGTCAAAGCGACGGTGCAGTTGCTCTTCAGGTTCGTCTCGAACCTTGCGAGCACCCGTTCGAACTTCTTCCAGTCGCCGTACTTCATGTTCCTTTTCTCCCAATCACCAAATCAACCAGTCATCCACTCAACCGCGTCTTTTGACCCATACTTTGGTCAAAAGATGCTCTTCGCCCACCTGCGCCGCGGTCTCGATATGGGCGACCGCGTACTTCCTGCCGGACACCGTGACGAGAGAAGAGAAGTCAAGCACGACGCCCGCGGCGTTGAGTTCCTCTGTCCGCAGAGTCATGCGTCCGTCGGTGTCTATCTCCTCGCCGCCGGGTTTCACCAGCCGCTCGTGCTCCATCTTGACCCGGGCTTTCATGATCACCGGCGGCAGGTACTCCTTCTCCGCCAGCGGCTCCCCATAGAGCGGGTCGATTGCAGGCGCTGACGGGTCCAGGACCTCGACCTCCACGTCCGCCGAGAACTCCTCGAATAACGGGGACAGCGAGTTGTCCCATGCAGCCTTCACGCCTTCTTTCAGCCCGTTCATATCGCGATAGCCTCCAGGTCCTTGCGGAAGCGCCAGAGCAGCCGGTCGGCCTCGACGAGGCCGGTCGACTTCTTCTGTGCCGACGCCGCGGCGACGTCGCGCGGGTACTCGTACTCGACCGACAAGTCGTCGACCTTGACGCGCTTGATGCCAACCGCCCTGTCAGCGGTGTTGGCCTGCGACTGCGAGACGTTGACTTCCGCACCCATCATCCGGAGAAACATCAGGGTCAGCAGGATGCAGGCCTCCCTGACTTCCGGCGGCGGCGCCTCGTACCCGAACCAGCCGTGCACCTCGACGTTCTGCGAGCCGCTTGCGAAGACGCCTGCGTAGCCCGTGAATATCGACGTGCCGCCTGATAGCCGGATGTAGCCCGCGTCGCCGTAGACCACGAAGTCGCCGGCGTTCACGGCGTAGCCGTCCACCTTCAGGTCGAGCACTTCGATGACGGGCCGGTCGTCGAGAAAGAGCGAGCGCCTGCCGCCGCCGTCGACGCGATAGGTTTCCTCGCGCTTCCGGAAGTCGCGGCCGCAGTACGCCTCGATGACGATCCCGGCCCTCAAGAGCGCGCGGTTCACCGTGGTATCATCAGCGGCGCTCGCATCGACCCCGCGGTCACGGATGTCCTGCACGCTTGCATACGTGTCGGCCACGGCTACTCCTCGTATGGTTTTCCGAGGCGGTTTACGACGTACTCGAAGACGACGAGCGGCACCACCATGTCGCCGTTGCGGTTCTGGGCATACGAAGGGTCGCGCTGGAGCGTGAAGAGCATGTCGTCGCCGCGCTCCATCTGCGAGGCGTCGAACGTGTGGACGCTTTCGGTTCGGATAGCCATCGTGTCCGAGACCGGCTGGTTGACGTTCGTGTAGTCGGTCTTGGCCGCGTTGTAGCCTTCGCCCTGGGCGACATAGGCGGCGTTGAGCTGCACCCGGAAGCCGCTGCCGGAGACCCGCGCTGCAGCGGGCGCCAGGCGCACGCGGACTATCGGGTTCACCGAAAGGTCCATGTCGTCCGGGACGGGCAACGTGAACCGCGCGCTCTCCATCACCGTGTCGTCGAACAGAAGCGCCGGCACGCCCCACTGGAGGCCGCGCGCCGCTCCGCCCGGAGTTATCGCGTCCGGCGTCAGGAAGACCTGCTTCCAGTGATGTACGCCGCCGGTCACCCTGAACGCTCCCGCGGCCTCGTCGAAGACGCGCTGCAGAATGTCCTCAGGCGACGGAAGCATCAGTCGTCCTCCCGCCTCAACCGGAACCAGAAGGCTACGGCAGACGCTCCCTCTTCCCGCGGCAGGGCCTCGAAGCCGTTCCTCTCGAACAGCGCCGCGAGCGCATCGCGGGTGAAGACGAACTGCTCATCACTTTTCACCGGCGGCATTTCGCCGTCGTCAGGAATGCACCGCGAAACCACGCAGACCAACCCGTGCGGATGGAGCAGTCCCTTGAGCCTCTCGAGCGCGCCTTTTGGGTCGGGCAGTTCGCCGAAGCCGCCGGGAAAGACAACTAGGTCGAACCGGGTCTTCCCGAAGCCGGCGTCTTCGAGCAGGCCGTGCCTGACGTCGAACATCTGCCGCTTCGAATACTCGAACGCGGTGACGGCGCTTTCCGTGCCGAACACGGTCCAGCCGTAGTCGGAATAGGCGCGCAGACCGAAGCCCAGCCCGCAGCCGACTTCGAGCAGGTTCCTGCCGAAGGCGTTGAGCGGCGCGGGCTTTCCGGTCTTGACCCTGAAGTACCCGCGCATCGCATCGAGCGCTTGCTTCTTTGCCGCCCGTTTCGCTTCATGATGCGGCAGAGCGAACGCATCCTTGAACTCATGCTCCCGGAGGCGGGCGAGTTCATCCGGCGAGAGCCGTTCCTCGCGGAAGAGCACTCCGCAGACTCCGCACCTCGCGAATCCCGGCGGGGCTTCCCCGGCGGACGCTCCGCCGCACAGGGGACATTCCACGGAGGACGCGTGCGCCGGCTCCGGACCGGGCGGGACGGCTGCCGCCGGCGCCGCATCCTCCTTCACTGCCTGCATGCCCGAAACCGGGGTCTCGGGCACGGGCGCGGCAGCCTCGTTCTCCTTCCTGCGCTTCGCCATCGTCATTCTCCTTCGTTAGGCGACCGACACCTGCTCGGCGATGGCGACCGCGTCCGTTTCCTCGAACGCGCAGGCGATGCGGGTGGTGAACGCGTACTGCCGGACGCGGGCGAAGATGTTCTTGTCGCGTTCGAGCGTCATCTGCCGGTGTATGCCGGTGATGAGATTCTTTCGAGGCGTCAGGAACACGAACGTCATGTCCGTGTAGTCGGTGCCGCCGATGTCCTCGGCGAGGTTCGAAGGTATCACCGGCACGCGTACCAGCGGGATGCCCGCGTAGGTCGCCTGCTCCTCGGACAGGAGGAACTTGTCGCCCGCCGGCGTCGGCCTCTGGCCGAGAAGCCTTTTGTATGCGTGCTCGAACTTCGGCGACACGTAGAACCTCAGGTCCGCGTAGTCGCGCAGGAACTTCTCCGGCAGCAGGTCCAGCAGTTCACCCAGGACGTCGGTCGACACGCCGCCGCCGCCGTGCTCGTAGATGTGTCCCTGCGTCTTTGCCAACTTGCGCCAGCCGTCGAGCAGCGCGAGG
>Ga0129302_1003722_pt1 | contig 10285 bp, 10 predicted proteins | sample BlaSprsedimmetaG_FD_94476 | JGI IMG/M metagenome (GOLD analysis project Ga0129302, IMG submission 94476) | Hot spring sediment bacterial and archeal communities from California, USA to study Microbial Dark Matter (Phase II) - Blank Spring... | ecosystem: Environmental > Aquatic > Thermal springs... | reverse complement strand
AGGTTAAATTGCCCAAACAAATATTTCATCTCGAACATGAGATCAAATCCATGGTCAAGGATTTTGCCATGCGGGGCAAGATCAATGTTTTTGTCAATCTAAAATCATTAAACAGCGATGGTGTAAACGGGCTGCAAATAAATGATGAATCCGTGACCTCATATTTGCAGTTGCTTAAACGATTGAAAAAAAAATATAAACTGTACGGTAAACTGCGGCTCGATCATTTACTTGCATTTTCTGATTTGTTCATTTACGAAGAAGATATACTGTTCAGAGACCAAATATGGGAAGCCATCAAAGAAACTCTGGACCGAGCGCTGAATAATTTTACGCAAATGCGAAAAGATGAAGGGGTGGAGTTGGAGCGGGATCTCTCTGAACGAATCCTCCAACTTGATGAAAAAGTCAATCGTATCGAACAAATATCGCTTGCACGGCATGATGAAGAGTTGGAAAAACTCAAACAGCGTGTGGCAGAGATTGTCAAAATTGGCATCGTTGACGAAACCAGATTAGAGACAGAAGTTGCATTTTTAATGAATCGAATTGATGTCACTGAAGAGTGTGTCCGCTTTAAAAGCCACAACAAACTTTTTTTAAGTTCGATGAATTCTGACGAGGCGGTCGGAAGAAAGCTGAACTTTTTATTGCAAGAGATGACCCGAGAGGCAAACACGATCGGATCCAAGGCAAATCATGCTGATATTTCTCATTTAGTTGTGGAAATCAAGGAAGAGATCGAGAAAATACGAGAACAAGTGCAGAATATCGAATGAATTATTTCCGATATTTCATGGGGGATGATATTCATAAATCATAGGTGTCTGCAAAATAAATAAATTTTCATATTTTGCTGTTATGCTTGCGGATGCAGGCATCTCCTAAGTTCATTATTATTAATATGAAAGAGACTCCTGCATTAGCAGATGTGACAAAGATTGATTAATAATTATCCCATTTTGCAGATTTCTTATAAATCACATAAAGGACTTAGCCATGATGATCAGTATCGGATACAGGAATTATATTTTGGTTGATCGTATTGTTGCGATAATATCACCGGATTCGAGGCCGACCAAAAATATGATTAACGGCGCGCGCGAAAAAGGGAAGATTGTCGATGCCACTATGGGGAAAAGAACCAAATCCGTTATTATTACTAACAGCAATCATGTAATTTTATCAGCGAACTCTCCGGATACGATTGTACATCGGATCAAGGCATTGGGAATAAAAACCGGCAACGGCGAAGACGAATAGTTTGCTTATGAATAATGGATTACTGGTTGTGATTTCATCGCCTTCAGGCGGCGGAAAGACGACAATTATCCGAAAGATCGTGGAACGGGATCCGCAAAGATGTGTTTACTCAATTTCTGCCACCACGCGAGCACCGAGATCCGGTGAACAAAACGGGAAGGATTATTACTTTCTCGATGATGAGGCGTTTCAAGCAAAAATCGAACAAGGAGAATTTCTCGAGTGGGAACGGGTTCATGGCTATTATTACGGAACGGATCTAAGCTCCATTCAAGTTTGGTTGCAACAGGGCAAGGTCGTTCTGCTTGATCTTGACGTAAAGGGCGCGCTTCAGGTGGCTAACATACTAAAAGATCAAACTGTTACAATTTTTATCGCGCCGCCGTCACTGGATACTCTGATCAAACGGCTCAAAAATCGAAAAACCGATTCAAACGAGGAAATTGAAAAACGCCTGGAACGTATCCCCATGGAAATGGAAAAATCTAAAAAATTTGACGCTGTTATCGTCAATGAAAATCTTGACAAGACAGTCGACCAGGTTTTAAAAATAATTGAAAATCATATACACTAAATAACCCATTGCAAATTTGGCTTGATTAATGTGGAGGTAACAATACATGTCAGCAACACTATCTTTCGATGAGTTGGATAAGCATAGCGAAAATGTTTACGAAGCCATCGTCATAATCGCAAAGAGAGCACGGCAGATTAATGAAGAACAAAAAAGATATATTGAAACAGAAACCGGATTGGACGACTCCATCTCTGATAGCGACGACGAAGATGAGTTTGAACAAGGCCGTGATGAAATAAAAATTATTAAACTGCCCAAACCAACCCAGTTGGCGATAGAAGAGTATTTGCAGGGCAAATTGAAATACGAATACACTGGGGATGAGGCGGTGTCTTAGCTCATTAGCAACGATGTTTGAGAATAAAAATATACTTGTAGGCGTAACCGGCGGAATCGCAGCATACAAAGTCCCTGACATTATTCGAGCGATACGGAAAAATAACGGTAATGTCCGCGCTGTGTTGACTGCTTCTGCTGCAAAATTTGTTACACCGTTGACTCTGGCAACTCTGACTGAGCAGCCGGTATTAATGGAAATGTTCATTGATGAGTCCCGCCGTTCGACCATTCATATCGATTCGGCAAGATGGGCAGATGCGATTTTGATTTGTCCGGCGACTGCCAATACGATGGGCAAGATCGCCCATGGTATTGCTGATAATTTGTTGACGACATTGATCATGGCAGCGACCAGTCCGGTTATTTTTTGTCCTGCCATGAACAAAAAAATGGTGGCTAATACATTTTATCAACAGAACCTCAAAAAATTGCAACAGGCGGGTTACCATTTTGTTGATTCCGAACCGGGTGAATTGGCGTGTGGTGAATTTGGCGCTGGACGGTTGGCCGATAAAATTAAAATATTGGCGAGGCTGAGAAAGGTCTTGTTCGGAAACCAGCGGCTTGTCGGAAAAAAAGTGTTGGTGACTGCGGGCAGAACTGAAGAGAAGATCGATCCGGTGCGATATATCTCAAACTATTCAACCGGTAAAATGGGATTTGCGTTGGCTGAAGCTGCCTGGATTGAGGAGGCTGAGGTAACGCTGATCACCGGCCCCACTGAACTAACAACGGTTGATGAAATAAAATTAATTCGGGTCGAATCAAGCGAACAGATGATGACAGCAGTTGATAACGCGTTGCCGACTCATGATGTCGTGGTCATGGCAGCCGCGGTTGCTGATTTTAAGCCAAAGCATTTTCAAGAGCAGAAAATCAAAAAGAGTACAGCACTGCAAACATTTGAATTACAACAGACAACAGATATTTTAAAAACGGTCGGTGAAAAAAAAGGCGAAAAAATTATTGTCGGTTTTGCGATTGAGACCGAAAACGAGTTGTCAAACGCCGAAAAAAAAATGCGTGAGAAAAATTTAGATTTTATCATTCTCAACAATCCAAACGTACTGGGCGCCGGCTTCGGTTATGATACCAATGTGGCTACTATTCTCGACCGAATGGGCGGACGAGAGAAACTACCGTTAATGAGCAAAAAAAAGTTGGCTGAAATAATTATCAATAAAATTGTAGATTTCAGAAAAGACCGATAACCAAAATGAATCAAAGCGATCTTAACCATGACCGTCAATTAACTGATCTGCTCGCAAATGCAGAAAGCTATTTCCGCTATTTTCAAGCGGTCTATGGTGATAAAATTTATTTAGAAGCTGAGATTGATTCAATTTCGCTGACACGACAGGAAAGAAAGCAACTGGGCTTTGCGAATCTGGGTTATGAGATCAGGCATTGTCGGCGCTGCGAATTGTACAAAACACGATCCCAGGTTGTTATCGGGGCTGGAAATCCGGATTCGAAAATTTTGTTGATTGGCGAAGCGCCCGGTTTTAATGAAGACAAGCAGGGAAAACCATTTGTGGGAGAAGCGGGAAATTTGCTTGATAAAATTTTAAAATCGATCCATTTGAGACGGGAGGATATTTATTTAACCAATGTATTGAAATGTCGTCCTCCTGAAAACCGAGACCCCGAACCCCATGAGCAGAAAGCTTGTCTGAATTTTTTGATGGATCAGCTTGAATTGATTCAGCCCAGGTTTATTCTTTTATTGGGAAGGGTAGCGGCACAGGCATTATTAAAAACTGATCAATCGCTGGTGCAATTGCGTCAGAAAATTCACCGGATTGGCAATGCCCGTGCTGTGGTGACTTACCATCCTGCTGCTTTGCTGCGGTTTCCCAAGTATAAGCGAGATACCTGGGAAGATGTGCAAATTTTTCAAAAGTTACTGAGGGGGGATGATGACCTCCAACGATAAAGCCATAAAGATCGAACGCGTCCCGCCGCAGGATATTGACGCGGAGATGGCGGTGTTGGGCTCCATGTTTTTAGACCTTGAAGCCGTGGGAAAGGTCATCGGAATATTAAAAGATGAATCCTGTTTTTATAAAACAGCGCATCAAATGATCTATGCGGCAGCTATTGAACTTTATGATAGACGAGAGCCAATTGATGTGATCACCCTGGCTGATATGTTAAAAAAGAAAGGTCAATTGGAAGCGGTGGGTGGGAACTATTATCTGGTTCAGCTTTCCAATAAAGTGCCGTCAGCCGCTAATGTAGAATACTATGCAAAAATTGTATTAGAAAAAGCGCTGGTGCGTAGCCTTATTCAGGTAAATACAGAAATCATCAGCCGAGCCTTCGAATATAAGGGTGATGTCTACCAGTTACTCGACGAGGCGGAAAGAGAGATATTTATCCTTTCGGAACGTAAAATGGATAAGGGTTTTAGTTTGATTTATACGACAATGCACCAGACCATGGAATTGATACAGAGTTTTGATGGCAAGAAGGGAGGAATTACTGGTGTGGCTTCAGGTTTTAATAAATTGGATCAGTTAACTTCGGGATTTCAAAAGTCAGATCTGGTTATCATCGCCGGGCGTCCTTCGATGGGGAAAACCGCGTTTTGTCTGAATATCGCGCGTAATGCTGCGGTGGATTATGGGGTAACGGTTGGAATCTTTAGTCTGGAAATGTCCAGTCAACAACTTGCCATGCGCATGCTTTGCGCTGAAGCCAAAGTAAACTCGCATGAAGTGAGAACCGGAACCTTACCTAAATATGAATGGCAAAAGCTGAGCACTACGATTGGAAAATTGGCAGAAGCCCAAATTTTCATTGATGATACACCGGCGATGAATATTCTGGAAATAAAAGCCAAAGCTCGACGCTTAAAATATGAAAAAAATGTTGGGTTATTGATTGTGGATTATCTGCAATTGGTACACGGACCAGAAAAGGCGGAGAGCCGGCAGATTGAGATTTCAGCGATTTCGCAATCGTTAAAAGCGCTCTCAAAGGAATTGAACATTCCAGTACTTGCCCTGTCGCAATTATCGCGTGCAGTGGAGTCGCGTGGCGGCGACCGGCGACCAATGTTATCCGACTTGCGGGATTCGGGCGCCATTGAACAGGACGCTGATGTGGTGATCTTTATTTATCGAAGCGAAGTTTATGGTAAAACCGAAACCCCGGGTCTCGCTGAAATCATTGTCAGCAAGCAAAGAAATGGGCCGATTGGTACCGTTTTTTTAAATTTTATCAAAGAATATGCATTATTTGCCAATCCCAGTGTTGGTGATGATGAGAAAGCCTATGTTAGTCCCTATTAAAAAAAATTCTAATAATACCAATCATGACGGATTGTCCGATTCCTTTATGGAAGAGAGGTATCGAGTCGGACTTCGAAATTTAATCCGCAAAATCAGAAGATACAACAGCAATTTCGATGTTGGGCTGTTGCGCAAAGCCTATGAATTCAGCTATGCAGCTCATAAAGACCAGTTGCGGCGCTCCGGCGAAGCCTATTTCGAACATCCGTTTAAAGTTGGCATTATACTGGCAGATTTGAGGATGGATCTGTTAACCATCTGCGGCGGACTGCTGCACGATGTAGCAGAGGACACCGGTTTTTCGCTGGATGATGTGCGCGATGAATTTGGCAATGAAATGGCGACGTTGGTAAACGGAGTCACGAAAATCAGCGAATTGAAATTTGATAGCATTGAAGTTCGTCAGGCGGAAAATTTTCGCAAGATGATCGTCTCAATGGTCGAGGACATTCGAGTAATATTAATCAAATTCGCTGACCGGCTACACAATATGCGCACGCTTGAATTCTTGCCTGAAAAGAAACAGGTCCGAATCGCGAGGGAAACGCTGGAGGTTTATGCACCGTTGGCACATCGACTCGGCATCGGACGCATTAAATGGGAGCTGGAGGATCTCGCGTTTAAAATATTATATCCGGTCGAATATAAACAAATCGTCAAAAAGGTCGCTGACAGAAGGGATGAACGCGAACGTTACATCCAACGGATCAGCAGACCTATTCGCAATGAACTGAAAAAATCGAAGTTGGAAAGCAAAATTATTGGGCGTCCCAAACATTTTTATAGTATCTTTAATAAAATGAGAACTCGCCAGCTTCCGTTTGAAGAAATTTATGATTTATTGGCGATCCGAATAATTGTCAAACGGATTGAAGATTGTTATCACGCACTTGGAATTGTACATAGCTTGTTCACGCCAATTCATGAAAAATTCAATGATTATATTGCCACGCCAAAATCGAATATGTACCAGTCGCTTCATACAAAGCTAATCGGTCCCGAGGGCAAAACCGTCGAAATTCAGATACGAACCGAAGAGATGGATCGAACAGCTGAAGAGGGCATTGCGGCTCACTGGCGTTACAAAGAAGGGCGACTCAAAGAGGATGAATTTGATAAACATCTGGTCTGGTTGAGACGGGTGCTGGAATGGCAACAAGACACTCCGGAATCGAAAGAATTCATGGAATACCTGAAGATCGATCTGTTCCATGATGAAGTTTTTGTTTTCACTCCCAAAGGCGACCTGTTCAGAGTGCCCAGTGGATCGACGCCTATTGATTTCGCTTATGCCGTACATACCGATATCGGCTATCACTGTCTGGGCGCAAAGGTCAACAAAAAAATTGTGCCATTAAACTATCAACTGCGCAGCGGCGATACTATCGAAATTATTACCTCAAACAATCAACATCCTAATCCGGACTGGATTAATTTTGTCAAAACTTCCAAAGCCAGATCCAGAATCAAGCGCTGGATCAGAGACTCGATGTTTGAACAGAGCCTCAAATTGGGCAACGAAATTTTAACCAAGGAGTTAAAACGATATAAAATTAAAGCCGAATCTCGGGATTTGCAGGAAATATCACAGAGTTACGGTTTTACTGACATCAATCAATTGTATGCGGCAATCGGACGTGGAGAAATCTCGGCGCTTGGAATTATTCATAAATTGGAGCCGAGTACCACCGTCGATCAGAAATCGCAGTCGATTTTTAATCGACTGCTTAGAACTCCCAAAAAAACGGGAGAAGGTGTGCTGGTACAGGGAGTGGACAATCTTTTGCTGTCCTTTGGCAAATGCTGTCAACCAGTCCCCGGCGATCAAATTTTAGGATTTATCACCAAAGGCAAAGGTGTGGTGATTCATCGAACCGATTGCAAGAACATCTTTACCCTGTTAAAATTCAGAGACCGAATTATTGAAGTGATGTGGGATGTGGAAAAAGACCGATTGTTTTCGGTCAGATTGTACATCACTGGTCGTGATCGGCGGAATCTCTTGAAAGATATTACTGAAGTACTTTCCAGGTTGGATGTAAATATTGTGAATGTCGATTTGAAGACGGTTGATAGCAATATTCAAAATAACATGCTGATCGAAGTTAAAAATCTGAACCATTTAAAAGCAATTATGAAGGGGATAAAAAAAATAAATAATGTGCTCAGTGTTGACCGTATCACCGGCAATGGTGCACGGTTGAAGAAGTTAGCTTCAGAAAAAATTGAGAATGAAGACATAACCAATCTCGATTAATATAAATAGCAGTCGCATAAAATTTAAGGAGCAGACCCAATGAAAACAACGATCACTAAAAAAGATGTCGCTAAAAGAACTGCAAAACTTGTTGGTGAAAAAATCTATCAAACAGAGAAAATTGTGGATGGTGTGTTCACAGCACTGCGGGAGTTTATGTCAGAGGCGGATCCGGAAGTCCGAATTGAAATTCGAGATTTTGGCGTCTTTGAAGTGAAGACAACAAAAGCAAAGCCCAAAGCGCGCAATCCTAAAACCGGCGAAGTGATCTATGTTCCCCCGCGACGTAAGACACATTTTAAAGCCGGAAAATTATTGAAAGAGGTTTTAAAACAACCATTACCATAAATTAATTATACATGAACCGTCGAGGAATCATTATCTCCTGGGCGGTTTTTAACATCGGAGATAGCCACGGAAATTAATAAGTCTCGGATTCTATCCATTGATTATGGTTCGCGTCGGATTGGTGTTGCTATTAGTGATCCTTTACAGATTTTAGCGCAGCCATTGCCCACAATTCAAGTGGTGAATTTAAAACAAACACTGCGAGAAATTAAAAAAATCGTTGCGGAACGTGATGTTTCTAAAATCGTGGTGGGGATGCCTTTTCATCTGAAGGGTACGGTCGGTCAAACCGCGCAACAAGTTGAAGCTTTTATCGAAGCTCTGGAACGCAGAGTGGATGTTCCGATTCAAAAGTGGGATGAACGATTTTCCTCTATTGCAGCGGAGAAAATAATTCGCGAGATGGGGAAGTCACCCCACCGTCATCGAGATAAAATTGATCAAATTGCTGCACTATTAATCCTGCAGTCCTATTTAGACTATTTAAATTCCAAAAAGAAAAGTTAATGGCGAAGCATCTCGCCATGACATAAAAATGCAAGATTAATTTGGTGACCAATTTTCGGTTAAAAAACAGGCGGCAGAAAAATTAACAGGAATCGTTGATCAGTTGTAATTAACAGTTGAGCGAAAAAAAGCAAATCGGAATTGGGATTATGGCAAACAAGACGGTGAAGATTGGTTTGAGCGGCGCCAGCGGAGCAGCCCAGATTTTACATTTGCCTATTTTGACAAAGATGTCTAATGTTGAAATTGTAGCGATTTGCGATCGGAATCGAGACCGGGCACAGCGCATTGCTGAGAGATTTTACATTCGACAGGTTTTTTCCGATTTTGAAGAGATGATCGCCACTGCTGATCTCGATGTCATCGATGTTTGTTCTGAAGTCCAATACCATTTATCAGAAGTGAGCCATGCCCTGAAAGCCGGTAAACATGTGCTGGTAGAAAAGCCGTTCGCACAAAACGCGATCGAAGCGAAGCAAATGGTGAACATTGCTGAACAACAGCAGAAGCAATTAATGGCGTTGATGAATTTAAAATTTCGATCCGACTCTATTGCCCTTAAAAGCATTTTAAATCACAATCAGATCGGCAAGACGTTTCTAATGAAAGCCGGCTGGATGCGCCGTAATGAAAAATGGCAGCAAAAGCAAATGTTTCTCCGCAATCAGCAGGGAGTCATTATGCATCTCGGGCTTCAGGTTATGGATTTAGGATTGTGGTTGTTGAACAATCCCAGAGTGAAAACCGTGAAAGCAGTTAGCTTTAATCAGATTATGAAATCCTGGGTAGAAGATACAGCGCTTATCATGTTGCAAATGATTGATAACACTGTCTTCACTATTGAAGTCGGTTGGAACATGAATTATGGCAAAGACTCTTTATACGTTGAATTGTTTGGAGAAAAAGGAGCGGCTCGGTTGAACCCGTTGTCAATATTGACGGAACAAAACAAAAAACTGGTTAATATTACTCCCTCGCAAGCGATTTTCAGAGGGGATCCGTATTTGAAATCTTATGAAAATGAATTTTCTCATTTCCTGTTTTGTCTGTCAAATAAGCTTACCCTGCAATCCAGCGGCGTCGAAATTATCGAGCGCTTTAAAATTATGGATGCAATTTTCCAGTCGATCCAAACAGGATGTGAGGTGGTTTTAAAATGAGGAGAGACTTCTTTCTTGCTTTGCTGACTGCAGTTTTTATCTCATTGGCTTTCCCGCCGCTAAAATTGGGCTTTATCGCTTATTTTGGATTAATCCCTTTTTTCTTTCTGCTGGAAAACAAAACTATCAAACAATCCATCCGTTGGGGTTATTTAACCGGATTTTTAATCAATTTTGGCACCCTTTATTGGATTAATTGGGTGACCGTCCCGGGTGCAATCGCAGCCATTTTCTATTTGCCAGTGTATTTTATTATCTACGCTGTAATGCACACCTTTTTTCGTCAACGGATTTCCGAAAAATATTTTCTTTTCTGCCTGCCTTTTCTTTGGACCGGCGTCGAATTTTTAAGATCGCTGGGAGTTTTGGGATTTCCCTGGAATTCGCTGGCATATACCCAAACCTATTACCTGTCGTTAATTCAATATGCCAGCTACACCAGCGTATTCGGGGTTTCATTTTGGATCGTTTGGATCAATGTTTTTCTTATGTTAATTTTTAAAAATACAGATAACATTAAAAAGCTGGTCATTTATTT
>Ga0129302_1003716_pt1 | contig 10293 bp, 1 predicted proteins | sample BlaSprsedimmetaG_FD_94476 | JGI IMG/M metagenome (GOLD analysis project Ga0129302, IMG submission 94476) | Hot spring sediment bacterial and archeal communities from California, USA to study Microbial Dark Matter (Phase II) - Blank Spring... | ecosystem: Environmental > Aquatic > Thermal springs... | reverse complement strand
GTCTGCCTCCGCGTCAATACCGGGCGCGGCCTGGATGCGGGATGTGGGTGCCGGAGGATATACTGACGGCGCGCCAATCGGAGGGTTTGGCGCGGGAACCGTAACCTGGAAAAATAACGGTGTCTTTTACTTAACCAGGCTTAATATAGGAACCGGGGATAATGCGGGTAATTTTACTTCAGGAAACGCAAACTGCCGTTTTTATATGTATCAGAAACCCTTAAGCGGCGCCGCGTCCGCGAGAAGGCTGAACGCCGCAACACTCGGCAGCGGACAGGCGTCATATTATTCGCTTTTTCCCTTTTCGTGGGTTGATTATCATGGCAGTTATTTTAATGTAAAGGCAAAAGTCACCCAGTATTCGCCTCTTATACCAAATGATTATCAGCGGGTAAGCTACCCGCTTGGCATTTATGAGTGGGAGCTTGCCAACCCGACGGGAGAAACCTATGAAACAGCCGTAATGCTTACGTGGGAAAATCCTTACGGTGCTTCAGCGTCACTGGTGTCGTCGGGAAGCCATACGGGACTTGTTCTTAATAAGGCGGGTACGGGCACGCCGACGCTGGAAACACAGGGTGAGTTTTGCCTTGCGTCGCTGTCGTCTCCTTCTGTCCTTGTAACGAGAATGTCCGCTGCAAATGTATCAACGCTCGAGACGGATTTTACCGCTGACGGCGAGCTTTCCGATACTGCCGGGAACCACACCATAGGCGCGGTTGCTTTTAAAGTGACGCTCGCGCCGGGAGAGAGCGTGCGGATACCAATAGTGCTTTCGTGGGATATCCCCATAGCGCAGGCGGGAAGCGGCCAGAAATGGTACCGAAAATACACGGCGCATTTTGACAGGTCGGGCACAAACTCGTGGGCCATTGCGAGGGAAGCGCTTACAGAACGCGCCTCGTGGGAATCACAGCTTGATACGTGGCAGGATTCAATACTCACAAATCCGTATTATCCGCAGTGGCTCAAGTCAATGCTCTTTAACGAGCTTTACATGTATTTCACCGGCGGCACATACTGGGAGGCCGGCTCCGCCTCGGGTTATCCTGATAACCCGGATGAATATATGTTCTCCCATCTTGAATCATATATCTATGACTTCTACGGCACGTCTGACGTGCGTTTCTACGGCTCGTGGGCGCTATTTCTTAACTGGCCGGATATTGACAAGCAGTGCGTAAGGCAGTTTGCAGACTCGGTTTATAATACCCGGCCGGACAGGCCCGCCGGGCTCGGCACAACTGCCCATGATTTTGGTGACAGGAGCGATGTTTTTACGCGATGGAACGCGTATGTTTACAGGGATTCCACAAACTGGAAGGATCTGAACTCAAAGCTTGTGCTGATGGTATACCGCAACTGGCACCTGACGGGCAGGACGGATTCTGCGTTTCTGGACTATTGCTGGGAATCGTGCAAGATAGCCATGGAAAAAACTCACAGCCAGGACTCAACCGGAAACGGCCTGCCTGACTCAAACGGCATTGACCAGACATACGATGACATGGAACTGACAGGAAACACGGCCTATTGCGGCGGGCTTTACCTTGCCTCGCTCCTCGCGGCAAAAGAGCTCGCTCTGGCAAAAGGGGAAACAGCCCTCGCGAACACATACCAGGCGCGTTTTGACTTCGCGCAGCCCAATTACGAGGCGGATTTATGGACGGGGGAATATTACAGAATTGACACGGGAAGCAGCGCTCCCAACAGGATAATGTCGGACCAGCTCGCGGGCCAGTGGTACACAAAAGCCTGCGGCCTGCCGAATATAGTGCCTGACGCAAGGGCAGAGTCGGCATTGCAGAAAATACATGATTTTAACTGGGCTCAGTTTGGCGGCGGTTCTCACGGCGTTGTCAATGTCATGAACCCGAACGGGACGATTGACAACACGTCGAACCAGACGGCCGAGTGCTGGGTGGGGACTTCGTGGGGAGTTGTGTCAAGCCTTCTTTATCACGGGCTTGTGGCGCAGGCTGATGAGATAGGGCAGTCGCTTTACAACACAATCTGGAACACGGCCCAGTACTGGTTCCGTACGCCCGAAGCATGGCAGGTAAACCTTACCAGCCCGCGTGCCTTCTATTATATGAGGGCGACGGCAATCTGGGGAGCGAAACATGCCTATGACCGCGTGCCGGATCTTTGCTCGCCCAATACATGCACGCCGCCGCCTACCCCGACATATACATATACTCCATCGCCGACGCCCACGGTAAACCCGTGCGCTGTGCCCCTGATAAGCGTGAATTGCGGCGCGGGTTCTTATACCGACACAATGGGTACAGTTTGGTCGGCTGATCAGGCATACGCGCCGGGCGGATGGGGATACGTGAACGGCGCGGCCGAGACAATAACCACAAATCAAATTGCAAATACGAATGACGACACGCTTTACCAATCCGGAAGATGGGCAAACCCAAGCCTGCAGTACCGTTTTACCGTACCCGACGGGCAGTGGCGTGTCCTGTTAAAATTTGCCGAGATTTACTGGAACTCGCCGAATCAGAGGGTAATGAACGTAACGATAGAGGGGACGCAGGTTATAACGGGATTTGATATTGTCGCTTCCGCGGGAGGCGCGTTTTCAGCCTATGACCTTGTGTTTGATGTTGTGTCTTCGGGGGGTACTCTTGATATTTCGTTTAATGCCTCAATTGATTCGGGAAAAGTCTCCGCCATACAGATTCTTGATCCTTCGGTGTTATGCACGCCTACGGTCACCCCGACAGGCTCGCCGCCGACAATAACATTTACAAGGACGCGGACTTTTACGCCTACACCTACAGAATTTCATTCGGCGACAGTAACCCCCACAAATACCCCGTTTTACAGCCCTACTATTACGAGCACAGCGACTATTACAATGACAGCTACGGCAACTCCGGTGTTTGCGGTAATACGGGTAAACGCGGGAGGGCCGCAGTATACTGACGGGGGAGGAAATATTTGGGCAGCGGACAAGGCGTACACAGCAGGCACATGGGGGTATCAGGGCGGAGGAGGAACTGCTGACGCGGGAGCCATCCCAATAGGAGGGACAACGGATGATGTCCTGTACAGGACAGAACGCTACGGAAACCCCTCATATATATTTGACAATATGCCGCAGGGCGATTATACGGTTACTTTTAAGTTTGCCGAAAATTACTGGACAAATGCAGGGGAGAGGGTTTTTAATGTGATGATAGAGGGCGCGACGGTAATAAGCAGCCTTGATATTTACTCGCAGGCAGGCGCGAATTACGCGCTTGACAGGGTTGTGAATGTGACAATTACCGACGGGCAGATGAACATAACCTCAAACGCGTCGGTTGACGGCGCGCTTTTTATGGCTATACAGATAGAATATACGGCACCGACACCCACGCGCACGCCTTCAGCCAGCCCTGCGCTGACATTTACGGGGACAAGCACGCCGGTTCCCCCGACTGCGACGTTTACAAGGACAAGTACTGCGACGCCAAGTTTCACGTCTCAGGTTCCAAGTTTTACTGCGACACCGACTCATACAAGAACTGTGACAGTTACATTCACGAAGACGAGAACGGGAACACCAACATTTACGGAGACAGTGACACCAAGTTTCACGTTCCAGGTTCCAAGTTTTACAACAACACACACTTTTACAAGAACCTCAACGCCCACACCAACACGAACGGGTACGCCCACATCCACGCATACGCCTTCTATAACAGAGACGTGGACGCTTGTGCCGCCTGATTCCACGCTCACGTGGACGCCTACAAGAACGCCGACGTTTACACATTCGGCTACGCTCAGTGTTACACCCTCAGCTACAGGCTCGCGGACTCCTTCGTTTACGGCTACGGTGTCTTCGACAGCAACTATGACCGCGACGCCAAGTTTTACCGAGACGCATACAAATACAAGAACCTCTACACCCACATTCACGCAAACGGGTACGCCCACACATACGCCTTCAATAACAGAAACATGGACGCCTGTGCCGCCGGATTCCACGGCTACGTTTACCCCCACGATAACGCCGACGTTTACAAGGACAAGCACTGCCACGCCAAGTTTCACGTTTCAGGTTCCAAGTTTCACTGCAACGCCTACGCATACAAGAACTGTGACATTTACTTTCACGGGGACGCGGACAGTAACACCGACAGTTACAAGGACCGGCACGCCCACTTCTACGCGGACCGCCACGCCTACTGTTTACTTAAGCGTAACTCCTACGTTTACAGCCACGCCTCTGTCCGAGTCGGCGGTGTTCAGGATTACGAAGGCAGAGCATTATCCGCAGCCGTTTAACCCGCTGAAAAACAGCAGGCTCTATGTTGATTTCAGCATATCACAGGGTTGTGAGCGCGTTGTCTTCAGCCTTTATACAGCCGGTTACAGGCGGATACTTGAGAAGGAGATAGCAGGCCGTGCAGATGCAGGCAGCCATAGGGTGTTTATTGAGGCGGCAGAACTGGGCAGGCTCTCAAACGGCAGTTATTTCTGGATGATGGAAGCAGTGAGCGAGAGCGGGGAGCGGGCCGGGGGAAGGGTGAGTACGCTGGTAATACTGAAATAGAATCGGTAACGCCGGGCGTAACCTAATAACCCGGTATTTGGGCAGGCCGCTGCCTGATGAAACAGCGTTTCCCGGAAATCCAAAAACACTTGAAAAATATTGACTATTGCTGTATAATATTTACATAAAACTTGATTTTGCATGGCGCAACTAAAACGATTAAAAGCCTCTGATCCTGTGAGGGAGAAAGGGCAATATCGCTTATGATTTCAAGGTTTTTTAGATTAACCATATGCACGGCGCTTCTGCTGTTAATCGCGTTTCCTCTCTTTGCTGCGCGGCATAATTCCATTCGTGTAAATATGGAAGGGTACCTGCCTGATGAGCCTAAATATGTGGTCCTTGTTAACCAGAATTACTCTAATTTTACTGTCCGCAGGGCCTCTGATAATGTATCTGTATTCAGCGGGACATTTGGTTCTGCCATAAATGACACGGCCTCAGGAGACACCTGCCGACAGGGTGATTTTTCGCTGCTTGTAACACCCGGAGAATATTATGTGCAGGTAACAGGGCTTGGCGAGTCCTATAATTTCAGGATAGACGCGGAGATATTCACGGATGTTTTCAGGTGGGCAATGCGCGGGTTTTACAGCCAGCGCTGCGGACAGGCTGTATCGCTGACGCACAGGGGCACGACGTTTTCGCACGGCGCGTGCCACCTCAATGACGCGACATACGCCGGAGATACCGGCCTGAGCGGAAACAAGGACACTACGGGCGGATGGCACGACGCGGGAGATTACGGCAAATACGCGCTTAATTCAAATATAACAGCAGGCCAGCTTCTTTTAATGTATGAGCAATACAGTGGAGTGCTTGAAGGGATAAACCTGGGGCTGCCATATTCGGGCGGCAATGTTCCTGACGTTCTTGTTGAGATAAAGCATAACCTCGACTGGATGCGAAAGATGCAGCATACAAACGGCGGGGTCTTTCATAAACTGTCAAATGGTTTTCCGCAGAACATAATGCCCGAAAACGACAACGATACAAGATATATATTTCAAATATCTTCCTGCGCGACAGGCGGGTTCGCGGCTGTAATGGCTATGGCATCCAGAATTTATGCGCAGTATCCTGAGACAGCCGCTTTTGCGTCGCAGTGCCTCACCGCCGCGCAAAACGCGTGGGCATTCCTCCAGGCAAACCCGGATATTGTGCCGGCCGGAGGCATATACCAGGGATATGGCCTCGGGGGCGCCTATCCTGACGATGATGACAGGGACGAACGCCTCTGGGCTGCCGTTGAACTGTTTCTTACAACAGGCCAGTCAACATACCACAATTATGTAATATCCAATTATCAGGCAAGGCCGATTCCTTTAATGGCAGACTTAGGTGACGACTGGAAGGAACTGCATCCATTCGCCTATATATCATACCTTCTTTCGGACAGGACGGACAAAAACGCGACAGTGGTAAATAATATGCGGACCGCCATACAAAATCATGTGAATACGTTCAGGACAAGGATAACTTCTACAAACGGATACAGGTATCTGCTTGAGGATGGCGACTACTTCTGGGGCTCCCATTCAGTGGCGCTTAACAGGGCAATAAGGCTGGTCGCAGCCGCCCAAATATTCGGGGACAATACTTACAGGCAGGCTGCGTATGAAACTCTTCATTACATGCTTGGCAGGAATCCGTATAATATAAGTTTTATGACCTATGTGGGCCACGCATACACGTCAAACCCGCATCACAATCCGTCAAGCGCTGACGGAATAACACCGCCGTGGCCCGGCCTTTTGGCCGGCGGTTCAAACCAGTATCAAAACAGCGGGACTGCGCCCGCAAAATGTTACTATGATAACGCCGGAGATTATTTCAGCAACGAGGTTGCAATCAACTGGCAGGCGGCATACGCCTATGTTCTGGCCGCATTTGCCGCGCCGCCGCCGCCCACGCCCACGCCTACGGTGACAATAACAGGCACGCCGCCCACAGCGACAATTACGTCGACCGCGACAGTCACGCCCACTTTTATGGCAATACGGGTAAATGTGGCCGGCCCAAATTACACTGACACAGGCGGGCTGTTGTGGCTCGCGGACAAGGCATATACAGCCGGAAGCTGGGGCTATCAGACAGCCGGAGCCACAAATACAAGGGTGGGGGATATAACAAACACGAATGATGACACGCTCTTTTTAAGCGAGCGCTGGTCAAATTTCTCCGCGAACCTTGACTATGCATTTGACCTCGCGCCGGGAGAGTATCAGGTGAGGCTGCGTTTCGCTGAGACGTGGTTTACTTCGGCAGGGCAAAGAAGGTTTAACATAAGCCTTGAGGGCGTCCAGCAGCAGGCAAATTTTGACATAGTACAGGAGGCGGGCGGCGCGTGGAGGTATGTTGATAAGATATACGTGGTCGTGGTTACAGACGGCACACTGAATATCAGGCTGTCGCAGGGAAGCGCTGACTGGCCCACGATAAATGCCATAGAGGTGAACACATATTACCCGCCTGACACGCCGACATGGACAAGGACGAGGACTCATACTGTTTCCCCCACGAGGACAAGGACCCCAACGTTTACAAGGACAGGCACGACAACATTCACTCGAACCCGCACGGCGACGCCGACGTTTACGAGGACAGTGACGCCTGTGCCGCCGACTCCGACTTTCACAAGTACAAGAACAGGGACTTCGACATTTACAGGGACAGTGACGCCCGTGCCGCCGACCGTAACATTTACAAGAACGGGAACGGGCACGCCGACATTTACAGGGACAGTGACGCCCGTGCCGCCGACAGCCACATTCACAAGGACGAGGACAGGCACGCCCACGTTCACGAGGACAAGTACTGCGGTTCCAAGTTCCACGTTTCAGGTTCCAAGTTTTACTGCGACACCGACTCATACAAGAACTGTGACATTTACATTCACGGGAACGAGAACAGGCACGCCGACGTTCACAAGGACTGTGACGCCCGTGCCGCCGACTTCGACATTCACGGGGACAATTACTTTTACTCCCACATTCACAAGAACGGGCACGCCGTCGCAAACGCCGTCTATAACACAGACGTGGACACCTGTGCCTCCTGGGTCCACTGACACGTTTACGCCGACAATAACTGACACGCTTACGGCTACGCCGACATTTACAGCTACGCCGACAGACACACCATCGCTTACAGCAACCGCGACAGATACGCTGACTTTTACACGCACTGTTACTGAGACAGTTACCGGGACATCAACACCGGTGCCGGCCACAGCAACATTCACATCAACCGGAACATCCACGCCTTCTTTTACGGCGACAAATACTGTTATTATAACGCCAAGCAGCACGCCTGACGGCACGCTGACAAATACTCCTGTTTTGACAGCTACCCCAAGTTTTACGGCGACCGGCACGCATACGCCGGTAATTGATGCGACGCCCACAAATACGGTTGAGATGACAATTTGTCCGTGCCCCGGGACATTCGGGAACACGGCGATTGAGGCCGGAAATTTTAACGCGGGCTCATATTTCAACGCTGTGCGGTTTGACCTTGCTGAAAACGGTTATGCGGAGTCGCTTGCGGCGCATTTTGTGGTGTCGGGCGGGGGAGAGGCGCGGGCTGCCATATACAGTGATTTTAGCGGTATGCCGCAGAACCTGCTGGCTGAAAGCGCGTCCGAAGCAATTTCATCTTCCGGATGGCACACATTCTCCATGCCCGTCACATTTCTTAATTCAGGGGTTTACTGGCTTGCGGTTCAGACAACAGGCTCTGTCAATATCTCGGCAGGGCCGGGCGCGGCAAACAGCGAGTATTACTATCCGATGGCATACGGAAACTTTCCCGCGGAAGCAGGGTTTGGAGATTACTGGAATACGACATATTCAATATATGTGAATTACTGCCCTGCGGTGTGCCCGGGCCCGACCATGACACCGACAATAAGCCCCACCATAACAGTATCGCCGACAATAACGATAACCCCGACATATGTAACGATTTGTGAATGTCCTGCTTCAACAGGCAAATATTACGACGGGCCCTATCAGGGCTGGACATTCGGATGGGCTGCGGCAAGCTGGTATGGAATGAGCGAGGACGGAGACGCGCTGGCGGTCTCGATTAATATAACCGCGGGAAGCGGGAACATCAGAGTCGGGATATATACGGATGTGTCAAGCGCGCCCGGAACCCTGCTGACAGAATCGGCATCAACGCCTGTCGCCATAGGGTGGAATACAATAGAGGTTGGCCAGGTATTTTTACAGGGAGGCCTCAGATACTGGATAGCATGGCAGGCGGACAATGATACGATACATGCGGGAGGCGACGGAGGCGATGCGGGAGACGAGGCCTATTTCAGCCATGCGTACGGGCCGTTTCCCGGAAACGCGCCGGCAGCGTCGCTTGGCGTTTCAAACTGGGATTTGCGGATAGAATACTGCCCGCTTGTGTGCCCGGAGACGCCTACTCACACACCCACAATAACAGAGACGTGGACGCCTGTGCCGCCGGATTCAACGCTTACATGGACGCCGACCAACACGCCTGAGGTTACAGATACAATTACCGTTACCATGACCCCGACATTTACGATAACAGAGACATGGACGCCTGTGCCGCCGGATTCAACGCTCACATGGACGCCGACAATAACTCCGACAGAAACAGCAACGCCGAGCGTGACTGCGACGCATACTCCAACAGCGCAGGTTCCCACATTTACGGAGACGCCGATACCGACAAGCACGCTGACGCCCACTCCTACGCCTGAGCCGCATTCTGAGTCAGAGGAAATTAATATACTTGATATCATAGCCTATCCGAACCCGTACACGCCCGCGAGGGGAGGGCTGCACATAAGGATGGAGCTTACACGTTCTGCGGTTGAGACGGAGTTCAGGCTTTACACAGCCGCGTACAGGCTGGTAAAAGAGATGAAATGGCCGGGACTGCCCGCGGGAATCAGTTCTGTTCATATGGACGCGGCTTTGTTCGGCGGGCTGGCCAACGGGACATATTATTTTGTGATAACCGCGAAAGATGACAGGGGAAGGGTTGCAATTTCAAAACCGGACAAGCTGATAATTATTAAATAACTATTCCTATTCTTATTAAAACCGCAGCACGTGACTTAACTTTCAGTTTCTTCCGTCTTTCACTTGCAAATTGCAAATTCCAAATTTAAATTGTCTTTACTTGAGGTTGGCCGGGGCAGGCAGCGGAGAAATTTCCCTGATTGCCATGGTCCTGATCATGTTAATTTCACGATAGACTGATGTGCGCGGCCCGGCTTACGCACGATTACGGGCGGGTCTGTTCTGCAGGCTTGTAGATTCGAGACGGGGCGGGGAGTTGCTTATACCTGGCATAGGCGGTAAATCAGGAAAATTTTCCGCTACCAGCCCCGTCCTGCATCAGTGGTTTTGTGGCAAAAGTTGTTTTGTGTTCGTATTAACTTACAAATTGTAAATTCCAAATTTAAATTGCCCTGCTTGGTTGTTTAGCAACCTGCAAAAAACGGTTCGTTCCTTCTTTGCCGTCCACTTGTAAATTGCAAATTCTAAATTGTAAATTGTCTTCACTTGAGGTTGGCCGGGGCAGGCAGCGGAGAAATTTCGCCGATTTACATCGGCTGTGAGCCTGTTCAGGTGCAGACTCGTGAATATACGCGATTAGGCTTGCGCGGGTTTTAGTGCGGTAACTCTTATGGAGGGCATGGGTGTTTGGGATGGCGCTGAATAGCGTACAACGCAGACGCGCCCTGGGTT
>Ga0129302_1003715_pt1 | contig 10298 bp, 7 predicted proteins | sample BlaSprsedimmetaG_FD_94476 | JGI IMG/M metagenome (GOLD analysis project Ga0129302, IMG submission 94476) | Hot spring sediment bacterial and archeal communities from California, USA to study Microbial Dark Matter (Phase II) - Blank Spring... | ecosystem: Environmental > Aquatic > Thermal springs... | reverse complement strand
GGGTATAGGGCGCCAGGGGGAAATAGACCACCGGGATCCCGTGCCGCACGGCGCGCTTGATGCCGTAGGCCTCGCGCCGGTTGGAGACGAGCAGGGCGATCTCGACGCTGGGCAGCTCGCCCGCTTCGACGGCGTCGATGATGGCCTGTAGATTGGAACCATAGCCTGAGATCAGGATGGCGATACGGGTCATTTTTTGCCTCCGTGTCAAGTCCGACGTCCTATGTCCGACGTCCGATCCACGTTTGCCTCTGACTGTGGATAGCGATCCCGTATCGCGCGCACCCCCAGCCAACCCGCAACGCCCCACAGGGCCACCACGAGTTCAATGGCCCACAGGGCGCCCAGCGTGTCCAAACCCGTGAGCTGCCCCCAGGCGGCTATGGCGTCGATACCGGATTTGTAGGCGAAGGCGAGCCAGAACCAGCGGGACTCGCGTTTCCGCGCGCCGTAGAAGAGCAGCACGTTGCTGAAGAGGTGAACCAGGACCGTGAAGAAGCGTTCCCAGATAGGCGCCAGACCGTAGATAGGATTGTTCGCCAGGGCGACCTGTTCCAGAGCCCCCAGCGGCAGCGCCGCCGGTGCGATCAAGACCGTCGCCGCGCCGACCAGGGCGTTAAGGCCCAATAAGGCCGCTTCTATCCCACCGAATCCGAACCCGAAGGCCTGCGCGCGTTCCCAGGCCACGTTCCCCAGCTTCGTGTAGCGCAACACCAGCCAGACAATGCCGACCTCGAAGACACCGGTGAGCGCGCCGACGTAAATGTAGAAGACGGCGTTGGCGACTGCCTCCGGCAGGGACCCTTTCAATGCTTCGTAGACGGGGGAGTTGAAGGGGATGGCCCAGGCGAACTTGAGGGCCACGGTGATGACCCAACCCAGCGCGCCCAGACCCAGGTATCGCCACCCCAACTTGCGCACTGCGACGTAGATCACGAATCCCAGGGCTACGAGCAGCATACCGATGCCGGGCAGGAGCACCAGCGGGCTGATCTCGGGAGTCTCGATGGGGTGGGGTTTCCACGCCAGGCCGTACTGGGCCAACTGGACAGGGCCGTCCCAGGCCATGCCATAGCGGTAGGTGCCGGGCGGCGGGTACAGGGTGGTGTTCAACGAGAACGTCCCCAGCTCGTCGAACGTCCACTCCTTATAGATATCGTCCTCGGCGTCCACGATCTGCAGCTTCACGCTGCCCGCCGTCAGGACGCCCCGGAAGTCGATGCCGACGGGATCGCCCTCGTCTTCGATCTCGATGGTGAACATTAGGTTACTGCCCGGCTCCTCCTTGTCGAGAGAGCCGCTGGACGTGGCGCCTACGAAAGGCTCCTTGGGCGCGCGCTCACATCCCGCCAACAGGCAGAGCGCGAGAATGAGTGAGAGAACTAGGAAGTGTCTCTTGGGCATATGTTTCATCTCCTATTGAGGGTCCTAGGTCCTACGTCTTAGGTCCTACGTCTTAGGTCCTACGTCCTACGGGTCGGTCCCAACGATGTCAAGTTAGATTGTAAGGATTCGTGGCTAATCTCTCACCGCGGCCATGCGAAATCCCAAAGAACCTGAAATCATCGGGTCATACGGAAAGTGCGTTGAAACGCGCTAAAAGCAATGGTCTAACCTGTTTCAACAGGTTTTCCGTGTCAGCGGGGCATTTCGATGCTCCGCGAAATGGAAAAGTTTAGGACTTACGCAGTTGAAAGAAGTGGGAGTATCATCTCAATAAACCGGGGCAAACTCGCTCGGGCCGGTCTCCTGACCGTGCCCGCTGTGGCTCGGTCGGGAGACCGGCCACAGCTCCCCAACTTATTGAGAAGATACGAAGTGGGACGCAGATGACGCTCCTGCGGAGCGGATGCAGACTTCCGCAGATTCTGTGCCCAAGTTCCCCTGGTCCGAACGGTTACGTTAGAGTTTCACCCGGGGCTCGCTGCCATCCCAGGCGGTGATCTCCCCGATGACGAGGGCCTCGGGCAGACCGTTCAACGCCCGGTTGACCTCGGCGGGCGACACGATCACGATCATACCAATGCCCATGTTGTAGACGTGGTACATCTCCCGTTCATCCACGCGTCCCATCTCCTGGATCAGGCGGAAGATGGGGGGCACGGGCCAGGCGTCCCGGTCGAGTCGGGCGCCCACGCCCTCGGGCAGCACGCGCGGGAGGTTGTCGGGGAAGCTGCCGCCGGTGAGGTGCGACATCGCCTTGATGGTCACGCCGGCCTCGACCAGCGTCTCGAACGCCGGCAGGTATGACTTGTGCGGCGTCAGCAGTTCCTCGCCGATGGAGCGGCCGAGTTCGGGCAGCACCGTCTCCCAGCCCAAGTCGCCGAAGACCAGGCGGGCCAGGGAGTAGCCGTTGGTGTGCAGGCCATCGGAAGGTAGACCCAGGCAGACGTCGCCGGGCTGGACGTCGCGCCCGTCGATGATACGATCACGCGCCACCCAGCCGACCAGCGTGCCCACCAGATCGAAGGTGCCCGGTTGGTAGACGCCCGGCATCTCGGCCGTCTCGCCGCCGATGAGGACGCATCCACTGGCCCGGCAGGCCTCGGCACAGCTGGTTACGATGGCGACGATGGTCGCGGGGTCCAGTTTGCCGGCGGCGACGTAGTCCAGGAAGAAGAGCGGACGGGCGCCCTGCACCAGGACGTCGTTGATGCAATGGTTGACGATGTCGTGGCCGATGGTCTCGTAACGGCCCATCGCCTCGGCGATCATCGTCTTGGTTCCCACGCCGTCGGTGGAGGCGACCAGCACCGGGTCTTGAACCTGGAGCAGTTCGTCGAGGGCCAGCGCCCCGCCGAAGGCGCCGATACCGGCCAAAACCGCCGGGGTGTAGGTGCTTTCGACGGCGGATTGCATTTGCTGGAAGGCGTCCATCTTGGCCTCGATATCCACCCCGGCGGCGGCGTAGGCGCTGACTGCTTGGGAAGCTTTTTTGTCAAACATTTCTTTGGGACGGCCGATGTCTTGGCGATAGTGGGCGCCCTGGAAGTGGATGCGTTCCACGGCCGCGTAGGCCTTCTCACGGGCGTGCACCAGGCTCTCGCCGATGGCGGTGGCGGCCAAAACGCGCCCGCCGGCGGTGAGCAGCCGCCCGTCTTCCTGCTTCGTCCCGGCCTGGAAGACGACGACGTCGGGTAAGGCGTTGGCTTCGTCCACGCCGGTGATCTCCTTTCCCTTCTCGTAGGCGACGGGGTAACCCTCGGAGGCTATGACGACACACAGGGTGTGTTGCAGGCGCCACGTGATCTCAATCTCGTCGAGACGACCCTCGATACAGGCCTGGAAGACGTCAACCAGGTCGTTTTCCAGCAACGGCAGGAGGACCTGGGTCTCGGGGTCACCGAAGCGGCAGTTGAACTCCAGGACGCGGGGGCCTTGCTCGGTCAGCATCATGCCGGCGTAGAGCACGCCGACGTAGGGCGTGCCCCGGCGGCGCATGCCATCGACGGCCGGTTGGAGGACCCGGGCGGTGATTTCGTCGATCAGGTCGGGTGAGAGGTAGGGGGAGGGGGCGTAGCAGCCCATCCCGCCGGTGTTGGGCCCCCGGTCGCCGTCGCCGATGCGCTTGTAGTCCCGGGCCGGCGGCATGGTCACGATGGTTTGGCCGTCGGTGAAGGCCAGCAGCGAGGCTTCCTCGCCCACCAGGCAGGTTTCGATGAGGACCTGGTCGCCGGCCGGACCGAAGTCCCGCTCGACCATCACCCGGTGCAGGGCGGCCTCGGCCTTTTCCAGCGAGGCACAGATGATGACGCCTTTCCCGGCGGCCAGGCCGCTGGCCTTGACGACGACGGGGGGCTGTTGCCGCGCCAGGTAGGCCCAGGCGACCTCGTAGTCGTCGAATACGACGCCCACGCCGGTGGGGATGCCCTCCTCGATCATGAACTGCTTGGAGAAAGCCTTGGAGCCTTCCAGCTGGGCCGCTGCACTGGTGGGACCGAAGACGGGCAGACCGACCTTGGCGAAGGCGTCCACCAGGCCGGCGACGAGAGGCGCCTCGGGGCCGACCACGGTCAGGTCGATCGCTTTCTCACGGGCAAATTTCAGGAGGGCGGGAATATCGGTGGCAGGGATGGGCACGTTCTCGGCGATGGCCGCCGTTCCGCCGTTACCCGGGGCGACAAAGATCTGGCTGACCTGGGGTGATTGGGCGATTTTCCACGTCAAGGTGTGCTCTCGTCCGCCCGAACCGACAATCATCACGCGCATGGGGTTTCTCCTTTATGTTCTAAGTCCGATGTCCAACGTCTATGGGTTTCGATTACGCCAGTACTTTTCTCAACGCCCCGTAGGAGATGACGTCGCTGATGTCTTCGACGAACGGGATGCGTTCGGGATTGCCGCTGGCGAGGGAATCGTGCAGGATGATGGGGGCCAGGTCCACGTCCTGGGCCCCGCGATACGTCGACAGGACACAGTATTCGGCGCAAAAGCCGGTGACGATCACGGTATCCACGTCCATCTCGCGCAATTTGCTTTCGAGGGCGGTCTGGTTGAACGCGTTCCCATAGGTCTTGTGGATGTGCAGGTCCGAATCGAGCACGTCCAGTTCGTTGGGCAAATCGAACCCTTCCTCTCCGGGGACGAGGTTTTCTGCTTCCTCGACGTGTTGGATGCTGACGACGGGCATCTGTTTTGCTCGGAACAGCGCGATGGCGGCGTTGATGCATTCGGTGGCATCCTGGAGGGATTGTGTCATCGTCGGATCGAAATCGAAGAAGGCTTTTTTGCATGTCGATGACCAATAGAGCGGGTTTCATCTTCATCTCCTGTGTACTTTTTACAAAGGCCGATACGGGTTTTTATCGCTCAGATAGGCCAGGAGCGCGCCGAGCCTACCGGGGTATAGGTTCGAACGCTTGCTTGCCTGAGCCACCATCAGCGGCGACGGGGTATTGGCCAGAGAAGCATGCCATGCAATGGCCGCCATCCCCCCGCCCGACGACAGCCTCCAATCCCTCCAATGATAGATAGCCCAGGCTATCGACGTCCAGGTGGCGGGCAATATCGTCCACGCTCAGGCGGGCGGCGATGAGTTCCTCTCGCGTGCTCATGTCCACACCCATGAAACACGGGTGCCGGATGGGCGGCGAGGCCACCCGCATGTGCACCTCCCTGGCCCCGGCCTGGCGCAGCAGTTTGACCAGGGGACTGCTGGTGTTGCCCCGCACGATGGAATCGTCGACGACGATGAGGCGCTTGCCGGCGATGTCGGCCAGGGGGTTGAACTTGAGCGCCACGCCCAGCCGGCGCAGTTGGTCATCGGGCTGGATGAAGGTCCGTCCGATGTAGCGGTTCTTGATCAAGCCCTCGCCGTAGGGAATGCCGGAGGCGTTGGCGTAGCCGATGGCGTGGGAGGTGGCGGAATCGGGCACGCCGATGACCATGTCGGCCTCGACAGGGTATTCCTGGGCCAGCCTTGCGCCCAGATGACGCCGCACCCAATGGACCGAACGGCCTTCCAGGATGGAATCGGGGCGGGCGAAGTAGATGTATTCGAAGACGCATAGCGAGGGCTGTTGGCCCGTCTCTGTCTGCCACGCGGTCAATCCGTCCTGGTCCAGGCGGACGATTTCCCCGGGATGGAGCGGCCGGACGAAGGTGGCGCCGATGGTCGCCAGGGCGCATGTCTCCGAGGCGAGCACCCAGCCTTTGTCCTCCAGCTTGCCGACGCACAGCGGGCGAAAGCCCCAGGTGTCGCGGACGGCGTAGACGGCGTCGCGGGTCAGGATGGTCAGCGAGTAGGCGCCCTCGGCCTGTCTCATGAAGGCGGAGATACGATTTTCCCAGGCCTCGCCCGGCACACCGGCCAACATCTGGGTGATGACCTCGCTGTCGGAGGAGGATGTCAGCCCGACGCCCCGGTTCAGCAGGTCGCGGCGCAGGGCGGGGGCGTTGGTCAGGTTGCCGTTGTGGGCGACGCCCAGGGGGCCCAGGGCAGTCTCGATCAGGTAGGGCTGGGCGTTGCGCAAGCGGGTGGAGCCGGTGGTCGAGTACCGGTTGTGGCCGATGGCCAGGTGCCCCCGCAGATGGTGCAGGTTCTCTTCGGTGAAGACCTGGGAGACCAGGCCGACCGCCTTGTGGATGTGAGCCGCGCGCCCATCGGAGGTGACGATACCGGCGCTTTCCTGTCCCCGGTGTTGCAGTGCGTAGAGGGCGAAGAAGGCCAGGCGGGCGACCTGGGCGCCGGGGGCGTAGATGCCGAAGACGCCGCAGGATTCGTGCGGTTTTTCAGAGATCGGATACATCACTCGTCTTTCTTGTGCACCGCCTCGTCGGCTGCCAGGAGCCGTTGGCGGTGCTTTTCCTGGGCCTCACGGACCCTCTGGCGCAGGTCGGGATCGGCCAGGCTCAAGATCTTGGCCGCCAGCAGGGCGGCGTTGGCCGGTTCCAGTATGACGGCCGGCGCGACGCCCGAGGGCATGCGCAAGGAGGAGTACACGTCCCCCCCGGCGAATTTGTCGGAGTAAGGAGGGCAGGCGATGACGGGGGACTGAACCTGGGCGTCGATCAGGCCGCTGAGGGCGTTGCTGCGCCCGGCGATGGTGATGTAGACCTTGGGGCGCGGGTCGTTCTCGTAAGTTTCCAGCATCTCCAGGACGTATTGGGGGACCTTGTGGGCCGAGGCCACGCGCAGGTCCCACGGCAGACCGAACTCGTCCAGGGCCTGGGTGATTTTATCGGCGATGGGCTGGTCGCTGGGTGATCCCATGATGATGATGGTTAGCATAAGAGCCTCCTGGTATAAAGGTTGCGGGTTTCAGGTTTCAGGTTAGGGCGTGGAGGGCGGCGACGATGCGCGGATTGGCCGGGTAGGCGGCCGGGTCGAAGATCTGGCCGGTGAGCTTTTCGTACAGGGTGACGTAGCGCTGGCTGACCTGGGTGATGAGCTCGTCGCTCGGCTCGGGGGGCTCCCCGTCGCCGCGATAGCCGCGCTCGGCGTACCATAGGCGCAGGAATTCCTTGTCGAAGTTCTCTGGCTCCTCTCCCTCGGCGAATCGGGTGTCGTAGCTGTCGGCGATCCAGAAGCGGCTGCTGTCGGGAGTGTGGACCTCGTCGATGACCATCACCCGGCCGTCGGGCGCCCGGCCGAACTCGTACTTGGTGTCCACCAGGATCAGGCCACCCTGGCGGGCGATCTCCTGCCCCCGTCGGAAGATCTCCAGGGCCGCGGCCTGGATCTGCTCCCACGTCTCGGCGTCGAGCAAGCCCCGCTCGACCACCTCGGCGCACGTGATGCGCTCGTCGTGCTCGCCGTGGCGGCCCTTGGTGGTGGGGGTGATGATAGGCGCGGGTAACTGCTCGTTTTTCTGCATGTCGTCGGGGAAGTCGTAGCCGTAGATGGTGCGCTCCCCCAGGGAATAGCGGTACCACAGGGCGGTCTGGGTCACGCCAGTGATGTAGCCGCGCACGACCACCTCCACCGGCAGGGCCTCGCACGCGTGCACCAGGCTGGTGTTGGGGTCAGGCAGGTCGATGACGTGGTGGGGGATGATGTCGGCGGTCTGCTCGAACCAGAAGGCGCTGAGTTGGTTGAGGACCTGGCCCTTGTACGGCACCGCCGTCAAAATCCGGTCGAAGGCCGAGAGGCGGTCGGTGGTGACGAGGGCCATGCGCTCGTCGTCGGGCAGCGTGAAAATATCGCGCACCTTGCCCCGCGCCTGCTCGTGGGGCCATTCAATCTCGACCCCCGTCAGGGCGTGGGGGATGTGACGTTGGATGGTTTGAGTGTCTATCATAGGCATCTCCTTGCTAAAAGGTTTCAGGTTTAAGATTACCCGCTTACCAGTCTACCAGTCTACCAGTCTACCAGTCTACCAGTCTACCAGTCTACCAGTCTACCAGCCCACCAATATACCGATTTACCGGCCTACCAACATACCAACATACCGACCTACCGACCCACGTGGCGGATGGCCTGGACGAAGAGTGGCAGGCCGGATGCGTTCCCCTCGCCGCGCGACCAGCGGGGGCGTTGCCACGGGACGACGTGATCCTCCGGATGGGGCATGAGGCCCAGGACGTTGCCCTGTTCGTTGCAGATACCGGCGATGTGGGCGACGGAACCGTTGGGGTTGTCCGGGTAGCCGAGCGGCCCGTCGTCGGGCGCGGCGTAGGTCAGCGCGATCTGGCCGCGCGCCTGGAGGCGCCGGAGTTCGGCGTCGTCGCGGGGGACGAAGCGTCCCTCGCCGTGGGCCACCGGGCAGTAGATGCGCTCGCTGAGCCCCCTGGTGAAGGGGCAGACGCTGTCGGGATTCGGTTCCAGCCACACCCAGCGGCATTCGAAGTGATTGGAACCGTTGCGCGTCAGCGTGGCCTGGATGCCGCGTTCGGGCGGGCCGGGGAGCCAGCCACTCTTGACCAGGGTCTGGAAGCCGTTGCAGATGCCGATGACGGGCTTGCCGGCCTCGATGAAGCGGGCCAGTTCGTCGTGGAAGAGCCAGCGCACGTCGGTGGAAAGGAGCCGCCCGGCGCCCAGGGCATCGCCGTAGGAGAAGCCGCCGGGCAGGATCAACATCTGGAAGTCGTGCAGGCGGGCCGGATTCTGGCGCAGCGCGTTGACGTGCAGGATGTGCGGCTCGCCGCCGGCCTGTTCGATCGCCCAGGCGGCGTCCGGGTCCCGGTTGGTGCCGGTCGCGTGTAGGATCAAGACGTTTGCTCGGTTCATAGATTTAGACACTCTCTCGTCGGTTGAGTGGATTTTTCGCTAAACGACCTCTGTCCCCTGCCAGGCCCGGCGCAGGTTGTCGATGGAACTATCCAGGCATACGTCGCCCCCCAGCCCGCGCACGCGCAGGCGATCCCCGGCGGTGACGTGGCCCAGGGCGGCCACCGATCGCCCGGTGAGCGTCGCCTCGAAGGTCCCGGCGTCGTCGGGCGCGACCTCGACCAGGAAGCGGGCGTTGGACTCGGCAAACAGCGCGACGGCGTCGTGGTCTACGCCGGCAGCGTCGTGGTCTACGCCGGCAGCGTCGTGGTCTACGCCGGCGGCGCGGGGTAGATCGGCCAGGTCCAGGTCGAGCCCCAGCCGCCCGGCGATGGCCATCTCGGCCGCGGCGACCGCCAGGCCGCCCTCCGACAGGTCGTGGCAGGCGCGGACCAGCCCGGCGTCGATGGCCCGATGCAGGGCGCGCATGGTCTCGATGGCGTCGGGCACGGGGGCGGGGACGGTGTTGCCTATGGCGTCGTGCAGGCGGTGGTAGAGCGAGCCGCCCAACTCGGCCCGGGTTTCGCCGACGACGTAGAGCACATTGCCCGCGCGCTTCAGGTCCATAGTCACGGCCCGGCGCACGTCGGCCACGATGCCCAGTGACGAGACCAGCAGCGTCGGCGGGATGGCGCGTTTCTGTCCCTGGGGATCGACGTACTCGTTGTTCAGGCTGTCCTTGCCGGAGATGAAGGGGGTGCCGTAGGCCAGCGCGGCGTCGTGACACCCCTGGGCAGCGCGGACCAAGCCCCCCATGCGGTCGGGTAAGGCCGGGTTGCCCCAGCAGAAATTGTCCAGCAGGGCGACGCGGTCGGGATCGGCGCCCACGGCCACCACGTTGCGCACCGCCTCGTCAAGCACGGCCCAGGCCAGGGCGTAGGCATCGCCGGGCCCGTAGTGCGGGTTGACGCCGCGGCCGAGGGCCAGTCCGCGCCAACCGCCCGGTTCCAACGGGCGGAGCACAGCGGCGTCGGAGGGGCCGTCGTTTTCCCAGCCGAGCAGTGGCTTGACGATGGTGGCGGCCTGGACCTCGTGGTCGTAACGGCGGATGACGGGCTCCTTGCTGGCGACGTCAGGATGGGCCAACGCCCTTTCCAGGATCGGCGTCAGGTCGGCCGGCGGCGCGATGGCCGGTTCGGGGAACTGGGGCGGCGTCCATTCGGCTCGGAGGTTGGGCTGGGGCCAGCCTTCGTGGACGAAGGCCATGTCCAGGTTGGCCACCAGCCGTCCACCGTAGCGGACGTGCAGCCGCCCGTCACCGGTGAAGCGCCCGATGACGGTGATCTCCACGTCCAATTCGGCGCAAATCTGGCGCAGGCGGGGTAGATTCTGGGGCGGGACGGCCATTACCATGCGCTCCTGGGCTTCTGAAAGCCAGATCTCCCACGGGCGCAGGCCGGGGTACTTGAGTGGCACGTCCTGGAGCTCGATCTCGACGCCGACCTGGCTGCCCATCTCACCGGCGGCCGAGGAGAAGCCGCCCGCACCGCAATCGGTGATGGCGGTGTACAGTTCCTCGTCGCGGGCGCGCATGCAGGCTTCCAGCGCGGCCTTCTCGGTGATGGGATCGCCGATCTGCACGACGCTGCCG
>Ga0129302_1003712_pt1 | contig 10301 bp, 5 predicted proteins | sample BlaSprsedimmetaG_FD_94476 | JGI IMG/M metagenome (GOLD analysis project Ga0129302, IMG submission 94476) | Hot spring sediment bacterial and archeal communities from California, USA to study Microbial Dark Matter (Phase II) - Blank Spring... | ecosystem: Environmental > Aquatic > Thermal springs... | reverse complement strand
CTACCGGTGCTGCGCCAACAATTCTCAGGGCAAGGCGACTACTTACAAGATGGCGGTATCGTGATTTTCTCATCCGATTTATTGGGCATTGTCTCCCCCTCGCCGCTCAATCCTGTCCTCGCCAGACTGGGACTGGTCCCCGATTATGCGCGCGCGGCCCTGCCGACCGATTTCCGGTTTGCCGAGCTATTCAACTATGCCGGTATCATTCCCCTCGCGCTCGCCGCGCTGGCGTTCATCACCCATCGCCGGAAGACCACCGGATGGGCAGTGCTTGCCCTGGGTGCGGCGTTGCTGGCGCTGGGTCCGGTTTTGAAGGTCGCCGGTGAGGTGATCACGTTCGCTGCCGATGACGTGACGAGCACCATACCACTACCCTACGCTGTATTGATGAATCTCCCCTTTCTTGCTTACAACCGTGCCCCTGCGCGACTGAATACCACGCTCATGCTGTGCATTGCCGTTCTGGCGGCTTATGGCATGGCCTGGCTCTCGACGCGCTTACGCCCACACTGGCGGTACATCTGCGGCACAGGTCTGTGCATACTCACGCTGATTGAATTCAGCGCAGTGTGGCCCGCGCAGACCACCCCACTTGCCACGCCAGAGGGATTCACGGCCCTGGCGCAGACCCCCGACCGCGCGCCGGTTTTCAGCGTTCCCTGGCCAGAATGGCACACTCGCGAACTCTCGCTGTACTATCAAACGCTCCACCACCATCCGATTTTCGATGGTTGGGTGCAACGCAGCCTACCACGGGGAGAGACTTTTGCCGACGAATGTCTGGATGCGTTGCTGCGACCTATGCCCGAAGTAGACATCATCCCCACGGCCTCCGCAACCGCGCGCGCGGCCATCGCGCAGGCCGAAGGCGTGGGATACGTCGCCCTCTTCTCGCATTACGTCGAGAATCCCGGCGCATATGATGCCCTTTTCACCGAGGCTTTCGGCCATCCTTTAGGCGATAGTGACAGGATAAGCGTCTATCAAGTTCCAACCGAACCGCTTCCACGCGACGAGCTGACCTACATCCTCCCGGCAGAACGGTGGAGTGCCGTGGAAATCTGGGCCGGACGTCCGGCGCGCTGGATTTACGAATTTGGAGAGCTATATCTTTACTCGCCGGAAAGGCAATCGGGCGCGTTGCAGTTCACGGCGCTCCCTTTGAACGCCGTCCAGCGGCTTGAAATCGAGGTGAACGGTGAAGCCATACCGGGCATCCTCATCGGCGATCCTATCACGTACACCACGGCCTTGCTAACGCTAAATGCCGGGCAGAACCTGATCCGCTTCCGCCCCACAGCCGGCTGCGAGATCATCCACGGCGATCCACGCTGCATGGGAGTAGCGCGCACTGCCGGGGCGGAATGTGATCCCTACACACGTGAAGCACGCTGCTTGAGCATCCTGTTCCAGGATATTCGCTTCGAACGCGCGGAATCTGCGCCGGGTATGTACGCCGTCGATGTGACGTTGGGCGATGGCGTCGAGGTATTGGCATACAATCTGCACGGTGACGCTGCGCCGGGACAGCAAATCGAGGTGGTCGTGTATTGGCAAGCCTACGCTCCTATTACCAACGATTACGTCATCTTCGTTCATCTTTTGGGGCCTGACGGGACACTGGTAAGCCAGTTCGATGCCCCCCCTTTAGGCAAGTTGTATCCCACGACGGAGTGGAAAACAGGCGTCATCTTTACACACGTGGCAAACCTGACAATCCCCATCGACGCAGCGCCTGGAGAATATCACCTACTGACTGGAATGTACACGTATCCCGACCTACAACGGCAGGCGGTCATAACCGAGCGGCCCTTCGCCGAGCATAACCTGGTTTGGTTGCGAGACATTGTTCTTAGGCCAACGGACGAATAGACATGCCATGACAGCCATAGCTCGCGCCCTTAAAAAACCCTTGATATGGGTCATTGTGCTTACGCTTGCCTATCTCGGCATCTTAGCGCTGCGCCCCTCGGAGGCATACTTCGGCGTGCCGGGCCAGTGGACGTGGTCGGGGCGACCGCCGGCGGCAAGCACCATCCCGCGCTGGTGGCCGGGCATCGTTGCGTTAGGACTCACCGCCATAGCAGCAATCACGTTCGACAAACACTGGCCTAATCTCTCCCGGCGATGGCGCGCTTTGGCAATAGGATTCCTGGTCATCGCCATCCCCCTCACGCAGATACTGCTCAAATACGTTCACTACCAGAATCCGATTGAATTCTATCTTTATCGCACCATCGGCCCGCACAACGGTTTTTGGCAAATTGCCGTATCGATCGAGGCGCTCGGCGATTATTTACGCACGTATCCGGCGCAAATGCAAGCAATGGAAGGCGTTTTCGGGCATCTGACCACCCACCCACCGGGCAATATTCTCTACCTGTGGTTATGGCGCACAGGATTCGAGGCCTTGCCTGGATTAGCGCACAGCGTCGCGCACTGGTTGCGTGGGTACAACTGCGCCGACCTGGCCTTCGTAACGCTGCCCAATGCGCACATCGCCGCAGCCCTGGGACAAATGAGCCTGCCCCTACTGAGCGGGTTCACCGTCCTGCCGCTATACGTGTGGGGTAAACGTCTGGGCGGCGGGCAGACTGGCTGGCGCGCCGCCAGTATGTTCGCACTCGTCCCGGCGCTTTCCCTGTTCACGATGCGCTGGGATAGCGTCTACCCATTTTTCGCCGCAACAGCTTTCGCCACATTGCACATTGGCCTGGACGATAACAAACCGGCGCTATGGCTATTGGCAGGCGGGATCGTGTCAATTGCGTCGTTTTGCAGCTTTGGCAACGCGCCCTTGGCGCCAGGAATGGCGCTCTACGCAGCATTCTACCTTTGGGCAAAAAGCCCGCGCGCACTCTGGCAAGCGTGGCGTGGCTGGCTAGCTTTGCTGCTCGGCGGATATAGCGTGTGGGGCATCTTCCACGTGACCACGGGCGTCGCGTTCTGGGATTTATTAGCCATTACCGGCAATATCCAAGCCACATTACGCAGCAACTACAGTTATGGGCAATGGCTTTTCTACAACATCTATGATGTGCTCGCTTTCACCGGCGTGCCGGTGGGCGTCGTTTTTGTGGCAGAAGCCGTGCGCGGGTGGAAGCGAATGTGGCGGCGCCGCATAAACATCTTCCTGTTACCTGCGCTCACCGTCTCCGGCGTACTCATGGCCGTAAATATCGCGGGTGTTTCGCCAGGAGAAGTCGGACGGCTGTGGATGATATGGATGACCGGCATGGCTGTTGTGACGGCAATATGGCTACAAAGTCAGTCCAAATCACAGCGCACCTACACGCTTCTCGTAGGGTTGCTCGCCCTACAAAGCCTGTGGATGACGCTCTTTCTGCGCGTCAGCCCCACCGGCATGCCGAGTTACGTCCCACGCCGGCCCGGCAATCCGGAGGTTGCCACAACGGTACAGGTGACGTTCGAGCAGGACATCCGGCTCGTAGGCTATGCCGTAGAACCAGTGCAGACAACGCCGGGAGGGACGGTCGATCTCACCCTCTACTGGCAGGCCAAGACACGCCCCGATCTGCCCTACACCATCTTCACCCACCTCACCGCTGCAGGCGGTGCACTGCAAGCGCAGAACGACGGGATGCCTGCCGGGAACACGCTCCCCACCTCCTGCTGGCTGCCCGGCGAAGTGGTAGCGGATCATCGCCCCATCGAAATCCCGGCGGACGCGCCGCCTGGCGCATACACCGCGCAGGTGGGCCTCTACTACCTGCCCACGCTCACACGCCTGCCCATCATCGACGGCGGCGCAGGTGACTTTTTCCGCTTACCGTTTACAATAACAGTCGAAGAATGGGCGAATGGGAGAATCGGCGAATGAGCGATTTACTCATTTCTCATTTCTCATTTCTCATTTCTAATCCTCAGGAGAAGCTGGCATGCGTATTGGGATGATTACCGGAGAATACCCCCCGCTGGAAGGCGGCGTGGGCGACTTTACCCGCGAGTTGGGGATGGCGTTGCACACGGATGGCCATGAGATTCACATCCTCACCACGCAGATGAACGACCGGCAACCGAGTCCCGTCCAGGAAGACGCGCTGGCAATCTATCGCGACATCTACGACTGGGACCGGAGCACACACGCGGAGATCACTCGCTGGATCAACACGCTGGCGCTCGACGTGGTAAACATCCAGTACCAGGCGGCGGCCTACCAGATGCGCGGCGGGATCAACTTCTATCCGCGCGCCCAGAAGCGCCACCTCAACGCGCCCATCGTGGTGACGTACCACGATCTGCTGCCGCCCTATCTATTTCCCAAGGCCGGACCGCTGCGCCGGTGGTCGGTGCGGCAGTTGGCGCAGCACGCCGACGGCGTCATCGTCACCAACGGCGATGACTACACGGCGCTCACCACCGCGATGGAAGCCAAACTACCGCCAACGCGCCTGATCCCCATCGGCAGCAACATCGCGCCGCAGCCACCCGCCGGTTACGACCGCACGGCGTGGCGTACCGCACGCGGCATCTATCCCAACGATATGCTCATCGGCTTCTTCGGCTTCCTGAATCGCAGCAAGGGCGTCGAAACGCTGATCGAGGCGCTCGGCCAACTGGTAACTACCGGGCTACCGGCCCACCTGCTCTTCATCGGCGGGCGGACAGGATCGAGCGACAGTACCAACGCGCGCTACGCCGACGAGATCGACGCGCTGATCGAAAAGAGCGGACTCAGCGCGCGCGTACAACGCACCGGCTACACCACCCCCGCCGAAGTCTCTGCCGCGCTCCTCTCCGCGGACGTGTGCGCCCTACCCTATCGCAACGGCGCGAGCCTGCGACACGGGACACTGCACGCGGCGCTGGCGCACGGCAACGCCATCGTCACCACTACGCCGCAAACGGAGACGCCGCAACTGCAAGACGGGAAAAACGTGATGCTCGTACCGCCGGAAAACGCCACCGCGCTCGCCAACGCCCTGCGCCGCCTGTGGATGGACTCGCGCCTGCGCGCGGACATCAGACAACAGGCCGCCCAGTTGTCGCGCGAGTTCTCCTGGGAGCGCATCGCCGCGCACACGGCGGAGTTTTTCCGCACAGTACGCAGTCAGACTAATCAAAAGTAGAATAGTGGCAAAGCGAAAGAGATAAGGAGAGCCATGCTAAGTGACGCAGAAAGAGAATTGATTATGGCGTGCGCACAAAAATATGGTGCAACAGAATTGTATCTATTTGGCTCAACTTTGGAGAGCGATCAATATCGTGATATTGACTTGGGCGTTAAAGGTGTACCACCGATGCTGTTCTTCAAATTCTACGGGGAATTGTTGCGCAAACTTCCCAGATCAGTTGATGTCATCGATTTGTCCAAGCGGTCACGATTTGCAAAGATGGTCGAGAAGGAGGGCATCAAACTATATGGCTAATTTAATACAAGATATGGCTCTGGAAGAAGAACACATTAGCTTTATCCGAAGAATTGGATGCCTATCGCGGCTTCCGCCACTTCTTCGTGCATGGTTATGGCACTATGTTAGACACAGCACAATTGATGCCTTTAGTTGAACAAATGCCTGCAATATGGACACAATTTAGAGCAGAGCTAGTAGATTTCGCTGCTCAAAACTGAGAACTTTATGCGCACCGCCCGAACTCTGCTCCTGGTTAGTTTCACCGTCCTCGGCCTGCTCTACAGCGCCGTCGTCCCCATCTTCGAGGCATCAGACGAGGTGTGGCACTACCCTATGGTCGAGCATCTGGCCCGCGAGTGGACGCTACCGGTGCAACCGCTCGAACCCGGCGCGTCCAGCGGTCCGTGGCGACAGGAAGCCAGCCAACCGCCGCTCTACTACGCGCTGGCCGCCGCCCTCACCGCCTGGATCGACACCTCGCCCTCCGCGGCCCCCTACGATCTGGACACCGTCCGTCACCTCAACCCGCACGTCGCCGCCGGCGAGGTCACACCTGACGGCAGCAATCCCAATCTGGTGGTGCATAACCCCGCATTGGAACGCTTCCCCTGGCGCGGCGTAGTGCTGGCCGTCCACATCGCGCGCATCTTCTCCGTGCTGTTGGGGACGTGGGCCGTTTATCTCACGTGGGCGCTCGTCAGCGAGCTGTACCCTGAACGTCCTCAACTCGCGCTGCTCGCCGCCGCCATCCACGCGTTCACGCCGATGTTCCTGTTCGTCGGCGCCTCGGTGAACAACGACAATCTCATCGTGCCGTTGTGTTCGCTGGCGTTGTTGATGATGATCCGGTTAGTCAAGAGTCCAAAGTCCAAAGTCCAAAGTCCAGAGTCGAGGAATGGCAAATACCTGGCGTTGGGAGTGACCATTGGATTAGGGTTGTTGACGAAGGCGAGTGCGATTGCGTTATTGCCGTTTGCGGCGGCGACGATTGCGTGGGAAGCGTGGCAGAAGCTCAAATGGCAAATGGCGAATCAGCGAATCAGCGAATCAGCGAATGAGCGAGCGAATGAATCACGCATCACGCATCACGCCCCCCTACTCCCTACTCCATACTCCATACTCCTCAAAATCGCATTGCACGCCCTGCGCGACCTAGCGCTCGTTCTCCTGCCCGCACTCGCCATCTCCGGGTGGTGGTTCTACCGGAATTTCCGGCTTTACGGCGACTGGCTTGGCCTCAACGCCTTCTACGCCGTACTTGGCACGCGCGACGTGGCGGCAGATTTGGCGCAACTGTGGGCCGAACGGTTCGCCTTCGCCGCCGGGTATTGGGGCAACTTCGGCGGCCTCAACGTGCCGATGCCGACGTGGATTTACACGGTGCTCAATCTCTTCGCCATCCTCGCCGCGATCAATGTGGTTGTGGGTTTTGGGTTGTGGGCGGTTAGTCCAAAGTCGAAAGTCCGAAGTCCGGAGTCCAAAGTCCAAAGTAACCAATCCCCAGGTGCCAATCTTTGGCCCTTTGCGTGGGATCCGCTGACCGCCGCGCGGGCATTGGCCTGGGCGTGGCCGGTCGCCGTCTTCGTCTCGTGGATCCAGTGGGCGACGATCACGTGGTCTTCGCAGGGCCGCCTTATCTTCTCCGCGCTGCCGATGTGGTCGCTGGCGTTGGCGCTTCCAATAACGAATTACGAATTACGAATCGCGAATTGCACCACTTCGAGAGCCATTCGTCGTTCGCGATTCGCGATTCGCTATTCGCTGCCCGCCTTCCTCTTCGCTCTCTGCCTTATCGCCTTGCCTGCGTGGATTGTGCCCGCGTATACACCGCCACAGGCGACGCGCGCTGCGCTGCCCCCCCCACCCTTGCAGGCAAACTTCGGCAACGTGCTGCGGCTGACCGGGTTCCAGATCGACCGGCGCAACACGGCTCCCGGCGACACCGTCGGACTGACGTTGCAGTGGGAGGTACTTGCCCCCACGGCCACCGATCATAGCCTCTTCATCCACGTGCTCGGTGCGGGCGAGCGCATTATCGCGCAACGTGACACGTTCCCCGGACGGGGTCTGCTTTCGACGACGTGGATGACGCCGGGCCACACCTGGATCGAACATTACAAAATCGCCATCTCTCCGCTGGCCTACGCGCCCGATAGTCTGATGTTTGCCGTGGGGATGTACGAGACCGCCACAGGCGCGCGTCTGCCGGTGCAGGCCGAGACGCCGTTCATCGTCACGCCCACAGGCGATACTGTCACCTTCGGCGACGTGTGGTTGAGCGAGGCGACAGAGCCAACCGATGTGTATTTCGGCAAAGGCATCGTGCTCACGGGCTACGATCTGAGCGACGTGATTGTGGCGCGCGGCGAGACACTTCAGACGACGCTACATTGGCGTTGTGCGGCCCGCATCGACGGCGACTACACCATCTCCGTGCAGCTCATCGACGCACAATGGAACAAGGCGGCCCAATCCGACGCCTGGCCGCTGGACGGCGCTGCGCCGACGTCTTCGTGGCAGGTGGGGCAGGTACTCGAAGAACCGCGTGCGCTCGCCATCGCCGCCGACGTCACGCCGGGCGTCTACAACCTGCAACTGGCAATCTACCGCGTGAACGATGAAGGCAAGCTGGAGCACCTGCCTATCGTGTGGGAGCGAGGCCAAATGCCCGCCAAAACCGTCGTGCTGACGCGGGTGCGGGTGAAATAAAAATGGTTTGCTTTCGAGGAGGTATATATGCGTATCAGGAACCTATTCCTTACAGTTGTATTGTCCATGACCTTGCTCTGGCTGCTCGCCTGGAGCGTTGCGTCGCCTGCCGCCGCGTTAGCTACCATCCGCTACGTCGCTCCGGGCGGCAATTGTGGTGCTGGCATAACACCCTGCTACGCCACGCTGCAAGCAGCCATCGACGCCGCCACATCCGGCGACGAGGTGCGCGTGGCGCAAGGCGTCTACGTCAACGTGACCACACGGTCATACGCCCTGGGCGGCGCGTCACAAACGATCACGCAGGCGATGTTCATCAACAACGATCTGACCGTACGGGGCGGCTACACCATCACCGACTGGACGACAGCGGAGCCGGCCAACTATCCTACGGTCATCAATCCACAAGGGCAAGGGCGTGGCAGCGTGATCGCCTCGAACCCAGGCGCGCCCGCTCTCGTGACGTTGGAGGGATTAACCATCGTCAACGGCTACGCCGAGGGGAGCGGCGGCGGCCTCTATGCGGATAGCAGTGAGGTCGTTATCCGTGATTGTTACATCATGTCCGGTACCGATGGGGTAATGTTGTGGAACAACCGCTCGACACTAATCAACACTGTAATCGCGGCCAATACGATGACAGGGTCAACCGTCATCACGAAAGGTTTGACCGTCCTCGGCGGTGAGATGCAGGCGTGGCACACGACCCTGGCCGATAACGGTGAAGTTGGTCTGTGGGTGCAGAATCTGGGGGAAAACCCCGCCTCCGTGGAGATGACCAACACGATCGTATCCGGGCATCAGGTGGGGGTGCGCGTCGCAGGGCAAGTCGAGAAGCCCACCATTGTACGATTGACTGGAACGCTGTGGGGAAATCTCCAACAGACCGATTTCAGCACCGGCGGGCAGATCGTCAACGACCGCGACTATATTGGGTCTCCAGGTTTTATGGGTGTGGGCGACTATCGCCTGACCCTTACATCTCCGGCGCGGAACCGAGGGATGTATTCATCCGTGAAATACGACATTATCGGCGTCCGGCGCGATCCGTTGCCCGACTTGGGCGCTTATGAGTATGACGACCCGGACAGCATCCGGCAGGTATTTTTGCCGTTGGTTATGCGAGGGGCAACGAGTGTGAAAGCAAATTACTGACGATCAGACATTAAGTCTCTATCCGAAAATTATGTCTGTGAGCGTTTTTGATGCGTCAGCGGTGAATTCTCGGATAGGTTCTAAGCCTGCGCTCCGACAGCGAGCACGTACAGCACCGCCTCCTCCACACCATCCACACCCACGAGCGCGTTGACCGCGTCATCGTTGAACGCGCCGACCGCGCACGCGCCCATCCCCATCGCCGTCGCCGCCAGGTAGACGTTCTGGCCGATGTGACCGGCTTCCAGCAGGGCGTAGCGGTACGTGCGCTGGCGGTATTTCCAACGCAGGCGTTGGAAGATCGAGGTCAGGATTAACACAACGTTGGCTTCGCCCAGGAAATTCTGCAAGATGCCCGCGCGCACGATCTCGTTGCGCACATCTCCGGCGCGCACCTGCGCCAGCGCGTGATCCTGCACCGCGTAATGATACACGCCCGCTTCCAATCCCTCCACGCGATGAACCAAGACGTAGGTCTCAATGGGGTAAAGCGCGCCGGCAGATGGCGCAGCCCGCAGGCGCGCGCCCAATTGTTCGGCGGTGATGCCGCCGGTATGGAAGAGCAACCGCGAGAGCGCCTCCTGGCTTATTGGCGTTCCGGTATACGTGCGGACCGAGCGCCGCTTCCGGATGACGTCTTCTAGTGAAGGGCCGCGCGCGTCCCCAGGTGCGGGTAATGGCACACGCGGTGCATCGGGATAAACCTTGTACGGCTCAGGACGCTGTCCCCAATCGAGGAGCGGGGCCAGCGGATTAGGGACGCCGGCCTTGCTCCAGTCATGATACTGCATCCCCAGGTCGGCCTCTTCCGGCTGGCGCGCCGGTGTACCCAGTCGCCATCCCAAGACCAACCCGCCTGCGCCGCCAAGGAGCACGCCCAGAAGGTCGCGCCGGGTCAGAAGGCGTTGCGCCTTATCCGGCGCGGCAGATGCAGGTACATCAGAATCGCGGACCGGCGCTTCGTCTGATGCGGCAGAACGCGCACCGGCAACCGTACGTCGTCGCAGCCTTGCACGCGCGTAAGCCCATAGTCGCGGCCACTCGAACACGGTATGGATG
>Ga0129302_1003710_pt1 | contig 10303 bp, 7 predicted proteins | sample BlaSprsedimmetaG_FD_94476 | JGI IMG/M metagenome (GOLD analysis project Ga0129302, IMG submission 94476) | Hot spring sediment bacterial and archeal communities from California, USA to study Microbial Dark Matter (Phase II) - Blank Spring... | ecosystem: Environmental > Aquatic > Thermal springs... | reverse complement strand
GCCCGCGGCGCGGCTGGAGGGGGAGATTACCCTGGAGATCCGGGAGGGGCTTCGCCAGTTGATCAGCGCGGTCCAACTGGCGGAACCGGAGCGGGAGTACCCGCCGGAGATTCGACAGGTAATGGCTCAGATGCGGGCCGAACTGGTGGGGCAACCCTATTTCACCCGGCGCAAACTGCTGCTGCGCAGCGGGCTGCTGGAGGCTTACCAGGAGCTGGGTTATCCCGAAGTCCGGGTGGTGGTCCACGACCGGCCCGGGGAAAATCCGGAAGATATCATCCTGCTGGCCGAGCTGACCAGCGGGGCCAAGGTGCGCATCCGGGAGATCGAGATCAGCGGCAATCAACGGAGCAGCGATGATTTCATCCTCCATCGCCTGGAGATCAGCCCCGGCGATATCTACCGCGACAGCGCCCGCCGGGAATCCTTCCGCGAGCTCTACCGGAGCGGCCTCTTCACCCGGGTGGATATCGGCATAAGCCCGGCGGCGGCAGAAGCCGAGGCCGCCGAGGAACAGCGCACCCTGCTGGTGGCGGTGGAGGAGGCAAAGGCCCAGGAAATTTTTCTGGAGGCCGGCTGGGGCTCCTACGAGATGCTGCGGGGGCGAGTGGGGTTCATCGACCGCAACCTGTTCGGAGCCGGCCGGATCTTGCGCCTGGAGAGCGGGGCCTCCCTGAAGGGCGCCGAGAGCAAGGCCGGAATCACCGACCCCTGGCTGCTGGAAAGCAAGATCACCGCCGATCTGTCGGTCTATTACCGGGTACGCCAGGAGCCCGCCTTTACCCGCCGCGAAACCGGTGCCGGCCTGATCTTCTCCCGGACTCTGCCCCACCAGATGTTCGCCTCGTTGGGCTATCAGATCCGGCGCAGCGATATCACCGAGATCGAAGCCGACACCACCCTGGAAAGCCTTGAAGTGGGCTACGCCGTCGCCTCCATTAAACTCCAGCTCAGCCGGGACACCCGCAACGACATCTTTTTCCCCAGCGCCGGACAGCGAGCCTTCGGGGCGGTGGAGAGCGCCGAAAAAGCCCTGGGCAGCAACCTGACCTTCTACCGCTTCACCACGGGCTGGCGCCACTTCAGCTCGCTGGGCAACCACACGGTGTTGGGGCTGCGGGCCGACGCCGGCCTGATCCTGCCCGGGAGCGGCCAGGACAACATCCCCTTGAGTGAACGCTTTTATAGCGGTGGCGAAAACTCGGTGCGCAGCTTCCGGGAGGGGATGCTCGGGCCCAAGGATCTGGCCGGCAACCCGGTGGGAGGAATGGCCTACAACCTGCTGAGCGTCGAGCTGCGCCGGCGGCTGCGCGACAACCTGGCCGTCTCCCTCTTTTTCGATTACGGCAACCTCTCCCCCAACCAATCCCGGCTGGAGGAGGGGGAAACCACCATCGCCAGCCGCTCCGAGGTGATCGACGCCACCTTCAGTGATTACTTCAAAGATTTTCGGCCCGGCCTGGGAGCGGGTATCCAGTACCTGTTGCCGGTGGGTCCGGCCCGGCTCGATTTCGCCTTCAACCCCGACCGCCGAGCCGACCGTCACGAACCCGATTTCGTGATCCACTTCAGCCTGGGGATGGCCTTTTAGGGTCTTTTCACCGGGCAGACCGCACCATAACCTTGCGTGCCGATCGTCTAACCTGCACCGCCTTCTCCCCCTTCGTCAAGAAATTGATGGCGGATAACCCGGGCAGAATCAGGCTGGTTCTACGCTACGCCCCGTTCCATGACGGGGCCGACTATTTCGTTAAGATTTTGGAAGCGGCACGGAAACAGGGGAAATACTGGGAAACCCTGGAGATCAGGTACCAGAGTCAATTCTACTAGGCGAGTTACCACAACGGCAAACCCCTGGTAACCTTCGGCTACCAGCAATTACAACAGTTGGTGGAACTTGACACAAATCGGTCACGCTTTTATGGTAAGTGCCGTTTCGCTTCAATTTTTCGCCCAGTTTTGGCCCCGGAACCACACCCATCCGTAATCAAGACCCGGAGGATTTTTTTGCATGGCACGGATCAACGACAACTATCTCAAACTCAAGGCCGGTTACCTCTTTCCCGAGATCGGTCGGCGAATAAAAATGTTCACCGAAGCCAATCCCGAGGCCAAGGTGATCCGGCTCGGCATCGGCGATGTCACCCGGCCCCTGGCCCCGGCGGTGATCGAGGCATTTCACCGGGGAATCGACGATCTCACCCGGGTGGAGACCTTTAAGGGTTACGGCCCCGAGCAGGGTTACGAGTGGCTGATCGACACCATTATCGAAAAATCGTTCGCTCCCCGCGGGGTCAAGCTCAAACGTTCGGAAATTTTCATCTCCGATGGTTCCAAGTGCGACTGCGGCAATATTCTCGATATCTTCGACCTGGGCAACAAGGTGGCCATCGGCGACCCGGTCTATCCGGTCTACAACGACACCAACGTGATGGTGGGCCGCACCGGCGAGGCCGACAGCCGGGGCTACTACGACGGGATCGTCTATATCCCCTGCACGGCGGAGAACAACTTCACCCCGCCTTTGCCCACGGAAAAGGTCGATCTGATCTATCTCTGTTTTCCCAACAACCCCACCGGGGCGGTGGCCGGCAAAGCGGAACTGCAAAAGTGGGTGGACTACGCCCTGGCCCACGAAGCGATCATCCTTTTTGACGCCGCCTACGAGGCCTTTATCACCGATCCGGCCATCCCCCACTCGATCTACGAGATCGAGGGGGCGGAACGTTGCGCCATCGAGTTCCGCTCCTTCTCCAAAACCGCCGGCTTCACCGGGGTGCGCTGCGCCTTCACCGTGGTCCCCGAGGCCCTCACCGGTAAAACCGCCCAGGGCGAGACCGTGGGTCTGAACAAGCTCTGGAACCGACGCCAGTCCACCAAGTTCAACGGGGTCTCCTACCCGGTGCAACGGGCCGCCCAGGCGGTCTATTCCGACAAGGGTTGGCGCCAGAACCAGGAGATCATCAACTACTACCTGGAAAACGCCCGCCTGATCCGCGAAGGGCTCTCCGCCGCCGGGATCACCTGTTACGGCGGCACCAACGCCCCCTATATCTGGTTGCGGACCCCGGACGGCATCTCCTCGTGGGAGTTCTTCGACAAACTGCTCAACGAGTGCCATGTGGTGGGCACCCCCGGCTCCGGTTTCGGCCCCAGCGGCGAGGGTTATTTCCGGCTGTCGGCCTTTGGCCAGCGGGAAAACGTGGAGGAGGCGGTCAGCCGGATCGGAAAAAATCTGGCCAGATGAATAAGATCGACCGGTCCCTGCGGGATATTTTCGGCTTTGATTCCTTCCGCCCCCACCAGCGGGAGATCATCGAGGGGCTGATCGGGGGAGAGGACGCCTTTGTCCTGATGCCCACCGGCGGGGGCAAGTCGCTGTGCTACCAGATCCCGGCCCTGCACCGGCCGGGGGTGGCCATCGTGGTTTCGCCCCTGATCTCGCTAATGAAGGATCAGGTCGACGCCCTCCGGGTCCATGGCCTGAAGGCCGCCTTTTACAACTCCTCGCTCCAGGCCGGGGAGGCCCGCCAGGTCCTGGCCCGGATGCACGCCGGGGAGCTGGATCTGCTTTACGTGGCCCCCGAACGGCTGATGAGCGGCGATTTTCTGGCCCGGCTCTCGGAGCTGACCATCGCCCTGTTTGCCATCGACGAGGCCCACTGCGTCTCCCAGTGGGGGCACGATTTCCGCCCGGAATATATTCAGCTGGGCCGGCTGCGGCAACTCTTCCCCGCCGTCCCGATCATCGCCCTGACCGCCACCGCCGAGCCCCACACCCGCAAGGATATTCTGGCCCGCCTGGGGCTGGATAACGCCCGCTGCTACCTCACCAGCTTCGACCGGCCCAACATCCGCTACACGGTACTGGAGAAAAAGACCCCCTTCCGCCAGCTCACCGCCTTCCTGAAGGATCGCAGAGAGGAGGCGGGGATCATCTACTGCCTCAGCCGGAAACGGGTGGAGCAACTCACCGCCAAGCTCAACGCCACCGGGTTCAGCGCCCGCGGCTACCATGCCGGGCTGCCTCCCGAGGAGCGGGAGAGCGCCCAAGAAGCCTTTCTCCGCGACGACACCCTGATCATCGTGGCCACCGTGGCCTTCGGGATGGGGATCGACAAATCCAATATCCGCTACGTGGTCCATTACGATATCCCCAAAAACATAGAAGGCTACTATCAGGAGACCGGCCGGGCCGGCCGCGACGGGCTGGAGGCCGAGGCCCTGCTGCTCTTCGGCTTTGGCGACGTGGCCTTGGCCCGCAGCCTGATCGACAACAGTGACAACGAGGAGCGGCGGCGGATCGAGAGCCACAAACTCAGCGCCATGGTGGGCTTTGCCCAGGCCTGCGGCTGCCGCCGCCGGGTGTTGCTGGGCTATTTCGGGGAGAACCTGGCTGAGGATTGCGGCAACTGCGACACCTGCCTCAATCCCCCGGAGATGGTGGATGTCACCGAGGACGCCCGCAAGGCCCTCTCCTGTATCTATCGGGTGGGGCAGCGGTTCGGGATGACCCATGTGATCGAGGTTTTGCGGGGCTCAAAAAACCAGCGACTGCTGGAGCTGGGCCACGACCGCCTTTCCACTTACGGGATCGGAGCCGACCGGGACAAGGATTACTGGGCCGCCCTGCTGCGCCACCTGATTCATCTGGGTTATGTGGAGCAGGATGTGGGCAGTTATTCGGTACTGAAACTTACCCCCACCAGCCGTCCCCTGCTGCGGGGAGAGAGCAGCCTGGAGATGGGGCGGCCCCGGCCCCGACCGGTGGCGGAGAGGGCTGTCCCGGCCGGCCGTTATCGGCCGGGAGCCGGCGGGGCGACCGAGAACGGCCCGGGCCACCTTGACCAAGCGGGGCGTGCCCTCTTCGAGAACCTGCGCCGGCTGCGCAAGGAGATCGCCGAACGCGACGGGGTGCCCCCCTTCATGGTCTTCAGCGACGCCGCCCTGGTCGCCATGGCGACCCAACGCCCCGCCGACGAAGCCGCCTTCCTGAAGGTCCACGGGGTGGGCCAACACAAACTGCAACGCTACGGAGTCCCATTTCTCGCCGCCATCAACCGATAACCCGCAACCCCACGAGGCCAACATGGAACCCATCGAACGATATCTGCAAGGTATAAGCTGGGATGATATTATCACCACCAGCATCCGGATCATGCTGATTCTGTTGGTTGCCTGGGGGCTAATGCTGCTGATCCGCAAGGGGCTGAGAAAGCTGGAGCAGCGTCTGCTGGAGCAGGGCAGAAAGGAGGGCGAGCCGCCCAGTGAGGTGGCCAAGCGGGTGGAAACCCTGATTCGCCTGGTTCGCCAGGCCGCCCTGATCGCGATTACGGTTACGGTGGGGCTGGTTATTCTGCGGGAACTGGGGCTGGATATCGCCCCGATCATGGCCGGGGCCGGCATTGTCGGCCTGGCCTTGGGGTTTGGCGCCCAAAACCTGGTCCGCGACGTGATCGCCGGTTTCTTTTTTATCTTGGAAAATCAGGTCCGGGTGGGGGATGTGGCGGTGGTCAACGGCACCGGCGGCCTGGTGGAGAGGGTAAATTTCCGGACCCTGGTGCTGCGGGATCTGGGTGGCGTGGTCCATATCTTTCCCAACGGCACCATAACCACCCTGAGTAATATGACCAACGACTGGTCGGCCTACATCTTCGATATCGGGGTGGCCTACAAGGAGAACACCGACCAGGTGATGGCGGTGATGAAAAAGGTGGGCCAGGATATGAAGGCCGATCCGGAGCTCGGTCCTCTGATGCTGGAGGAGCCGGAGATTTTCGGGGTGGATAAGTTCGGCGATTCTTCGGTGGTGATCAAGGGGCGGATCAAGACCAAACCGATCCGCCAGTGGGGGGTGGGCCGGGAATACCTCCGACGGGTCAAGCTGGCCTTCGACCAAAACGGCATCGAAATTCCCTTCCCCCACCGCACCCTCTATTTTGGCGAGGCCAGCAAACCCATCGAACTGCAACTGCTGGAGAAATACCGCCCCGGCTCCGACCCGGCTACTCCCCCCACTTCAGGATCAGCCGCATGAAGTAGCTGGTGTCCAACCTCTTTTCGCCGGCCGGGCGGCTGTCGTAATCGTTGCGCACCCCCATCCTGATGGACCAGAAGTCGCCCAGCCCCACCGGCATCTCCAGGGAGCTTTCATGAATCAGCCGGTAGTCGTCGGCCATTTCGGAAAGGTTGGGAGAATAGGTTAGCTCGTTTAGCCACTTTAAACGTTTATCCAGGGTGTAGTGGTGAAAGAGCCCCAAATCCAGGGTGGGGTCGGAGTCATCTTCATGGGGACCTTCATATTCGGTATAGCGGTACCCAAGACCGGCCCGGAACACCAGGCGGTGATCATCCCGCTTGAAGATTCGATAGGATAAACCGGCCGAACTGGTGGAGCGCAGGTCAATCAGATCCACCCTGTCCCGCTCCAGGGCGGTGCGGAAATACCAGCCAACCCACTCGCTAAAGAAGGCCTCGTAGTCAAGTCTGCCCGTTACGCTGTCGGCGGTTTTCTCCCCGTCCGACTTACGGTTCTCCAGTTCACCCACCAGCTTCAGGGTGTCGTCGGCTCCGCTCAGGGTTGCCCCCAGGTTGATCCCCAGGCCAAACTCCCGCGTATTGCCCTCCCGGCCCAGCAGATCCAGACCCGCCTCGTAACTCCATTGGCGCGGCTTGTCTCCTGTGACCTCCAGAACGAGGGGCTCTTCCCGGTTTTCCGCCGCCACCGGCAGGGGAAAAGCACCCAGAAGGAGAACGGACGAAATTGCTACGGCACGAAACAGCATGGCTACCTCCCTATTTTTAACCGCCTGATAAATCCACAAGGTAAACCGAAAATTCCCGGCCGGGCAAGGGTGAAAGGCCGGGGAAAATCGCCGACAATGAGCTTGACAGCCGTCAACCGCCCATAATATGGTGCCCAAAGAGTCCTTCTTTCAACCCGCTTTTTTTACCAAAATTCTTGCCGGGAAACCTTCGCCATGGACCAGTTCGCCGCCATCCTCGAGCCTGCCACTTTATTCCTTTTCAACCTGGTGGCCGCCATTCTGATCTTTCTGGTTGGGAAGATGGCGGCCGGGTTTATCAGTCGTTTTCTGGGCCGGTTCATGGAACAGCGGGGGGTGGAAGCCACCCTGGTTAATTTTTTGAAAAATGTCGCTTACTACGCCCTATTGGCGGCGGTGGGCCTGGCCGCCCTGGATCGGCTGGGAATCAACACCACCTCGTTTTTGGCCCTGCTGGGGGTGGCCGGCCTGGCCGTGGGCCTGGCCTTGAAGGACTCCTTGGGCAACTTCTCCGCCGGGGTGATGCTGATTCTCTTTCGCCCCTTCAAGCTGGGCGATTTCGTCACCGCCGGGGGCGTTTCCGGCACGGTGAAGGAGATCTCCATCTTCAACACCGAACTGACCACCCCGGACAACCAGAAGGTGGTGGTGCCCAACGGCGCCATCATGGGGGATGTGATCACCAACGTCACCGCCCACCCCACCCGCCGGCTGGATCTGCTCTTTGGGATCAGTTACAGCGACGATACCGGCAAGGCCAAGGAGATCATCTCCGCGATCATCACCGCCGAGCCCCGGGTTCATCGGGAACCGCCCCCCTTGATCGCCGTTTCCGAACTGGCGGACAGCAGCGTCAACATCATCGCCCGCCCCTGGGTCAACACCTCGGAGTACTGGCCGGTGCGTTTTGAATTGATCGAAAAGGTCAAACAGGCTTTCGACCGGGAGGGGATATCCATCCCCTTTCCCCAGCGGGATGTCCATCTTTACCATGAAGACGATAACAAGAGCTGAGTTGGAGGAATTTATCGATGTACGATTTTGTTTTTCATAACCCTACTAAAATTATCTTTGGCCCCGGGGCCGAAGCGCAGATCGGCGCCGAACTCAAAGCCGCCGGAATCGGGAATGTGTTGCTGCTTTACGGCCGGGAATCGGCCCGCAAAAGCGGCCTGCTCGACCGGGTGATCGCTTCCCTCAACGAAAGCGGCATCGGTTTTGTCGAGTTTGGCGGGGTGGTCTCCAACCCGGTTTTGAGTCACACCCGGGAGGGGATCTCCTTGGCCCGCGGCAGCGGGGTGGAGGCGGTGCTGGCTGTGGGCGGAGGTTCAGTGCTGGATGAGGGTAAGGCGATCGCGGTGGGGGCGGTGGCCGAAGAGGATGTCTGGGAATTTTTTCTGGGCCGGGAGGTGACCCGGGCCCTGCCGGTGTTCACCATCCTGACCCTGGCCGCCACCGGCAGCGAGATGAACGGCAACGCGGTGATCACCAATGAGGAGACCCGGCAGAAGTACAATATCGGTAGCATCCACACCCATCCCCGGGTTTCGATCCTCAACCCGGAGCTGACCCACAGCGTCAGCCCAGCCTATTCCGCCTATGGGGCGGTGGACGCCATCGCCCATCTGATCGAAGCCTATTTCACCAAGGAGGCCAAGGGGGACGCCACCCGTTTACAGGACCGGCTGGTGGAGGGTTTGATCAAAACCATTATGGAGGATGCCGAAACCATCAAGAGTAATCCTGCCGACCCCGAGGCCCGGGCCTCGTTGATGTGGGCCGCCACCTTGGCTTTAAACGGGCTGACCCCGGCCGGAGTCGGCCCCTATACCTTTCCCAACCATATGATCGAGCACTCTCTGAGCGCCCTCTATAACATCGCCCATGGGGCCGGACTTTCCATTGTGATCCCGGCCTGGATGGAGTGGTATCGGCCCCGCAATCCCGACCAGTTCAAACGCTTTGCCCGGGAGATTTTCAATCTCGATGATGGCCAGGCCGGAATTGTGGCCTTGAAAAAATGGTTTGCCGATCTGGGCAGCCCGGTCAGCCTGCGGGAGATGAAGATCGCGGCGGACGATATCGAAATGATCGCCGCCAACGCCCATGGCCTGGCCCGCCGCTGGGAGATTGGCGAAATTTATCCCCAGGAAACGATTGCCGAAATTTTACGTTTGGGAGCGGCCTGATAGGTTGCAACTATCCAGGACCCTGATCAGGTTGTTATGAAAGAGGGGGCGGAACCTCTTGATCTGGTCGTTGAAGCGGCTGGGGTGGACCCGATTGGTTAACAGCACCACCACCAGTTCTCGGTGGGGATCGATCCAGAAGGAGGTTCCGGCGTAACCCAGATGACCGACGCTGGCGGCCGAAAGCAGATCCCCCCCCGATGAGCCCCGAGCCGAAGGGGTGTCCATCCCCAAAGCCCAGGTAGTGTCGTTTTTAATCTGCTGTTTGGTCAGACAGTGTCGAAGATCGTCGGACTCGATAAGTATAAGTTTTTCCGGGGCTTGATTCTGCCAGATATCCAGCAGGTAGGAGGTTAATCCCGCCACCCCCCTGATATTGCCAAACAGTCCGGCATGGCCGGCCACTCCTCCCAAGAGGGCGCAATTTTCATCCCCCACCTCCCCCTTTAACAGACGTTGACGCCAGGAGCAGTATTCCCCAGGGGCATAAACGACCTGGCGGGGATGATTGTGGGGATTAAAAAAAAGCTGGTTGCTTAATCCCAGGGGGGCGTAGATATTCTTCTCAATAAATTCGGCCAGATCATCCCCACTCCTCTTCTCCACCACCATACCGGCCAGAATATAACCCAAATCACTGTAGAGAGTGGCAGTGCCGGGGGTAAAAAGCAGGGGCCGGGCCATGATCTCGGCCACCACCTTTTCCCTGATCCCCTCCCGCTGCTCCAAGGCGCTCTGGGGAGCCCAATGTTCAAAGAAGGGTAGATGGGCCGGCAGGCCAGCGCTGTGGCCCAGAAGATGCCTTAAACGGATGGCCCGCTTCTCCCGGGACACCTTCCTTTGCAAAAGATCTTCCAGTTTATCATCAAAACCAAGCTCACCCCGAGCCAGCAAAACCAGCAAGGCCGGCAGGGTGGCCAAAGGTTTGGTCAAGGATGCCAGATCATAAAAAGTTTCCGGCTCCACCGGCTCGTTTTCATCCCCCTGATAACCGGTATAACCAAAGCATTTAACTTCGATGTTTCGGTTGCTTGCCACTCCATGGGCAACGGCGATGGCCGCGCCCGGAAAGACCCCTTTGGTTATGGCCTCCATAAAAATATCTTCTAACATTTTGTTTTGCTGTAAAAAAAAATTTATCATCCTCTTTATTTCCTTATTTTTATTTATTTTTTTACCCTTTTACGCTAGAATACAGGGGCTAATAAGGGGTATTTTTCACATGGTCGTTTTTAGTTGCAAAAATAATCTTAAAACAACATCTTACTAGTTTTTAAACAATGTTTTAAACAAAAGAGTTTTTCCAGCGGTTGATTGTCCGTTGAAAAG
>Ga0129302_1003709_pt1 | contig 10307 bp, 10 predicted proteins | sample BlaSprsedimmetaG_FD_94476 | JGI IMG/M metagenome (GOLD analysis project Ga0129302, IMG submission 94476) | Hot spring sediment bacterial and archeal communities from California, USA to study Microbial Dark Matter (Phase II) - Blank Spring... | ecosystem: Environmental > Aquatic > Thermal springs... | reverse complement strand
GGTGGAACAGTCGCCGCCGGAGGACCCGGACGGCTTTCTGGCGCAGGTCTATCGCGGCACGCTGACCTACGGGCAGATGCACATCACGCCGATGCTGGTCGTCGAAGATGGCAACGTGCGGCCCGCCAAGACCATCCCCGCGCACTTCACGCGCGTGTACGAGGCCACACCGGAAGAAGTCGCGCAGATCTTCGGCGATCCCGACGAACCGGGCCGCTTCTACATCGGCGAGCCGTTGGAGATGGAGGGCACGCGCATTGCACTGGATTTGCCGCGCTTCGTCGAACGTTCCAGTGGCATCTTCGGCAAAAGCGGTACCGGCAAGACCTTCCTCACGCGGATGGTGTTGGCAGGCATCATCCAGGAGCATGCTGCCGTCAACCTGATCTTCGACATGCACAACGAATACGGCTGGAAGAGCCAGGACGAGGCCAGGCAAGACGTCAAAGGGCTACGGCAACTCTTCTTCGACGGGCGGGTGAGCGTGTTTACCCTCGACCCCGAATCGTCGCGGCGGCGCGGTAGCAAGGTGGACTTCAACGTTCGCATCGGCTACGATCAACTGGAACCGGAAGACCTGGAGATGCTGGCTCCACTATTTGGCTTCACCGACGTGCAAAGGAATGCGCTATATATGTTGCGCCGGCGGTTAGGCCCTACGTGGGTGCGCCGTCTGCTGGCGGAAGAGTCGGACGTGGACCTGATCGCTATCTTGGAGAGCAACCAATTGCACGAGGGCACATTAGGCGCGATCAAACGCAAGTTGGAGCAGTTGCTCCGCTTCGGTTTCCTGGTGGACGAAGCCCCCGACGACCCGATTGGCCGTATCCTCGATTACATCAACAGCAACGTCAGCGTGATTCTGGAGTTTGGCCGTTACGGCAATGCCCTGGAAGCCTACATCCTGGTGGCAAACTACATCACCCGGCGGATTCACAAAGCGTATGTGGATCGCAAGGAATCGGCGCTCGGTGGCAAGGGCAGCGAACCGCGCCCGTTGATCATCACCATCGAAGAGGCGCACAAGTTCCTCGATCCATCGATTGCCCGCCACACCATCTTCGGCACGATTGCCCGTGAAATGCGCAAGTACAACGTCACTTTGTTGGTCGTGGATCAGCGGCCGAGCGGCATCGACCCCGAGGTGATGAGCCAGATTGGCACGCGGGTGACGGCGTTGCTGGACGAGGAAAGCGACATTCGCGCCGTCTTTTCGGGCCTTGCAGGGACGGCGGCGCTGCGCGAAGTGCTGGCGCGCCTGGAAACCAGACAGCAGGCGCTCATCCTCGGTCATGCCGTACCCATGCCAATCGTGGTGCGCACCCGCGATTATCAAGACTTGTACGGCGAGATTGCCGGCAAGGGCATTGACGTTGCCGATGCAGCTTCGGCGTTGTTTGGCTGACGTGACCCGCTGCGCATGGTTAGTTACTAAAAATGTGATATAGTGTTTGTGGGAGTGTTGAAACAGTTCAAATCAGTGCAAAAGGAAGCTATGAACGAGACCGGTGTCTCCGGCGCGAGCATTCTGATTGTGGATGATACGCCCTTCAACTTGCGATTCCTGTCCGATGTCTTGAGCCGCGAAGGGTATATCACGCATACGGCAGCAGATGGTGAGCAGGCTGTACAACTTGCGCAAACGCTTGTCCTGGATCTGGTGCTACTCGACATTATGATGCCGGGATTGTCTGGCTACGAGGTGTGCAGCCAACTGAAAGCTGACGAAAAAACGCGCGATATCCCCGTCATCTTTCTCAGCGCCTTGAACCAGGAATTGGACAAAGTTCAAGCCTTCACGGTGGGTGGCGTGGATTACATCACCAAGCCCTTTCAGGTAAAGGAAGTCCTGGCGCGCATCGAGACGCACTTGACCCTGCGGCGCTTACAGAAAAACCTGGAAGAGAGAAACCTTTCTCTACAGCAGGAGATCGCCGAGCGCAAACTGGCCGAAGAGGCGCTGCGCCGGCAAACCGCCGAGTTAGAAGCGCGCAACGAAGAGCTGGATGCCTTCGCCCACACCGTCGCCCACGACCTCAAAACCCCACTTACCGCCGTAGTGGGATTCAGCGACCTGTTGCAGAAACGCTATTCCCAGATGCCGGCCGAGAAATTGGGTAACACACTGGCCATTATCGCGCAGAACGGGCGGCGGATGGCGAACATCATCAACGAGATGTTGTTACTCGCCAGCGTGCGTCAAATGGAAGAAGCGCCGGTAATACCGCTGAATATGGGGAGCATCGTCGACGCCGCCAGAGAACGCCTTGTCGATATGTTCAAGGAACATGCCGTCCAGACTAACCAGCCTGAGGTTTGGCCCACTGCTTACGGCTATGGGCCGTGGATCGAAGAGGTATGGGTTAATTACCTGAGCAATGCGGTCAAGTACGGCGGAACCCCGCCCCATATCACAGTGGGAGCAACGCCGCAGCCACCGGATATGGTGCGTTTTTGGGTGCGCGATAACGGCGCTGGCTTGACCGCTGAGGAACAAGCACATTTGTTCACTGCGTTTAGTCGCCTACGGCAAACTTCAGTCGAAGGTCATGGCCTGGGACTCTCGATCGTGCAACGGATTGTCACCAGATTACAAGGAGAAGTAGGCGTTGAGAGCACGGCAGGACAGGGGAGCACGTTTTTCTTCACCCTGCCGGCAGTGACGGACGATACAAGCGACGCCGTTGTATAAAGAGCGCTATGGAACAAGCAATTTTCGAGAAACAAACCCGACTTAAAACTTTTCCGCCATTCGTCCTCATCTATATCCTTTACCGGCGTTTACTCGAGCATGGTGTGCGTGCCACCTACCTATGGATACAAGACAAAATCGTGCGCCGCATACGTGGTTTTTCACCGCCGCACATCAGCGAAGTGCAGCCTAACCTCTACGTCGGCGGTCAACACAGGCGACGCGGGCTGGCGCAGATGCGCGACCGGGGTATCACTGCCGTAGTCAACATGCGCGAAGAATCCGATGATGCGCGACGCGGCGTGGCCCTGGATCACTACTTGTGGTTAGCCACCACCGATGACGCTCCCCCGACCTCGGAAGACCTGGAGCGGGGTGTGGATTTTATCCGCCATCACATCGCCGAAGGACGCGGAGTCTACATCCACTGCGCGGCAGGTGTAGGCCGCGCGCCGATGATGGCCGCAGCCTACCTGGTGCGCACCGGCATGAGCGCAGCACAAGCGTGGGATACCATCCGCCAGGTGCGCCCGTTCATCCGCCCGACGCCGCCCCAAATCACTGCCCTCGATGCCTTTGCAAACAGATGAAAATTGTCGCTACGGAGGATACAGAGAACTCAGAGCTTTATCTTTCTTTGTGAACGCTCTATTCTCGGCGGCCAATTTCGAAGGAGGAGCAACGCGATGGAGACAAACGAGGATATTGCATTGAACGCGCCGCACATCCAGAGCCGCGTGCAAGCTGCCATCGAGCGCGTCACCGCGGACCCGGCATTGACGGATGCCCTCGCCGACGATGAGGCGCTCACCCTGTTGCACTGGGCCGAAACGGAAATCGAGCGACTGGTATTGGAGACTGCCGATATGGATGATGAGGAAGCCTGGCGTCATCTCAACCCGGTACTGCACACATTGCGCCGCCACATCCGCGAAACAGCGAATACCAGCGCAGAGACCGACGACCCGGCCGTTATGCTGCACCTGCTCCTGGCATCACCGCCCACCTATACCGACGAGATGTAATGATGACGCGTTCAACCTCCACACAGAAAAAAGGGGCATTTGGCTGGAAAGAGCTCCTGGTTTCCCTCTTCCTCATTATCACCGTATGGGCCGGGGCGGACCTCCTGGGGTTTGGCGGCAGCTCAAAGCCCATTGAAATCTCCGAAGGGGCCAGCATCCAGGTCTTCTTTACAACACCTCGCTACCCCGACCGGCCTACAGATCGCCACGGCGGACTGGACGAGCGTCTGGTGGCGGCGATTGACGGCGCGACGCAAAGCGTGGACGTTGCCGCTTTCGAGCTTAATCTGACGAGCGTGACCGATGCGTTAGTCCGCGCGCATCAACGCGGCGTGCGGGTGCGCCTGGTGACGGAATCGGATTACGCCGGCGCCTTAGGGCCAACACGCCTGCTGCAAGCGCAGATACCCGTCGTTTTCGATGATCGTCCGCCCTTTATGCATAACAAATTTGTCATCATCGATGGCCAGCAAGTGTGGACCGGCTCCTGGAATCTGACCTATAACTGCACCTATCGCAACAACAATAACGTCATCGTCAGCGACTCCAAGCTTCTGGCAGAGAATTACACCGTGGAATTTGAGGAAATGTTCATTGATGGCCAGTTCGGAGCCAAGTCTCCTGATAACACGCCACATCCACAAATCGAAATCGACGGGGTGCACGTGGAGACTTTCTTCGAGTCGGAAGGGGACGCGCGCGCGCGGATGATCCAGTTGATCAAGGGTGCCAAATCCAGCCTCAATGTGATGGCCTTCGTGTTTACCGACGACGATATCGCCAGCGCCATCATCGCGCGCCACCGCGCCGGGATTCCTGTGCGTATGGTCTTTGAAGCCCGCAACGTCGATACGCCCGGATCCGACGTCGCCGTTTTTCAGCAAGCCGGCATCGACGTTTTACTCGACGGCAACCCCTACATCATGCATCACAAAGTCATCATCGTTGATCAAGCCATCGTTGTGACAGGGTCCTATAACTTCAGCCGCAACGCCGCCGACTACAACGACGAGAACGTGCTCATTCTCCACGACACAGGCATTGCCGGGCAATACATAGCAGAGTTCGAGCGTGTGTACGAACAAGCAAAAGCGGCGCAATAAGTAACAGCGCGCCGCTCCTTCCTTCGAAAATAGCTGGGATCGCCAGCATCCTGCTGGCCTCCGGTTTCGTGCCTGCACGGTGTGCGTCAGCACCGGCGGCGTCTCCTCCGGTGAACAGACGTGCCGTCTCGGGATCGCGATTAAGCCATCGCGGGGCCTTGGGATAATACCTGCTCGTACACGTGCTTCGTCTCTTGCGCCGCCCGCCCCCACGAGAAACGTGCCGCTTGGCAAAGCCCCTGTTCCTTGAGCGTGGCGCGCAAAGCTTTGTCACGCACGATACGCCGTAGTGCCTGCGCTATCTCCGCATCGTTGGTCGGATCGAACGTCAACGCTACATCTTCGACGACTTCCGGCAGCGAGGAAACGTTGGAGCAAAGCACCGGCGTGCCGCACGCCATCGCTTCCAGTGGCGGCAGTCCAAACCCTTCATACAGGCTGGGCCAAACCATCGCCATGGCCCCGGAGTAGAGTGCCGGCAAGTCGCAATCCTGGATGTACCCGGTGAGTAACACCCCATCGCGCGCGGGACTATTCTCCAACGCCGCGAAAAAATCCCCGGAGAGCCATCCCCGTTGACCGACGATAACCAGTGGAGGGACTTCGTGCGCCTGATAGAGCAGTTCCCACACCTTCAGCAACCGCGTCAGATTTTTGCGCGGCTCGATGGTGCCCACGTAGAGGAGATATTGCTCCGGCAGATGATACCGCGTGCGCATTGCCTCCACGACGGTGCGCAACTGCGGATCGAAGCGGGGGTCCGCCGCTTCGTAGATGACGGAAATCTTCTCCGGCGGAATCTGATAAGCATCGATGATGTCGCGCCGCGTCGCCTCCGAAACGGCAATGATATGGTTGGCCCGGCGACAGTACAACGGCATCGTCCAATTCAGATACCAGCGGTTGAGTGGTTTGTGATGTTCCGGCATAAAGCGGAAAATCAGGTCGTGGACGGTCAACACGGTTGGGACGTTTTTCAACGGCAATAGCAAATGCTCGGCAGCGTGGAAGAGCGTCGCGTCCGGCACCAGGCGGTTGAAGGGAATGCGAGCGAGCTGTCCCATCCAGACCAGCATCCGCCAGGATTTATAGCTGAGTGCGACCGAGCGCGACGGGAGATACTCCAAACCAGGAGGCAACAGCACACCCTTTTCCCGGTTATAGAACAGCGCCAGCTTGTGCGTGAGACGTGGTACTAAAGCGCGCGTCAGATTTTCGGCATACCGCCCTAACCCGGCGCGACGATGTACGGCGGCGGAAACATCTACGTAGATCGTCATAGTGCCTGCATTATACGTATTGTTGCCGTAGGAGCAAGCTGCTCAAAAGCATTTTTACAAATTGACAAATCCTTTGATTTGTGTATACTTACCCCGCTTGGTAGGGAAACCCTTGACCCTTTATGCCGGTGTGTTATAATCGCAAGACGCCGACGTAGCTCAAACGGCGGAGCATCCGCCTTGTAAGCGGAGGGTTGTGGGTTCAATTCCCACCGTCGGCTTTTTCTGGGCAGTTGTTCCGAGCGGCAAAGGAGACTGACTGTAAATCAGTTGGCGTCAGCCTTCGGGGGTTCGAGTCCCTCACTGCCCACTATGAGAGGCGCGCCCATGTAGCTCAGTCGGTAGAGCACTTTCTTGGTAAGAAAGGGGTCATCAGTTCAAGTCTGATCATGGGCTTAGGTGTAACGTGGTCAGCAGAAACTTGACGTAAGCGCCTGAAGAGTAAGTTAGGGCCTAACCACGCAAATTCTTGCGCAGTGAGCAAGAAAACGGGCGTCAAAGGCCCTTTGGATTCCGGTTTGTCCGGATTAGGGGCTGTAAATTTATAAATGCCCAGATTTTACGGGTGAAATGTGCCGAGAGTCAGGTAGTTATCCTTTTGTGGTCCCTTAGCATAGGCGAGTAGCTCAATTGGCAGAGCAACGGTCTCCAAAACCGTAGGTTGCGGGTTCAATTCCTGCCTCGCCTGTCTTTATGAACTACTGACCCGCACGTAGATGGCTAATAGGACCAGGCTTGTTATCAAGGCCTACAAGGTTAAATAGTCAATGCCCAGGTCAGTAATACACCGCCTTAACCAGGCGGTGTTTTAGAGTCTCGGTGAGGTGTGGAGGCAGTTGTGGTCGAGCAGAAAAAGGTAAAAAAGGAAAATCCAATCGTAGCATATATCCGGGGTACACGCACTGAATTGCGCAAAGTGCATTGGCCGACTATGGAACAGGGATGGGCCATGACCAAGATTGTGTTGGTGGTCACGGTTGCTATGGCGCTTTTCCTGGGTGTACTGGATTTCTTCTTTGGTTGGTTGTTGGGCAACCTGGTCAGCCTGAACATCCTGTACATTATCTTGAGCGTTGTGGTCGTTGCCGCATTGCTCGGCGCTGCTTACACGATCGGTCGCGGAGAAGAAGGGTAAACGCTTTATGCAGGATGATCGTTCGCACCCAGATGACGAGGCGGTCGACACGAACGTGCCCGAGGTAGACGTACTCGAGCCGAACGTGCCCGAGGTAGACGTGCTTGAGCCAAACGAGCCCGAGCCAGATGTTCCTGCGCCGGATGCGTTTGAGTCGGAAGACGATTTCGAATCGCTGCCCGATCTAGACTTGTCCCCCACGGCGCTATTTGAGCGTTTTGGGCTTGAGCAACCGCAGGACGAGGAAGAGGAGACGCCCGTTGCCCCGGTCGAGGAGAAAGTCGTTGATGACGTAGGCGTGTTGCCGGACCCCTTCGCCGATGAGGAAACTAAAGCGGAGGCCGAAGAACGTGCCTGGTTCATCATTCACTGCTATTCCGGGTACGAGCACAAGGTCAAGCACAACCTTGAACAACGCATCGAGTCGATGGGGATGCAAGACTACATTTTTCAGGTCGTCGTCCCCACTGTAGAGGAAATCGAAATCAAAGACGGTAAGCGCCGTACCGTGGAACGCTGTCTTTACCCTGGCTATATCATGGTGCAATTGCAACTGACGGATGATTCCTGGCACGTCGTGCGCAACACGCCCGGCGTGACAGGCTTTGTAGGAATGGGGAATACGCCCACGCCGTTGCGCTCGGAAGCCGTTCAGGGGATTTTGCGCCGGATGGAAGCCGCTGCGCCACAGGTTCGCGCAACGTTCAAAGCAGGTCAGAAAGTGCGTATCATCGAAGGGCCGTTTGCCGATTTCATCGGTACTGTCGATGATATTGATGAGGAACGCACCAAGGTTCGCGTTTTAGTTTCGTTCTTCGGGCGGGAAACGCCGGTTGAATTGGATTTCCTGCAAGTCGAAAAAGCATAACAATAGTTATCAAGCATCTGGGTGATTGTACATAGCGTCCCAGATTGAGGGAGTATTAGAAAGATGGCGAAGAAAAAGATTAAGGCAGTTGTGAAGTTGCAAATTCAGGCGGGCAAGGCCAATCCTGCCCCGCCGATTGGTCCCGCGCTGGCCCAGCACGGCATCAACCTGATGGGGTTCTGCAAGGAATACAATGCGAAGACCTCCCATATGGTGGGTAACATCGTTCCTGCAGAAATAACGATTTATCAGGACTCATCGTTCACCTTTGAATTGCGCACGCCGCCCACGCCGGATCTGTTACGCAAGGCCGCCGGCGTGCCAAAAGGCTCTTCGGAACCCAATCGTGACAAGGTAGGTAAGATCACCCGCCAGCAGTTGCGCGAAATTGCCGAGATGAAAATGAAGGACCTCAACGCAAACGATGTAGAGGCCGCCGAGATGATGATTCGCGGCACCGCGCGCAGTATGGGGATTACAATTCAGGATTAGCGCCCGCCCCAAAAGGCCGGCTTATACGTGGGAGGGAAATCCCGTTATTTACCACAAGGAGTGTTGAAATGCCCAAACGAGGAAAAAAGTATTTAGAAGCAGTCCAGAAGGTTGATCAAGATCGTGCCTATGCACCACAAGAGGCCATCGAGTTGGTCAAGGAAGTAAGCTACACAAACTTCGATGGAACGGTTGAGCTGCATTTGCGCATGATGTTGGACCCCCGGCGCTCGGATCAACAGATTCGCGGTGTTGTACGTCTGCCCTATGGCCTGGGGAAGCCCGTGCGCGTGTTGGTTTTCGCCGCCGGCGAGGATGCGCAAATCGCTCGTGAGGCCGGTGCGGACTTTATCATCAGTGACGATGAAGGCATCCAGAAGATTATGAATGGCTGGGTTGATTTCGACGTTGCCATTGCCGTGCCGGATATGATGCGCCAGGTGGGGCGCTTGGGGCGTGTTTTGGGGCGGCGCGGTTTAATGCCCACGCCGAAGACCGGCACGGTGGTGCAGCCGGAAGACCTGCCGCGCGTGATTGATGAGTCGAAGGCCGGGCGTGTGGAATACCGTCTGGATCGCTCCGCCAACATCCATTGCGCGATTGGGAAAGTGAGTTTCCCGGAAGAGCACTTGCTCGGCAACCTCGCCGCCATCATGGACACCATTCGCCGGGTGCGGCCTCCCGCATCCAAAGGTATTTACGTCAAGCGTGTCACACTGGCACCCTCGATGGGGCCGGGCATACGCGTGGACACGGCACAAGCCCTGGCGTTGGAGAGCGGCAAGTAAGTAACATCGTCAATACATTTTTAGTGGCTGTTTAGGACAGCGTCTGCTTAAGACAGCAGGGGCCAGCGTGCTTAATTATCCTGCCGAGGCAAGACCATAATCGCAAACAGATGCTCCGCAACGAGCATACTATGGTCCTTGCACCGGTAGGTGCCAGGACTTTTTTGTTGTCCAGGACTCATTTTAAGGAGGTGAGAAAAATTGGCTATATCACGCGAACGCAAAGAGGAGTTGGTTGCGCTCTATAAGCAACAAATGGCAGAGAGCAGTGGCGTCATCCTGGCGAATTACACTGCACTGACGATGCCGCAGATGCAGAATTTGCGCCGGCGCGCCCGCGAGCACGACGGGCAGATTTTTGTGATCAAAAACACATTGCTGGACGTCGTCTTGAAAGAACAGGGGATGGAAGCGCCGCAAGAGTTCTTGACGAAGCCGATGATGGCGGCTTTCTGTCATCAGGACGTCGCGCCCGTAGCGAAGTTGTTCCTCGATTTTACCAAAGAAGTCACCGAGGATCACTTCCGCATCAAGGGCGGTGTTATGGAAGGGCATTTCTTAAACCAGGCGCAGGCCCAGGCGCTCGCCGACTTGCCGACCCGCGAGGTGTTGTTGAGCCAGGTGCTGCGCACGATCAACGCGCCCGCGACGCAGATGGCCGGCGTGGTCGCCAGCGGTATCCGCCAGGTGCTCAATGTGCTGCAAGCCTATGTCGATAAGCTTGAAGACGCAGGCGGCGTTGCCGCAGAAGCTGCGGCTTAACAGCCGTGCGGCTTAACAGCCGTGCGGCTTAACAGCCGTGCGGCTTAACAGCCGTGCGGCTTAACAGCCGTGCGGCTTAACAGCCGTGTGGCTTAGAACCTGTCCGAAAATTCATCGCCGACGCACTAAAAACGCTCGTGACTATAATCTTCGGATAGAGTC
>Ga0129302_1003700_pt1 | contig 10323 bp, 7 predicted proteins | sample BlaSprsedimmetaG_FD_94476 | JGI IMG/M metagenome (GOLD analysis project Ga0129302, IMG submission 94476) | Hot spring sediment bacterial and archeal communities from California, USA to study Microbial Dark Matter (Phase II) - Blank Spring... | ecosystem: Environmental > Aquatic > Thermal springs... | reverse complement strand
ATCACCCGGTCGAACTCCAGCCCCTTGGTGTTGTGCATGGTGATGAGGGTCACCCCCGGTTGGGCGGCCGGATCTTGATCGGCGATCCTCGATCTGTCCAGCTCCAGGTCCTCCAAGAGCTGCGACAGTCCCTCCCGTCCCCGGGGGTACTTGGCGGCGGCGCCGGCCAGCTCTTCGATATTTTCGACCTTCTGAGTCAGGGCGATCTCATCCTGCTGACGGTGATACTCCAGTATCCCCGAAGCCCGGACCGCCTTCTTGATAAATTTCGACAGGTCCTCCTCAGATAGACTCGAATCCATCTGCTGCAGCGCGCCGAGAAAGGTCGAAGCTCCCTCGCGGGCCTTGGCCGGGAGGGAAGAGACCAGTGCCTCCAGAGCGGCTCGCAGATCGCCGTCGCCGCGGTACGCCTCCCGGGCAATCCGCTCGAGAGTCTTTGCTCCTATGCCCCGACTGGGTTTGTTCACGATTCGCCGGAAGGCCACCTCGTCCCGGGGGTTGAGAAAAAACGACAGCAAGGCCAAGACGTCCTTCACCTCTTCCCGGTCGTAGAACCTCAGAGCTCCCACTATTTTGTAGGGAATCCCGCGGCGCAGGAAACTGGTCTCCAGGTTCCTGGACTGGGCGTTGGTGCGGTACAGAATCGCCGTCCCTTCCAAGTTCCCGTCCTCCAAGAGCCGGGTGCAGAAATCAGCCTCCTCGTCCTGGTCGGCGAGGTAGACTATTTTCGGACGTTCGCCTTCGGCAAGCTCCGTCCAGAGCGTCTTGCCTAAACGTTCTCGGTTCCGGGCTACCACATCCGAGGCGACGGAGAGTATCTTCTTGGTAGATCGGTAGTTCCGTTCGAGACGAATTATGGTGGTGTTTTCGAACTCCCGTGGAAAATCAATAATATTTCGCACCTCGGCACCGCGAAAACGGTAAATCGACTGGTCGTCGTCCCCGACTACACAGAGGTAGGTATCTTTGTCGGTGAGCTGTTTGAGCAATTGGTACTGAGCGACGTTGGAATCCTGATATTCGTCTACCAGGATCACTCGAAACCGCGAATGTATTCTCTGACGAACCTCGGGATTGTCGCGCAGCAGCTCCACCGGTCGGATTATCAAGTCGCCGAAATCGGCGTTGCCGATCTCCCGAAGCCGCTTTTCGTAGGCTTCGAACATCTCCGGAAGGAGGGGGTCGTGACTGATCCGCCACAGCTCATCCTCCGCGGCGAGGCCGTAATCCTTGGCGCGGCTGATCATCCTGGCGTAGGGGCTCAATTCGCGTCTTTTGTACTTCGGGTAGAGACTGTGCAGCAGCGTCAGCGAGTCCTCGTCGTCGTAGATAGAAAAGTTGCCGTGCAGTCCAAGAAGCGGGGCGTTTCGTCGCAACAGCCAGGCTCCAAAGGAGTGGAATGTGCGGATCATGACTCCGCTGGCACCGGGAACCATCGACAAAACCCGCTGATGCATCTCGTCGGCGGCTTTGTTGGTAAAGGTGACCGCCAGGATCGACTGCGGGTCCATCTGCAATTGGTCGATCAAATAGGCGATTTTGGTGGTAATTACTCTGGTCTTGCCCGAGCCTGCCCCGGCGAGGATCAGTAAAGGGCTGCCGGTGTGCAGTACCGCCTCCTTCTGCTGGGGGTTAAGCATGTTTAGATAGTCCGGTTCGGGTCTATTCATCCAGGGGCTCTACCTCCAAGTCGAAGTTGTTGACCTTCACCACCCTGGTGTCGATCCACTCTCCCGGAGCGTGAGCTTCGCTGAGGATCACTGAAACCCCATCCACCTCCGGAGCCTGCAGGTAGGCCCTACCCAGGGCAAGATCCTCTCCCTCTACTTTTTCCTCCACCAAAACCCGCAGCTGCCGGTTCAAAAATCTATGCATCCTTTGGCCGGATATCTCCCGCTGGAGCTCTTCCAGCTCCTTTTTCCACCCTTCAGCCCGGCGGTGTTGGAAGGATCGTGACAGGGGATTTCCCATACGGAAGGATCGGGTACCCTCCTCCCGAGAGTAGACAAAGACTCCCGCCCAATCGAAGGCCACATCCTTTTGGAACCGCTTCAATTCCTGAAACTCCTTCTTCCCCTCTCCAGGATAACCGACCAAAAAACTGGTGCGCAGCACCGCGTCGGGGAGTTCGTTTCGAACCCTATCGATGAGTTTGAGATATCCCGTAGCGCTTCCGACCCGACCCATACTGCTGAGGATTTTGCTCGAAGCGTGTTGGAAGGGGATATCGAAATAGGGCAAGATTCGAGGGTCGTCCCTCATGATCGAAAGAATCTCGATGGGAAAACTGTCGGGATGGATGTAAAGCAGGCGCAGCCAGAAATCGCCGGGCAGTTCGGATATTTTTCGCAGCAACAGGGGAAACTCCAGTACCCCTCGATCGCTGCCGAAGGAGGCCAGGTCCTGGGCGATGAGGTTGAGCTCCACCACTCCCCGGTCCAGCAGACCCTTGATCTCATCGACCACGCTCTCCAGTGCCGCGCTTTTCAAGGGACCGCGAATAATCGGGATCGCACAGAAGGAGCAAAAGTGGTTGCAGCCCTCGGAGATCTTCACATAAGCGCTGTTGGGAGAGGAGAAGAGACGACTTCGACGCCGTTCGGCAAAGGACCATTCGGGGATATGGACCGGTCGGGCGCCTTCGACGACCTGATCGGCCACCGAGACTATCTGGTCCAGATCGTGATTGCCAAAGACCCCGTCCAGTTCCGGGAGCTTATGAGCCAGCTCTTGACCGTACCTCTGAGCCAGGCAGCCGGCCAGCAGTATTTTTTTCCCCGGGTAGAGTCTTCGTGCCTCCAGAGTCGTCTCCAGACTCTCCTCCTTGGCGCTTTGAATAAAGCCGCAGGTGTTTACAATGATCAATTCCGCCTCATCAGCCTTTTCACTGTAGGTCCAGCCCGCGTTGATCAGCTTGTCATAGAGAAACTCGGCGTCCACTTGATTTTTGGCGCAACCAAGACGTTCGATATAAAAAGTTTTATTGTTGCTTTCCTGCATCTTGATTTTCAGTATCAATACACGGGAAGGAGACGCAGCTCGTAGTCTTGGCCGTCCTGGTTCCTTTCCCATCGGAGTAATTTGACCGCCACCTCTCCAGGTCCGCCAAAATCCAGCTCCCGCCCGGCGGCCCGGGCGTTAAGATTGCCGGCGTTGGAGATCCAGAGCATCACCTCGCGGTCCACGTCGAGCCGCAAGTTCTCTCCCCGTCGGAAATACCGCTGCTCACGAATCTCACCGTCCAAAAGGTAGCGGACCATCGAGTAGCCGCGAAACTCGATATTCAGCTGAAAGGGTTCCAGAGTATCTCGCCGATCAATAGTCAAAGGCTCTTGGCGCCGCTCGCTGACGGTACTTGTACCCAGCTCGACGAGCCCTCCGGCCTCTCCTTCATCGGAGGAGATCTCGGCTCCCGCGATACCCCGGTCAAGACGAAGCACCACGGTGCCCCCATGGGAGTCGATATCTTGGACTTCCAGCATCAGATCGTCCCGTCCATCAAGGCTCATGTCGAGGCTCACCTCTTGCCCCAGAGAGAGCGACAACTCCCCTTCGGGGGAGCCGAGGCTCACTTCGCCGTCGACTTCTCGAATGTTCAAGGGAATGTTCCCCTCGCCGAAGTCGATCAAAATTTGCTCTCCCTCTCTGAAACGGCGGGTCACTATCTTTTCCTCCATCTTGAAAACCAGCTCTTCATCTTCTCCCTCCCCTTCCTCGGGGACTTGCGCCGCTTGCTCCTCGGCGGTGGCGGTCTGATCGCCATTAGAAGATAATAAAAGCTCGTACACCAGGTAGGAGCCGCCGCCGGTCAGAACGAGCAGGGCAAGAACAAGGAGCACAACCTTCCGGGGGGGGCGGCGTTTTTTGGCGTGAAGGAGCTCCTCCATGGGGATAGGTTGCTCCTGGAGCTGCATGTTGCGGTATAGGTTGACGATATCTTCTGGGTCGAGCCCAAGATAGTCGGCGTAGTTGCGTAGAAATCCGAGCAAGTAGGTATCACCGGGGAGCGCCGAAAAGTTCTCCTCCTCCATCGCCAGGATGAACCTTCGGGCAATATTGGTATCCCGGGCGACCTGGTCCGGTGAGTAGCCCTTCTCTTCGCGGGTGGTCTTTAACTTTTTTCCAATCGATTCCATAATTTATTCTTCCGGATCAAACAGAAAGTTGTTTATCGTATACGCCGACGGCGGATTATCGAACTCGAATCGGGAGTCCGGTATATCCTGGTTGATTTCAATATTCTCAAAGTCAAATTGGAAGGTTTCATAGCCGTCGGTAATCCCCACTAAGCGGCGAATCATCATATTCTCGTTCACCGACATTTCGATCTGCCGAAAACCCTGCCCGGGAGTACGCCAGGCGAGCTTGAGTTGGCGAACCATCTCGTCGGAACCTTCATCGAGCGGCACCGCTTCGGGACCGTCCAAGAAGGCGATACTGTAGTTCTGCTTGAACAGCTCCAAGCCCCGTTCGCTGGCCATCCCGGTCAGTGCTGCCTCAGAGTGACGGCTCAACTCCTGGCGCATCACCACGTGATGCTGGGGCAGAAAGAGCATCATCTGCACCCCGTCCACCACCAGGACCTGATCCTCGGGCTCTATAAAATCTATCCGCATCAGGTTGGGGCTCTTGTAGTAGATCTGCCCCTCCATAACTTCTTCGTTGTGGGTGATGGTGATCCGCCCGCGATAATCCTCGACCGTCCCGTAGTGCTCGGAGACCTGTCGAAAAAACTCGGAGGAGGTCAATATCTCCTGTCCAGTCAGCCACATAATGGGAGACGTCCAAAGTACAAAAAGAAGGAACGCCGATTTAATCTTCATATGCTCCATCATACTCACAGCACCTCATTTGTCAACATCCGAGTATTGCTCGAGAATCGAAGCCGCCAGATACTTGAGAGCGTCATTCAACAGCTTGAGCCGCTCCTGGCAATGGGGGCACACAAAACGGTTCTCGATCATATGCTCCTTGGCGCAGGCGACGCAGTAGATCCTGCCGCAGCTCGGACACTGTCCAGCGGGCATCTCATCGGGCGGCTCCCCGACTAGCCTCAAGCTGCCTTGGGGAGGCAGGTCTTTTGGAACCCACCACTGTCTCCCACACTGGTCGCACTGGTAGCGATCTTCGGTCAAACGGCGAATCTGCTCCAGTATGTTCTCCGCCTCCGCGGACACTTCGCCGTCTATCAGCTCTTCGACCAAGGTCCGAGCTCTTTCGGGCTCTCCAATATAAAAAAAGGCGCGGGCCATCTGCAGCTTGAGACCATCAGAAGGCGGCTCGATGTCCGAAGCAGCCTGCCAAGCGCTCAAAGCCCTCTGGTATTCACCCTTCTTGTAGGCGACCTGACCGATGAGTTCGTAAGCCCGGCGGCTGGGACTGAGCTCCAACAGCCGTGCCAGCTGTTCGTCCGCCTCGTTGATCTGACCCGCCTCCCAGAGCGCTGCGGCCAGGTTCTCCCGATACACCGCCGCCTCCGGATCCAACTGCACCGCTCGGCGATACTCATCCACCGCCTCGTCGATCCTCCCCTCGGCGGCGAAGAGGTTGCCCCGCTGATTGCACGAGAGAGCCCCCGTCGAAGAGAGTACTTGGAGGGCCGCCTCCAGGCTCGTGGAGCGGTAGAGAACTTCGGCAAGGTTGACCTTGATCTCTTCCTCCTCAGGCAAGAGCTCTTCCGCCCTTTTCAAAGACTCGATCGCCCGGGGGTACTCGCCCCGTTCCATCGCGACCAGCCCAGCCAGATTGTGAACCCAGGGGTCGTCGGGGCTCAGTTGCGCCGCCCGGGTCAAGTCACGGTCCGGGTCTCCCCCCAGGGCGAACACACTCTCGGCCCGTCGCATATGGTAGAGGTAGAAATCAGCGTGCCGTTCGATAGCTTGATCGAAGTACTTCAGAGCCTCCTCGTGTCGGGCCCTTTGAGCCAGAAGAAGTCCTTGAAGAAAAAAGATCTCGCTCTCCGCCTGCTCTTTTTTGATCAAATCGAGAAAGAGCTCCTCCGCCTCATCGCTGCGGCCTTCCTGGAACAGGAGCTTGGCACGCACGCTTTTCACGGTACCGTTATCGGGGTCCAGGGAGGACATACGACTAAAAATACCCGGCAGATCGCCAAAGTCCTGCTGGCGGAAGAAGAGCCTGGCCGCCTCGGCGTAAGCGCCCCTTGCTTCCTCCGTCAAACCGGCCCTATCGCAGGCTCGGGCGTAGTTGAGAAAGAACAGCGGCTCCTCGGCGTTTAGTCGCACACCCCGATGATATGCTTCCTTCGCCTCGTTCCAGTTGCCCAAAGCGTACTCTATATTGCCGTAGAGGTTCCAAGCCACCGGATTGGGCGCGACGGCTTCGATAGTACCGGATAGCTGCGTCCGAGCCTCCAGAAAACGGTTGAGCAGGTAGAGTACGTTGGCCCTCTCCAACCGGGCGTCGATCCGCCGCGGATCTTGGCTCAGACAAATATCCAGATAGCGCAGGGCATCTTCGTAAAGCTCCAGCTTCAAATATATTTCGGCGATGAGAAAGGCACCGTGAGCATCCGGTTCGCTTTTGTGATATGCCCGCCGAAGCTGGATCAGCGCCGGGGTGAACTGCCCCTGTCCGCTGAGTCTTTCAGCCAGGGCTATCCTCCGCTCCCGATCCACCGGGATGACCCGTGTCCAACGGTAAAACCAGACATCGACCTCTACGGGCCTCGACTCTAAAAAAATATGCTCCAATGAGAACCGCGCCTTATCGGATTCATCGTAGTTCTGCCCGCAGAAAGCGAGGTAGCCGTTGTCGAAACTCTCGTCCTTGAGCTCGGCTATCCACCGGTCGTTGAGGAAAAAGGCGAAGTTGTCGTAATTGATGATCACCCGCAGCTTGAAATGCCGGGTCTCATCGGGATCACGGACATCCAGCCAAGGGATGAGGGTGCTGGGATTGCCGTTGAAGACCACGTCGAAGCGGAACTGACCGCGGTTCGACAGCAGGGCGTAGTAGTAGTTCTCCGGGTTCTTGTAGCGAAACATCAAGCCGGCGGCGCTGTGGCCGTTGCGTTCCCCGAAAGAGACCTCCGCCTCAACTACCAGATTGCGGTAGCGGTAGGGTTCCTGGACCGTCCAGGCGAAGAGGTTCTTTTTGTTCAAATCCAGGAGCAGGTGCCCCTTCTGACGAAGGGCTCGAAAGTCCTTGGTCTGCTCTTCCTGAAAGCGCCTCTTTTTCACCGGTGAAAAGCCGGAGGACCACTTCTCCTCGACGATATCGTCGGCTTCCGGTTTTTTGCGCCACAAAAGGGCCAATAATCTCTGCAGCATAACTCTCACCAGTATACGCGGCTGCCGGCAGCACGTCCACAGGAGGGACGAGCTTCTACCCGCCTCCTCTTGCCCGTTTGCGCTCGCTCGTATAAAGTATTGTTATGAACACAATCCGCGTGGATGAGTCGAAAACCAGATCATTCCTCCTCGTCATCGGCATCTTCACCCTCACCATCGCCCTGTATCAAAACTTCGTACTGGACCTGCCCTATTTCTACGCCCTCTTCTCCCTGGGAATGTTTCTGATCCTGCTGGCCCTCTACCACTCCATAGCTACGGAGACCCTTTTTGAGAACTGGCGGTTTCGAGACATAGTATTATTTTCGCTCCTCCTCCTTTTGGCCTGCGTGATCATCGATCGCCTGGGAATGCGGCTCGGATACTGGGAGTACCCCCATTACGACCGGACCGACGAGGTGCGCAAGTACGCCCTCGAGTGGGCGATAGCCCTGCTCTACCACATGCTGAGCCTGTTGCTGGGGATGCAGCTGTTTCTGCGCCTCAAGATGGGCGAGCTCAGCGCCTTCTTCCTGGCGATGGTGGTGGTGGTCACCCCGGTCGGGCTGATCACCGAAGCCCTCAATCTGAACGTCTATTCCTGGCGGGTTCTTCAGATGCCCTTCACGGATTTCCAAATCGGCGGCTATTTCCTGGTATTCCAGACCATCGGCTACTGGTTGATGGCCCTGATTCCATACGCGATCTACCTGCTGATAGATCTGTGGGTACGCAAGAGATACTTCACCGAAAACCAGATGGAAAAAGCGGGAGCATAAATGAGCACTGCAGATGTACAGGTCATTTCCGTAGGCGGTTCCATTATCGCCCCGGACCAGCCGGATGTGGATTTTTTGAAAAAATTCCACCAAGCCATTGTCTCCTACCTGCAGGAGGACGAAAACAGAAAACTGATCATGGTCAGCGGCGGCGGGGCTCCGGCGCGGCAGTACCAGGAAGCCTACCGCAGCGTGGTCGACGAAGCTTCGGCTGAAGAGCAGGACTGGATAGGCATCGCCGCCACGCGGCTCAACGCCCGCCTGCTCAAGGCGCTGTTCGGGGAGTACTGCCGCAATGAGGTGGTGATCGACCCGACGGCGGTGGAGAGCTTTCACGGCCGCGTACTGATCGCCGCCGGTTGGAAGCCCGGCTTCTCTACCGACAACGACGCGGTGGTGCTGGCCGAACGCTTCGGCGCCGATACGGTGATCAACCTCTCGAACATCGAAAAGATCTACACCGCCGACCCCAAGACCGATCCCGAGGCTCGCCCTATCGATCAGATCAGTTGGGCGGATTTTCGCAAAATGGTGGGCGACCAGTGGAGTCCCGGGCGAAACCTCCCTTTCGATCCGGTGGCCGCTCGGCGGGGTGCCGAGATAGGGCTGCGGGTCATCAGCGCCGCCGGACGGGACATTCCCAATATCCTCGCTATTTTGGAAAAAAAGAGCTTCGTCGGCTCGGTCATCGGCCCTCAGTAAACCCTCCTGGGACATTGCAGCTCCATACCACTTTGGAGTACTGCGCCGGAAAAGGGTTGGGATCTTCGAAATTGGGCCACCACTCCTCTTCGTCATCGGCCTCCTGGATAAACCCCTCCTCTATACCCAAGTCGTCGAGCTGGCGCAGCAAGCGATCGTACTCATCGCTCCGGACCTGACGGTACTCGAGGCCCGCCTTTCTCCCGGAGCGGCCCCGACTCTCCGGCGGCACGGAGAACTGCAGCATCAATGACAGCAGCGCCCGGTCCCGAAGATTTTCGGCACACCACTCCAGCACGCGGAGGCTCTCCTCGATCAGGCCAGGCAGTACCAAATGACGAACTATTGTCCCTCCCTTCAACTCCCCCTCCTCCCAGCGCAGGGGTGCCGCATCGACCATCACTCGAATCGCCGCAACGGCTACCCGTGGGTAATCGCGGGCGGCGAAGAGGCGCCCGCTGCGAGGCGGGTCGAGGAGTTTCAGATCGGGCAGAAAAATGTCGACAAATCCGGCCAGCCGCCGCACCGTCTCCACGGTCTCATAGCCGGATCCGTTCCACACCACCGGCAGCGACAGCCCCTGGTGGCGGGCCTTCTCCAAGGCCCCCTCGATCCCGGGCAGGAAGGGGGTGGCCGAAACGAAGTTGAGATTCCTCGCCCCGCGAGCTTCCATTTCCAGAAAGATCTCCGCCAGATCGTTTTCGTCGACTATGGCCCCTACTTCGGAGCGGCTCAGTTGGACGTTCTGGCAGAAACCGCAGCGCAGCGTACATCCGCTGAAAAACAGCGTCCCCGACCCGCCTCCCTCGGTCAGGGGCGGTTCCTCACCGAAGTGTCTGGTCGCGCAGGCCAAACGGATCCTGTCATCTTGCCGGCAGAATCCGAGCTCTCCGGCGCTGCGGTCGACCCCGCAGCGCCGGGGACAGAGGAGGCAACGGCGATACTCATCTTTCATGCTCATACTACTGAACAGAATAGTCTTTTTTCTACCTTCGATACAAGTTCGCCACTTACCGGTTAGCAATTCTCATTTTGGCAAGTGCAAGTGCACTTGCCAAAATGAGAATGCCTCCAACAGTTAGAAACACAAATTATTGCTATGCAAATAAAGCAAATTCTCAATTTGAAAGTCTGATGACTTCCAAATTGAGAATTGCTCCTTACCGGTGCGAAGTCGAGAGCGATAAGACGGGTTAAATCGGTGTTGCCTTCGGAACAATTGGGCTTTATACTCCTTGGAAAGACGGGGGAGAATAAGCGCATGAAGCTGCTGGTTTTTGTGCTGAACAAGGAAGAGCTACTCGACGATGTATTGGCCGCCTACGTAGAGGCCGGGCTCTCGGGAGCCACGGTTCTGGACTCCGAGGGCATGGGCCGGTACCTAAGCTACGAAGTTCCGCTTTTTGCCGACTTCAAGGAGTTCATGAAGGGCAACAAGCCCTACAACAAGACGATATTCTCGGTCGTGCGTGACGAGAGCCTCGTTCCGAAGCTGCAGGAGCTTCTGAACGAGGTCTGCGGGAATCTTGACGACCCCGGGACCGGGATACTTT
>Ga0129302_1003694_pt1 | contig 10330 bp, 6 predicted proteins | sample BlaSprsedimmetaG_FD_94476 | JGI IMG/M metagenome (GOLD analysis project Ga0129302, IMG submission 94476) | Hot spring sediment bacterial and archeal communities from California, USA to study Microbial Dark Matter (Phase II) - Blank Spring... | ecosystem: Environmental > Aquatic > Thermal springs... | reverse complement strand
CGCCGTGCGTTGGCTGGATTACCTACCCCGGGCATGAAGATGGCGGCTTGATGCAAGGGGGCATAATCACAAGCCACCAGGAGAAACGGCTCGCCGCCTCAGCCGAGAGGGCACCCTTCAGTCCGATCCGCGTGGCCGGTTTTGCCCGATCCTTGACATCCAACCCAGTTTTTTCTTGATTTGCGCCGTGGCCGATCAGACAATACGCGCAGCTGAATTGTCTGGGCGACGGGGTAGATAGGAGGTCTCGTATGCCTGATGGTGGAGTGCCAGTAGCAGGGTCAGGGGAACTGAGTTTTGCTGATGCCTTCCAGGCACTGACGGATCATCAGCCGTTCCCTTGGCAGAGCAGGCTTTTCGAACGCTTCCTGGCAGGACGGATTCCGGGCACCTGCTGTATTCCCACCGGCCTCGGAAAGACTTCAGTCATTCCGATTTGGCTTATTGCGTTGGCGACACAGGCGTTGGAGGGGGGTGTACGACTGCCTCGCCGGTTGATCTACATTGTGAATCGCAGGACGGTAGTGGATCAGGCGACGAGCACTGTCGAGCAGATGCGGCAACGACTTTTGGATCCCGACAACCCCAAATGGGGTACAGGTGAGAAAGCACTTCAGCACCTTGTCGGATTGCTTGGTCAACTGGCCACGACGAACGAGATACCCTTGGCCGTGAGCACGCTTCGGGGCGAACTTGCAGACAATGAGGAATGGAAGTTTGATCCGGCCCGAGCGGCAGTGATCGTCGGCACGATTGATATGATCGGCAGCAAGTTGCTGTTCAGTGGGTACGGAGATGGGCCTTGTCGTCGAACCCACCATGCCGGGCTGGTCGGCCAGGATGCACTGATCATTCATGATGAGGCCCATCTGACGCCCCCTTTCGGCCGGTTGCTCCGCGAGGTGGAGCAAATTCAGAAAACCGACAACGAGCCGCGTCCATTATGGGTGATGGAGCTGTCGGCAACGGTGCGGAGCGATCACGGGGAATCGCTGCAATTGGGGCCGGAGGATAAGGAGAATCCGACGGTTAAACAGCGTCTGAACGCGACGAAGTTGTTGCGTTTCCATGAGGTGAGCGACAAGGGAATTCTGGCAACGATCGTTCAGCAGGCCACGGCGCACGAAGGCTGTTCCTCGAAGGTTTTGATCTATGTCCGGTCGCCGGAGGACGTCCAGAAGGTCGTTGATGGTCTCCGGAAGAAGCTCGGCAAGGGGAATGAGGCGCCCGTGGCTGTTCTGACGGGTACCATTCGAGGGTATGAACGTAACCAACTGGTGAAGACCGATCGCGTCTACCGAGCCCTGTTGCAGCCTGGGTCTCAAGTTGACGAGACGGTCTACCTGGTGAGCACCTCTGCGGGGGAAGTCGGGATTGACCTGGACGCGGATCATATGGTCTGTGATCTCTCCACCTTGGACTCGATGATCCAGCGTCTCGGGCGCATCAACCGTCGCGGCGGAGCCGACCGCATTGCCTATGTCGATGTCGTGGGGAACACCGATGTCGGGACGAAGAAGAAGCAACCCATTGACGAGGCCATCGGAAACACGGCCGCCCTTCTCAGAAAATGGATGGGTGATGGCGGCCAGCTCGATGTCAGCCCCTGTAACCTGGATAGGCTGATGATCCATCCTCGGTTCAGCGACGAGAAGCGACGTGCCTTTTCCCCGGAGCCTGCTTGGCCACCGCTCACCGACATTCTACTCGATGCGTGGTCGTTGACGAGCATTGACGGGTCCATGCCGGGCCGGCCCCCGGTTGCCCCCTATCTGCACGGCCTGACCGATGATCAACCAGAGACCTACGTCGTCTGGCGACAGGAGGTTTCATTGTTGGACAAGGCTGGGGTCGATAAGGCCACCCTCGAAAGGTGGTTTCAAGCGTGTCGGGTCGAGGTCCATGAGCGACTGCGGGACCGCACTGAGCGCATCCGCAAGGCACTCGGCGATCTGCTGCGCGTGCATCGGAAGACGGACAAGAGTTGGGACTGTCCAGTTGTTCTCCTGGATGAACTTGGCCAAGCCACATGGTCACGCCTGTCCAGGATCACGGATAGCAACATCGATTACTGTACCGTTGTCCTACCAACTGAGGCCGGCGGGCTGAGTACCCAAGGCATGCTGGATGCGAAAGTTACAGAGGCTGCCTTGGATGTGGCCGAGCATGGAGAGAGCAAGCGTCAACGGTGGGTCCGAATCGAGATTTCAGGGGACGTCCAATACAAACGACTCGGTGCGGAGGAGACCGCAGACGCACTTCCTCAGCCCCTTTGCGAACGACAAGCGGTCATCCTTCAAGAGCCGTCCGAGGATGTCGGGGCGGAGGGTGTATCCAAGTGGCTTGTGCTGGCTCTCCCGGCCCGGCGATCCGCCTTGGACGACCCGGAAACCGCCAGGTTCGAACAGGCACTGGGTGCGCACCATCACCTGGTCGAGAAGTATGCGGATCGCATGGCGGATGCCCTCGGACTGGACCCTCCCCTCAGAAACGCCTTGGTGGTGGCGGCCCAATGGCATGATCGCGGCAAAGACCGCCGGCTGTGGCAGGAGTACGCCTGCAATGCGGACCCGAGTCAAACGCTCGCCAAATCACCAAAGTACAAGCATGGATGTTTTCTCGGTGGGTATCGCCACGAGTTCGGGTCGTTGGTGGACGCGAGCAGTGACCCGGGGCTTGCCGATCACCCGGAACGGGACCTGATCCTCCACTTGATTGCCGCCCATCATGGCCGGGCTCGGCCACATTTTGAGGACCGGGCATACGATCCGCTGCCCACGACGATCACCACGAACCAGCAGGTCGCGCTGGAGACCCTGCGCCGATTCGCACGCCTTCAACAGCAATTCGGCCGCTGGGGCCTGGCGTGGATCGAGTCGCTCCTGCGGGCGGCAGACATTTTGGCATCACGGAGCAGCAAGACCGAGGACAATGAGGAGCGCCCATGAAGTGGCCCGATCCTACGTTCAGCGTCAAGGTCAATGTGACCAATCCCGGCCAGTTCTTCGCCTGTTGTGGGTTGTTGGAGCTGGCTCATCGACTGTGGCACGGGGCGGAAGGATGGTTCGATGAAGATGAACTAGGTCCGAGATTCTGTGTCAGAGCTCTGTTCTCGGCATCGGCCCGCCTGAACCAAGTAGTAGAGGCTCTGTTGACATGCAAGATCTCGGGCTTGAGTGACGAAGCACAAGAGGAGCTAAAGCGACTCCAAGCAGAGGAGAAGCGTCTGAGAAAGGAGGGTCGGGCGCTGCCCAAAGACGAAGAATTGCGGCTAAAGGAACTTGGCAATCAAGCGCGAGCCGGCGGCCTCTATCTCGGTGCGCCTTTTTCGCTGACCCTCGACTGGTGGCAGGTGGAGCACGATGAATCAAGCCCCAAGACGTGGGCGGGCCAGCAGAAACCTCATAAGATGGCACGGGCCGCACAGGAAGCTATCGCGGACATCAATGATGCTGAATCACTGTTCGATTTTCCCTGTGTGTTGCGGACGCCGCCTGAGTATTCCAAAAACAAGTCCGACAAGGGGAAGCCCGTCGAGCCATTCTGCTTCGATGCGCGGCGATTTGCGCATGCGCTGGACACAGGTTTCTCACTCGATGTACAGGATGTCGAGACGCGTGCCTACCCTGCAGTGGAGCTATTGGCCTTGATTGGCCTTCAACGTTGTCTGCCGGCATCCGGCTCGACTCGGTGGGCCTTGCAGTACGCCGTGTGGAGCCACCCGGTATCGCCGCCCGTGGCAGCGGCAATCACGTCCAGAAAGATACGCGGTTCGACGAAATACGAATTCCAGTTGCTCTTCCGCGATGATCAGAAGAGATACAAGGCATTTGGCTTTGCATTCCCTGTAGGAGATTGACCATGGCAAACGAGCACATTCAGCTTAATCAGTTCGATGAGTGGTTAGAAGAAACAAGTGAGGTCGCAGCGATGGTGATGCGCCAGTGGTTGGAGCCCGTCGAGGGCAGGGATGGGGTCATTTTTCCCCCGACCTACGCCAAACCCGAACGCATGGGCGAAGAGGAGTGGATGGGGTATAACATCGACCATTTCGAGGATGGCACAAGTGTCTGCCAGATCGACAGCGTCGGGTCACAGGCCAACCGCATGGAACCGCTTTTCGAGAGGACACCCTATAGCGATCTCGTCCCACAGGTCGTTATCAAAGCGGGCGAAGAGAAAGTGAATCTGCTGGAGGCCGGGCATCGCGCCGCAGATGCCATCGTACGTTTTTCGGACCTTTCCGACGACCTTAGCCGGGCATTTGAAGCGGCCCAGAATGGAGACGCCGTACCTTTGGCGAAGATCGCTCCGACCTCTCTGATCTTTGGGGCCTGGGATTCGCGAGCAACCCAGGTCAAGCTGCCCCGTATTGTCCGATCTGTGATACGCGCCTACGGTGTCCGCCCCCTCCATCGCTCGGCACAGTACATTCCCGCCTTGGACTATGTGGGGATGGGACTGCTCGATGCCTCCGAGGGGAAAACGCAACAAGAGTCGATGTCGGAACTGGGCTTGAGCCATGCCCCGGCCCCTTGGAGTCACGGCGGAGTCCAACTCGAAGACCAAGGCTCGATCCGCCGCGACGCCACCTTGAACCTCGTCGTATTGCGGAGCCTCGGGGCCCGTTCCCAAGAAGACGAGGCGTTACTGAAGCTGCGTCGGTATATCTTGGGACTTGCCTTGGTGAGTCTGACCGCCCCGCAGGACCTGTCCTTGCGGGAGGGCTGCCAGCTTGTCCCCGAAACAGGGCGACCGGCCGAATGGAAGCTCGTCCATCATAACGGTCGGCGGGAAGACCGCGACGTGTCACACGCCCAAGCCCTGGAATACGCAAAGGCTGCGGCCCGGGCGTTCGGCGTGGGCGCTGATCGGGAAGCGATCTTTGATCCCAAGGCCGCCAAAGCTGCAATCGGGCAGTCCAAGGAGGAACGAAAGAAAGCCCGTCGGAAGAAGAGCGGCAACGCTGCACCTGGAGATGAGACATGAGGCGTCATCTCTGTATTTCGTTGACCTTTCTGGATTCGCGGTTCCATGGGAAGGCGGATACCGGTGAACCGGAGTGGCCGCCATCTCCCTTACGGCTCTTTCAGGCCGTGCTGGCCGGTTCACGCTTGGGCTGTCGGAACGCGCAATGGTCGACGGAGAAAGAGGCCGCTTTCCAGTGGTGGGAACGGTGCGCCCCGCCTCTCATTATTACTCCTACGGTCCGGCGTGCATCGACGCCGTACACGCTTTTTGTGCCTAATAATGATGCGGACAAGAAATTCGATCGCCAAGCACGGCTGACAGGGAAGACGGTTTGGCCCCATCATCTTTTGGATGGGGATACCGTGCACTACCTCTGGCTCATCGATGACGGCGATAGCGCCACGGTGCTCTCACATGCAGAATGGATTTGTCGTGAAGTCCGCCACCTTGTGGCGCTGGGCTGGGGGATCGATCATGTGGTCGGCCATGGATGCGTCTTGGGGGAAGAGAAGGTGACGGCTTTGTCGGGGCATCGCTGGAGACCCCATGCGGGTCACTGGCCTGGGCATGTCCAATCGCGGGTCCCGAGAATGGGCACCCTGCACGACCTGGAACAGTGTCACGTGTCTTTCCTTGGACGTGTTGATGGGAATCGATATTCCCCGCCGTCTCGTCCGACCACGTTCTCTGTGGTTTCCTACCTGCGACAAACCGTCCTGCCGCCCCGTCCTTGTGTCGCGTTCGAACTGTCGGAAGGGGTCGCATTTCGGCAGGTTGATACGGTCAAGGTCGCGGCGATGTTGCGTTCATTGGCCTGCCGGTGTGCCCGACAGGACACGCACGAGTTTTGCTTTAACGACGGGGCGGTAGACGCTGAGGTCTATGTGGCCGGACATGTCAACGGCACGAAAGCAACCCCGCCGCGTTTCTCCTACCTGCCCATCCCGTCGATCGGGCATGAACACGCCGACGGTATGATTCGCCGCCTCGTCATCGCTGAGCCCTACGGCGGCGACAGCACGAATGCCGCCTGGGCACGGCTCCGACTCCGCAACCAGGCGCTCACGGACAAAGAGGGCCACCAGCGGGGCACTCTCTTGGACCTGTGGCGACGCAGTTCCCCGGCTATGATCGGGAGATACGTCAATGCGGCGAGGTCCTGGTGCACGGTTACTCCCGTGGTTCTCCCGGGACTCGACGATGGAAAGCATGCCAAGGCCGAGAAGCTCTTTCTGGCGGCTTTGCAGGATGCTGGTATACCGGTCGATGCCATTCAGGAATTGGCCCTTCGCAAGGCACCCTACTGGTCCGGTTCCCAACACCCCGCTCATTACCGTATGCCCGACTATCTGGCAGCGAGGGAGTACCGCACACGGCAAGGTAAACCCGTGCAGTGTCGCCTGCCCGCGTGGCATGTTCGGCTGTTGTTCCGCGAGTCCTTCCCTGGTCCCCTCGCTATCGGTGCAGGCAGGCATTGTGGCCTCGGGCTGTTTGCGGCGGCTGAATCCTAAAGTTTTCCGGGCATTCGGGCCGATCTTTGGCAAGTCCATAAGGGTCAATGGGAATTGGAGTCATGAACGGGCCCTCCAACGATGAGGCTCCGACCGGCACGAACGGTGGCACGCCCGATCTGCTTCCCGTGCGGATGCTGAACGAGTATGCCTACTGCCCCCGGCTGTTTCACCTGATGCATGTGGACGGCCGCTGGGCGGACAACGTGTACACCGTTGAAGGGCGGAATGTCCATCGTCGAGCGGACCGGCTCGACCACGTATTACCGGACCCCGAACCCTCCTCGCAAGAGGACTCGACCGCATCGCTTGATGGAGAAGGCCAGGCCGCCGCTGAGGGGGGTGATGAGCGCCCGACAATCACGCGTTCTGTTGCCCTCGACAGCGTGCGGCTCGGCCTTACCGCAAAGCTTGACCTGGTCTCCACGGCCGAAGCGGTCGCCGTGCCGGTCGAGACCAAGCGGGGCCGGGTGCCCAACAATGAGCAGCGCTCGTACGAACCGGAACGGGTGCAGCTCATGGCCCAGGGGCTGCTCCTGCGGGAGCAGGGGTACCGGTGCGATCACGGCGTGCTGTATTTTGCCGGGTCCCGGACACGCGTGGATGTCCCCTTTACCCCGGAATTGGAGCAGCGAACGCTGGAGCTGATTCAACTGGCACGCGCGGCATGTTCGGCCGCGACGCTGCCCGTACCTCTGGACGACAGTCCCAAATGCAACGGATGCAGCCTGGCGGGTATCTGCCTGCCGGATGAGACAGGGCTGCTGCGTCGGCAGCGTGAGAGTATCACGCCCACGGATACGGACAAAGCCACAGTTCGCCGGTTCTTTCCTGTCCGGGACAATGCCTTGCCGTTGTACGTGCAGGAACAGGGCGCAACGGTCTGCAAAACCAGCAAGGCCCTGGTGATCTGGAAGCAGAAGAAGAAACTGGCGACGGCGCGGGTCGCGGACACGAGCCAACTGGTTTTGTGCGGCAACGTGTCCGTGACGGCCCAGACCATTCATTTGCTCTGCGAGGAAGGAGTGCCCATTGTGCACCTCTCCATGGGGCACTGGTTCTATGGTCTCACACAAGGGCTCGGCCTGAGGAATGCGTTTTTGCGGGCTTCGCAGTTCCGGGTGGCTGACGATGCCCCCAAGTGTCTGGAGCTTGCCCGTCAGATTGTCACGGCCAAGGTGTCAGGCCAGCGAACCCTGCTTCGCCGAAATGCGTCGGATCTGTCGCAGCGGGCCCTTGATGATCTGGCCGAGCAGATGCAGCACGCGGCTTTGGCCACGAGCATCGAGACTCTCCTGGGTGTGGAAGGGGCTGCGGCTAAGGTGTACTTCGCTAACTTCTCGCGCATGATCAAGAGCGATGCCTTACCCACCGAGTGGGACTTCCAGAATCGCAACCGCCGTCCTCCACGCGACCCGATCAATGCCTTGCTTTCGTTTGGCTACGCGATGCTGGCCAAGGAATGCACGATCGCGCTATTGGCCGAAGGATTCGATCCGTACTGGGGGTTCTATCATCGACCCCGCCATGGGCGTCCGGGGTTGGCTCTTGACCTGATGGAGGAGTTTCGGACCCTGGTCGTGGATTCGGCCGTGCTCACGTCGCTCAATACGGGCATGGTTGGGCAGAACGGCTTTGAGATGACCAAAGCCGGCTGCGCCATGAGGCCGGCCGCGCGCAAGGCCTTCATTCGGGCCTACGAGGGGCGACTGGATCAGTTGGTCACGCATCCGGTGTTTGAGTATCGCTGCTGCTGGCGGACCATCATTCGTCTGCAGGCCAAGCTGTTGGCGCGTTGGGTCCGGGGTGAGATCGACACCTACCCGGGGATGGTCACGAGGTGATGAATGCGGCGGCGATACCTTGTCACTTACGATGTCTCCGATGACAGGCGACGCAACCGCATTTTCCAGACGCTGATGGACCGCGGCGATCATGTGCAGTACAGTGTCTTTCTGTGCGAATTAGACGCCCGTGAGCACGCGTCGTTGAAGGGCGAGTTACAGCAGTATGTACACTGTCGTGAAGATCAGGTCCTGCTGCTTGATCTTGGTTCTGCTGACAATCCCTTGGAGATCGGGCAGGGTTTGGAGAGCATAGGCTTGCCCTATCGCCCGCCACAACGTGTGGTGGTAGTCTGATCCAAGGGGTCAGAAGGTGGCAGTCCGTGCGAGAGGCGACGTGGTTCGTAAGCCCCGGGCATCACTCGAAGTTCTTACCTGCAAAGGAGATATGGTGTGTTTTTGTTGGAGGGCTGATTGTTTGAATAGCTCGTCCCGACAAGTCGTTCGTTTTTGCCCGCGCAACTGTTGGCGGGAGGGTAAGTTGCCAGAAGTGCTATTTCCGCGTCCTTCAAGACGCGGCCCCATTGAAGCCCGTCTACGAGGCCAATGTTGGGGAATACGGGGAGGCATTTCCGCGTCCTTCAAGACGCGGCCCCATTGAAGCGTCCGTTATGCTCGATATATCTTCACGATCCGGTTGATTTCCGCGTCCTTCAAGACGCGGCCCCATTGAAGCCATTCATGCCAAACGCGCTCCCATTTCGATTCAATATTTCCGCGTCCTTCAAGACGCGGCCCCATTGAAGCTGCGCACGTGTCACATATCAAGATTCCGAAAGGGCAGGATTTCCGCGTCCTTCAAGACGCGGCCCCATTGAAGCGCGGTGACCGTTTACGTATTCGACCGCCGGACCGTTATTTCCGCGTCCTTCAAGACGCGGCCCCATTGAAGCTTCTTCAGGCGCTGGCGCGACGGCAGCCGCCTGCTGGATTTCCGCGTCCTTCAAGACGCGGCCCCATTGAAGCCGGGTGGTGGTCCACCAGGAGCGGATCGAGGAGCCGCTATTTCCGCGTCCTTCAAGACGCGGCCCCATTGAAGCGTGACATCGGAGCCGACGAGCCGTCCCTTGCACTCGTATTTCCGCGTCCTTCAAGACGCGGCCCCATTGAAGCGGAGATCATCCTCCTCCTCCGGGAAAGGGCGGCGCAATTTCCGCGTCCTTCAAGACGCGGCCCCATTGAAGCGTGGCGCGCCAGCGTCCGTACAGAGCCGCCGCCAAATTTCCGCGTCCTTCAAGACGCGGCCCCATTGAAGCGCGACATTGCGGATAGGACCCGTCGTCACTATTGCAATTTCCGCGTCCTTCAAGACGCGGCCCCATTGAAGCAGCATCTCTGCGTTGCTGGCCTCATCGCGCAACCAAATTTCCGCGTCCTTCAAGACGCGGCCCCATTGAAGCTAACGAGAAGCTAGGGATGGGCACACCGCAGAATCATATTTCCGCGTCCTTCAAGACGCGGCCCCATTGAAGCCAGCGTGCCAGCACCTCCTTTCTCGTAAGCATTGCCCATTTCCGCGTCCTTCAAGACGCGGCCCCATTGAAGCACGAGTGGACGTGGAACCGATCAACGAGGCGAATGAATTTCCGCGTCCTTCAAGACGCGGCCCCATTGAAGCCTCGAGTGCGGCAATGTATGATTGTGATAAACCGACATTTCCGCGTCCTTCAAGACGCGGCCCCATTGAAGCAGTCTCGACAACGCCCTTTTCTCGGTTTCCATTGCCATTTCCGCGTCCTTCAAGACGCGGCCCCATTGAAGCATATTGATCGGCGACTCCCCCGGCCAGTGTTCGCCGATTTCCGCGTCCTTCAAGACGCGGCCCCATTGAAGCTTTCACGACCGCTCACCAAGCAGGTCATGCCCTGCTTATTTCCGCGTCCTTCAAGACGCGGCCCCATTGAAGCCACACGCCAGCATTTCTGGACACGACGCACCTAATGGATTTCCGCGTCCTTCAAGACGCGGCCCCATTGAAGCCAACTTCACGATGAAGGACGGGTG
>Ga0129302_1003683_pt1 | contig 10350 bp, 7 predicted proteins | sample BlaSprsedimmetaG_FD_94476 | JGI IMG/M metagenome (GOLD analysis project Ga0129302, IMG submission 94476) | Hot spring sediment bacterial and archeal communities from California, USA to study Microbial Dark Matter (Phase II) - Blank Spring... | ecosystem: Environmental > Aquatic > Thermal springs... | reverse complement strand
GCAGCGCTCGGGTATATCTGGCCAATGCCGCTCCCACGCCGGTTGCGCCTGTTCGACCGGCGACTGCATCTGGCCGACCGGCTGACGACAGCCTGGGAACTGGCACAAGGACACATCACTGCCTCCGCAACCCTAACCCACTTTCAAGAGACAGAAAGCCTCGCCGCTGCGCGTAGTATCGATCCACAGCCGGTCTTCCCGCTGCGCCCGCCACGCGCGGCGAGGTACGCGGCGCTCGTTTTGCTGCCGGCGCTCGCGCTGGCGCTCTTCCTCGCCAATCCGCAGGAAGGTATCCTGATCCAGCGCGAAGCACAGCAGGCCGCGGCTACCGCAGCCATCGCCCAACTCGAGGCCGCGCAGGAGACGCTGGCCGCGAACGATACCCTCAGCGAAGCCGAGCGCGCCGCCGCGCTCAAGGCTTTGGAGGAAGCATTGGCCGCGCTCCGCGACCGGCGAAGCGCGCCCGCAGAGCAGCAGGCCGCACTCTCCGAAGCCGAGCGCCGGCTCGCAGAATTACGTTCGCCCGAAGCCGCCGCGCAGCTCCAACGGCTGGCTGAGGCCACGCCTCTTTCCACCGCCGACGTCGTCCAACCGTTGGCCGAGGCGCTGCAACGCGGCGATGCGGAGGCTGCGGCCGCCTATCTGCGCGATCTCCTCGATCCAACAGGTAAGCAGCCACTAACGACCGAGGAAACGCTGGCGCTGGCCGACGCCTTCCAGCAAATGGCCGATACGCTGCACACCACCGATCCAGAACTGGCGGAACAGTTAGCTGCTGCGGCCCAGGAGATCTACAGCGGCGATATGGACACTGCACGCGCCGCCGTACAGGAGGCTGCGGAAACACTCTCCACGGCAGCGCAGGCCAACGCGCCCAATGAAACTCTCGAACAAGCCCAGGCTGCCGTCCAACAGGCCCAGGAGGGCCTAGGAACCGCGCAACGTCAAACAACGACGACTGCCCCCTCAGAGAGCGCTGCAGCTCAACCAGGGGCTTCTGGGGCGCAGGGACAAACGGGAACAGGCGCGCAAGGGCAAACGTCCGGGGGGGCGGCAGAAGCTCCCGGGAGTGGCGGTAACGCGCACAGCGAAGACGCCGGCAGCAGCCGGCCTTACGGTGTCGGCGAAGCGCCACGCATCGCCGGGCAGGGCAGCGAGATCACACTGCCCCGGGAGGAAACGCTTGGCCCGCCTCGCACGACCACCGGCCTGCCTGGCGAAGCGCGCATACCCTACCAGGACGTTTACGCCACCTACGCCGAGGCCGCTCAGGCCGACCTTTCGCGCAGCGTTTATCCGCCTGCCCTGCGCGCCTACGTGCGCGAATACTTTGACAGCCTGGAACCCTGAGAATTTGACAAATCTCGCATTTGGTTTACACTTTTGAACGTATGCAGATTACAAAAGTCTCACGCGGGGCCTCGCAAGCTAAGCCATACATTGCACCATAAACTGGGGAAATCAAAGGTTTTTTAAGACTTCTGTAGTCTTTGAATGGAGATCTATGATCGTAACGTTGAGCACCAGCGCCAATAACCAGCAGCAGCGGCTTCACTTGAAGTCCGGTTAGTGCTGCACGGCTATTGAAAGCGTTCTCACACCAGCCTACCGGAAACCGGTAGGCTGGTTTTCGTTTTGGTAAGGAGGTGATACAGAATAAGACTCTATCCGAAAATTGTTCCTGCGAGCGTTTCTGGTGCGTCGACGAAGAATTTTCGGATAGGTTCTAACGTCAATGTGTGTCTGGGTTTGTCGAGGAAGTGTCATCCATCTATGAATCTATGTCAGTCAAAATTAAAGGAGAAGAGGGAAATGAACACCGAAGTTTTATCGCGCGCCAAGGAAGACGATATTCGTTTCGTGAGCTTTCAATTCACCGACATTTTTGGGACGATCAAAAGTGTCACCCTGCCGGTTGGTCAGCTCGAAGGGGCATTGGAAGAGGGGATCTTCTTCGACGGATCATCGGTGCAGGGATTCGCTCGCATCTTTGAAAGCGATATGGTGCTTGTGCCGGATCCGGAAACGTACCGTATGCTGCCGTGGAGTGTGCCAGAACGGCGTCGCGCCCGCATCATCTGCGATGTCCACACGACGGACGGTAATCCTTCGATGAGCTCTCCACGCAGCGTCCTGAAGCATGTGTTGGAACGGGCATCAGCCAAGGGTTTCACCTACAACGTCGGCCCGGAATTGGAGTTTTTCCTGTTCAAGCGTGACGGAGATACGCCACTCCATCCGGTACCGCACGATATTGGGGGCTACTTCGACTTTTCGCCCCGCGACGAGGCACAGCAAGTCCGCAGCGAGATCATCGTCGCACTACAAGCCCTCGGTATTCACGTCGAGATGTCGCACCACGAGGTTGCCGCCGGGCAACATGAGATCGATTTCCGCTACGACGACGCGCTTTCTACAGCTGACAACGCCATCACTTTGAAGTATACGGTGCGCGCCATCGCAGCGACCTACGGCCTCTACGCCAGCTTTATGCCCAAACCGATCTTTGGCATCAATGGTTCGGGGATGCACACCCACCAAAGCATGACCGATACCAGCGGCAAAAACATCTTCTACACCACCGACGATCCCTACCATCTGTCAAAACTTGCTTACCACTTCCTCGCCGGGCAAATCGTTCACGCGCGCGCGCTGGCGGCCATCGGCGCGCCGACGGTCAACAGCTACAAGCGCCTCACACCCGGCTACGAAGCGCCGGTCTACGTCTGCTGGGCGCACCGCAACCGCTCGGCCATGATCCGCGTTCCGGCGACCCGTCCGGGCAAAGAGGCAGCCACGCGCATCGAACTGCGCTGCCCCGATCCGAGCAGCAACCCCTATCTGCTGTTCGCCTCTATCCTCGCCGCCGGTCTGGATGGCATCGAGCGCGAACTCGAAGCGCCGGACCCGGTCAATGAGGACATCTACCACCTGCAAGACGCCGATCTCGCCGCACGCGCTATCGGCACCTTGCCCGGAACCTTATCCGAGGCCCTGGACGCACTGGAAGCTGATGACGTCGTCCTCGAAGCGCTGGGCGAGCCGATTGCCGAGACGTTTATCCGGGCCAAGCGCGCGGAGTGGGATGAATACCGCATCCGCGTGACACCGTGGGAATTGGAGCGGTATCTCGAAACCGCCTGACTTTCTCTACGGTTGTGAAAAATGCCCCGCTACGTGCGGGGCATTTTTCACGAATTGCCAAAATCGCCAACTTCCAGTATAACACAGGACATCATCACAGAGTATCATCTTTCGCGGTTTTGAGGGGACACTATGGGCAAACCTCCGGTTCGCATCAGCTATACGGCCAGCGGCGGCGTTCTTACCAACGCCGAGGGTACCCACGTGCTCTTGCTGATCCGTCCAGAATGCGACGAGGTACGCCTGCCCAAAGGGCACGTTGAGCCGGAAGAGACCCTCGCCAGCGCAGCACTGCGTGAAGTGGCCGAAGAGGCTGGCTACGATGACATCGAGATCATCGCCGACTTGGGTGAGCAATTGGTAGCTTTTCCTTTGGAGGGCAAGGTGGTGCGCCGCATCGAGCATTACTTTCTGATGCGCGCACACACACTACACCAAACCGACCGGCCGCAGCCCGATGATGAACAGTTCTTCACCGTCTGGATTCCCTGGGATGAGGCCCCTACCCACCTCACCTTCGAAGCCGAACAGGTATGGCTTCGTCGCGCGCAGCAGGCTATGGAGCAAACCGTATGACAACACCAAACGACACGCAATCCGCCACCATCATGAAAATCCACCGGCAATTGCGCGCCCTCTACGGCGACCGGCCGCACCGGCCTGATGATGATCCGCTGGCGGCTTTGGTAAACACCATCCTGAGCCAGAACACCAACGACCACAATCGCGATATCGCCTTCGCGGCACTGCGCGAGCAGTTCCCCACGTGGGAGGCCGTGCGCGACGCGCCGGCAGATGCCATCATCGATGCCATTCGGCCAGCGGGACTGGCCCCCACCAAAGGGCCAAACATCCAGGCAGCGCTACAAAAAATTATGGCAGAACGCGGCGAACTATCGCTGGACTTTCTGGAAACATTGCCGCTGGAGGAGGCCCGTGAGTGGCTAACGGACCTCAATGGTGTGGGTCCCAAGACCGCGGCCATCGTGCTGCTGTTTGCGTTAGGACGTCCGGCCTTTCCGGTCGATACCCACGTGCATCGCGTCACCCGGCGGCTAGGCTTGATCCCACAGAATACATCGCGAGAGAAAGCACACACCTTGCTCGAAGATCTCATCCCGCCAGAACTTTACTGGACCCTTCATCTCAATCTCATCGCGCATGGGCGACAAGTCTGCCACGCGCGCCAGCCCACCTGCGATGCGTGTCCGCTGCAAACTCAATGCGCCTATTATCAGGAACGACAAGAAGGAGGTAAATCGCCATGAAGAAAACGCCGAGATTTGGCCTGTTGCCCTATCAAGCCTTGGCCAAACATTGGTTCGGCCCGGCGTTGTGGCTCACCGCCGGGGGGGGTTCTACTCTGGTGGGTCGTGCCGCAAGTCCCTCAACTTGAGCAGCGTTACCCCTTTCTCGGATTCGTCATCAGCGGTGTGAGTGTTCTCATCGTGATCTACACGTTTCTGGCCCGGCGCGCCCACGTCAGTTGTCACAAGAACAATTTTGTCATTCACACACCTTTCTACCCGGTCGCCTTTTCATACCAGCGCGTGGAAATGATACGACCGGTGGAGTTCAAAAGCATCTTCCCACCGGAAAATGAGAAAACCTCACGCTGGCGTCTCTACAAGAATATCTGGGGCAAAACCATCGTCGCGATCAACGTCAAGGGTTATCCACTCCCCAAGTGGTGGTTGCGTTTGTGGCTGCATCCCTATCTTATACATCCGCGCGAGACAGCGTTGGTGTTGCCGGTTGAAGATTGGATGGGCCTGTCGCGCAGTCTGGAATCTATGCGGAGCAATTGGCTGGAAAGACAACGTCAACGCCGGCGAGAATAAAAGATGCGCGTCACATTGCAGACATTGCTCGGAACGCAAAATGTTTAGGTCTGACAAATCCTTACGATTTTTTCCACATGGGTTTCCACAGTGTAACCCCTACAAGTATGGGTTGGGATGACAGCATACCGCACATATACTGAATACAAATATTGTTTTCCACACGTGGTGACGCAAGATTAAAACTAGGTGCTTTTTAAGATAAAAATAGGATTTTGAGATTGCGCGTTTCATGCTTTTTTGGTAAAATGTAGATGGTCGCAGCAAAGGAGCAAGGGATAGCCTCCTCATAACCACACCCTTTGCATAACGGCACCGGTTAAGCCAGCGACCATCCTTTTTTGTAACCGTTCTGTCTGATAACATTTCCCTTGCGAACACACTCAAATAGGATTGCATATTTCTATGAACTCACAACGACTATGGCAGGCAGCCCTGGGCGAATTAGAGCTACAAATGACTCGGGCAACTTTCGATACCTGGCTGCGTGACACGCACTGCATCGGTATGGAGAATGGCAACACTCTGGTGATCGGGGTCAAAAACGGCTATGCGGTTGAATGGTTGGAGAATCGACTCTACACGGTCATCCAGCGCACCCTATCCCGGCTGACCCAACAGAAAGAAATACAAGCGCGTTTTGTCGTCTGGCAAGCCAAACGCAACAACGGCAATGGGGACGCGCCTGCCCTACTCCAGGAGGAAACAATGCCGCTTCCCACTCCGGCGCGCGATCCCGGTTTGAACTCTACTTATACTTTCGATAATTTTGTCGTAGGGCCGAGCAACCGTCTGGCGCAAGCCGCATCGCAGGCCGTCGCCGAAACCCCGGCCCGCGCGTACAACCCGCTATTTATCCACGGTGGTGTAGGATTGGGGAAAACCCACCTGCTCCACGCTATCGGGCACGAGTGTTACCAGCGCAATATGCAGGTGCTCTATATCTCCTCAGAAACATTTACCAACGATCTTATTGAGGCAATTCGCACACATACAACCGACATTTTCCGTGAAAAGTATCGCACAGCAGATGTGCTATTGGTCGATGACATCCAATTCATCGCCGGGAAAGAAAGCACCCAAGAGGAATTCTTCCACACGTTCAATGCACTGCGCGATACAGGGCATCAAATCGTTCTCAGCAGTGACCGGATTCCCAAAGCCATGGTCACACTGGAGGAGCGTCTGCGCTCACGCTTTGAATGGGGGTTGATCGTCGATATTCAATCCCCGGATTACGAGACACGCGTCGCCATCTTGCAATCGAAGGCGGAACGGCTGCACGTCGATGTGCCCAACGAGTTGCTGAGTTACATTGCCACCAACATCGAGAGCAACATCCGGGAACTGGAGGGCGCACTCAACCGTGTACTGGCGATGGCACGACTCACCAATCTCCCCTTGACACGGCAGGTTACCGAAAACGCCCTTGCCGATCTGTTACCCCATCATCCCGAGATCTCCGCCGGACAGATTCTTAGCACCGTGGCAACCTATTACGGCATCAGCGAGGAAGATTTGCGCAGCCCACAGCGTAGTCGCCGCATCGCTCAACCACGCCACATTGCAATGTATCTAATACGCGAGGAAACCGACGCCTCGCTTCCCCAAATCGGCGCGGAGTTGGGGGGACGCGATCACACGACCGTGCTTTACGGTTACGAAAGAGTTCGCGCGCGCCTGGAACACGATGATCAGCTAAAACGCGAAATGATGACCCTCAAAGGCCAATTATACGGCCAAAACTAAGCCATCGTTCAATGCAAGGCGGGACTTTGGGATGCTGTATTCCAAAGTCCCGCCTTGCAGTTTATGCCTAAAACTTGAAGACTTAGGGAGTTCCAGGATTTAGACCAGGCCACATCAAAGGAAAGCCCCTGCGCTAGCGCCAGAGCTTGGGCAGTTTATTTTTTGGAACGGCCTTACCGGCAAGACAAGTAGTTTGTGGTACAATTATGCTAATACCCATTCACGAAGGCTATGATCATGACAATCATCGATACGCTATTCGCAGCTTTGCCACTGGTGCTCATTATCATCCTGATGATAGGTTTTCACTGGAGCGGGGCGAAAGCCGGGGCGACCGGCTGGGTAGCGGCGCTGGTCATCGCCGCGCTGCGTTTTTCAGCCAACGCTGAATTTCTCTTCTGGGCACAAATCGATGGCTTCTTTCGCGCAGTGCAAGTGCTGTACGTCATTTGGGGTGCGCTATTTTTCTTTCGCATCACCGAAGCCAATGGCGCACTACAAGCTATGTCAACAATGTTGCGGCAAATTACCCCCGATAGAACACTGCAAGTCCTCATTATGGGATGGGCCTTTACCTCGTTTCTCCAAAGCGTGGGCGGTTTTGGCGTACCGATGGCCGTGGTCGCGCCCATTATGGTTGGGATTGGTTTCGAACCACTTATCGCCGTAGTCTTGGCAGCGGTAGGGCACTCGTGGTCGATCTCCTTTGGCTCACTCGGCGCTTCGTATGAAGCACTCAAAACCGCTACCGGACTGGAAGGCGCGGTTATTGCGCCAGATATGACACTGATGCTTGGACTGGTGTGCTTTATGGCCGGGTTCTGCGTGCTGTGGATAGCCGGTGGCCGGGTCGCAGTGCGTGCCGGTCTGTGGCCAATGCTTTTGATGGCGCTCACTATGGGTGGAGTACAATATCTTTCTGTGCGCGCCGGACTCTACAACATCGCTTTGATGCTCGGCACTTTGGCCGGTCTAGCAGTGGGCGTCATTTGGGCCACACGGCACAAGAAGAAAGTTAGTCCAGGCGCGGATGGCATCCCGTCGATCAAACACCTGGCCTCCATCTGGCCCTACTTGCTGCTGTTGCTCATCATCTTCGGTGCCAGCTTCATCCATCCGCTGGCCGAACTCCTGGACACAATCCAGATACAAGTCGCTATACCGCAGATCACCCTCGCCAACGGCCAGACAGTTGCCGCCGGCAAAACGAAGCCGCTTACGCTTTTCGGTCACGCAGGTGCGTTGTTGTTCTATACCGGTTTTCTGACCCTCCTACTCTCGAAAATCCAGGGGACATTGTCGCCGGGTGCCGGTAAAAGAATCCGCACCGGCATGGTCCGCAGCGGATGGACTTCGACATTGGGGATTCTGGCGATGGTCGGGATGGCCACCACGATGGAAAAGGCCGGCATGGTGCCGTTGCTCGCACAGGCGATGGCCGGTATTGCAGGCAGGCTATATCCCCTGGTAGCGCCCTTTATCGGCGCGTTGGGCGCTTTTATCACGGGCAGCAATACCAACTCCAACGTGGTTTTCGGCGCGTTTCAACAGCAGGTCGCCCACACTCTGGGTTATACGGTTCCCGTGATTCTCGCAATCCACAACGCCGGTGCATCTGTAGGCTCGGTCTTTGCCCCGGCAAAGGTCATTGTGGCCTGTAGTACCGTGGGGCTGAGCAACAGTGAGGGAGAGGCACTGCGGCGCATCACCAAATACAGCCTCACCATGCTCGTCATCTTGGCATTCCTTGGGCTATTAATTTCATCTGCGCGGTAACATCAGTTTTGCTGTTAGGCCATTCAGAAAATTATGGAATTGTAATACTACTGCAACTTGAATCCCTCCCATCTCAACGTATAATTGAGAGCAAAGGATACCCTAACCCGGACAAGCCGGAACCAAAAAGGTTTTTCGCAGCCCGTTTTCTTGCCCGTTGAGCAAGAATTTGGGCGGTTAGGCACTAATCAATTGACGAAAGTGAGCACACTATGGAGCCCGATCGTATTCTGATTGTTGATGACGATGTAGATGCCCTACGCCTGGTCGGTATGATGCTCGAACGTGAGGGATTCGAAATTCTCGCAGCAGCATCAGGCCAACAAGCAATCGACAAAGCCATCGCGGAGCAGCCGGTCCTTATCATCCTCGATGTCATGATGCCCGACATGGATGGCTACCAGGTAACGACGCAACTTCGCAAACACGCAGCGACGGAAGCCATCCCCATACTGATGTTCACCGCGAAAACGGCGGTCAATGACAAAGTCGCCGGCTTTCAAGCCGGAGCTGACGACTATCTCACCAAGCCTATCCACCCTACCGAACTGATCACACGCGTGCAGGCGCTGCTTCAGCGGCATCGTCGCGGTGGCGGTGAGGTGGGACGTGGACACATCATCGGATTTCTGCCGACCAAAGGTGGCCTCGGCACAAGTTCACTGGCGCTCAACGTCGCTCTCGAATTGAAGAAGGCCTACCCAGACAGACAAATAGCCCTGGTTGAATTGCAAGACGGCAAAGGCTCACTGGCGTTGCAATTGGGCATGAACGTGCCAGGCGGCATACAGGCGTTATCTGAGCGACCCGTCGCACAGATCAACAAGGATTATTTGAGCGACAACCTGGTCCGGCACACATCCGGGCTGCACCTGCTGTTGAGTACGTACCAACCCTCCGGGACAGGACCGAAACTCACGCGCGAATTCTCCCGCACCATCCTGCGTCTCCTAAGCATCGATTATGATTACATTCTCCTTGATCTACCTGCAGCCCTGGATGAAGCAACCATAGAAGCCCTACGCATGACAGGTGATATCATCCTTACCCTGGACGCAAACCGCATCGGGCTACTCCTGGCACAGGCGATGCTCGAAGGCCTAGATCGCTATAATATTGGCGCGTACAAAGCGAAGATCGTACTTATCAACCGCACACCTGCCGCCGCATCCCTCAACCGTCAGGATATCGAAAAAACACTCAACCGTACGATGATTTGCAGCATCCCCCCCGTGCCAGACTTGGCCTACGAGAGTGCACAAAATGGCCGTCCGATGGTCTTGCTACAACCTCGCAGCCTCGTTGCCCAACAAATACGCCTGATTATCCAAAGCATCGCCGGCAAAGCGGAATCATAGCGAGAAGAGACTACCTGCCATGGAAGAATCCTATGAGTCTTTAAGACGAAGCATTGCCACTCTGGAGCGGCTCATCCATATCAGCCGGCACTTAAACTCCACGCTCGAAATGCGCCCACTGCTTCAGCAAATCGTGGAATCTGCCCGCGATCTCACCGATGCTGATGGGGCATCAATCCTGTTGATGGAGAGCGACGACGCGCTGCGCTTCGCGGCAGCATGTGGGCCAGACGCCACGCAGCTCGAAATCACCGAAGTACCGCTCGATAACAGTCTCGCCGGCTGGGTGGTCAAAAACCGCCAAATGCTGATCGTCGAAGATGTGCTGTCCGACCCCCGGCATTTCGCTATCCAGAGCGTCGATCCCACGCAATCGCTGCTGGCCATGCCGATGATTTTTGGCGATCAAGTCATCGGTGTTTTAGAGTCGGTAACCACCAAAGCGCGCCATCGCTTCACCCCCGAGGACATCGAAACGTTGG
>Ga0129302_1003679_pt1 | contig 10354 bp, 10 predicted proteins | sample BlaSprsedimmetaG_FD_94476 | JGI IMG/M metagenome (GOLD analysis project Ga0129302, IMG submission 94476) | Hot spring sediment bacterial and archeal communities from California, USA to study Microbial Dark Matter (Phase II) - Blank Spring... | ecosystem: Environmental > Aquatic > Thermal springs... | reverse complement strand
CCGCCGAAGCTGCGGATGAGCGTGAGCCAGTAGTCGAGGCGGTTTTCGGCTTCGCTAAGGCGACTATCCAACACCAGGACGTACAATGCACGCTTTGTCAAAAAGAACTGGTGCGTGGCGTGCATGATCTCCTGCCCGCCGAAGTCCCAAACATTCACCCGGATTTGCCCCTCCTTTCCTTCCCCCCCAGTGGGGGGGGATTGAGGGGAGGAACCACTGATGAATAGCAATCCCCTCCGTCTTCCCCGAATTGGGATCGAACGTGTCGTAGAGCAGGCGGTTAACGAGGGAGGTCTTGCCGACGCTGCCCTCGCCGACGAGGACGAGCTTGACTTCGTTGAGGGGGCGGGGCTCTCCAGCTAAGTAATCGAGCCACGCTTGGATGATGATTTGGGCTTCGTCAAATTTTTCAAGGATTTCGGGCGGGAGAGGGAAATCAGAGTTATAGCGTAGGTCAAGCCTGCTAAGTTGGGTTAACTGGTTAATCTCCGAAGGTACGGAGGCTAACCTATTATAATCGAGCCCAAGGTACTTTAATCGCGCTAATTGCTCAATCTCCGAGGGCACGGCAGTTAATTGGTTAAAGCTGAGGTCAAGCCACCACAATTGCGTTAACTGCCCAATCTCTGAGGGCACGGCAGTCAGCTTATTGAAACTGAGGTTAAGGGTTGTCAATTGCATTAATTGCCCAATCTCTGGGGGCACGGCAGTCAGCTTATTGGTATAGAGATTAAGGGTCGTCAATTGCATCAATTGCCCAATCTCTGGGGGCACGGCAGTCAACTCATTGCCGCGGAGGTTAAGAGTCGTCAATTGCATCAATTGTCCAATCTCCGGAGGCAGGGCAATCAGTTGGTTAAAGCTGAGGTCAAGCTGGCTCAGTTGCGTTAACTGCCCAATCTCTGGGGGCACGATGGTCAGTTTATTGTCGTTGAGGTAAAGGGTCATCAATTGTATCAATTGCCCAATCTCTGGGGGCACGGTGGTAAGCTTATTGGTGCCGAGGTGAAGGGTTGTCAATTGCATCAATTGCCCAATCTCTGGGGGCACGGCAGTCAACTCATTGCTGGTGAGGTCAAGGTACGTCAACTGCATCAATTGCCCAATCTCCGGTGGCAGGGTGGTCAGATCATTGTGGTTGAGGTCAAGGGACGTCAACCGTGTCAATTGCCCAATCTCCGGTGGCAGGGTAATCAGTTGGTTAAAGTCGAGTTCAAGCGATGTCAATTGTGTCAATTGGCCAATCTCTGGGGGCAGAGCTATCAGTTGGTTAAAGCTGAGGTCAAGGTGCGCCAACTGTGTCAAGCGCCCAATTTCTGGGGGCATGGCCATCAACTTGTTTTCGCGGATGTTAAGGTGTTGCAATTGCGTCAACTGGCAAATCTCCGGGGGCAGGGCCGTTAGTTGGTTGTCCCAGAGGCTGAGCTTCTGTAAGGCCGTCAACTGGCAAATCTCCGGCGGTAGTTCGCTCAACCCCTTGCTATGTAAATTTAACTCCGTCCAGCCTTCTTGAGCAGCTTGATCTATCAAGTTGAGAAATTCATCTTGATCCATTAGATACCTCGTTTATGCATTACCAGACGCCCCATGCCCATTCAGCACCGCCACCACCACCCGCCCACGGACCGCCTCCGCCTGGATCCTGTTACTCGGAGCGTTGACGGGCAGCTTCGGCTTTGGCTTGAGTTTTGAGTGTTTGCCAGAATTCGAGGACATCCTGACCGAGTAGCGCGGCGCGCTGGTCAATGTAGGCTTCATCCAAGGGGCTGTCAAGCGTTGATCCTAATCCCAGATAATAGAAAGTCAGCATTTCGTAGATGTCATTTTCGTGCTTGCGGGAGCGGCCCTCAGCCCAGGCCATCAATTTGCCAATTATGACATCCTCTGGTCGCGCGCACCACACCTCGAACGTCGCATCACCCACACCAACAGTTTGACGCACACGGTTTTGGAAAGCGTGACGGTATCGCGAAACCATAGTCAGGGGGATCAGGTCGGCTTTTTCACCGCGTTCCCCGTCAATGATGTTGAACATGATGCCCAGGGCGATGGATTGCCGCATCTGGTAGGGGTCGGCATAGTAGCGCGGTGGGGGATAGGCTTCGGCAAGCGCCTCGATCTGCGCGTCGTTCAAGCTGACCACAATGTCGATATCGTAGGTCACACGCGTGATCCCATACACCGTGCCCGCGAAGGCGCCAATAATCATATAGGGGATCTCAAGTAACTCAAGCGTGTGCAAAAGGTCGAGGAACAAACTTAGATCGGGGTTGCCGGTCTTTGGCATGGTCTAGCTCCTCCAGTAGCTTAAGATTGAGTTCAATCGGGCTAAGGTCGGGATAGCGGCGGCGCAAACGGCCACGCATCAGCCCGACGGCCAATTCGCGCGCGCTTAACATCAGGCGGATACGCTCGCCGGGCGTCAAACGGGCCAGCAGCCGCAGTTGATCCAGGTCTACCGGGTCAAAGGAATAGATTTCGACCATAACATCCTCTTTCTGAATGCTCCAGGTCTTTGCGCTTCAACCCCTGTTGTTCCATACGGAATTCGATGCTTACCGCTCATACAGTTCCTCGCGCTGGAAGTGATAATCCGGAGGTAAGGTAATGGTGTGGGTGTCCACAAAGCGCCAGAAGCGCGCCGAGGCATCCTCAGTCTCAGTAGACGCAGCCACAATTACCCGCACGGTTTGGCCCTCGCGGATGTGCTCCAGACGGCGTTTGGGGATCAGCGCGCCGTTGCGATAGATGGCCTCGATCATCGTCGTCATAAACCCCGCCTTTTTTATACCGCTTCGGTTTGGACGCTCAAGCGCAACCCAATGCTACGCAGCAAAACATTCAAGCTGGAAAGTTGTGGATTGCCGGTAGAGGATAACATCCGGTAGAGATTTTCGCGATTGAGAGAAGTCTCTTGCGCTATGCGCGAAAAACCGCGCGTCTCAGCGATGTCGCGCAGGGCCAACAGAAAAACTTCCTGATCATTCTCTTCGAGCGCGGCATTCAGGTAAGCTGCGGCTTCCTCTGGGTCTATCAAAGCTGCTTTCAATCCAGTTTCGTAGTCGGCCGTGATCGTATTCATTTTATTCTCCGCAAATAATCGGTCCAATATTCGTGAGCCAGTGCGATATCCTGCGACTGTGTTTTCTTGTCGCCGCCATACAACAAAATGACGATTGTATTGCCCTTGCGTCCAAAATAGACGCGATAGCCTGGTCCGTGTGAAACTCGTAATTCGCTGACGCCGCGTCCAACGCTTTTACAATCCCCAAAATTGCCAAGTCGAATCCGGTTGAGCCGTACACGTATCCTCGCGCGCGCCTGACGATCTCTGAGGCCTTCCAACCATTCCCGAAAAGGATTTTGCCCGCTTTCGGTCAGGTATTCGCGTATTTCGATGGGTGTATCGCTCATAAGTCAATTGTAGCACAAAAGCTACAAATAGTAAATACAATTTCATTCATTGGGTACTTATCGTCCATTTCCATTATTTGTGGTCTTCCCCCTCCCCATTGAGCACCGCCTGCAGTAACCGCGCGCGGACCGCCTCCGCCTGGACGACGCCGGCCGCGAGCGCGTCGCACAGCGCCAGCAAGCCCTCGACTGTGGCGACGATGCGCTGTTGTTCGGCGAGGAGGGCGAAGTTTGCCCAATGATGTTTTTATTCGGGGCGCAGTGGATTGATGACTTCCAGAAACTCGAAATCCTCAAAGTCAGCCACATTGGCTGTGTATAGCCCGACAACACCATTGTCCTTCAACATCGCAGCAAGCGCAACGTCGAAGACTCTTTTACGGGTAGATGTCACATTCAACAGGTTTAGAAAGGTACGAAGCTGTGTTTCGTGTTGGTGAACGATGGTAATACCGGTCTCTACGTAATCTTCAACAAGCTGGATCGCCTGTGAGAGGGAAAGCGGGCTTTGCAAGCGCTGCCATGTCACGACGTGAATGAATTCCAACAATACCTGTACCGGTAGACAAACGGAAAGATGACCTTCTTCGTCACGCTCATTCATCACTTTTTCCAGAAAAGCTTTTGCACCTGCGTGGAATTCAGATGCAACGTTATGCGCATACACGAGCAGATTGGTATCTATCGCAAACGCGGTCATAACAGTTCCCGTTCAGCGTAAATCGTATCACGATCAATGTGTACCTCTTGCCCCAAATCGAACTGCCGCACTCTGAACGGCTTGGGGAAGAAGGGGGGTTTGTCGCGCGCGAGATTGAGGCGCATATCCTGTTTGAGAGATTGCAGGATAAGTTCGATGATTTGGATACGCTCCGCTATGGGTACTTGTCGAATCTGCGCTAAATCAACCATGGCTCTGACTCCTTTGGATACACAGATGAACCCTTTTATCTCTATGATACCACAAACTTCCGACCGCATATACAGGTAATTCCTTACGGCCTATTCGTGGCCGGCGATTCCCCATTCAACACCGCCCCCAACACCCGCGCGCGGACCGCCTCCGCCTGGACGACGCCGGCCGCGAGTGCATCGCACAGCGCCAGCAAGCCCTCGACTTTGGCGACGATGCGCTTAATTTCATTAGCTGGAGGAAGCGGGATAAGCAAATTCTGTAAGATTCCCAGGTTAATGTTTTTCTGTGCTGTTGCTGGCGCGTATGCTTCAAGTTGGTTCTTGGCTACCTGGATAAGATATTGAAAATACTCGACTGAACCGACCAGTTCCGATGGCACAAAACCTACAACACTATCAGGAAAGCAAGCGTCAAATTGTAATATACCTGTCTCGGCAATATTCGCCGCTATAGTAATGCACAAAGTGCCCTTTTTCCACATCCGACTCTGTGCAAGGCCAACATCACCGTACATAGTTGTGTAACTTGTTATCTTTCCACCGGACTGAGCTACATCGCCGGTTTGAATAAATGGGTATTTCCCATTCTCATAAAGTTCTGGGGCGTTTCTCGGTCGGTGCCGCGATTTCCCCCTTGCTAATTCACCGATTTCAGGTAGATGTGTCCAGACCCAACCTTCCGGTATCTTGTATGGCTGTTCTTGCTCTGATATAGGTGGAGGGCGCTTTGATTTTTTCGCTTGCTCTTCACTCACGGCATGAGCTTGTTCCGCCTCAATCCGCTCCAACAGCACCCTCGCCGGCTCATCCTCCGAATTCTGCGGCACCAGCTTCCCCTCGACCGCCAGTTGCAAAATCGTCTGCTTGAGCGCCGCGATGGTACGTGGGTCGTTCGTGAGGGCGTCGAAGTGGTCGGCTACCCGCTGCCAAGCGGCGCGCTGCCAGGCGTGGCGCGCGTCTTCTGTCCCGGCGGGCGCGCGGAAGGCGTCCGGCAGGGCCTGGAAGGCAGCCTGGGCGGCGGGGATGAGCGCCGTGTCCGCTTGCTCGAGGCCGGCGGCGAGGGCGCGGGTTTGCGCCAGCAGCGCGTCCACGGCGGCGACGATGCGCTTTTGTTCGGCGAGGGGAGCAAGTGGAAGAAGCGCCATTCTCGCATCTTGTGTGTTGAGTCGAGGAAGGTTCATGCCGTAGGTATTTCCATTGGCGTATGCGATAAAATCCGGTCGCTTCAAACAAAGCCTCAGAAAATACGGATCGATATCCACATAGCCATGGAGTGGAATAATCTCAGTGGTGCAAACCCCGTCCTCATCAGCCACAATCACTTTGTCAAGATAGGGTCGCAACTTGCCGTAGAGAACATCGCCTCTAAAGAATCGGCTTTTGGTGCTCTTGAAATCATATTCGCCAACTCTCTTTTTGCAGAGCAATCGCGAAGTTGTTTTCTCAATGTCCTTCAAATCAAGAACCCATGTACCAACCTCAACCTGGTCTACCCCAACCTTGTCGGAAATACCATACGTTGTTACCTCTCCAAGACGACACCAAACCCAGTTTTCAGGCAAATCATAGAGAATTTCATCTGGCGAGATAGGCGACAGTTCACCAAATGGTTTGATTTCTCCGTTCTCCTCCAAAGATTTTCGCTTGGCTACATTGCGTTCAAGTAGCACAACTGCTGGTTCATCGTCCAGGTCTTGCGGCACAAGCTTGCCCTGCACCGCCAGTTGAAGGATGGCGGCTTCCAGGTGTCTTACGTCGTCGGGGGTTGCCAGCAGGTCGTCGAAGCGTTCAAAGAGCAGGTCGGTCTGCATCGTGGTTCTCACCCCGCCAGCACGCTCTCGATGGCGGCGCTGAGTTCGGCCTTGAGCTGCGCCCGCAAGCCGGCGACGTCCGCCAGGTGTTTATGGTAAACCGCCAGCAGCTTGTCCGGATCGCCGTAGCGCTCTTCCTCGGTGTGCGGGTTCTTGATGTCCAGGCTGTAGTTGCGCGCCTGGATGTCCGCAAGGGGGACTTTCCAGGCGTATTCGGTCTCCTGCCGGTCATCCCACCACGCCTTTTCCAGGTCGAACTCGCCGATCTCGATGGGGCGGGTCTTGGAGTACTGCTTGCGGTCGCCGGGCATCGGATGCTCGAAGTACCACACCGCGCGCGTCGGCTCGCCTTTGGTGAAGAAGAGCAGGTTGGTGTTGATGCCGGTGTAGGGCGCGAAGACGCCGTTGGGCAAGCGCACGATGGTGTGCAGGTTGCACGCCTGGAGCAACCGCTCCTTGATGCGCGTCTTGACGCCCTCGCCAAACAGGCTGCCGTCGGGCAGCACGATGGCCGCCTTGCCCCCCGGTTTGAGCAGCTTGAGGATCAGGACCAGGAACAGGTCGGCGGTTTCTTTCGTCTGGAAGTTCTGCGGGAAGTTGGTCTCGACGCCCGGCTCCTCCATGCCGCCGAAAGGCGGGTTGGTGAGGATCACGTCCACGCAGTCGTGCGGGCCGTAATCGCGCAGCGGGCGGCGGGAGAGGGCGTTGTCGCGGTCGATGAGCGGGACGTCGACGTCGTGCAAAATAAGGTTGGTGACGCACAGCATGTGCGGCAGGGGCTTCTTCTCGATACCACGGATGGACTGGCGCAGCAGCAGTTCGTCGTGCAGCGTGCGCACGTCGCGCCGGCGGACGTGTTCCAGCGCGCAGACCAGGAATCCGCCGGTGCCGCACGCGGGGTCGAGGATTTTGTCACCCAGGCGGGGATCGGTCATATCGACCATAAACTGCGTCACGGCGCGGGGCGTGTAGTATTCGCCGGCGTTGCCCGCACTTTGCAGGTCGCGCAGGATTTGCTCGTAGAGGTCATTGAAGAGGTGGCGATCCTCCTGGCGGCTGAAGTCGATCTCATTGATCTTGTTGATCACCTGCCGGATGAGCGTGCCGAATTTCATGTAGTTGTACGAATCGGCGAACACATCGCGGATGAGCGCGGCGCGCGGGTCGCTTTCCGGGCCGAGCGCCAGCTCCTTGAGCGCGGGGAACAGCTCGTTGTTGACGAAGTTCAGCAGCGCGTCGCCGGTGATGCCTTCGTCATCGGCGGCCCAGGCGCGCCAGCGCAGGCGTTCCGGCACGGGCGAAACGTAATCGGGGTCCAGCTCGTACTCGAACTCGCTGTCGTCGAAGATCTTGAAGAAGATCATCCACGCAAGCTGCGAAATGCGCTGCGCGTCGCCGTCCACGCCAGCGTCCTGGCGCATGATGTCTTGGATGCTTTTGATGGTGGTGGAGATGGACATGGTTTTTACCTCAGAAAGATTTGGTCCAATGTAGACGGTAGACGGTAGACGGTAGACAGGCCCGTCTACTGTCTACCGTCTACTGCGCCGCATAAATTTCACGTCCCAACTGCTGAACCGCCTCGATGTAGAGCTTTTTGCTGCCGAAGGCGCGGGTGATTTCGATGGGGCGTCCAATCTGGTTGAAGGGCGCCACCTGCAAAAAAGTGGCTATATTGCGTTCGTCGATGGCGCGTTCGAGCGCCTCGATGCCCTCGTTCGTGTACTTGTCGAGCAGCGCCTCCAGCACCCGGCGCGCTTTGGCCTGGTATTGAGAGAAATACTGTTGTTTCACCTTGCGCACGCGCTGGCTGCGCGTCAGCGCGGGGCGGTCGTAGGCCACGTGGCAGATCAAGTCGAAGGGGTCGAACTCCCGCCCCACAGCGTCGCCGACCTCTTCCTGGAGCTTGTCGAGCAGCACGCCCTGCTGCAACAGTTCCACCAGGACGATGGATTTGCGGTCGGCGGCGTTCCATTCGGTCAGAAAGTCGTCCAGCGTGGCGTAGGTGCGGCGGATGTTCGCGCCGCTGAAGGCGCTGAAGGACTCCGTGACCAGATCGCCGTGGGCGTCGTAATACTGTACCCGTTGCGCCAGCACCGTGACCTCCACGCCGTTGACGTACAACTTATCGCGGCTGTGGCGCTTTTCGCCCGGCGCGCCGGAGGCTTCCCCTTCTTCCTGCTCCGGGGTGCCGGTCTCGCCCGTTGCGTCATCGGGCGGTACGATGGGGTCATCCGCGCCCGGCTCGTAGACCTGCACCGGCTCGCCGTCGTACTCGGGGTCGTAAAAGAGGCGCGTGGCGTTGCGGAAGTCCATGATCGTGAAGAAGCGCTTGCCGTATTCCTCTTTGATGCGCGACCCGCGCCCGATGATCTGCTTGAACTCCGTCATCGAGTTGATGACGGTATCCAGTACGATCAACTGGCAGGTCTGCGCGTCCACCCCGGTCGTGAGCAGTTTGGAGGTGGTGACGATCACGGGATAGCATTCGGCGGGATCGATGAAGTTATCCAGTTCCAGCTTGCCCTCCGGGCTGTCGCCCGTGATGCGCATCACGTAGCGGCGGTCGCGGGCCACCAAATCGCCATTCTCATTGACGAGCGCCTGACGCATCCGTTCCGCGTGTTCGATGTCGCGGCAGAAGACGATGGTTTTGTGAAAGCGGTTGGTGGCTTTGAGAAAGTCGGTGATGCAACGGGCGACCTGCTGCGTGCGCTCATCGATGACCAGGGTGCGGTCGAAATCGCGCACGGTGTATTCCAGGTTGAGGATTTCGACGCCGTATTGGTCGAGCTGGCCTTCCTCCGGCCGGTAGCCGTCCACATCCACGTCCAGGTTGACGCGGATGACCTTGTACGGGGCCAGAAAGCCGTCCTGGATGCCCTGCTTGAGGCTGTAGGTGTAGAGCGGCTCACCGAAGTAGTCGATATTGGAAACGTCCTTAGTCTCTTTGGGCGTGGCGGTCATCCCAATCTGCGTGGCAGACGCGAAATAGTCCAGCACCTCGCGCCAGGCCGAATCGGCGGCGGCGCTCCCCCGGTGACATTCATCCACGATGACGAGGTCGAAGAAGTCCGGCGAGAACTGCTTGTACACGTCCTGCCATGCCTCCGCACCGGAGATCCCCTGGTACAACGCTAGGTAGATTTCGTAGGACTTGTCGATCTGGCGGTGTGTCACTTTGGTCATCGCCCCGCCGAAGGGTTTGAAATCGTTGGTCTTGGCCTGATCGACCAGAATATTGCGGTCGGCGAGGAAGAGGATGCGCTGTTTCACCTTCGCCTTCCACAATCGCCAGATGATCTGGAACGCCACGTAAGTTTTCCCCGTGCCGGTCGCCATCACCAGCAGGATGCGGTCCTGCCCATTGGCGATAGCCTCGACGACCCGGTTGGCGGCCACCTCCTGGTAATAGCGGAGGCTTTTGCCGTCTCGCTCGTAGTAGTAGGGTTGGTCCAGCACGGCTTGCGCCACCGGAGAAACGGCTGTGCGCTGCGTATATCGCTGCCACAGTTCATCGGGCGAGGGGAAATCGGCCAGCGGCAGTGTCCGCTCGATCACCGTATACGCGCCGGGAGACGGCGTCACCAGGCGGTCGTGTTCTACGAAGCCGTCGCCGTTGGAGCTGTACGCAAAGGGCGCGTCGCACATCGCGGCGTATTCGAGCGCCTGCTGCATCCCGCCGCCGAGGGGATGGTTGTTATCCTTCGCCTCCACAATCGCCAAGGGCCGGTTATGGTGATAGAGCACGTAGTCAGCAAAAGTGCGCTGGCCGCGCGGCGCGTCCTTGCTGCCGGGATGGATTTGTCCATCCGTGAGATACAGCTCCTCGCGGATCTGGTTGGCCGCCCACCCCGCGTCACGGAGGGCGGGTGTGATGTAACGAGTGCGGATCTCCTGTTCGGTCAGGTCTTTTTTATTCATCGGCATACGACGAAAACGAGTTCAAGCGCCCCCATTCCGGTCGGGGAGCGATTTCTGTTATGCAGGGGTGTTAGTGTCATAAAGTATTCGCCAGAAAGGGGCAAGTGGGGAATAAGGTAGACGGTAGACAGTAGACAGTAGACAGTAGACAGTAGACAGTAGACGGGAGGTGCAAGGCGGGGCAAAAGTGCTACAATAGCGTCAAAATTAGGAGGGTCTATGCACGTGATCGCCATTATCCTCGCCGCCGGAAGCGGCGTGCGGATGCAATCCACAGTCAACAAGCACTT
>Ga0129302_1003674_pt1 | contig 10366 bp, 7 predicted proteins | sample BlaSprsedimmetaG_FD_94476 | JGI IMG/M metagenome (GOLD analysis project Ga0129302, IMG submission 94476) | Hot spring sediment bacterial and archeal communities from California, USA to study Microbial Dark Matter (Phase II) - Blank Spring... | ecosystem: Environmental > Aquatic > Thermal springs... | reverse complement strand
TCGTATTCCTCCGGTTTGATCGTAGCAAAATCGGCGTTGAGGGCAAAGTTGTGTCCAGGCTTCTCCGTGTAAGTCTGATCGCCTTCGAAGTCGTGGATCGCCGTCCGCACCGTTTCTCCCGATTTTTTGTCTGGGCAGACCACGTCAACCTGATACCCCAGCGCCTGAAGTGACTGAAAGGGAACCATGAGCTCGTAGTCTTCAACAAAATCTCCCGCTAGAGCCAAAATCTTTTTTGCCATAATAATCCTCCTTGAACTATTGTTTACAAGAACGTCTGGGTAAACTGACACTCTTGTTTTCAATCCACAATTTTCCCAGGGTTCATGATGCCCTTCGGATCGAAGGCAGATTTAATTTTTTTTATCAGCATGAGTTCTGATTCGTTGATGAAGTCTTGGAAAAAAGTCTTTCGTTTGCTGCCGATCCCGTGTTCGCCGCTGAGCTTCCCGCCGAGTCTTCTGACCTCTCGGTAGAGCTCGCGAAGTATCTGCTCCTCTATTTTTCTCCACTCCTCGTGACTCCATTCCGGAGGCTTCACCAATGTGGTGTGCAGGTTGCCGTCCCCAGCGTGTCCGTAGCTAGGCATCTGAATCTTATATTTTTCAGAAATCTCGTTGACCCTCCTCATCAGTTCGACGATCGCGTTCACCGGAACCACGATGTCTTCGAGACTCTGTTCGGGGCTGTAGACCTTGAAAGCTTCAGCGATGTTTCGACGTACGCTCCAGACCCGCTCCTGGGTTGTATAGTTGTCAGCCACGTAGACTTCCAAGGCCCCTCCGTCAAAGCACATCTCCCCTATGACTTCCGCGTCTTCGTCGACCCGTTCTCTAGTGCTTCCATCTACTTCGATCAGGAGCATCGAGCCGGCGTCCTGGTAGGGGAGCTGCTCGTTGAGGTACTTGCAGGAGGTGTGGACCGAGAGCTGATCCATGAACTCTATCGATGTCGGTATGATGCCGGCTCCGGTCATGATTTTAGGAACCATGGAAATAGCCCCTTCGATATCGGCGAATAGGACCAGGAGGACCGTTTTTTCCTTAGGCTTGGGAGTCAATCTGATTGTGGACTTGGTGACGATACCGAGGGTTCCCTCGGAGCCGATAATCAGCTTTTTTAGATCGTAGCCGGAGACATCTTTTATTATTTTTCCGCCCAGTTCTATCACTTCTCCCGTTGGGGTGACCAGCTCCATCCCCGTTATGTACTGACCAGTGACCCCGTATTTTACCGCTTTCCCACCGCCGGCGTTTTCGGCGATGTTTCCACCGACAAAACAGGTTTCCAGACTCATCGGGTAGCCGGCGAAAAAGAGCCCTCGCTCGCCGACGAGGTCGTTGATATCGTTGGTCACCACCCCCGGCTCGACCACCAGCATCATGTTGTCATAGTCGACCTCGATAATTCGGTTCATCTTTTCGACGGACAGGACTATTCCCCCGTAGACCGGAATAGCACCTCCGGAGAGACCGCTGCCGGCGCCTCGCGGAGTCACCGGTATCATTTCACGGTTGGCCAGTTTGAGTATCTCCGCCACCGACGAAGTTGTTGTAGGGGTGGTGACGACTTCTGGCATGTGACCGTAGTCCTGGGCGGGAGTTTCGTCGTGGCTGTAGGCTTCCATCTTTTCCGGGTCGACAAAGACGTTCTCCTCACCGCAGATTTTTCTCAACTCCTGCAGTATCGCTGCGCTCACCCGCTGATATGTCATAACTGTCTCTCCTCCCGTAGTCGCGCGATAAGTCGTGGGAGGACTTGAAAGAGGTCTCCCACGACGGCAAAGTCGGCAATCTCCAGAATTGGGGCTTGGGGGTCTCGGTTGATGGCCACAATTTCTCCGGCGGTTTTCATTCCCGCTAAGTGCTGGATCGCTCCGGATATCCCTACGGCTATATAAAGCGCCGGTACTACCGTTTTTCCACTCAAACCCACCTGGTGCGGATAGCTGATCCAAGCACGGTCAACAGCTTCCCGAGAGGCGCCGATTACTCCACCGAGCTCAGCGGCCAGTTTTTCGAGGAGGGAAAAATTTTCTTTCTTTTTCATACCTCGACCTCCGGCGACGATAATCTCGGCGGCTTGAATGTTTAGCTGTTCAACGGTGTTTTCTTTCATGCCCAATTTTTTTACCCTTCGATCGTGCCATTGTGCTTCGAAGGGTATCCGTTCGATCTCACCGCGACGCTTGGGGTCTTCCGGAAGGGGGAGCGTAGACCGTGGACGAACGGTGGCCATTTGCGGTCTTGCTTCGGGAGTCTTGATGGTGGCTAAAATATTGCCCCCAATGGCCGGTCGGGTTTGCAGGAGGTTCCCCGTTTCTTCTTCGATATCCAGTTCGGTGCAGTCGGCTGTGAGACCGGCTCGTAAACGCATGGCCACGTGGGGCAGCAGGCTGCGGCCGTTGACCGTAGCTGCGGCGAGGACTATTTGAGGTTCGTAGCGTTCGATCAACGAGGTGAGGACGTTGCTGTAGGTCTCCGTCTGGTACCCCTGAAGCGCCCCGGTGTCGACCGCCGCCACTGAATCGGCCCCATGGTGGATGAGGCGCTGTAGTTCGACCTCTTCTATCCCCGAGCCGATGGCGATAGAGATCAATGGGACCCCCAGTTTGTCGGCGAGTCTACGACCCCGAGCGATGATTTCAAAGGAAGTATCTCTTAGATGAGCTCCTTCGAGCTCGGCTACTGTCCACAATGCCTGTTTATGCACCTTTCTCTCCTTCGGTGAGCCTTTTATGTTCCGCGAGGAAGCCGCGTTCATTCAAAAAGGTCAGCAGTTCCTCTACCGCTTTTTCTAGAGTTTCTTCGTTTTTGACCTCTACCCTGCTTCCTTCTCTGGTGACTCGTGGAGATACAATCTTCACTACCCGGGTAGGGGAGCCTTTGAGACCGATTTTAGTCACATCCAGGTCCAGGTCATCCGCTCCCCATCGAAGGAGCTCCATTTTTTTGGCTCTTTGTTTGCCCCGTAGGGTCGGGAGACGGGGGTAGGCTATCTCCTTCACCACGGTGACCAGGGCTGGGAGGGGGAGTTCGAGCTGCTCGTAGCCTTCCTCTACAAGACGTTCTACTTGAATGGCGGATGCTTCTTTGACGACATCTATGGTTCTGATAAAGGTGGCCATCGGGAGATTCAATGCAGCAGCGAGGTTTGGGCCTACCTGGCCGGTGTCCCCGTCGGTGGCCCGTTCTCCGGCGACAATGAAGTCGAACGGGCCGATTTTTTTGATGGCCGCCGATAGCGTATAGGAGGTGGCCCATGTGTCTGAGCCGGCGAATTTCCTGTCCGTGATCAGCACGGCTTCATCGCAGCCCATGGCAACAGCTTCACGGAGGGCCTTCTCCGCTGCTGGAGGGCCCATGCTGATCGCAGTGACGCTTCCTCCGTGTTTCTCTTTTAGCTCGATGGCAGTCTCAATAGCGTATAGATCCAGAGGGTTGATAATGCTCTCGCTGCCGTCGCGAATTATAGTCCCGGTCTCTGTATCCATTTTCACATTGCCCGTCTCGGGGACTTGTTTGATGGGAACGATGATCTTCATTGAAGTCTGTTCACTCCTGTACTGATAGTCGATCTCGAAAAAGCGGTTAATGGTAGGGTGGTCCTACCATTAACTACGGGATATTTTAACCCCCTTTTCCAGGGACCGCAAGTTTTTTCGTGATTTCTTTTCGGTAGAAGAAACCCAGGGTCAGAGTTGCTCGTTGTTGTCGACGAAGGAGAGGCTTTCTATCACCGCTTGGAAGTGTTCGCGCATCCTCGTGCGTGCGGCGTCGGGATCGTTGTCTATAATGGCGTCGATCACCCGGCTATGGATGTCAATGAGAATACCCCTCTGGTGCATCGCCGAGAGAATTGCCTCTCTGGCGTTTTTGATGTGTCGGGTGAGAATTCCGGATATGCCTTCGAGAAACACAATGATCAGGTAGTTTTTGGTGGCCTCGGCTATACGGTAGTGAATCATTCGATCGATTTCGACGCAGTCCCTTTCCTCGGTGCAGGCGGTGAGTTTTTCAAGCAAGAGCTGGAGCTGCCTTTTTGCATCCTCATCGATACGTTCCGCGGCCAGCGCCGCTGCTTCGACTTCGAGGATAAGTCTGATTTCGAGAATGTCCTGGAAGTTCCCGTCGTGGAGTTTGAACAGGATAGAGAGTGGTTCGAAAAAGCTCTCGGCGATTCGGTCGACGATGAAATTACCTTCGCCCTGTTTGCTTTCTATCAGACCGAGTATCTCCAGTGAACGGAGGGCTTCGCGGATAGAGTTGCGACTGACTCCGAGCTGTTCAGACAGCTGCCGCTCCGCCGGTAGTCGGTCGCCGATTTTTAGCTGACCCGAGAGAATCAACTGCTGTATCTGGTCGTTTACCCGTCGGTATATTTTTTTTGTCTCGATACGCTCGAAGGTGGTATCGTCGCTCATGACAATGACTGTACGACGAAAGAAGGGGGTAGTGCAATACAGCTTGACGGGGCTTGATAATAGGTGTAATATAGATATTAGTTTGTGCAACGAACAAACAATATGCCGCTGGCTAACTGTCCCATCAATTACCCGGCGGCGGACAGACCGGTGGTTCTCGAGTCGAAGTCGTGCTTCGAGTAAAGAGGTGTAGCAATGCAATCTCAAGTTGAAAAGCTGTATTTGGAGAGGAACAACGCCAAACGGCGCTACCGGGATACGGAGAAGATTGATGTAATTGTTGTCGATACCTTCCCCAACCTGGGAAAACTGACGGCTCTGCGTTTTCTCGAATGGGTGCAACAAAATCCCGGCGGTGTCGTCTCTCTACCCACCGGGAAGACGCCCCAATATTTTATTAGAGAAGTCAATAGATTCTTAGATAATTGGGATCAAAAAGAGGTCCAACAAGAGGTAGGAGGGTGGGGGCTGGATCCGAAGGTCAAGCCGGAGATGGCGAGTCTTCGTTTTGTCCAGATAGATGAGTTTTATCCGATCAATCCGCGGCATACCAACAGCTTTTTCCATTATGTGAACAAGTTCTACCTGGAGGGTTTCGGCATGGACCCGCACAAAGCTCTCTTGATAAACGGAGAACAGATCGGACTGCCCGAAGGTACGGAGATAGAGAACGTGTGGGGGGACGATGCGGTCGATCTCACCCTCCGCCATCGTCATGCAAGGACTCGTCGAGAAAAACTTCAACAAGAGGTGATCTTTCGTGTCGATCAGTGGTGTAATTCCTACGAGCAAAAGATCCGGGAGATGGGGGGAATCGGATTTTTCCTTGGAGGTCTCGGCCCTGACGGACATGTGGCCTTCAACGTCCGGGGGAGTGATTTCTACTCTACCACCCGACTAAGCCCGATCAACTACGAGACGCAAGCCGCATCCGCTGGGGACCTCGGCGGAATAGAGGTGGCGAAAAAGCGGCGAACCATCACCATAGGCCTTTCTACGATCACCTTCAACAAGGACTGTACCGCCATCATTATGGCCGCCGGTGAGGCAAAATCAAGGATTGTGGCGGAGGCGGTGCAGAGCGAACGCGGTATTCTCTATCCGGCTACGGTCCTCCATGATCTGAAAAACGCCTGCTTCTATGTAACCAGAGGGGCGGCCAAGGGCCTAATGAAAAGGCAGCTGGATCTTTTTGAGCGGGAGTCCGAGCTCACTCCGGAACGTCGACAGCAGATGGTGGTCGACTTGGCGGTAAAAAAAGGCCAGAGAATATCCGAGCTGACGGCAAAAGAGTATCGGTCGGACCCTTTTGGAACGGAGTTATTGAAAAAGAGCTCCCAGACTCCCGCTCAGATAAACTCGGAAGTAGAGGCGGAGTTGAAAGAAAAAATAGTAGCGGGGATGAGAATAAGAAAGAACAAAAGATTTCTCCACACAGAACCCCACCACGACGACGTCATGCTCGGCTACCTTCCTTTTGTGGTACGTCATATACGGGAGCACAGCAACAGTCACTATTTTGCTACCTTTACCAGCGGTTTCACTTCGGTGACTAATACGTATATGTACAAGCTCTGCAGTTCGATGAAAAGAGCCTTGGAGAGCGACAAATACGAATTCCGTCGACTCACCGATGAGGGGTATTTTGACTTGGAGAACGGTCATTTCAAGGATCATGATGTATGGATCTACCTGGACGGATTAGCCACCCAGTCGAAGGATAGACAGGAGGAGGGAACCCTTCGGCGTTTTTACCGTGACCTCACCGAGGTCTTCGAGGATACCGATGCGGAGAATCTGCTGCATCGGGTCGAAGAGTTGATGAACTACTTTCAGACTCAATACCCGGGGAAAAAAGACCTCCCCTATATCCAAACTTTGAAGGGGATGGTCAGAGAGTGGGAATCGGCCTGTCTGTGGGGCTATTTCGGCTGGGACTCATCGTCGATCGAGCATCTGCGATTGGGTTTCTATAAGGGTGAGATTTTCACCGAGGAGCCTTCGGTGAACCGTGATGTGAAGCCGGTGCTCTCACTGCTGCACCGCATAAGACCCGACGTGGTAACCGTTGCCTTCGACCCCGAGGCCAGCGGTCCCGACACGCATTATAAGGTGCTTCAATCCCTCGCCGAAGCGTTGAGGGTCTATCGAGATGAGACGGGAAGGGAAGATATCGAGGTGATCGGGTATCGTAACGTTTGGTACAGGTTTCACCCGAGTGAGGCGAATGTGTATGTCCCGGTGTCGTTGAATATGATGACTCTGCAGCACAGTGCTTTTATAAATACCTATATTAGTCAAAAAGATGCCTCATTTCCCAGCCATGAGTTTGAAGGTCCATTTTCTCTGTTAACACAAAAAATTCAGGTAGAACAGTACGAAAATCTGGTAAGATGCCTGGGACGGGACTTCTTCTACGAGCACCCCAGCGCTCTGATTAGGGCGACTCGCGGGCTGGCATTTATAAAGTCCATGTCTATGGAGGAGTTCTTTAGCTACTCCCGGGAGCTCAGAACCAAAGCGGAATCAAAGGACGATGTATGATTAGAGGGAACCAAAGTTTTCAGAAAGCAGCCAATATAGCCCTGGTGATGCGTGAGATCCGTCACCGATCCCCAATCAGTAGAACGGAGATCTCCCAAGTTCTGGGATTGACCAAATCGACGGTGAGTACGATCGTCGCCGATTTACTCGAGGTGGGATTACTCAACGAGAGCAATCTGGTCCCTTCCGAGACCAAGGGCGGTCGACCAAGGATGAAGTTGGAGTTGAAAAAAGAGACCGCCTGCATCGTTGGCGTTGAACTGGATCCCAGCCGTTACAAATCGGTCATTATAGATATCGACGGAACTGAAATATCCCGTTCGACCGGAACCATCCGGGAAGATAGAAGAAGCAAATCCTGGCATCCCGATCCAGTGTCGGCTTTTGATTCGGTCTTTCAAGAGATTCGACAACAGGTCGAGAGCGTTCATCTGCCGGTGATCGGGATCGGGGTCGGCATTCCCGGCTACATCGAACCGGTGAAAGGGCGGATCCTCCGCTCCACCGCCTTCGATGTGGAAAATATGGATTATACGAGGCCTCTGTCCGAGAAATACGAACTACCCATCTTGGTCGAAAACGACGCCAACTGTATTGCTTGGGGGGAGATCGCCGCCGAAGAGAGCAGCGACGGATCGCCGGAAAAGCCGTATGAGAATCTCATTACCGTGTTGCTGCAGATGCACCGCGACCTGCAAGGGAGACATTTGCAGTCGAGTCCTGGTATCGGCTGTGGGATTGTGATGGACGGGATGGTTCGTTATGGAGAAAACTTCGCCGCCGGTGAGTTTCACTCCTACCGTTGGCACACCGAATCCCCCGGACAGTTGGGTAGCGTTCACGGTGGAAGAGAGGCGGAGGATGAATCGAGATTTATTGAAGAAATGCTGGAAGAGCTCTTTCAAAATCTCTCTTTGGGAGTTTCGCTCCTGAGTCCGGCGCGGGTGGTCTACGCTGGTGATCTACTGGAGTACGAGGGTCAGATGAAAAGAATACTCAGTGAGCGCATGGCCGGAAGCTTCATCAATCCCGAAGTTTCGGGGATTCCCATCGATGCGGCCCGGTTCGGGGAGAGCGCGGTTGCCGCCGGAGCGGCGTTCATGCTGTTGGAGAGACTTTTTCTTCTCCCCGAAGTGGGACGCACCCGTCCCGAGGGAATGCCGACCTGGAACGATGTGATCTCTAAATTGAGGGCGGAGACAAAATGAGCCGTTATCTGGGAATCGATCTGGGTGGTTCTACGATTAAGTGGACCGTACTGGAGAATAGCGCTTTCACCCCCGTGGAAACGGAGGAGACACCGGGTGATAAAAAGGCAATTCTCTCCTCTCTCTCGGGGATCATCGAACGGGAAGAGAGACTGCGTGGAGCGATGACCGCGGTCTGTATTGGAACTCCCGGTCTGGTGGATGGAAAGGGCAGGATCAGGGGAGATGCGGTGAATCTTCCGGGCTGGGGCAACCAATCTCCAGGAGGATCGTTTGGAACTTTGGGTGATCGATCGCCAATTGTGAAAAACGACGGAAGCTTAGCCACTCTAGCCGAGGCACGGCTAGGGGCGGCCAGAGATCGCCGTAACGTAGTAGGCATTTTTATCGGGACCGGAATCGGGGGTGGGCTGATAATAGATGGAAATATCTATGAAGGTACCGCTCATCTGGCCGGAGAGGTAGGGCATGTGGTGGTCGAACCTGGTGGAGCTCCCTGTCCTTGCGGCAAGCGTGGTTGTGTGGAACGTTACAGCTCCGGTACAGGTATGGTGCGACTCGCCCAAGAGGAGGCAGACCGCATCGACTCTCCCCTCGCGGAATTTTTGAGGAAAAAAAACTCCGAGATAATCGCCAACGGACAGGAGGCGAGAGAGTTCAGCGCTGAGCGAATGTACCAAGATTTTTATCCAACCGATGAACTGGCTCGTACCGTACACGAGATCTCAGTCGATCGTCTGGCCCGGCTGGTGGGAGCCTTGATAAATATTCTCGCTCCGGAGAAGCTTGTGTTGGGTGGAGGAGTGATGAAGAGCGCCGATCCGATCCTCCGAAGCTTGAAGAAGAAACTACCCCAGTACGCGGTGCAAGAGATATCCAAGGGCTGTCACATCGTCCCCGCGAGTCTGGGCAGCGGCGCCGGGGCGATCGGCGCTGCACTATACGCTTCGTCGATCACCGATTGAGGAGGTTTGGGTGCAAAGGCGGAAAGAGGCCATGCGAAAGGCCAATGAGTATTTGAATGTTGCCGATATGTTCAAGCTGGGAGCTTTGCAGACTGAGCAGAGTCACCCGCGGACACGTCACCTGTCGGATTGGGCTAAGAAGGACATCCAAAAGGCCATCGCGGTGATCAAAGAGATCGATCAGGCTGTGTTGGACCTGGTCGCCCGGAAGTCCGTAGAGATCGAGCTGCTTGCCAGTGATATAGAGCATACCCTTGCTGAGGGGGGGAGGATATTTCTCAGCGGCTGTGGTGCAACGGGACGCTTGGCCCTGACCCTGGAACGTATTTGGCGGGAGCTTGATAGCTTCGAGGATGGTGGACCTGATGATGAGCGGGTCGATTCGGTACTTGCCTTTATGGCTGGCGGGGATTTGGCCCTGGTGAAAGCGATAGAGGATTTTGAGGATCATCCTGAATACGGGGTGGCTCAGTTGAAGGAACTAGGCTTTGGATCGGGAGATCTTCTACTGGCCATAACCGAGGGGGGAGAGACCCCCTTTGTACTGGGCACGGTGGAGGAGGCGGCGAAGGTCGCCGAGAGAATGCCATATCTTCTCTACTGCAACCCCGACGAGGTTTTGAGGGCAACGGTGGAGCGTTCAAAACGTGTAATCGACAACCCGCGTATAAAGAAGCTGAATCTCACCACCGGTCCTCAGGTGCTCTCCGGCAGTACTCGGATGCAGGCCAGTACGGTTCAAATGCTTTCCGTGGGTCTTGCCCTCTTTCGCAAGCACCACGGCTTTGACATAGCTCCTAGGGCGAGGGACTTCACCCGGTGGTTTCGGAGCTTAGACCTAAGCTTTCTTGAAAAATTCATCCGGCGAGAGGCGGAGATTTATAAGCAGGGTGAGTTCTTGTTGTACAGAACCCGGGAATACGGGATGGCCGTGGTCACCGATACGACCGAGCGATCACCGACCTTCAGTCTCGCCCCCTTTGAAAACTTCGACGATCCCTCGCCGACTCGCTCTTGGGCGTATCTCTCCATACCCGGAACGAGTAATTCCGAGGAGGCTTGGTACCATCTGTTTCTCCGCCCGCCCCGGACATTGGAGTGGCAGCAGGTGCGGCATATCGCGGGAAGACAGCGGCTTTTGGGTTACGATTTCAGCGACCAGGCAAAAGATGGGAGAGGTCAGCTCCGGGAGCATACTTTTGATATTTATAAAAGAGATTCTCGAC
>Ga0129302_1003668_pt1 | contig 10374 bp, 6 predicted proteins | sample BlaSprsedimmetaG_FD_94476 | JGI IMG/M metagenome (GOLD analysis project Ga0129302, IMG submission 94476) | Hot spring sediment bacterial and archeal communities from California, USA to study Microbial Dark Matter (Phase II) - Blank Spring... | ecosystem: Environmental > Aquatic > Thermal springs... | reverse complement strand
GTCGTTGGGCGCGGTGTTGATGAGGCTCATGTCGCGGATGCCGATAAGCGAGAAATGAAGCGTGCGCGGTATGGGCGTGGCGGACATGGTGAGCACGTCCACAAGGGCGCGCATCTGCTTGAGCCGTTCCTTGTGACGCACACCAAAACGCTGCTCTTCGTCAATAATGACCAGGCCGAGATCATGAAAGCCCACATCGCGAGAGAGCAGGCGATGGGTGCCGATGACGATGTCCGTTTCGCCGCTTTTCAAGCGGCTGATGGTGTCCCTGATGTCTTTTGGCGTGCGAAACCGGTTCAACGCCTCGACGCGAATGGGGTAATCGGCAAAACGCTCGCGGAAGGTGTTGTAATGCTGCTGCACCAGCACGGTGGTGGGCGCGAGCAGGGCTACCTGTTTTTTGTCCATGACCGCCTTGAACGCGGCACGTATGGCGACCTCCGTCTTGCCAAAACCCACGTCGCCGCACAAGAGCCTGTCCATGGGCCGGGGCGATTCCATATCGCGCTTTACCTCATTGATGGCGCGACGCTGGTCTGGCGTTTCCTCGTATTCGAAGGCGTCCTCGAATTCCGCCTGCCACGGCGTATCCGGCGCGAAAGCGTGCCCGTCGCGGTTTTCGCGGGCGGCGTACAACGCCAGCAGTTCGTCGGTCATCTCGCGGACCGCGCGTTTGACCCGTTCCCGGGTGCGCGCCCAACCGGCGCCGCCCAGTCTGTCCATTTTCGGCATGGCGCCATCGCCGCCGAGGTATTTTTGCAGCTGGTCAAGATGCGTGGCGGGCACATAGATCGTGTCGCCGCCCGCATAGGCAATGGCGAGATAGTCGCCGGAGCGCCCTGGAAACTGGCGCAATCCCTGATAGCGCCCAATGCCATGCACTTCATGCACCACAAAATTGCCCGCCCTTAAATCTCCGTACTGGGTGAGCGCGGCGCCCGCCTCGAAACGCCGCCGTTTGCGGCGCACGTAATGCCTGCCGAATATCTCGCGCTCGCTGAGCAACACAAGTTTGTCCGTGTGGGACGCGAATCCGGCGCGCAGCCTGCCCACCTCGACCGCGATGCGCGACGCGTCTTTCCCGGGGCGATAGCCGTGCTCGCGCAGCAATTCAAGGAAGCGGCGCTGCTCGCCCGGATTCACGCAGAAAATGCGCACATCGAAGCCGGTCAGTTCCCAGTCGCGCAACTGTTCCCAAAACGCTTCGGGATGTCCCGCAAAGCTTTCCACGGAAGCGGTGCGCATGGTAAACTTCGCCACGGCAGCGTCGCGGCGGGGCGTTTGCGCGAGCGCGAGCTTCGGGAAACGTCCCAGCGTGGCGCGCGCCTGCGCCCAATCCATGAAGTAGGGACTGTCCGCGCATTGCGCCGCCACGCGCATGGCCTGTTCCGCGACGGCCAGCGGCTCATCCAGCGCGACCAGCGTATTGTCCGGCAGATACGCCGCGAGCGATTCCAGCATCTTGTCTTTGCGCGACCGGGCAAGCCCCGCCTTTTCCGAGCGCGGCGGTACGCGCATGGACTCGATACGGGTCACGCTGCGCTGTGTTTCCGGCTCGAACAGGCGCATGGACTCTATTTCGTCATCAAAATACTCGATGCGAAAGGGCAGTTCCGCCGAGATGGGAAAGATGTCCAAAATGCCGCCGCGCACGCTGAACTCGCCTCGCTGCTCCACCATCGGTTCGCGCGTGTAACCGAGACGAATCAGTTTCTCGATGAGGTCTTCCATCGGCGCGGTTTCCCCGACGGACACGCGCAGCGAATTATCGCGCAACTGACGACGCGCAATGACGTATTGCATGAACGAGCGCACCGGCGCAACCACGTAGAGCGGCGCCCCCGCCTCTCGGGCGTCGTTCAGCAGTTCCAGCGCGTTCATCCGCTCCGCCACAATGTCGTCGGCGGGGCTCATGGTATCGTCCGGCAGCACTTCCCATGCCGGAAACATAAGGGAGCACCCCTCGCCCGCGAATGTCGCCAGGTCGTCATAGATCGCCTCCGCCTCGATGCGCCCCGGCGCAAGAACAAGCAACGCGCTTTTCAACCGCTGCGCCGCCTGCAACGCGGCAAGCGTTTTTGACGCGCCCCAACCGCCCGCAAGCTCCACCTCGCCCCGGGGATGCGCCTCGACGGCGGCGGCGATGGCTTTCACGCAATTTATTTCAGGCAGATTCATAACTATCGTATCAGGTTGTGTTATGGTTTGTGCGATGTGAACGCTTCGGAGAGAAACAACAGATGATGACAAAGCATACCAATTACCGGCATGGTAAAAAAAATTTTCCTTTGACCCTTAATGTTGGGAATCCGCGCAGATGTTCTGTTATAATGTGTTTTGTCTTGGGGCGCGTAATGCGGGAATCAGTTGCGGAATTCGTGCGCCCTCTTTTTCTATGCATGCCGGCGTTTTGCCGGCGTCTGTGTCGCTTTGAGCGCATGGAAAGGTTCGATAGTGTTTAACATACTGCGTCATCTGCCCGGTTTGTTTTCGCACGACATGGCCATAGACCTCGGTACGGCGAATACGCTTGTATACGTCAAGGGTCAGGGCATCGTATTGAGCGAGCCTTCGGTGGTGGCAATCAATAAAGATACGGGCGTGCCCCGAGCCGTCGGCAATGAGGCGAAAAGCATGATCGGGCGCACGCCGGGCAATATCGTGGCCATACGCCCCATGAAAGACGGCGTGATTGCGGACTTCGAGATAACGGAGGCCATGTTGCGCCATTTCATTCAAAAGGTGCATAACCGCAAGCGGCTTCCGGCGTGGCCGCGCGTCGCCGTCAGCGTGCCTTCCGGCATCACCGCCGTAGAGCGGCGCGCCGTGGTGGAAAGCGCCATCCAGGCGGGCGCGAAAAAGGTGTATATCATCGAGGAACCGATGGCGGCGGCCATTGGCGCGGGCCTGCCCGTCCACGAGCCGCAGGGCTGCATGATAGTGGACATCGGCGGCGGCACAACGGAAGTCGCCGTGATAGCGCTGGGCGGCATTGTGTTTCCCAAATCGGTGCGCGTGGCCGGCGACGAAATGGACCAGGCCATCATGCAGCATCTGAAGCGAACCTACAATTTGATGGTGGGCGAGCGCACCGCCGAAGAAATCAAGATGCAGATAGGTTCCGCGTTCCCGCTCAAAGAAGAGACGGAGATGCAGGTCAAGGGGCGCGATCAGGTGCTCGGGCTTCCGAAGGTCATTACGATCACCTCGGAGGAGATACGCGAATCCCTGCGCGAACCGGTAAATTCCATTGTTGACGCGGTGCGCGTAACATTGGAACGCACGCCGCCGGAATTATCAGCGGACATCGTGGACCGCGGCGTGGTGCTGGCAGGCGGCGGGGCGCTGTTGCGCGGACTCGACCAGCTTATTGCCCAGGAAACCGGCCTGCATGTTACCATAGCGGAAGACCCCTTGGGCGCAGTAGTTTTGGGCGGTGGCAAATTCCTTGAGGAGTTGAAGCACTTCAAGCCTGAGGAAGTATAAGCGCGCCGTCAATATCGGCCGAATAAGGCCATGTCGCATCTTCCACTGGATCATTAAGTGCCATGAATGCAGGACGCATATTAAGTGAACACCGGCCCCTTCTCGTGTTGGTCTTGTTGTCAGCGCTATCCCTTTTTTCTCTTGTAACAGGCACCGAAGGCTCCGTTGTCCATCGGGGACTCTCCCGTGTGGTTCATATCGCCGCGTATCCCTTTCTGAAGTTGCGCCACGTCGCGGTAAGCATCCCACGCAACGCGTATCATTTCGTTGCCGACTATAACGCAGTGTTTCAGGAAACCAAGTCGCTTCAACACGACTTGGTTGATATGAAAATAAAAGAAGCGGCGCTGCGCGCGCTTTCCCTTGAAAACGCCAGATTACGCCGGATACTTGGTTTTGTAAGCGAAAATCCCCGCTTCACGTTACAACCGGCCACAGTGTTGGAAAGTTACCGGGGCATGCTCCGGATTGATTTGGGCGGACGGCATGGCGTGTCGCCGTCCATGGGCGTAATCAGTTGCGACGGCGTGGTGGGAATCGTCACAGAAGTCGCCGATTTTACGGCAACGGTAGCAACGCTTCATCATACGGATTGCCGCGTGGGCGCCATGGTGCTGCGAAACCGGCTCCGCGCCTACGACGGGGTGATTCACGCAAGCGGCGGGGACTTTTCGCATCTTTGCGCGCTGGAATACATTGACACGAAGGAAGAAGTGCGCGTGGGAGACGTCATTGTCACAAGCCCGGAGAGCCAGTTTCCCGCCGGGCTGCTCATAGGCCGCGTTTCCGCAGTGCGCGGCGGCGTGGGACTTTGGAAGAGCGCGGAGGTTGAACCTGCGGTGGACCCCTATCGTCTGGACGAAGTGATGGTGATTATTCGCGCCGTGGACGCACCCGCGTTTGTGGCCGGGCCCCCTGAAGCGCTCCAGCGCGCGCCGATGAAACCAACCGTCCCGGGCGGCGCCGCGTCGCAAGCGCCGGACATGCCGGATATGCGAAGCTTACAGGAGCGATATGCGCCATGATTCACCCTCGGCAAGTTTTAGCGCGCAATTACCTTGCATGGTTCGCATGCGTGGTGCTGGCGGCGCTTATTCAAACCAACTGGCCGGAAGCGCTGCGCCTGCAGGAGGTGTCTCCGGATATCGTGATTGTGCTCATAGTGTACTTCGCAATCGCCTACGGGGAAGAACGCGCCATGTTTACAGGGGTTGTCGGCGGTTTGTATCAAGATGTGGCCGTCAACACCACGCTGGGACACCACGTGCTTTGCTACGTTGTCATTGGCTACATCATCGGGCGGCTGGCAACCCGTCTCATCAGCGAACACGCCGCCGTGAAAGCGGGGTTGGTGCTGCTGGCGGGATTCTGCCAGGGCGTGGCGTACATAACCATTCAATACGCCATGCAGCCGCAGCGGGGCATGCTGTATCCCATACTCAACACGGCTGCCCCAATCGCCTTTTATTCCGCCATAATAACGCCATTTGTATTTGCGGCGGTTGACCGCATATTCCACAAACGCACCATCATCAGTGACGGAATCGTTTGATGTCTGCAAAAAAAGAAACAGACCGTTATGAAGGCGTGGAAAATCGCATCCAATGGGTGGGCATCGCAATCATGGCGGCGATGGTGCTTCTTGGCATTCAATTCTGGCGCCTCCAGGTGTTGTCCCTTCATGAGTTCTCGCGGCTCGCCGAAAGCAACCGGGTATGGCAAAAACGGTTGGCGTCCGACCGGGGGATCATTTACGCCCGAAACGGCGAGGTCATTGCCGATAATCGCGCGAGCACAGACGTTGTGATTGTGCCAGGAGAATGTCCCGTGGAACTTCTCGACGCCGTTTGTGAGCGTCTTGAGGCGTGGCTCGGCATAGACGCCGCGGAGCTGCGCAGTAAGATTGACGCGCATCGCAGCGCCCCGTTTACGCAATTAACCGTGAAACGCGATGTCACCCGCGCTGATTGTGTGCGCGTTGAGGAGAACCAGTACGCCTTGCCCGGCGTTACCACCGTCGTGCATCCCCAGCGCCGATATCTTTATGGCGAAACAGCGGGCCAATTGCTTGGATATCTCGGCGAGATAAACAAAGCCGAGCTCGAGCAATACGCAGAGCACAGGTACAACATGGGCGATCTCATAGGCAAGGACGGCCTTGAACGATACTATGAATCCATCCTGCGCGGCAAGGACGGCTACATGCTGGTGACGAAATACGCGTCCGGCCAACCACAGCTGCGCACCGACCGAGCAGGCAGGCCCTATATCGCGCGGCGCGACACGCGAGGACACCTGCTTTTCCCCGAGGGCCGGCCCGTACTGCCCCAATCCGGCGAACCGCTTCATTTAACCCTGGACATTGCCTTGCAGCGACATTGTGAGGAACTGTTGCGGGGCGAACAGGGCGCCATAGTCGTTCTGGACGCCGATACGGGCGCGGCGCTGGCTCTGGCAAGCGCGCCAAGTTACGATCCCGGCGTGTTCGTGAACAGAGGCATGAATGCGGAGCGACTCGAACTGCTTTCCGGCAAACAACCCAACCGCATGTCGAACCGCTGCCACCGCGAAGTATACCCGCCGGGTTCGCTGTTCAAAATCATGCTTGCGGCAGCGGCGCTGGAGGAACTCGTGGTAACTTCAAACACAAAACAATACTGCCCCGGGCATTTTCAGATTGACGGCAAAGGAAGGCGATGGCATTGTTGGCGGCGCACAGGTCACGGCGCAATGGATGTGGTTGAAGCGCTTGCCTATTCCTGCGACGTGTATTTCTACAACCTTGGCCTGAAGCTGGGCGTTGACCGGATACATTTTTACGCGAATCTTATGGGATTGGGCGTGCCGACCGACATTGATTTGCCGGGAGAACAGGCGGGCTTAATTCCACATCGTCAGTGGAAGGAAAAACTGAACGCCGACAAGCCTGTTTGGGAGCAACGCTGGTACCCGGGCGAAACAGTGAATCTCAGCATCGGTCAGGGCGCCGCCGCCACAACCCCCCTCCAGAACGCCGTGATGATGGCCTGCATAGTGAACGGCGGATACCGGGTCCGGCCTTTTCTTTGGCAAGGCAGGGAACATTTGCGCTCGGAGAAGATTTTCAGCGATACAACAATTGAGACGGTTGTCAAGGGACTGCAATTATGCGTTGAAAAAGGCCCGCCGGCACCCACGGGAACGTGTCATCGCGCTCAAATACCCGGCATGACCATTATCGGCAAGACGGGAACGGCGCAGGTGGTGTCATTGTCTCATCTGGAACAGTATGATGACGCGGAGGGGATTCCCTACCATCAACGGCATCAAGCGTGGTTTGTGGCGGGCGTGCTTGACAGAACCCCCCGGCTTTCCGTATGCGTGCTTATCGAACACGGCCATTCAGGCGGCGAGACCGCCGCCCCCGTTGCGCGTGATGTAATCGAATACTTTTACGCAACCCGGGCGAACGTTCCCAACATGGTTATGGCAACAAAGGAGTAACAGACATGGCCTACAGCGGGCGACAGGTTCAGTTTCAGGATATCAGCGTGCATCTGCTGAATCCAAGAAACCTGTTTCGTGTTGACTGGTGGCTGCCGATTATCGCCTTATCCCTCGCCGTGGTCGGCTGGTTTCTCATGTACAGCGCCGCGCGCAGCACGAACATCACCTATTTCAACCGGCAGATACTGTTCTTCTTTCTCGGCATTGCTCCGCTGGCGCTGTTTGTCTGTGTTGATTACCGCTTTTTTGTGGGGATTGCGCCGTTACTTTACACAGCCGCTCTGGCGTTGCTGGTGGTGGTGATACTGTTCGGCACATCGGCAAAAGGCAGCGAACGCTGGCTGTCCCTGGGGCCTTTCCGATTGCAGCCTTCCGAATTCACCAAACTTATCACCGTTTTTTTTCTCACATGGTATTTTACAAAGGTTGGGAAACGCATAAAAAAACTGCATTGGTTCCTGATTACATTCGGCCTTGTCGCCATTCCCATCGGGTTGATTCTTAAGCAACCCAACTTGGGCACTGCCGCCTGCCTGGGGCCGCTGACCATGTCAATGCTGTACGTCGCCGGTTGCAGGAAACGCCATCTGGCAATGATAATGATTATGGGAATGACTCTCCTCCCGATGTTATGGTGGCAAATGAGGGATTTCGATCCTGAAACGCAAACGGAACCCCGGGTCTTTTTTGAACTGCGACATTATCAGAAAATGCGCATCTACACCTATCTCCATCCGGAATACGACCCCAGCGGCAGCGGATGGCACACCCTTCAGAGCCGCATTACCATCGGCAGCGGCGGCCTTTCGGGGAAGGGGTATATGCAGGGAACCCAGACGCGGTTGAATTATTTGCCGGAACATCATACTGATTTTATTTACTCGCTGCTCGCCGAAGAGTTCGGATTTGTCGGCGCGGTGGCCGTTATCGCCTTGTTTTTGCTGTTGCTTTTGCGCGGACTCTCGTTTGCCTATGATTCCGTGGACATGCAGGGGACACTGATCGCCACCGGCGTGACAACTATTTTTGCGTTTCATATTTTTGTGAACATCGCGATTACAACCGGATTGCTTCCGGTAACAGGCATTCCCCTGCCCTTCCTGAGCTACGGCGGCTCTTTTTATATGACCACCATGGCGGGAATCGGAATTTTGTTGAGCGTGAGGCTGCGCAAACAAACGCACACCCACACCGAAATGTACTCTCCCATCGGCCATGTCGCCATATACGGCAAAAAGAAATGAGTTTCGACGCACTGGAAAAACATAATCTTATATGTTATCCTTTCGCTAAACAGAGACCCGACGAAAATCAGGAGATTTCATTACCATGAACAAGCCATTCTCTCGCTTTCGTTTTTATTTCCGTTCTTCCACTTCCTTGATTGCGGTTGCAGTATGCCTGGCAATCCTGGCGCCCACAAAAGGCGGCGCCCACGAGTCGCCGTCTGTGTACGACATTGTCGCCTCCGTCCGCGAACGACTTGCCGCCTCCATTCCGCTGCAGGAATTAAACCAACTCAAACCTGAGGATATCGTTCCTCTTTTGACCCCGGAGGAGAAGAAGATTTTGGGCGAGGCCCATATCCGCTTTATGGTAAACGTGCCGGTGCGGGTATATGTCTTTGTGGACAACCGGTTTCTTGAAAAGGCGGTAATAGAGCCTTTCTGGCTTGCGGAACGCGGCTTTGCGCCAACGGATTTTGTGGCGCATCGGCTGCTCGAGAAGCACACCGCCTACGTGTGCGAGTTTGAAAGCGGCGTTGTGGGCTTGGGGGTGAATTCTTTAAGCGGCGACCACCGCCATTATTTTGTCGCATTGGAGCCGATCAATAAAGGTGATACCGTTGAAGTAACCGCCGTTTATCCGGGGTACCAGACTGTGGGCAAACTTGAACCCGGAGCCGACGCCTACGCGGACCCTGATATGGAACCCATCACGAAAGTGCCGCCCGAACTTGTCGGCTTGACCCTGTTGCAGGTGGACCCCTGGCGGCATCGTGACGCGCGACTGACAAGCATCTACACCGAAACCAAGTATGTCGCCACGGAAACACCCGATCAGATTGTGCTTACCTGGAGCGACGAGCCGCAATCCACGCAAACGATTCAGTGGCGCACCAGCGCCGCCGTATCTTCAGGAGTCGCGGCATACATGCGACAAGATGAGAACGTCCCGTTTGATACGGCCAAGGCGACGCTTGTTCATGCCGACACCCGGGAATTATACACGCCCCGGGTGGTGAACAATCCCCGGATAAACAGACATACGGTTACGTTGACCGGATTGGCGCCGGGCACGAAATATGTCTACGGCGTCGGCAACACCATTGAAAGCATCGTGTCGCCAGCGGGAACATTCACCACCGCACCCGCGGAAGCGCAGCCGTTTTCGTTCATTTACATGGGCGATCCGCAGACCGGATTTAACCGCTGGGCGGACCTTGTCCAACGCGCCGCTCGCGAACATCCCGACGCCGCCTTCTGCATCATCGCCAGCGACCTTGTTAACCGGGGCTCCGACAGGGACGACTGGGACGACTTTTTCTTTAATGCAGGGGATTTCTTCGCGCGCCGAACACTCGTCCCCACTTTGGGAAATCATGAGTATCACTTAAGCACGGGAAACGTTCTATACAACGATATATTCACGTTGCTCACCAATGGTCCTGACACGGTTCCGCCGCAACATGCGTACACCTTTGAATACGGCAACGCGCTGTTTATCATTCTGGACTCGAACAAGAAACCGGCGGACCAAACGGCATGGCTGGATAAAACCCTGGAAGCGTCAAACGCGCTTTGGAAATTTGTTTCGTTCCATCATCCCATTTATTCCTCCTCGCCTCGCCGGGACAACCCGGTGCATCGCGCGGAATGGATGCCCATTTTTGACGCGCATCATGTGGACATGGTGTTGCAGGGCCATGACCACGCTTATCTTCGCACGTGGCCCATGAAAAATAATGCGCGCATGGATTCGCCCTCGGAAGGCACCATATACGTGGTGTCGGTCTCCGGAACAAAAATGTACGACATGGGTGATTTTGATTATGCTGAAAACGCCTTTGCCGACACAGCCACATACCAGGCCATTGACATCCAAATTGCGGGGAACCGCCTGCTTTACAGGGCTTATGACAGTGATGGAACATGCGTGGATGAGGTGATTATCGAAAAGTAGCAATCTTTCTAATCCTATTATTTTTTGTGTGCCGCCGCGCAAACGCGCCGCACTTTTTTGACGCAGACCCGTTATTTGACATAGGCTTTGCAGCATGATAGGGGGTAGGGAAGACCAATTACTTGGTCTCCCCTCCCTCCGAACCGTGCGTGCGGATTTCCCGCACACGGCTCTCCAGTCAATGGTTTCCCCATAAGGGGCTATTCAACCTGTTCGTAG
>Ga0129302_1003660_pt1 | contig 10388 bp, 8 predicted proteins | sample BlaSprsedimmetaG_FD_94476 | JGI IMG/M metagenome (GOLD analysis project Ga0129302, IMG submission 94476) | Hot spring sediment bacterial and archeal communities from California, USA to study Microbial Dark Matter (Phase II) - Blank Spring... | ecosystem: Environmental > Aquatic > Thermal springs... | reverse complement strand
GGGTTGCGCAAAACGGTAAAGCAACGGCGGACAGAGTGCCGCCCGACTCTGATGAGGCGCGGCGGTTTTACAAACAATTTTTCCCGGCGCTTACGGCTCATTTGAAAGCGCGCGGCTGGTTGGATATTTACATGCAGCATCTGGCCGACGAGCCCACCATGACAAATTTCAAAAGCTATGAGGCGCTTGCCGCGCTTGCGCGCGCGTACGCCCCGGAGTTGCGCATTATCGAAGCGACCCACTCCAAAAATCTTGTTGGCTCCATTGATATATGGGTGCCGCAGTTAAACTATCTGCATGATGACTTCGGGCATTATCAGGAACGACAGGCGGCGGGGGACGAGGTCTGGTTTTACACCTGTGTTTTCCCGCAGGGCGAATATGCCAACCGCTTTATCGAACAACCGCTCATCAAAACACGTCTGTTGCACTGGATCAATTTCAAGTACGGGATTACAGGCTACCTGCATTGGGGATACAATCATTGGACGGACGACAGCCCCGTTACCCATACAACAAGGCCGCATGGCGGGCCGCCTTACCTGCCGGCGGGCGACCCTTGGATTGTCTATCCGGGGAAAGAAGGGCCGCTCTCTTCAATTCGTTTTGCCGCCATGCGTGACGGCGTGGTGGATTATGAACTTTTATGCATGCTGGCGGAAAAAACCGGTGATGTCGCGCAGGAACTTGCCGGCCGGCTTGTGCTGGATTTCGACAACTATAACACCAATATTGCGACATTCAGAGACATGAGAAGAAAACTGCTGGAGTCGCTGTGTGAAGATTAAGGGGTGAATCCCCGCATGCCCGGGGATGTCTGAAATCTACGATCAGCCTGTTGTATTGTCTCGGAATCACCCTGTATACTCCTTACACTTTCTTTCTCACGCTTTTGCCCGGCGTCTGGTGTTTGAGAGCAATTTACTACTGGAAGGCGGCTTCATGCGTCATGTGTTTGAGACAGCGCTGGCACTGCTAAAAATACGCGTATTTCACAAGAGAATTCCGCTCTTCGTATCGTGGAATATTACTTTCCGCTGCAACTTGCATTGCCTGTATTGCGGTTCATGCGACGCGCCCCAGGCCGAACTGGACACCCAGGAGGTGCTTGATGGCCTTGAGATTCTGTGGGGGCTCGGAACACGATGGATAACATTTGGAGGCGGCGAGCCGTTGTTGCGCAAAGACTTGGGCGACATAGTGCGTCGCTCCAAGGAAATCGGATTCCGCACCTATTTGAGCACAAACGGCTGGCGTGTCGCTGACAAAACAGAGGAATTGAAGCATGTGGATCATGTAAACCTGAGCTTGGACGGCACAAGGGAAGCGCATGATCGCGTTCGAGGCGCGGGCGCCTATGACAAGGCGATGGAAGCCCTGAAAACATGCAAAGCCATTGGCGTTCCAGTGAGTTTGCAGTTTGTGTTAAATCGGTATAATCTGGACGCGGTGGACCATGCGGTGGCAACAGCTTCCGAATACAACGTGCCCATCATGTTTCAGCCGGCCACCAAATGGCTCAGCACATCGTTAAAGGAGAACCCAATCGCTCCGGATACCCAATCCTATCGCAAAGCGGTTGCCCGCATTGCAGATTTGAAGAGGCAGGGCGCGCCCGTCCGTAATTCTCACGCAGGCTTGCGCCATCTTGCATGTTGGCCGGAGCCTCGTTCCCTGTTTTGCGTTGCAGGCCGGGCAATGGCAATCCTCGAGCCGGATGGTTCAATGTTGGCTTGCCATCAATGTCAGGTCGGTCAATTCTTGGAAGGCGCCGACAAGACGGGCGACATGGCTGAAAAATTTCGTGAATTGCGTCTGCCCAAACAATGCGCGCAATGCTGGTGCGCGCCCGTAGTGGAATTGTGCTTGTTTTTTTCGCTGCATCCCGAAGCCATGTGCAATGCGTTTAAATACGGTTAAACTCCGGTTTTTATGGAATAGTTGCGGAGGGAATACGGGTTTACATACTGGTATGGAGTTTTTTTGCGCCGTCCCCGGCACGGTCCCACCGGAAAGCCGGAAAGGCCTCGACAACCACAGGATTTCCCATGTCACTCTGGCTTGGCATAAATGAAGACCTCTTTGATTCGGGAGTCGCGTTAAGCGATGGGGAAAAGGTGTTGTTTGCCTCGAATGAAGAGCGATACACGCGCCGGAAAAACGAAGGCGGTTTTCCGCATCACGCCTTGGACTCCCTTTTTTCCTATACCGGTGTGAACCCGTCGGATATAGATAATATCTGCATATCGGGCTTGATGACGCCGCCGCCGCCTGTGCGGTTGCTGCCGCGCGCGCATACTTGGCTTTACAATGCGCGCCGTGAAAAGCGAGATTCCTTTCTGCGAAAACTATTGGATGACGTCACGTTCTATCTGCCCATATCACACACCGCCGAAACCTCGCTGCTACGGCGCATTTCCGTTCCTTTTCTGCCCTTGATGGCGCGACGCGTACTGCCGAGGGCGCTGAAGAAAAAGCCCATTTATTTTGTTGAACACCATATTGGCCATGGGGCGGCCGCGTGGCGTCTGTCCGGCTATGAAGAAGCTCTCGTTCTTTCGATTGACGGCATGGGCGACGGATTATCGGTGTTGGTGTTGCGTGCCACGCCCGGCAAACCGATGGAGCGGCTTTGGTCAGCCTCTTCCATGAACAGCCTTGGGCTTTTCTTTCAAGTGCTGGCGGAGGCCTTCGGATTCATGTCTTGCCGTGATGAAGGCAAAATAACAGGGTTGGCCGCGGCCGGAACGGCTGAAAATGTGGGCGCCCCCTTTCCTTTTCGCTACGAAAACGGACGGCTCGAGTTTACGGGACAATTCGGTTTTGGCCAACGGGGGATTGACTGGGCGAAACGCACATTGGTGAACAAGTACAGCCGGGAAGATTTGGCGGCATGGGCGCAGGACAACCTCGAAAAACATGTCGTGAAAATTGCCCGGGAATTTTTGCGGCAGACGGGGTTGCGACATCTTGCCGTGGCGGGGGGCGTGGTTGCCAACGTCAAATTGAACCAGCGTCTCCATGAACTGGCGGAAGTGGACCGGTTGTTTGTATTGCCCAACATGGGCGATGGCGGCCTTGGCCTTGGCGCCATTTGCGCCCGAGGCGGTGTTGCCCATCAACAACTGCGCGACGTATTCTGGGGCGAGTCTTACGACAACGCGGAAATTGAGCGTGAATTGCGGGAAGCCGATATTACGTATTATCGCGCTGAAGATATTGAGGCCGATACGGCCGCGCGATTGGCGGAAGGCAAGATTGTTGCGCGATTTTCAGGCCGCATGGAGTGGGGGCCGCGCGCGCTGGGCAACCGCTCCATTCTGGTGCGCACCACGGACAGGCAGGTTGTGGAACGGCTGAACCGCCTGTTAAAGAGAAGCGACTTCATGCCGTTCGCGCCCGCGGTGCTTGCGGAGGACGTTTCCCTCTATTGCCGGCGCCCCGAGCCGGCCCTTCATGCCGCTGAATTTATGACCGTATGTTTCGACTGCACGGAAAAAATGAAACGGGAGAATCCCGCCATTGTCCATCTTGACGGGACGGCCCGCGCCCAATTGGTTCAAAGGGAGAACAATCCCGGTTTTCATAAGATACTGCGGCTTTTCAAGGAAAGCTCCGGAGACGGGGTGTTGCTCAACACCAGTTTCAACATTCACGAAGAGCCCATTATTCGAACGCCGCGCGAGGCTGTCGCGGCGTTTTTGAAAGCGCGGATTGATTATCTCGCCATCGGCGATTTTATGGTTGAAGCGCCCGCCCCCGAGCAATAACGGAGCCCATTCGCGCCTGCCGCTGCGTTCTCCCTATACAACTTCTATGGTACCGGGGCTGGGGCTCGAACCCAGGACCTCTGGATCCACAATCCAGCGCTCTGACCGACTGAGCTACCCCGGCACCTGACAACCTCGCACGGTAAGTATAGCCCTTTTACCGTGTTTGTTGCAAGCAATAATATCCGCGCATTCAGGGAAGGCGAACGAATCATCCTGTCAGTCCAAAACGGGATACAAATAGCGCAGCGTTTCGGGGGGCGCGACACGCCGTATGCCGAGAGCCCCCTGTATCTGCAATGCGTTGGCCACCGCTTGACCGCGGTAATGGTTGTTTGTCACGACGAACAACCGCTTCACTTTCTCGCGCATGTCCATAATCCGCGCCACCCAGGGCGCAAGATCATCGCGTGTGTAAAGGTAATCGTAACGCGCGTCGCGACTGCTCTCCTTGCCGAACCAGTGTTTTTGGTTCCGCCCGTGAAGGCGAATATATCCTGTTGGCGCGGTCACATATGCCGAGGGCTTGAGGCAACCGTTAAGCGACGGCTGGTCTATGTTGCAAAAAGTAATGTCCCGTTCAGACAGCCCGGCAAGAAATTCGGGATGGTCCCAGGAATCGTGCCTCATCTCCACCGCCAGCGGCAGGCCGTCCAGCGTCTCGGCCAGCCGCGCCAGATATTGGCGGTTCTCCTGTGTCCGCTTGAAACTCCAGGGGAATTGCGCCAGAACCGCGCCAAGTTTGTCCGCCTCGCGGAGCGGTTCCATGCTTCTGCGAAAAGCGTCCGCCGCGCCCACATCCGGCTTCTTTTTGCGTTCATGGGTCAGCACGGCGGGCGCCTTGGCGCAGAACATGAAACGAGGGTTTGCCGCCGTTTGCGCCAGCCATGAAACACATTGACGCGCCATGACGGGGCGATAGAAGGTCACATTGATCTCGACCAAATCAAACCATTGGCACAAGAGGGGCAGCGGCTTTGTGCCGCCGGTCCATTTTTCAGGATAAACGACACCCTTCCAGTCGGCGTATTCCCAACCGGCGGTTCCCACATAAATCCCTTCCGGCGCGTCGTTCATGAGGATGACTACAAATCGTCTTCCGGCACCCGGTAATGCTCACGCAATCGCGCCAATTCCGTCTTTAACGCCTGCACTTGCTCAGCATAAGCGGGGTTTTCATACTCGCTTCTCATTTCGTTCGGATCCTTTTGAAGATCGTAAAACTCCCACTCGTCAAGGGTGTAAAAATAGGCGAGCTTGTAGCGTTCCGTGCGGACGCCGTAATGTTTGTAAACATTATGCACTTTTCCCTCGCCTTCATAGTAGTGATAGTAAATGGATTTTCGCCAATCCGCCGGAGATTCGCCGCGCATGAGCGGCACAAGACTTCTGCCCTGCATGTTGTCGGGAACAGGCAATCCGGCGATATCCAGAAAGGTTTCGGCGCAATCGAGATTCTGCGCCATTTGCGAGGCCTCCGAGCCTGCCGGAATCAGCCCCGGCCATCTTGCAAGCAACGGCGTGCGCAACGACTCCTCATAAATGAACCGTTTGTCAAACCAGCCATGTTCGCCAAGATAAAAACTTTGGTCTGAAGAATAAAAAACGACCGTATTCTTATCCAACCCCGTCTTTTCAAGATAATCAAGCAGCCGTCCCACGTTGTCGTCTATGGCCGCGATGCATTTCAAATAGTCTTTCATGTACCGCTGGTACTTCCAACGCACCAGATCGTCGCCCTCAAGATTCGCCTCGATGAACGCCTTGTTTTCAGGGTCGTAAGCAGCGTCCCAAGCGGCGCGCTGCGATTCATTCATACGGCCATAGGTGCGTTTGGCTTCGGGACCTTTTTTCTGTTCTTCGCTCCATACCTTGAGGTCGGGCCCCAGCCGCATGGTTTTGGCGATTGTCATATCCTGCTCGTGCGCCGCAGTGCCCCGTCCGGAATAGTCGTCAAAAAGATTGTCCGGCTCGGGAATCGTAACCCCGTCAAACAAATGATGGTGTCGGGGGCTGGGCTCCCATTCCCGATGGGGCGCTTTATGCTGCACCATCAACATAAACGGTTGTTCATTGTTCCGGTCGTTTTCCAACCAGCCCAGCGCCTTGTCCGTAATAATGTCGGTGACATAGCCCTCTTCGCGGACGCGTCCGTCCGGTGTGATGAAATCCGGATTGTAGTAATGACCCTGACCGGGGAGAATCTCCCATGCGTCAAAGCCCGTGGGTTCCGATTCAAGATGCCATTTGCCAAACAAGGCCGTCTGGTATCCCGAGTTACGAAGGAGTTTTGGAAATGTCTGCTGTTCACCGTCAAAGCGGTCGCCGTTTTTTCGGAAACCGTTCAGATGGCTGTGCAGGCCGGTAAGCACCACGGCGCGGCAGGGACCGCATATCGAATTCGTAACGAAACTGTTGCGGAACAACATGCCTTCCCGGGCGATGCGGTCTATGTTTGGAGTGGGCGCCGCTTGAGCAAGCCTTCCGCCATAGGCGCTCACGGCGTTTTGCGCATGGTCGTCGCTGTAAATCCACAGGATGTTGGGACGGTCCGTCCCGCTTGCCCATCCATTAACCGCGCCGGCAAAAGTGGCCGCCGCCGCAGCGCCTCCCGCTTGTTTTAAGAAGTTACGTCTTGAAATCATATCTCTCTCCTTGGTAATACCCCAACAAACTGTCGTACATACAACATAAGAAGAAGACTTGGCCCAACGCTATTTGCGCTTGGAATCCCAGTCGCAGTCGCGGCATATCCACAGGATATCGCCGGTTGGAGTATAAGCGCCGAAGGTAAGCGTCTTCAATAACAGGCCCATTATATCCCAACTTGCTATCGCGCTAATATTCGGGGAACCACATAACGGGCAGCGCTTTAGCTGATCGCCCGGCTTCCATTCCTCCCCCTTTTCTTCATAAGTCTCCTCAAAATCCTCTGTAATTGTCGGTGGCGGTGTTGCCAGCAGTTTACGCGCTTTAACGGCGTCCCGAGGATGAACGCGCAATACGGGCCCCCGCGCCAAAAGCGAATACCTCCCTGTCCAGGCCCCCATTTTCTCGGCGCTGTTTGTGACTGGAATGCCATGTTCTTCAAGGTAACTGGCAAGAAAAGCGGCCTCCGCGAGATCGCTGCATTGCTTTATGGTTGTCAATTGCTCTTTCATAGAAATACTTTGTCGGGGTTATGCAGGCATCATAAAACACCGCCGGGCAAGTTGCGTTACGCTTTCAATTTGCGTTTGTTGCCATGCTTCATCTCTGCCCAGTTCGACGGCCATGAGCGCCGCCACTTTCGGCGCGGCTTCCACGGCGGCGCGGGCGTTCAGGAAAAGCGCGCGTGAACGGCGCGCAAGAAAATCTTCCACCGTGCGCGCCTGCTCTTCTCGGACGGCCCAAATGACTTCCCCCGCGCACACGTCCAGTTCGGCGTGAATCGGCTGCCGCCAGTCTTCCTTTTCGGCAAGTAGATTGTTGAGGTGAAACGCGTCCGCGCCATAGCGCGCAAAGCGGCCCAATTCTTCGGGTTTCTTCACGTATCCGTGAATATGCAGGTTATGTGTTTTACATGGCGCGGGCTCGAGTTCCGCAACCACCGCGGCCTGATCCACCGTATCTTCAGCCATGCGCCGGTAGGTGGTCCATTTTCCGCCCGTAATGGTGACCAGTCCCGCCGTGGATATATGCAATGTGTGGTCCCGCGACAACGCGGCAGTGTTGCTTTCGCCTTCTCCGGAAACCAGCGGACGTATGCCTGTAAACACGCTGAGCACATCACTTTCGACCGGGTCCTTGCTTAAGTACCGCGCCGCATGGGTAAGCAAAAAGTCCAATTCTTCCGGCAAAGCGCGCGGTTCGAAAGCGACATCTTTAATGGGGGTGTCCGTTGTGCCGATAAGCGTGTGCGCATGCCAGGGAATGGCAAACAGGACGCGTCCGTCATCCGTATGCGGCACCATGATGGCGGTGTCGCCCGGTAGAAAAGATTGATCCAATACGATATGAACCCCCTGGCTGGGACTGATCATGCGCGGCGCGTCGGGTGCGTCCATCCGGCGAATCGCGTCGGTGAACACGCCGGTGGCGTTCACCACGACGCGGCCCGTTAACCGGTATTCCGCGCCCGTTTCATTATCCACGGCCACAACACCGCGCACAATGCCGTCTTCCTTAATAAGCGCCCTGGCCTCCACATAATTGGCCGCAATCGCGCCATGTTCAACTGCGGTTTGCATCATGTTTATCAACAAACGCGCGTCATCAAACTGGCCGTCATAATAAAGAACGCCGCCACGCAAACCTTCCGTTTCCACCGTGGGTATATGTTCGAGCGTTTTATTGAGCGAGAGATTGCGTGAAGTTCCAAATCCGTGCCGTCCCGCCAGAAAGTCGTACAGGCGCAAACCGATGCCGTAAAAGGGCGCTTCCCACCATGTGTAATTGGGCACGACAAAAGCGAGATCATGCACCAGATGCGGCGCGTTCTGCCGCATTAAGCCGCGTTCCTTCAGCGCCTCCAGCACAAGCGACACATTGCCCTGCTGCAAATAGCGCACGCCGCCATGCACCAGCTTGGTGCTTCGACTTGAAGTCCCTTTCCCGAAATCATACGCCTCAATCAGCAACGGGCGGTAACCGCGTGTCGCGGCGTCAATGGCAACGCCCATGCCGGTGGCGCCGCCGCCGATTATGATAAAGTCCCATACGGCGCTCTGATCTTCCAAGGCTGCAATCATGGTGGAGTGCTTTAGCATCGTTTCTATCCTCCAACAGGTCGTCCTGCTGTATTCTTTGACAAGCGCAATCGCTCCGTTATCGCTTTTCCCGCCGCAATACCGGAAAGAGTCGCCCCCTCAATCTGGCCGCCGCAAAAGGCGTCTCCCGCAAAATACAACGGCGCCCGGCCTTCCACAAGATAAAAATTCTTTTGCAATGTGTTTGCCGGAATGCCATAATCCCAACGGTATGCCGACAAGGAGGTGATGGGGCTTTTCAGGAACCGGGCCAACGCCTCCGCCAGGAGTTTTTCAACCACGTCAAGCGGCGTGTCGCGATGTCGTTCCGAAAAGGCGCGCGATGCATGTGCGGTTACGGCGGGGGCGTCGGGGGATATGCCCTTAATCTGGTTGTCCGTAAGCCATGCGACAACAGCGCCGTCAACGCGTATAGCGCCGGGCGCGGACAACCCGGAGGGGCCGTCAAGCGCGACAGCCGCAGCGATACAGGGAACATATTCAACGCCGGTCAACGGCAATAATAACGCGCCCATGCGCCAGGTGTTTTCATCGCTGATAAGACGCAATGCCGCGGGCAAGGGCGGCGTTAACAACACAATATCCGCCTTGATGCGCGTTCCGTTTTCCACATCAATCAACCAACAGGCGCGTCCTTCGGAAATGCGCTTGACGGAAGTGTTCAACCTGATTTGCGCGCCCTTGGCAAGCGCGTCCGGCAGTGCGCTCATGCCCGCCACGCCACAGTATCGCGGATGACTGGCACGTTCGGAAATCCCTGAAATGTCAGGAAACCCCCGGGTCCATTCGCGAACCGCGCCGGCGCCAATCCATGCGTCCGTCCAGTGTTGGAATTCCGGACGCCGCACCGTAAAGAACTGCGCGCCCATGTCATACGCGCCCCCATTATGAACAGCAGTCATACAACGTCCACCGGCGTGGGATTCGCGCTCCAGTACCAATGGCTGCATGTCATGTTCGAGCAGGATGCGTGCTGCGGACAACCCTGACAACCCGGCGCCGACAATCACTACGCCATGATATTCATCGTGCGGCAGTTGATGCTGACTGATTCTGGCCATGTATTCCGGTCAATGTCCCTGTATGAAAACAATGCACACGTCCGGGGGCGTCTCCTGCTTCAAAAAAAAGTGGATTTCCCCGGGCAAAAGAGTAGAATGAAAAGATGTAAGTCATAGATGTATCTTTGAAAGACATTTCCATCTGACGCATATTGTAACTGATTACTTGTTCAAGGACAAAAGATTGTGTGGGGCGGAAGCCTGTTTGTTTGAAACTTAACGGTTAGAAATTTTACAATAAGCGCTTGTGATTATGGTCTTTCATGTCGAATGAAAAGCAACCTGATAATGGGGATTTTGCCATGTTGTGGGTATTTATCGGGCTGGGAATCGCAGGAGTCTTTTTGGGGGGAAGCGTCTGCGGCATTGTGGCGGTTGTGCGCATACGGGATATGCGCATCGAATTGGATCTGTTGCAGCGTGATTTGCGCCGACTGCGCCATTATCACGCCGCGCCGGATGCTGAACGTCCAAGCGCAGCGCGCAAACCTGTAATTGCCGCGCATGAGATTGTTACTCCGGCCTCACAAGAGAAACATGCGGCAGAACGTCCTTGCGAAGCTTTCCCGCCCCAGCGATCAACCCCGTCTGCCGACGCTTTTGTTTCGACTCGGAAAATTGCGGAAGCCCCGCCGTCTGTGCCGCTTTCGTTGGAGATGCGTGTGGGCAGCCGCTGGATTATCTGGGTCGGCGCGATAATCTTTCTGGGTGGCGTGGCGCTCGGTCTTAAGTATACCTACGACAACAATCTAATCGGTTCCGGTGGTCGGATTATCATAGGCGTGTTAACGGGCGTCATAGCATTGTTC
>Ga0129302_1003659_pt1 | contig 10390 bp, 11 predicted proteins | sample BlaSprsedimmetaG_FD_94476 | JGI IMG/M metagenome (GOLD analysis project Ga0129302, IMG submission 94476) | Hot spring sediment bacterial and archeal communities from California, USA to study Microbial Dark Matter (Phase II) - Blank Spring... | ecosystem: Environmental > Aquatic > Thermal springs... | reverse complement strand
GGCGTGTGCGGCGAACGCGCTTGAAACCGCGGCAACAGCTCCCGCAACAAGGGCAACGGCGGCGTAGGCAATGCCGCGGCCTGTTTTGCTTAGCCCGGCGGCGGGACCGGATGCGGAGGAACGGGCGAGAACAATAATAACCGCCAGCGAGATCACGATGCCGATATACTGGGACATGGACGGTTTTTCGCCGAAGTAGAATATACCGAAAAGGACCACAAGGACAGTATTCAGGCGTATAAGAGGCAAAACCGTCGTGGCGGGAATACGCTTCAGGGCCTCCATGGATGCGAGTGTTCCCGCCAAAAAAGAAAGGCCGTTGACGGTCGATATGACGAGGAGAAAGGCCGTATTACCGATGGAAGCCCGCGAAAAAAGAAAAAACAGTGTGCTGAGACACGTCACCGTACCCATAAAAGCGAGCGAGGTGAGTGCGCTGTTGCAGCCTTCCTCGGCCGATACCTTGTAAAGGAAACGTTGCAGTCCGAACAGGATCAGTGCTGCAAGTGAAAAGAGGTACCAGTCATTCATGGCGGCACGGCCGTAACGATCATCATCGGTTCAGGAAAATGGGCGTTACGGCGGTCAACTGAAATACATTCCGCCGCACACATTGATGCTTTGTCCTACGATCTCCGATGCGTCGTCGGAAGCGAGGAATGCGACCGCGTTTCCGATGTCCTCGGGCGTCTGGGGCGTTCGCTTGCGAACGGAATTATTTACCAGTTTGTCAAAAACAGTGTCCGGGTCCATGCCCTTGAACACGGGATGGGATCGGCCCAGCATGATTCCCATGGAGCGGCCCATTCCGGTTTTAACAAGTCCCGGGCAGACAGCGTTGACGTTGACGCCGTATCGTGCCATGTGCATTGCGACGGCCTGCGTGAAAGCGATGACGCCGGCCTTACTTGCGTCGTAGTGAGCGAGAAAGTCCAGGGGCATTCGTCCGCCGATAGAAGCGATGTTGATTATCTTCCCACTTTTCTGCTTCTTGAAACGGGGAATAACGGCCCTGTTGCAGAGGAAAACACCTTTCATGTTGACGTCAAACGTCAGGTCCCATTCTTCCTCCGAAATATTTTCAACTGACAGGGGAAGATCAGCTGGACGATCCGATGAATATCCTCCGAACCCGGCGTTGCAAACAAGAATATCGAGACCGCCCAGGGTGTCTCCGGCTTCCTCGACCATGCGCCGACACTGTTTGTCGTCTCGCACGTCGGTTTCGATGGCTGTCGCACGACGCCCCATTCCCGACACAACGTCAGCCACACGCCGGGCCGCTTCCAGGCTGATGTCGCTTACCGCAACGTTGGCTCCTTCCCGCGCCAGGCAACGGCAGATTCCTTCTCCCAGTCCGCCGCCGCCTCCCGTGACGACGGCAACTTTATCTTTCAGACGCATTGTGAATCCTCCGTGACGGTCACTCGAAAGGACCGTTTATTTTGTAAAAGTCGTTCAATACCATATATGCTTCGGCGGGGAAAGCTTGTATCTCTTAGTATGGAAGCACGTTCGCGGCGATTGTAACGATTCAAAAAAACTGGTAAACGAGCGAATCGTATTCGGTAATCTGAGATAATTCGAAGCACTATCTAAGGGAATGGATGATATCAGTGAATGTTGTATTGAATTATATTCGCCAATATCATGGTTGTGTAGTAATTATCCTGATGCGGTACCTCTTTTCATTCTGTCTCGGGAGATCCCGGCCGTCGAAGTTACACGCACTAGAGAGAAGTACCCGCAGCGTTAGCTGACACTATATTGCCCTGTTCAAGGGCTTAATTGAAAGGAGAGAAATACGTATGCTGAGGACGAAGGAGCAGTACATCGAGGCGTTGGGGAAAATGAAGCGCAATGTGTACTTCAACGGCGAGAAAATCGATCGGTCGGACGAAGTTCAGATGCCCACCATTGATGTCATGGCGACAACCTACGACAAGGCGCAGGATCCTGATCCCAAAATTCAGGAACTTATGCTGGCGAAGTCCCACTTGACGGGAGAGACGATCAATCGTTTTACCCACATTCACATGAGTGCCGATGATCTTCACAAGAAACAGGACATGACGCGGTATCTATGCCGCGAGGTCGGTGGATGCATCCAGCGGTGCATGGGCATAGACGCGACAAACGCCATTTATAACGTAAGTTATGAGGCGGACAAACAGAACAACGGTTCTACCCAGTATCACGAGAACTTCAAAAAATGGCTGGAACGTTTTCAGCGGGAAGACCTTGTTGGTTGTTGCGCCCAGACCGATGTCAAGGGCGACCGTCTGAAACGGCCCCACGAGCAGGTTGATCCCGATCTTTACGTACGGGTGAAGGAAACAAAAAGCGACGGTATCGTCGTTTCTGGATGCAAGCTTCACATTTCTGAAGCATCGGTGGCCGATGAAATTCTTGTCGTTCCCACGCGATCGCTGCGCCCCGAAGACAAGGACTATGCCGTGGCCTTCGCCGTTCCCGGCGACTGGGACGGCGTAAAGCAGGTGGTTACTGTTCACAATTACCGGAAACGCGAGCATTTCCCCCGCGGTTTCATGCCGGGGGCCACGGATTCGTACGTAATTTTTGATGATTGTTTCGTGCCCTGGGATCGGGTGTTTCTGAACGGAGAATACGTCCACGGCGGTGTCCTTGCGCTGCTCTTTGCCCTTTTCCATCGCCACAGCTATTCCGGATGCAAGCCCGCCATCGGCGACGTGCTTCTGGGATCGGCCGCCCTTGCAGCGGAGATGAACAATATTCATAAGATGGGTCATGTGCGCGAAAAACTGGCAGAGATCATACTGACGACGGAACTCGGATATGCCGCCGGTTACACGGCGTCTGACCAGGGCAAGGCCGAGGTTTACATGCCCGGCATGGGATTCGTTCCCTACGGCCCGGGCAGTTTCATTCCCAATTCAATTTATGCCAACGTAGGGCGTTGCCTGACCGGCGAGGCGGTTTACCGGGAACAGGAAATTCTTTGTGACATTTCCGGCGGCGTTCCGGCGACATTCCCCTACGAAGAAGACTGGGTGAATCCTGAAACGAAGGATCTGCTTGAGAAATACGTGATGCGTAACCCGAAGATTTCAGCGAAAAACGCCGCCAACTTCTGGCGTTTCATGGGAGATATTCTCTGTTCGGCGACAGGCGGAATCACGAATATGGGGAATTATCACGGCGGTGGATCGCCCGTAATGGAACAGATAGCGATCACCACGCAGTACGACATCGAGGACCGGAAAGATCTCGTCAGGCGTCTCGCCGGAATTACAAAGGACTGAGTATTCCTTGCGCAGATGCGCTGAGCAGATATACGCAGGAGAAAAGGGGGGCAGCGTACGGGCGCTGCCCTTCTTTGTTCAGAAACGAGAAAGCTGCTTGAGCACAAGACTCCAGAATAATAAATCAGAACATGTTTAACAGACAGGAGGCAGAAAAATGACTGATCTTTCACGTTTTTCCCTGGAAGGCAAGGTTGCCGTGGTTACCGGAGGAAGCAGGGGTATAGGAAGGGCCGCGGCGATCGGGCTGGCCAAGGCGGGTGCGGATGTGGTCGTGACGAGCCGAAAGCTGCCCGACCTTGAAAATGTTGCGGAAGAAGTTCGTACCACGGGGAGAAAGGCTACACCGATAGCCGCCCATATCGGAAAAATGGACAACATCTTGATGCTCGTCGAGAAAGTCATGGACGAGTTTGGACGGATCGACATACTGGTGAACAACGCGGGGTGTTCGCCCGCCATGGGAAGCATTTTCGATAACGAAGAACGGCTCTGGGACACCATCATAAACCTGAATCTGAAGGGGCTGTATTTTATGAGCCAGGCGGTAGCGAAGATCATGAAGGAGCAGGGCAAAGGATCGATTATCAACGTCGCGTCGATGGACGGCTACAAGCCCGAACCTTTTGTCGGAATTTATTCCATTTCGAAGGCCGGCGTCATTATGGCGACGAAATCCATGGCACTGGAGCTGGCTCCGTACAACATCAGGGCAAACGCGGTAGCCCCCGGACCGATTAGCACCAAGATGCTTGATTCACACTGGTTCCATCTGCCCGAGGAACAGGCGAAAGCTGAAAAAGCCGAGCTCGCGAAAAATGTTCCCCTCAAGAGGGTGGGGGATCCCGACGAAATCGCGGGAGCCATTATTTACTTGGCCTCTGAAGCGTCGAGTTTCACGACCGGAGAGACAATTCTTGTCGACGGAGGATGTACCATTGCTTCACCGGAATTCACTATTCCGGAATAGCAAGAGGCTGGTCATTATGAAGGCCTTTCCTGGACCAGCAAGGTCCGGGAAGGCCTTTTTTTAAAAGCGGATTGAAAAGGACGAAAAGTTTCCTTCGGGAGATTCGTCAATGATTTCAACCTGTGAGACGGAGGCGGAACGGGGGCCACGGCGGCACCAGTCAACGAAACGGTCGATCGCGCCGCTCTCACTTTCGGCAACGACCTCCACCTGACCGGTATCAAGATTTCTTACCCATCCGGTGATTCCCAGCAGATCTGCCTGCTCTTTGGTGTGTGCCCTGAAAAATACTCCCTGCACACGGCCGGAAATCACGAGATGAACGCGCCTGGAATTGTGAACAGTGATGCTCATTCATTTTCCCCGGTGATCATCGCAAGAAATTCATCCTCGTTGAGCGTGGGGATTCCCAGTTCCTGCGCCTTCTGAAATTTCGAACCCGGATCTTTACCGACAATCACGTAGTCAGTTGATTTGGACACGGCGCTTGACGCGGAGGCGCCGAGTGACTCCACCATTTTTTTTGCATCATTTCGAGTGACGCGGTTGAGCGCTCCCGTAAAAACAAAGGTCGTGCCGGCAAGGGAAGATGCGGCTGTACGTTGTTCCTTCTGCGGCCTGACACCTGCGGCGAGAAGACGGTCGATGGTTTCACGGTTCGAGGTTTCGGCAAAAAATTCCGTTACGTTTTCGGCTACGACGGGACCTATTCCGCGGACTTCACAAAGCCGTTCACGGGGAAGAACGGCGAGTTCGTTGATGTCGTCAACATAGTCGGCGAGAATGGCGGCCGTGTCTTCTCCGACATGTCGAATACCGAGAGCGTAGATAAATTTTGAAAGTGGAGGGCGTTTCGAATTTTCGATAGCGGATATAATATTGCGGGCGGATTTTTCAGCCATCCGTTCCAGTCCCAGCAAATCTTCAAAAGTCAGGTAATACAGGTCGGCCGGTCCCCGTGCGAGTTCCGCCTCAAGGAGCCTGCGTACGAGTTTTTCGCCGATGCCGTCGATATCCATGGCGCCCCTGGAAACAAAGTGGACAATCCGCTCAAGCGTCTGGGCGGGGCAGGTCATGTTGATGCAACGGTGCGCCGCTTCGCCTTCATTTTTATATACTGGTGATCCACAGGAAGGACAGCGTTCCGGCATGCTGAAAGGGCGTTCATTCCCGGTGCGCTTCGAGGATATCGATTTTACAACCTGGGGAATCACGTCGCCGGCCCGCTGAATGAGAACGGTATCGCCGACGAGGATATCTTTTTTTTCGATTTCCGCCATGTTGTGAAGCGTTGCGTGACTGATGGTAACGCCTCCGAGCGACACGGGCTTCATTCGAGCAACAGGAGTCAGCACGCCGGTCCTTCCAACCTGGATGTCGATAGATTCTATTACCGTGGTAGCCTGGGCAGGAGCAAATTTTGCGGCGATCGCCCATCGAGGACTTCGCGACAGCGCGCCGAGACGCCGTTGCTGAGCCAGGGAATCAATCTTGATGACCATACCATCAATCTCGTAGGGGATTTCTTTTCTTGTTGCCTCAAGCTCACGAAAGAAAGCGACGCACTCGTCCACCGTTTCCACACGCCTGATCAGCGGGTTGACGGGGAATCCCCATTCTCTCAGTCTTTGCAGGATTTCCCACTGACTTTCGAATCCGGGACCATCAATGCCCGAGACGGCATAACAGTTGATGGCGAGGGGCCGCTCGGCGGATACTCGGGAATCAAGCTGGCGGATCGATCCGGCGGCCGCGTTTCTCGGGTTGGCGAAGAGCGGTTTTCCTTCTGAAGCCTTCTTTCTGTTAAGTAGCTTGAAATCTTCAATGTGAAGAAAAACCTCCCCGCGTACTTCGACAATGTTCGAATCACTCGCGGCGGGCGGTCCCGGCAACGTCATGGGAATGGATGAAATGGTTTTGAGATTTCTTGATATGTTTTCGCCGATCAATCCGTCGCCTCTGGTGAGTCCGCGGGTAAAAACACCCTCCTCGTACATGAGATTGACCGCGACGCCGTCGATTTTTGGTTCCAGTACGTATGTCGGCTTTTCCGGTTCAAGCTGGGACGAAACGCGCCTGACGAATTCCAGTATGTCCCGTTCAGACAAGGCATTGGAAAGGCTCAACATGGGCGTGATATGAGGGTACGTTTCGAATTTCTTCAGCGGTTCAGCGCCCACCGTGCGGGTTGGCGAATCAGTTGATTCGCCGCTTTCTTCGCCCCACATCTGTTCAAGTTCCATGAGCTCCGTCATGAGGCGGTCATACTCGGCGTCCGATATTTCAGGGTCATCGAGCTGGTAATACCGCTCGTTGTGATAGGCGATGAGCTTCCGGAGTTTCTTGATGCGCTGGAGGGCAGACGGTCGGTCCATGCTACTTGATGCGTTTCAGGTATGGAACATCGCCGGAGGGTTTTTTCTCCTGCGGCTGGTTGTTTTGTGAAAGCATGACCTGTTCGTTGAAAATTTTATTTTTTACGCGGACCGCGTTGATAATAAAGAAAATAATAACGGATTTTTCCCATTCACGACTGGTGTCGAAGCGCTCCATACGATCTTTGTACTTGTCCCAGAGATTGGCAAGGGACGCTTCGTCTAATGCGAGTATCTGTTCCGCCAGGCGTTCAAGTGACTGTTCGAACATGGGTTCGATCTGTTCTTTCGTTTTCGTGGTATTTACATAATACGGTGATAACGTAACGAGGGCGAAGCGAAATGTCAAATCAAAAGAGGAAATACGGAAGTTCAAATCCATATAAACCTTGAATTTTGAGATGACGACGATATAATGACGACCCAAAAGGAAGGCGGGAAATGAAGATAGGTGTTATATCCGATACTCATCTGCGGGTGCCGGACGAGAACCTCGAGCGTATTGTGAAGGAAAAGTTTAAGGATGTTTCAATGATTTTGCACGCTGGAGACATCGTGGATGGTGCAGTTCTGGAAGCCTTCGACGGAAAGGATCTGGTTGCGGTTTGCGGGAACATGGATCAGCCTTCATTATGCGGGGTTCTGCCGTCGAAAGTGGTTATCGAGGCTGAAGGCAGACGTATCGGTATGATCCACGGATGGGGAAGCCCGGCCGGTATCGAAGATAGAATCGCCCGGGAATTCGAAAACGTCGATTGCGTGGTTTTCGGTCATACACATGAAGCGGTGGTAAAAAATATCGACGGCGTATTGTTTTTCAATCCGGGATCTCCCACGGACGGTCGTTTCAACGGGAACAGGACCGTCGGTATTCTCGATGTGAGTGACACGATCGAAGGCATGATTATTCCCGTTGATTTTTCGAAGGGGATAATCTGAAAAGACGGAAGGATTTTTATTGGACACTATCATTGCGCCGGGTCGCATCAAGTACATCACCGGAGAAAAGAAAGAAGGCTGTATATTCTGTGCCGACTCTCTGCGGGATGAAAGGCTGATGCTTCATAAGGGGAAACATTGCTTTGTCATCATGAACAAATATCCGTACACTTCGGGACACCTTATGGTGGTTCCCTACCGGCATATCGCGGACATTGCCGATGCGTCGACGGAAGAATTGATGGAATTGATGAATCTCACCGGAAGAGCGGTCGATATATTGCGCAAGGCTTTCAATCCAGAAGGATTTAATGTCGGCATGAACCTGGGTAAGGCAGCCGGAGCGGGGGTTGACGAGCACATGCACATGCATGTCGTGCCCCGCTGGTTCGGCGACACGAATTTCGTGACCGTATTGGGGGAAGTACGTGTTATTCCTGAAGAAATTGAAAAAACGAGGGACCTGTTGAAGTCATTTTTCTAGCAAGAGGGGAGATCCGCGATGAAGTTGCTTTATACGATTATTATCATGCTGTGCGTGCTCTTTGTTATTACGTTTTCTTTGGATAACACGGAGACGGTGAACCTGAGTTACTACGGGTTTATCGATGTGACGGTCCAGGCCTATCTTTTGCTTTTTGTTTCTTTCGGTATCGGTGTCATATTCGCGGGTTTCTTCGGCATAGCGGAACGGTGGCGCCTGTCTCGCAAGGTGGCCGGTCTTAACAGGCGCATTCGAAAGCTGGAAGAACAGATATCCCGTGGCAATGCATCCACGGAGGGCGAAGAGATACAGGCGCAGGATTACCGGGAGTGACAACGTTTCTCGCCGATTCAACTTTGAGAAAACTGGTAAAGTGGTTACGTATCATGGGATACGATACAGTCGTTCACGAGGGGACGGCTGATCGTGTTTTGCTGGATCGGGGCGCCCGGGAAGACAGGGTTGTGCTCTCACGAAAAAAGGAATTGGCCCGGCGCCAGTTCAGGGGAACACTTCTGATAGTCGTTTCCGACCGGGTTAATGAACAGATTGATGAAATCATACAGCGGCTGCGGCTTGTGCCGCGACGGGAAGATTTTTTCACGCGATGTCTGACATGCAATAATCTACTGGAACCCGTTCAACGCGAGAATGTGAAAGATCACGTCCCTCCCTACGTTTTTAAAACACAACACGTTTTTGTAAAGTGCCCCTATTGCGGATCGATATTCTGGCCCGGCACGCACCGGGAGAGAATGACCGCCATACTTAATCGGCACAATCCGACGGATCGCCCTTGATTTTATCCACCGCATGTTTAAGTGCCGGCATGATCGCCGCCAGGTTTTCCGATGCTCCCCGGGGGCTTCCGGGCAGGTTTATGATGAGGGAAGATCCACGGATACCAACAACGGCCCGCGATATCATGGCGTGAGGCGTTTTCTTCAGGCTTTCCAGTCTCATAACTTCCGCCATTCCGGGAATATCCCGGTCGATGACGTTTGCCGTTGCGTCAGGTGTTACATCCCGGGGGCTGACGCCGGTACCCCCCGTGGTGACAACGATGTCGAGCTTGTCATCGTCGACAAACCGGATAATTGCAGCGGCGATTTCTTCTTTTTCGTCGGCGACGATTCGATAGGCCCTTACCTCGGCGGGCAAGCTTTCGAGGAGTTCACGAACCACCTGTCCACTGAGGTCCTCTTGTTCACCCCGGGCTCCCCGGTCGCTTACGGTTATCACCCCGGCGAACAGTGTCTGGTTCATTCCTCGGTTTCCTTCTTCGCCTCGGCTATGATTTTTTCCTGCAGGTGGGCCGGTACTTCTTCGTAATGAGAAAATTCATAGGAAAATGTTCCGCGGCCGCTCGTTATGGAAGTAAGTTCCGCAGCATAACTGAGAATCTCCGCCAGAGGCACCTGTCCCTTCACGACTTGGTTTGCCCCGCGCTTGTCCATGCCGAGCACCCGGCCACGCCGGCTGTTGAGATCGCCGATTACGTCTCCCATGTACTCGTCGGGGATTTCAATATCGATGTTCATGATCGGTTCAAGGAGCGTGGGCTGCGCTTGTTCGAATCCCTTTTTGAATCCCATGGATCCGGCAATCTTGAAGGCCATTTCTGAGGAATCCACGGGATGGAATGATCCGTCAACCAGGGCGACCTTCACATCAACCACGGGATAGCCGGCAACGATACCTTCAGTCATGGCTTCAACGATGCCTTTTTCCACGGCAGGAATATAGTTCCTGGGAACCACGCCGCCCACGATTGCGTCGACGAACTGAAATCCCTCGCCGTGCGCGGTCGGTTCTATTTCGAGCCAGGTGTCGCCATACTGTCCCCGGCCGCCCGACTGCTTCTTGTATTTGCCCTGAACACGCGCTTTGCCCTTGATGGTTTCCTTGTAGGGAACCTTCGGTTGTTTCAGCGTCACGTCCACACCAAATTTGCGCTTCATCTTTTCCAGCGTCACGTCGATGTGAACCTGTCCCATTCCGGAGAGAATCATCTCGCGGGTCTGGTCGTCACGGCGCAAGTTCAGTGTGGCGTCTTCCTCGATGAGCCTGTTGAGAGAAGAGAACAGTTTTTCCTCGTCGCCCTTTGTTTTCGGAAGAATCGCGTAGGAACAGACCGGTCGCGGTGGTTCAAGTTTTTCATAAAGTATCGGTGCTTTTTCATCGCAGATTGTATCACCCGTCGATGTTTCTTTCAGTTTTGCCACAGCGGCGATGTCGCCCGGTACCAGCTCTTCCGCCGGTCGCTGGTTTTTGCCGTCCAGGAAGAAAAGGGCGCCGCTTTTTTCGTTGATGTTTTTCGAGCTGTTGAAAAACGGCG
>Ga0129302_1003658_pt1 | contig 10394 bp, 11 predicted proteins | sample BlaSprsedimmetaG_FD_94476 | JGI IMG/M metagenome (GOLD analysis project Ga0129302, IMG submission 94476) | Hot spring sediment bacterial and archeal communities from California, USA to study Microbial Dark Matter (Phase II) - Blank Spring... | ecosystem: Environmental > Aquatic > Thermal springs... | reverse complement strand
TACATAGTGAAACCGTTTACGGCGGACGTTTTGAGCGAGAAGATCGGTCAGATCGAGAAGAAGTGCGGTTAAGACCGTTCGTCGGCGCGCGGGGGAGAAACATGGACGTTCAATACATCAATCCTTTTCTTGAAGGAACGCTGCACGTGGTGAAGACAATGGCCTTCATCGACGCCCGGCCGGGAAAGCCGTATCTCAAGCAGGACAATTCCGCGAAGGGGGATATTACGGGGATCATCGGCATAGCCGGTTCGGTCAGAGGTTCATTCGCGTTGAGTTTCAGTGAAGGCTGTATTCTTCGCATTGTATCGAACATGCTGGGCGAGGAGATCACGCAGGTCAACGGTGATATTGCAGATGCCGTGGGCGAGCTTACCAACATGGTGTCGGGGGCAGCCCGGCAGCGGCTCGACGTCATGGGCATTCACCTGTCGGCGGCGATTCCCACGGTGGTGACGGGCGGGGGACACACGGTGAACCATGTCCTCGGCGGTCCCAGTATCATCATTCCATTTGGGACAGATCACGGCCCCTTCGTGGCGGATGTGTGCATGATGAAAGACTCCAATTCAGGATAGAGAAACGGGAAGCTTGCGGCGGAACATGAAGAAGTCTCGCCGGGACGGCGGCAGTCACGGATGAGAGTGTGACGATGACCGGAAAACCTGAGCAAAAAAGTGGAATGTCGGAAAAACGCGATGATATGCCGGCCGTGGATGAATGCACGGAAGGCGGACATCGCCTGCTCCTGGAACGGGCTCCCGACATCATCGCCGCTTTCCGCGACAACGGCGTTTTGTATGTAAACGGCATGATCGAGCAATTGACGGGCTATGCGCCGGAAGAGTTACAAAACGTTCCGCCCCTTCGTTTTGTCCATCCCGACGACCGCCTTGCCACCCATGAATACTGCATGCTTCGAAACAGGGGTGAAGAAGCGCCGGCCGGATGTTCCTTCCGCGTGTTGTCGAAGGAAGGAGGCGAAGTATGGGTGCACATGAAGGCCGCCGTCGCTGAATGGGAAGGCGTACCCGCCACGCTGGCAGTACTGCGGGACATGACGCACCAGGTTCGCCTGGAAACTCAACTGGTGCAGTCCCAGAAACTTGAAGCCCTGGGGACGCTGGCCGAAGGAATCGCGCACGATTTTAACAACCTGCTTATGGGCATTCAGGGTTATGCATCGCTGGCTCTCATGGGACGGGACGCATCGCCGGTTGTCGCTGAAAAAATCAAAAAGATTCAGGAACTCGTACGAAACGGCGTTTCGCTGACGGCCCAACTGCTGGGATTCTCAGGGACCGCCTGCTACGATGTTCTGCCGATCGATCTCAACGAACTCGCGGCCGGCACCTCGCTCATGGTGGAGCGTTTTAACCGTGAAATCACCATTCACCGTGATTTGTGGCGGGATCTCAGGATCGTCATGGCCGACCGGGGACAGCTCGAACAGGTTCTGATGAACCTTCTGATCAACGCGGGCCAGGCCATGCCGGGAGGCGGCGATCTCTTTATCGAAACGGCCAATGTCGATTTTTCCGATGACGACGAGCGTATTCCCTTTCTTGGAATCGTGCCGGGTCCCTATGTCCGTCTTTCGATAACCGATACGGGAATCGGCATGGACGAGTCCGTTGTGAGACGTATATTCGATCCCTTTTTCACGACCCGTGACGGGGGTGGGGGCACCGGACTCGGACTTTCGTCCGCGTATGGCATCGTGCGTGCCCACGGCGGGGCAATCGACGTGACAAGCCGGCCGGGTCAGGGTTCTCGTTTTGATGTGTACCTTCCCGCTTCCGAGCAGGCGGAGCGGAAGGAAGAAACTTCTTCGCCACACCGCGGGGAAGAAACGAACCGCGCCACGATTCTTGTCGTTGATGATGAAGAGGTTGTGCTGGAGGTGAACCGCGAGTTGCTTGAGTCCTGCGGTTACCGGGTTATAGCAGCCTCGAGCGGCCGCGAGGCCCTGGAAATTTACAGTAGCTCGTCGGAAGAAATCGACCTGGTGCTTCTGGACCTTATCATGCCGGGTATGTCCGGCGCCGAGACGTACCGGGGATTAAAGGAAATCGAGTCGGAGGTCAGGGTGATTCTTCTATCGGGCTTCAGTATAGAGGGAGGGGCCATGGAGCTGCTGAAAGAGGGATGCCGGGCCTTTGTTCAGAAACCGTTTGTTCTGGAAAATCTGGAAAAGAAGATCGAGGAGGTCCTGGGTGAAAACAAACAGGCCTGAAGTATCAGAATCCGCGGTCTGTCCAGCGGCTGATTTTTTCGAAGGCATCTTCGACTCGCCGGGTTATGAAATCGGCGGAGACAGGCTTTTTGAAGAAATCGTCGAATCCCGCTTCGCGGCATTCCTCGACCTCGTAAAGCCCCGACCAACCGGTCATGGCGTAGATGATCGCCAGCGGTTTCTCGCTCCGGATGCGTCGGCACAACTCGATGCCGTTCATTCCGAACAGTTTCAGGTCAAGAAAAATAACGTTGATGTCATTTTGTTCAAGCAGGGCCAGGGCCTCTTCCGCTCCCGCCGCCGTGTACACGGTATACCCGGCCTCGTTGCCGATTTCTTCGAACAGATTCCGTATGGACGCTTCGTCGTCAACGACGAGTATCCTGTCTGTCGGTGGAATATTCCTGATCATCGATTTTTCCTCCTTCAACGGCGGCCGCCGACGCCGACCGATTCAACGGGGCGTTTAATTTCCCTGAAGAATCTTCATATATCATCGAGACCGAAATTTCAAAAGAATCAATCGACCAGGCCGGAATTCATTCGGGGCGGCGGGAGGCGGCAGGCATGAAACGGATGAAAATAGCGGACCTGACGCCTGAAATGGTTCTCGCTTCAGACGTGATCAATTGTGACGGTCGTTTCCTCCTGCCGGCGGGAGCCGCGCTGACGGAACGTTCCATACGGTTGTGCAAGGCCTGGGGGATAGTGGAGGCCGAGATCGAAGGCGAGGAAGCTCCCTCTTTCGATGCCGGGCGGAATGACGTTGATCCTGCGGCGCTGGCGGCCGCCCGTCGAATAAACGAATACCGGTTTCTTCACGCGGGGACGAAACACCGGGCGATGCGGGAACTGGAAAATCTTTCCTCATTACGCAAGGCGCGCGCCATCGAACAGGGTCTCCCGGGAGGCCGGTTCTCGGTTATCGGTGATGACGACGCGGAGGCGGTGGACGACAATGTTCTTCTGGAACCGATCAACCTGGGCAGGCTGTCGGAGTTCGGTTTACGCCTGCCGACGCTCCCTGCCGTGTTTGACCGGATAAACGAGACTATCATGAATCCAAACAGTTCGGCCGGTGATATAGCCGATGTCATCGGCAAGGACACGGCATTAACCTCGCAACTGCTCGGCATCGTCAACAGCGCCTTCTACGGGTTTGTTTCGAAGATAGACACTGTGTCGAGAGCCGTCGCCATTGTGGGTACAAAACAGTTGACATCGCTTGTGTTCGGTATCAGCGTCATCAAAATTTTCGACCGGATTCCCGCCCGCCATATCGACATGCAGGAATTCTGGCGACACAGCCTGGCCTGCGGCATTGCGGCGAGAATAATCGCGGGCTACAAGCAGATACAGAATACGGAGCGTCTGTTCGTGGCGGGCCTCCTTCACGATATAGGCCGACTGCTCATGTACCGCCTGTGGCCGGAACACTCGAGGCGGGTTCTTTTTGCCGCCCGTCGTGAATCGAGATTGCTTTACGAGGTGGAAAAGGACCTGCTGGATATTGATCACGCCGGTATCGGAGCTCTCATGGCCGAGCGATGGAAGCTTCCCTTTCTGCTGGAAGCGGAGATACGCAACCACCATGCTCCCGGAAATTCTTACACCCGCCCGGAAACGGCCATCGTTCACCTGGCGGATATTATCGCCCATGTCATGGAAATGGGCTCGAGCGGCGAAATTTTCGTACCGCCCCTCGATGAAGATACCTGGAACTCACTGGATATATCAGAAAACTTACTGACGGTGATTATCGATCATGTGGACAGACAAATCAACGACGTCACAGCATATTTCTTCCCGGGATCGTGACCGGGGCTACGGCGGGGATTCCTCGACCAGGTACCTGGAGAAACGGCTCCGCTATTTCGAGGAGTCGAGCCGCTTTATCCTGGATACTCTTGAACTGGCAACCTCGCTGGGCGATTGCCGGGAGAGCGTCAACCAGCTGAAGTCGGTTTTTCCGATTCTTGACGACGCGGAAGCGAAACTGGCGGATCTGATACCGTTCGAAGCGTTTACCTTCTACCTGGTCAACGAGGAGAATAATGATTTCGAGCATGTGCGGACACGACCCGTTGAAACGACGCGATACGCAAAGGATGAGACGGAATTTCTGATAGACTCCGGAGTTTTCGCCTGGGCCGTTCGCGAGAAACGCCCCGTTGTCGTCACCTCGCGGTCCAAGGATCGACGGTTCGTGCTGCACGCTCTTTCCACCCGATCGCGGACGAGGGGCATGTTCGTGGGCACCATCGCCGACAACCGGCGGATTTCCGATATACACCTTTCATTGTTGTCGCTTGTTCTGCTCACCACGGCAGGCGCCGTGGAAAGTTTTTATCTTTACGGCATGCTGCGCGGGAAAGACCGTGAAGTCAACGCCATGAAGGGATACCGCCTTCTTTTTGAATCGGCCTTCGAGGGCATGGAGATTCTTGACGCCGGAGGCAGAATCGTGGACTGCAACGAGGCAATGTGCGGCATGCTGGAAAGCGAAAAAGAGCACCTCATCGGCCGCCTCGCTTCACACTTCTTTTCCGGGAACAGGGAAGACCGTTCAGACAACCATAATGTTTTTCCGAAGAAGGGTTCCCGGGATGACGAGGTGGAACTGGTATCGGCGAAAGGAACGGTTCTGCGGGTGTACCGGCGCGAGCGACCCCTGTTCGGGGAAGACCGTTTTTTCGAGGGTTCAATCGTATCGTACCGGCATATAACAGCCGGAGACACCGACACGCGGAAATGATTCGAACGGTTCGACCGGATCCGCGGCTTACCGCCGAAGAAGCTCGCGCTGTTTTCTGAAGACGTACCGCGTAATGGTTTCTTTCATGTCTTCGGGCAGGTCGGTAAAGGCGATTGATACCCTGTAACCGTCTCCCTTATCGTCCGGCGTGATCGAAACCACTTTGCCGAGTACCTCAAGCCGGGTGACGGTTTCCAGGGGAAGGTCAAGCCTGAGCGCGATGATCTCGTCCGGATCAGGCTTTTCGGGCATCGTGAAACGGATTCCCGACGCGCTTATGTTGACGCGTTCAAGGTCTGAAAGACGGAACGATTCGTCACGTCCAAGATTGGCCATGTCCATAAGGCGGTCCACTTTCAGATTGAGCTGGTAAAGGAGACGGTAGAGCATGGCAGGCGTAACGTTTTCCACGTCGGGGACATGTTGTATGTCGCCGAACACGTTCCGAAGAATCATCTGCGCCTGGTCTTCACCGCCTGAATAATCCCGGGCTTGCACCCGCCTGTATCCCACCGTCAGGATATCGTCGACACGGGCGTGCAGCCGCTCATGAACCTTTTCAACGGTGATGCGCGGATAATGTTTCGATTCGAGGACGTTGTAAAGACCGCCGCCTTTCAGCAGGTAAATGTCCGTTCCCGGTTCGGGCGTCATGGTATTGTCGCCCCCGTCAATATCGAGGACGATACGGTCTCCGTCGATGTCCGCGACGACGGCCGTGGCGGACACCATCCTGTTTTCACACCCGAAACTCAGTTCGACCTTTGATCCCCTGGATGGAAGAGTCGTTTCCATTGCTCGCGCCTTTCCTTCATCGGAACTCGTGATCTTTTCGAAATACATGCAGTATGTGTGCCACAAAGGAATATGCCCGGTGGAAAACGGTGAAAGGAAGGATTCAATGCTTCGAAGGTTGCCGAGCCTCGTCGAGAGCGGACAGAAAGGCGTCGACGACGTCCCCGTCGAGTTGTTTCCAGCGGTTGTCCCGTATTTCATCCACGGCGACGGCCGGGGGCAGGGCTTTCCGATAGGGTCGGTCACTGGTCATGGCGTCGAATGTGTCCGCGACGGAGAGAATCCGAGCCAGTAAGGGAATTTTGTTCCGCGTCAGCCCGTCTGGATACCCCCGGCCGTCCCAGCGCTCGTGGTGATGGCGGACGATTGACCGTTCCCTGTCGAACAGCGCGATGGACTTGAGAATATCTTCGCCGGCCTCGGCATGGGTCTGAATGATACGGTATTCGTCATCGCTGAGCGGGGCGGGCTTCAGAAGGATATGATCCGGTACGGCGATTTTGCCGATGTCGTGGAGATGGGCGGAAATGCGGAGCGATTCGATTTCATAGTCGGAACATCCCATAGTTTTTGCCGTCAGAAGCGACAGGTGCGTGACGGAACGGGAATGCCGTTCGGTATAGTTGTCGCGGGCATGGATGGAGTGAATCAGCGATTCAAAGGTATTCATAATACTGCCGAAAAGGCTTTCGTAGAGAATGGTGTTTTCCAGGTACAGCGACGCCCGTTCGGCCAGGTTCTGGACATGTGTCAGGTCTTTCCGTGTGAAGATCGTTGTTCCGTCGCCGCTGAAGATCGCGAGAATACCGAATATCTTGCTGCCCCGTATCGTGAGGGGAACAGCGATGAGAGAATCATCGGCACGAAGACTGTGATCGCCGTTAATGAGAAGCGGCGCCCGACTTAAAACGGTTTCGCGAAAAAGGGGAGTCAGCCGTGCCTCAAGCATGTCGCCCGAGTCGGCATCAGCGCGCTGATTGTTGTGGCAGATGCTCTTGTTGAGGAAACATTTATTGGTTTCATCAACAAGAACGATAAGTCCCGTTTCGCCCCGTGTTAACGCCAGGGAAAGCTTGACGATTTCATCGAACATGTCGTCGCCGGCAAGACCTCGGCGCTGCTCGATCCGTTCGCCGATGAGCCTGATCGTCGACAGTTCGCGGATTTTTTCACCGAGTTTCCACCTCGTTCCCCGTTCGTCCCGATCTTCTTCAGAAAGCAGGGATCGTTCCTGAAGATAGAGATTGACCTTGAAAATGAGATCGTCGATTTTGAAAGGTTTTGTCAGAAAGTCGACGGCGCCTTCCTTCATGGCGGAAACCGTCAGATCGATAGTGGGATAGCCGGTGATAATAATAACGGGCGTGGAGGAATCAAGATGCTTGATGCGGGTGAGCAGGTCAAGTCCGCTCATGCCCGGCATTTTTAGATCGCTGATAACCAGATCGAAGGACGCGGTTTTGAGAAGAGACAGCGCCTGTTGCCCGTTTTCGACCTCCCGCGTGTTAAAATAGCAGCTCTCACGCAACGCGTCGATGATAACGCCCCGCGTTGCCTCGTCGTCATCGACCACGAGAATTGATTTCAGGTCACCGACAGGCTGTTCTTCCGTAGCGACCGTCATTGCTTGTTTCCGGCGCTGAGCAGGATGTCGACCAGGCTGTAGGAAATTTTTTCGAGGGCGTCGTTCCTGCCGCCGTTCCCGCCGAGAGTCACCTTGTCCTGATAGGCGTCGCCGGTCCCTTTTCTCGCTCCGGAAGGCGCGGTTTTCGCGTTGTTCTGCCGCGTGTAGACTCGCAGCACGGTGTCAATCTGGTACGAGGAAATTGTCACGGCTGAACCTTTCTTGCTTGATGGTCAATATGGATGGTTCTTTAAACCCTTTATCGGCAGGTCCTGTCCTTTACTTTAATATTTTTTAATTATGTGACTGAACTCCCGCTTCGGCTGTTTGCCGGGGGTTCTTTACGGTTGACTATTGTGAATATTTTGTTTACATCACCCTGACTGGAAGGTCTCGCCGGCGCGGTTCCTCCATCCTTCGCTTTTTTGTGCCGGCATGCGGTATGTGTGGAGCTGATGAGAAAGCCCAGAATCCTTGTCGTCGATGATAACGCGATCAATCGGGAGAACCTCCTCGAAATGCTGTCTTCCGACGCCGGTCGCGTCGACGTGGCCGGCGACGGGGAAGAGGCACTGAGGGTATTTTCGGACGGTATGTACGATCTGGTGATTACTGACCTGAAAATGCCGCGCCTCGACGGCATGGAGCTTCTGAAACGCCTCAAGGAACAAGATTCCGGCATAGTCGTGATCGTCGTCACCGGCTACGCATCCGTCAGCAGCGCTGTTGAGGCCATGAAGCTGGGCGCCTACGATTACATTACCAAGCCTCTCAAACCCGACCGTGTCCATCTGTCCGTGGAAAGGGCGTTGTCCTTCGCCCGCCTTCGGGAAGAAAACGAATCCCTGAAGGACCAGCTGCACGACAAATATGATTTCGGCCGCATGATCGGCCTGAGCGGCGGCATGAGGCAGGTTTTCGATGCCGTCAGAAAAGTCGCGGAAACCGACAGCACCGTCATCATCTATGGTGAAAGCGGCACGGGCAAGGAACTTGTGGCCCGGGCCCTCCACTTCAACAGCGAACGGCGGTCCTTCCCGCTCGTGACTGTTAATTGCGGAGCCATTCCGGAAGAATTGCTGGAGAGTGAGATGTTCGGCCACGAAAAAGGGGCATTTACCGGCGCCGTTCGAAGCAGGACGGGCAGGTTCGAACTTGCCCAGCGTGGATCCATATTTCTCGACGAAATAGGCGATATGAGCCCGTCGCTGCAGGTAAAGCTGCTTCGGGTAATCCAGGAAAGACAGTTCGAGAGGATCGGCGGCACGCAGACGATCGACGCCGATGTACGCATCATCACCGCCACGAACCAGGACCTGGAAAAGGCCGTCAAAGAAAAGCGTTTTCGGGAAGACCTGTTTTACCGGATCAACGTTATTCCCATTACCCTGCCGCCGCTGAGGGAACGGAAGGAGGACATACCTTCGTTAATCAAACATTTCATCAACGTGTTCAAGAAATCGAATAAAAAACGCATCGAGGGAGTAAGCGACCGGGCCGTTGAACTGATGCTTCATTATCATTGGCCCGGAAACGTGCGCGAGCTCCAGAACATCATAGAAATGCTTGTGGTTATGAAGGGAGAGGGCGTGATCGATGAACAGGATCTGCCCGAGAAAATCCGCCAGGCCGTCAGCCGCGACGGATCGACACCGCCGAGCATTCATATTCCTGACGAGGGTTTGAATATAACATCCCTTATCGACCAGTTCGAGCGGGACCTGCTTCTGAAGGCGCTGAGAAAATCGGGCGGGGTTAAAAACAAAGCTGCGAAGCTTCTTAACCTCAACCGAACGACCTACGTGGAAAAGCTGAAACGTTACCGAATCGAATAGAACCGGGAATCCCGAACCTGCCGGCGGAGAATGTGCCGGCAGGGCACGGCTGAGAAAATATCACGGAAGATGACATACCGCGCCATCCGGCGCGGTTGCTCGCGGTACCGGGAAGGAGGCACGATATGGCCAGGAAAATCGGAGTTGTCTTGTCGGGGTGCGGCGTCTTCGACGGGTCGGAAATTTATGAAGCAACGATGACTCTCTATTTTCTGGACCGCGCCGGTGCCGATGTTGTCTGCATGGCTCCCGAGGGGGATCAGCGTGACGTGGTTGATCACGCGGCGAATCGGCCCATGTCGGAATCCCGTGATATTTTCGTTGAATCGGCACGGCTTGCCCGCGGTGAAATACGTCGACTGGCTGATGTCACGGCCGACGATCTGGACGCCCTGGTTTTTCCCGGGGGCTTCGGGGCGGCGAAAAACCTCTGCGATTTCACCGTCGCGGGAAGCGGTTGCACCGTTTTGCCGGAGGTGGAAGGACTCATTCTTGATATGCACGGGCGAAAAAAGCCGCTTGCCTTTATGTGCATCGCGCCGGTCATCGCCGCGCGGGTGCTCGGCAGGTTCACGCCGGAATTGACGACCGGGGAAAGCGATTCGCCGGTGGCGTCTGCCATCGAGGAAATGGGCGCGCGTCACGTGACATGCAGCGTGGACAGAGCCGTCGTCGATGGCAAGAACAGAATCGTCACCACGCCCGCCTACATGGTGGGTCCGACCATATCCCGGGTGGCGGAGGGCATCGAACAGCTGGTAAAGGAAATCATGGCGATGGTGGATTGAGAAGCATTGTCCTCCCGCGGAATTCGCCGCGGAAAGAAGCGGCTTCTTTTCATCATGTCGCCGGCGCCGGACGAGCGGGAACGACGCGTTCCGAGCGGGAGAGGCTAAAAAGGAAGAGCGATGAAAATACGTGTGGAGCGGGATCAGATTGTCCAGGCTATCCGCCGGATGGAAGGGATCGAAGTCGTCCTGGAGAACGAACATGACGCGAAAGAGGCCGTCAATCTTGCTCTCGGCTCCCCCCCGTTTCTGAATTCGTGTCTCAAAATGGAGGTTGCATTACACTACATGGTATGATGAACAATGGCAAGGCAACGGAGGGAGCCCGTAGGGCGACCGGAGTTGCCTTGCGCTGGAGTTC
>Ga0129302_1003655_pt1 | contig 10399 bp, 7 predicted proteins | sample BlaSprsedimmetaG_FD_94476 | JGI IMG/M metagenome (GOLD analysis project Ga0129302, IMG submission 94476) | Hot spring sediment bacterial and archeal communities from California, USA to study Microbial Dark Matter (Phase II) - Blank Spring... | ecosystem: Environmental > Aquatic > Thermal springs... | reverse complement strand
TGTCACGGTAGACTTCTTCACAAGCGTATCCTCCAATTCGGTTTTTTTGTTGCTGATCACAACGAACCGAAGGGTACGCTTTTTTTATTCAACCATCAATCCACAACTTTGGGGTATACCTCATTAAGGGACCATGACAGGCATGACGAAATCCCGAAACCCGATTCGCGCGTATACCGAGGGGCATGGAATTTCTATTGCCCTTTGACTGCCTTCGTGGTATGAAAATTCCCCTTCAATGAAACCTGTGGTGGGTGTAGCTCAGTTGGTTAGAGTGCCGGGTTGTGGCCCCGGAGGTCGAGGGTTCAAATCCCTTCACTCACCCCATTTTTTTATTCCTGAACCCCCGGCCGGGGGTCTCCGGTAAGGTTGCACGATGAGTTCTCCTGACGGTACTACGCTTCCCGTGGTGTTCCTCGAACGGTTGTTCGGAAAGGACGTGTCTATTTCCGACGACCTGCGGGAGCGGATCGTTTCATGTCTCGACCGGCTGGAAGAGACGGGGCGCGACATGGCGGAGTATTTTACGCCCGCCGAAGGCGCCCTTCTCTGCGAGGTCTTCAAGAACGCACACTTCGAGGCGGACCGTTTCGACGAGTGGCCCCTGCTGATTCTCTGGGACCTGGAAGACGTGGAAAAATACGAGCGTCTTGGAAACCATTTCGGCGTGAGCGTTCCCCATCTGCTTGAAAAAATGGAAGATTTCACCTGCAGTCAGGCGCTCTGGCTCTTCGCCGCCATCGACCGCTTCTGGGAAAACCGACGGCGGCGAGGCGACCGGGACGAGTTTTACGAAGTGGAACTCCCGGTGAAACAGTAACCCCCGGAGAAAGGTGAGCAGGGCACGGTACTCCGTCAACAATGAAAAAAGGGGCGCGCGGTTTATCGCGACGCCCCGGTCCGTATAACTGAGAAATTCACGGTGCCAGTTAATCATAACCAATCAGATCGGGCGGGCCCGCAACGCCCGAAGCCGTGCCGGTGAACGTTCCGCTGGTGTCCCCCGTGTAGGCGCCGGCCGCGCCGCCCTGAATGGCTATGGTATGACTCGCGACAGTTCCCTCGTATGCAGAAACCTGAGCAGCCCACTGGTTGCTGTCCCAACGGTTTATGAAGAAATCAACTCCGGCTCCTTCGAAGCCTGGTCCAGTGAGAATTGCGTAATCAGAAAAGGGGGTACCCGACCAGTTGCCACCGACGTCTCCCGTCGCCCAGATAACAGGCGCCTGACCGGCGGAATACGAGAAAAAGCGCACGTCGTTCATGTACACGCCGGACAGGTATTGTGAACCATTCGGAGCTTGCACGAGATCCGTTGTTCCCACCTGGACGCAGGGAATGCTCATCTGTCCGAGTGCGGCTTTACCGGTGTCACTGCCGGCCATGGATAGGAACCGTTCCGTTCCGATGGACACACCGCGGGCGATGGCCTGCCATGTGGTGGTGCCATCAATAATTTCGCCCGTAATCGAGCCGCCTATGACGCCCGTCAGAGCTTTGTCGATAGTAATCCATGAACCGGCGACGCTGCCCGCGATGCCGTCAGGTCCCTCGTTCCACTGTGTTCCATCGATGATTAACGACCTTGAAAAAGTCTCTTCGTTTACGTAACCGAAAAGCGTCCAGGGACCGCCGGGAAGAGTTTCTGTATTGAAGAAGGGCGGTACTTCACCGTACTGATCATACAGTTCATTTACATCAAAGGCCCAGACCCCGAGATCAGTGCCCGCTACAAACGCCTCGTAAAACGGCATGCTTCCTCCGGAAATGCTCGATCCGGCATAGTTTTTAAAGTAGCCTGAATAAAGATTCACCCAGGGACCTGCCCATGCACTAGAGAAAAGATTATCAAAGGTATCTGTTTCCTCAAAGGTGCCCGACGACGCGCCGACCCAGGTGCCGTCGGCGTCATCATAAGTGCCGTAAAAGGGTCCGCCCAGAATGCCGTGGTCCTTGTCGGAAACGAAGATACCGCTTATGCTCCCATCGACAAGACCGTCGTACCAGGAGCTACCCAGGATTCCAATCAAATAGGCAGCTTCATCAAGAACTGGACGGCCGAAGAAGGCGACATCGACTTCACCGGGATTGCCGGAGAAGTCGTTCGCATAGGAAAAGGGCAGGTCGTCGCTTCCGAACATGAGATTATAGGCTCCCCAGCCGATTCCGATATCTCCCGGAATAATAAATTCGATTGAAGCGCCCGCGCCGGCTCCCGAGATAGTGCCACCGGGGAAATCCTCGTACAGGTACCCGGCCAGCGGGTTAATATCAATCCCCTCGAGCGTATAAGCGCCCTGAGCGTCAAATTCGATGTTTGCCCCATCGGCCATCCACATGTTCATGCCGGGATAATAATGGCCGCCGGGTATAGACCCGTACACCAGCCCGGCGTTGCCTGATTCGTCCATGTATATGCCGACGGTATTCCCGTAGAGTGCCGTATCGTTCGTTTCCGGGTCGTTAAACAACCAGCACCCCGTGGTGAACGTAAAGGCGAGATTTGATGTCTGAAAAGAATCTCCGCGAAGCATGGCTGCCACGTTTTCCAGGTCTGTCCAGCCGGTTTCGGCACCGTCGGCGAAGGCAACGAACGAGTTCCAGAGGTAGTTGCCTGATCCGAGATCGCCGTCGTAGGTTCCCATTGCCGTGTAATCGCCCAGGCCCGTTCCCCATGATGACTCGGCGTATGTACCGCCGATCAACCCCGAGTCGTGTGCCGCGACCGCGGCGGTTCCGCCGTTGTTCGCGTACAGGCTCGCCGGAAGGTTTGTCCATACTTCGTGGCTCAGGTCGATGCCGGGAACGACGCCGACGAAGTCGTGCGGGTAAAAGTACGCCGATCCGTCGCTGTACAGATCCGACTCGACGGAGCCACCTTCTGAATACGTGTAGTAATCATGCGCGAATTCAATATATCCGCGATGGGTGCGGTCGAGCAAAGTTATGTAGGAATCGACATAGAAGGACGTGTAGTCATACCCTCCTTCGGAGCCGGAGTAATAGGACGAATAGTTCTCACCTATCATGACCGACAGGGGGTAGGGCGAACCCGATTCGGTTTCAACCACGCCGAAAGAGCTTTCTTCCGGCATGTCGGCGGCGGGCGTCAGCGTGGCGAAGCCGGCGCCTTCGCCGAGTTCGACGCCGCTGCCCGCGGTGGTGGCCGTGTCGCCGGCAGGAAGCCCGAAGAGATAGTAGAGGTTTTCCGCGCTGTCAAAAAGAATACTCGACAGAATACCTTCCCAGGAGCCGGTCTTGCCGGCAAACATGCCGTCCATCGTCCCGGTATCGTTGTCAAAATACAGGGGCACGATCCAGCCGGGATCGCTGTACCCGTAGCCCGATTCATCACTGGGCGCCTTGATGGTCCCGCTCAGCGTGATTGTGCCCGTAAGCGCGGTCATGTCAAAGAGGGCGTCAAAACTGGTCGAGCTGTACGCGTCGGATACAGACCCCGAAAGCACACCGTCACCAACCGGCGATTCCGGTATAATCGGCTCCGGTTCCGGTTCCGGGGGTATCGCGGGCGGAGCATTGGGGTCGGACCCGGGATCGAGACCGCCGGTCGTTCCGTCGGGCGGCGTCGTTCCGGATGTGCCGTCGTCCCCGCTTGCCAGGTCGTCGCCCACGGTCCCGGACGTACCGCCGCTGCCGTCGTCGCCGTCGTCCCCGTCACCGCCCATGGAGGTGTCGTCGAGATCGCGCTGCAGATCTTCCTCGGGAATATCCTGGACCTGCGGGGCATCATCAGGATCCGTCAGCGTGAATCCCTGGCCGGCCTCCATGACTCTCACCTCGCCGGGACGGCTCCGGCTGTAGGTGTATACTGTGCCGCTGACGGTCGCTCCCCGCGTGACGCCGTTCTGAAAGGTAACGATGAACTGGGTTCCCCGGACGCCGCAGACCGCCGTGGGGGTGTGCACTTCATAGGTACTGTCGGGCGAGGCGCCCGCTACCACGCTGCGCACCTTGCCGCGCAACAAATCGAGCGTTCCCTCACGCTTGCCCGCGTCAAAGAGAAACTCTGTCACCCGAAGACGCGAACGGGACGACATGCGGGATACCGTGCCGTCAATGAAAGTGACCTCCAGGCGGCCGCCGCTCTTGGTCCGCAGGAAGTCGCCGACGAATACCTCGTCGTCAAGCGCGACGGGACGAGCCGGATCATCGCCCCGGGTGATGTCGGCCTTCCCCTGGACCGCCGTGACGGTGCCAACGGGCGCGGCAAACGCCGCCGACGAAAAAACGAAAAACAAACCTGCCAGTACCAACATGCATGCCAACACCCGGTATCGGTTCATTGGACCGCTCCTTTATGTCAGAACTTGTACTCGATGCCCGTCGTGAAGATGTGGCGGGTGTACGTGTTTAAAGGATCGTTGGACCGGTTACGTGTTGCCGAGTACTGGAAAATAACGTTGAGCTGCCTCGTCGCTTCCCAGGTCAGGCCGGCCGATGCGGAATACTGGTGATCCTTTCGTTCCATGTCAACGCCTACAAAAAGTGGCGGCGGCGCTGGATTCGGTTCGACATAGGTAAGACGGTGACTGAAGTCACGGAGGAAATAGCCGACGCTTGCCTGAAATTTTACGTTCTTGGCTATGGGGAAGATGGTATTCAGTGTAAACCGGTGCCCCTCGTTATCGTAACGGACGCCGTCGGCGTTTTCGGTGGTGAATTCATACCGCGCGTTGAAAAAGGAATCGCGTGCGAACAGCCAGACCCAGCTCAGGTAGGCCCTCACGCCCTCGTTGTCCTGATCGTACTCAATCGGAGAAATGCCGGGTGCGAGAGGCTTCAGGTAGTCGTTCGAAACGAATCCGGCAAAGACCTCGAGAATGTTGCGGTCGTTCAGGAGGTAACGGTACAGCGGGCCGACGGAAAAGGTTTCCAGGTATCGCCGTCCGCCCAGCAGGTAGTGCCCGTAACTGACGTTGAGGTTGAGCGCCGACCGGCCGAAGCGGTAACCGGGAGTTACCGAAAAGGTGTTGCCCAGCAGATTGTGTGTGGTGGAATTCTTGTTGAGGATAACGGAACCGAAGGAGTAGTTCGCGCTGAACAGCTTGTTTCCTTCAAGGACGGGAACGAAATCCACCCGGAAGGACGGAGCGAAAGCGAGACTGGCTTCGTTCGTGATGCCGCCGGCAAATGATGATTCTTCCGGTTTTGCGACGACGTTTGAGTCAAAACGTCCAAAAAGGCCCGCGGTAAAACGCCAGGGACGTTCGAGGAAGATCCGGTCTTCTACCAGGTCCTGGTACCTGCGCGCGTAGGTTCCCAGGTCCGTCGTGGGATCGGTCGTGACGGCGGCCCGGAAGCGTTCCTGGGCCTCCTGGAGGCGCCGGGCCATCATGTAGGAAACGCCGATCTGGAAATCGGCCGACTGCGACATTTTTTCATCGAGGCTTTTCGCCCGTTCAAAAGCATCCACCGATTCGAGGTAGTTTCCTTCTTTCTGAAGCACCAGCCCCTTGAGGAACGAGACCGGGGCGAGCATGATTTCTTCGCGTTCCGCCACGGCGATCCAGCGTTTCGCCTCCTCGTAATTGCCGAGTCGATAGTGGATGTTGATCAACTCGGGCAGGGCCTCCTTGATGCGTGGCTCCATGGTGACGGCGTCCTGAAATTGGGGAAGCGCCGCCTTGTAGTCCATGGTCTGCTTGTAGGCCATTCCCAGCATGAAGGCGGCCATCGATGAATCTGGCAGTAGTTTCCGGGCTTCCGTGAGGGTCTCGACGGACTCTTCGTAGTTCTCAAGGCGGTATTCCTCGATACCCTGCTTGAGAACATCCTCGGGCGTCTGCGCGCAGAAACCCTGTGAACAGGGGAATAAAAAGAACAAAACAACAATTACACAAATCGATAATCTCAATTTTCCTCGTATCACGGTGGCTTCTCTCCTCTCGCGGGCTACAATGTGTAAAGGATTAATGACGTCACGAAACCGGCGTTTCACTTCAACGAAAAACCTGGTCCGTTTGTCGTGGATACATAGTTGCTTTTTATAGCTTTTTAGAAGCTATGAGACAAGATTTTTTTATATAATTTTTTTAATTTTTTCGTGATGAATAAACACACAACAACCCATGAAGTATGCGGTTGAAAAAACAACGCTTTTTGACGTAACGACATTTCCAATTGAAAATAGTCTCGAAATATGGGTTTCTTGGAGGCGTGATTCGCGCAAGGCAAAGGGGTCAACCATGACCGTCGATACATCAAGAAACGATGACGAAACACTGGAACGCCTGCCCGGGGGCAGCGTCGTTGTCCTGCAGAAACGGGACGGCTATCGCTTTTCCATCGACGCCGTGCTTCTCGCCGGGTTCGTACGGCTGAAACGCGCCGACAGGGCGGCGGAACTGGGATCAGGAAGCGGCATTGTATCACTGCTACTGGCCGCCCGGTATCAAAGCGCGCTTATCACGGGCTTCGAGATTCAGGATGAAATGACGGACATGGCGAACCGGAGCGCAGCGCTGAACGGGTTGGAAAAGCGGACGACTTTTATTGCTGTTGACGTGAGGACCGTTCGAAAACATTGTGGCGCGGAGAGTTTCGACGTCGTTTTTTTCAATCCCCCATACCGGAAGTCCGGAAGCGGGCGTGTGAATCCGCAGGAACGAAAAGCCGCGGCACGGCACGAACTGCACGGCACCATCGATGATTTCCTGGAATCGGCGGCCTTTCTTCTGAAGGCAAAGGGCAGGCTTTACGCGATTTACCCGGCGGAGCGGTCCGTCACGCTTTTGTCCGGCCTGAGAACGAGAAGAATCGAGCCGAAGAAACTGCGCTTCGTTCATTCCTTTGCCCAATCAGCCGCGTCGTTCGTGCTGGTGGAAGCAATCAAGGGGGCCGGCGAGGAGCTGCGTGTCGAACCGCCGCTTATTATCTACGAATCACCGGGTGTCTATGCCGCCGAAGTGAGCAGCATCTTCAATGGAAAAAACGTCAGGAACGCAAATGGCGAGTGAGTGCCTCTTTCACCATGGCCCTGCGAATTATTTCCCGCAGTTCCTCGTCTTCCACGGTGGCTGTGCGTTCGGCTATCAGCCTCCGGTCGCGTTTTTTGAGCCTGCTTTCGTCGAAATCATCGACGGCAGGAGCGACGCCGGAGACAGGTGGAGGCGGAACATGGCCGATGAAGAATTTTATTTTTTTGATCGGTTGCTGCGGGTCGGCCGCGTTGAGCCTGTCGAGAATCTCATCTTTCATGAATTGAAGCTGTTGCATCCACGAAGAAGTGCTTACCCTGACCGAAAGCATGCCGTCCCTGAACCGGCAGGGACCGGTCTGACGGGCGATCTGAGGGCCCACTGTTTTCGTCCAGAGTCTGGTCAGGTTCGGCGGAATCGTATCGATGAATATTCGCTGTTTCATTAACGTCGCCGGAAGAAATTCCCCGAGACGTTCAAGGCGATAGGTTTTTTTCCGTGATCGACGTCTTGCGCACATGCTTTTTTTCTCTCATAATGACGGACAAACGTCAACGCCGGAAAGGAAACGGAACATATGGAACTGCAGAAACTCGTTGAACAGGTCAAGTCGCATCCCGATATTCATCAGGCCGGTATGATCCTCGCTCATAACGGCATCGTTCGGGCGACCTCCCGCGACGGGAGCCCGGTGGAGAAAATCGAGGTCCGGGCGGATCACCGGGCGTTGGATCATATTCTCGAAGAATATCGACGAAAAGAGGGAATCGTTGACATTCAGGCCAAGGTTCTGGAGGGAACGCTTCACCCGGGCGACGATATCATGTACCTGGTAGTGGCCGGGGATTTCCGGGAAAACGTGATTCCCGTAATGACCGATCTGATAGACGCCGTCAAGCGTGATGTGACGGCGAAAAGAGAGTTCTGAGGAGCGGGCGGCATGAATGAAGGCAACGAGAAACTGGCGGATGACGCCCGGGCCGTTTTTCAGACCGGGCTCGCCGCGGCCGACGCGCGGAAAGCGGTGGAACGCGTTGTTTCACCCACGGACCGTGGTGAACTGGTTGTCGGATCGTTATCGCGCCGGTTGGAGGACATCGAAAATATTTACGTGGTGGGAGCGGGCAAGGCGGCCTGGCCCATGGCGTCGGCCCTGGAGGATATTCTCGGTTCCCGCATCAGCGGCGGAGACGTGACGACCAAGTACAGTCACGGCGGTCCGCTCCGGTTTGTTTCTATTTCCGAAGCTGGACATCCCGTACCCGACGAGGCGGGAGTGTCCGGCGCGAAAACGATACTGGAAACCGCCGAGGCGGCAGGACCGAACGACCTGGTTTTCTGCCTTGTTTCGGGCGGCGGGTCATCTCTCATGCCGCTCCCGGTTGCGAACGTAACACTTGAAGACAAACAGCTTCTCACAAAAAAACTCCTGGAGTGCGGCGCCACGATTCATGAAATCAACGCCCTGCGAAAACATCTGTCGGCCATCAAGGGAGGCAGGCTCGCCGCCGCCGCAGCGCCCGCGACCGTGGTATCGCTGATACTGTCCGACGTTACCGGCGACGATCTTGATGTCATTGCGTCCGGTCCCACCGTGCCGGATCGAAGCACCTTTGAAGATTGCCTGGCGGTTCTCGATGCCTACGGCATCAGAAATGAGATTCCCCCGTCCGTTTTGGCGTATCTTGAACGGGGGAGCAGGGGTGAAGAGGAAGAAACGCCGAAGCCGGGAAATCCCGCCTTTAGCAACACCCATACGTTGATCATCGGAAGCGCGTCTCTTTCAGTTGAAGCCGCGCGCCGGGAAGCGGTCGCGCGGGGCTATAACACCGTCGTTCTGTCAAGCTCGATGGAAGGTGAAGCGCGGGAGGCGGCAAAGATTTACGCGGCCGTCGCCCGCGAGATTCTTCATTCGGGAAACCCCGCCGCTCCATCGGCCTGTATCATCTCGGGAGGCGAGACGACGGTAACGATCCGGGGGAAGGGCAGGGGAGGACGCAACCAGGAATTCGCCCTTGCCGCCGCTCTGGCCATTGAAGGAATGGACGGCATCGTCGTGCTGAGCGGCGGGACCGACGGGACCGATGGCCCCACGGACGCCGCGGGCGCCGTTGTCGACGGCGGTACCGTCAAGCGTGGACGACGTCGGGGCATGAAGGCGATCGGCTACCTGAAGCGCAACGACTCCTACCGATTTTTCGAGGGAACGGAGGAACATCTCATAACGGGGCCGACACTGACCAACGTAATGGATCTGTATATCATGATGGTGCATGCGGAAAAGCAGGGAGGCGGGCGGTGATTGCGCAGGAGGCGCCGTTTCGTCGCCGGACCTGAGTGACGCCCGCCGCGGGTCAGTCAACCGGAATACCGCCCCGCCCGCTTTTTCCGCTTTTTCTTTTTTAGAGATACTGCTTCTGTTCCCGCTTCACCGTATCGCCGATATCGAGCAGTATGCGGGGCAGCTTCGTAATGATGCGCTCCCAGGATACGGTCTGGGGAACTTCAAAGAGCTGGAAACGGTTGTCTTGTTCGTACTCAAGCATGTCTTTCTGAAGTCCCATGTCGAGATATTTCTGAAAGCGATCGTCCGACATGACAATGCGCAGGAACCGGTCCGTCATGCGGCAGGGCGAGGCGAGATAATCGCCCGCCGTGAGAATTGCCTCGGTGAAAATTGTTTTCACCAGGGCTTCCTCGGCGTTACGGTCGTAATTGAGATTCGAGAATGACGAATTGTCGGCGTATTTCTTGATGAGCTCCTCGGCCACGTTGCGGTAGGCGATCGTCAGGTCCTGAATAAAATAGTCCGTAATCTCGAGTCCTTCTTCCACCACGAGGGACGAAAATATAGTGGTGACAATGTCGATTGCCATTTTGTACAGGCCGTGTTCCCGGTCATCGGCGGAAGCGCTCTGGTGTTTGTGGTCAAAAGGCTTCTTTGAGAATTGCACCTGGGCGATGCTGTTCGCTTTCCGGTAGACTTCTATGAGGGTGAATATCTCGACCCCCCAGTTGGTGGCGAAGTGCATCCGTCGCAGGAGGCTCATGTCGAAAGCCACCTCCCCGGAAAGCTGGTAATCGAAGGCCAGCAGGTAGTCCGCGAGACGAAGAAACTTGTTGTCGCCGAACTCGGAAAACTTGCGTTTCAGGGCTATCAGCAGCGGATCGACCAGGAGACGCTTGACGCGTCCGTACATCTGGCCGTCGCTGATCCGGGCGTAGAAAGCCTTTGAAAATTCGTAATCCCGGGCGATGACGGGATAGAAGAGGCGGTCGAGTTGGCGACGGTGAAATGTCTTGATGTCCGCGTCGAGCACGCCGATACACTGCGCTCCCAGGGCCTGGGCGACGCCGAAGGACATGAACATGTTGCGTCCTTTCCCCGGCTGGTCGAGATTGAACCCCGCGTCGGTGAGCTTGTTGTAGAGCGTGGTGAATGCCTTGCCCCTGTTGTGCTG
>Ga0129302_1003645_pt1 | contig 10422 bp, 7 predicted proteins | sample BlaSprsedimmetaG_FD_94476 | JGI IMG/M metagenome (GOLD analysis project Ga0129302, IMG submission 94476) | Hot spring sediment bacterial and archeal communities from California, USA to study Microbial Dark Matter (Phase II) - Blank Spring... | ecosystem: Environmental > Aquatic > Thermal springs... | reverse complement strand
TTTATGCTATAAGGCAATAACCCTAAAGGAGCGACCCGCGATGACCGACAGCCAGAAGCCGCGCGAAGAACAGCGCCTCGACCTCTACCACCGCATGATGGAGCGCGTGAAGCACACGCTCGAAGAGGCCGAGGAGAAGACCCGCCCGCGCATCGAGCACGCCCTGGAGACGGCCCGCGAGAAGACGGTCGAACTCGGCGAGACCACCCGCGAAGAAGCGGAGGAGATCGCCAGCTACATCCGCCGCGACCTGTCCGAGATCGGCGAGTACCTGCACGACAGCGGCGAGGACATCGGCACCTGGTTCCACATGGACCTGGAACTCATCGAGGCCAACCTGCTCGACCTCATCACCTCGGTGGCCGACAAGACCCGTGTCGAACTCGCCGAGATCGCTGCCCGCGCCAAGGTCGCCAACATCTACCAGACGGGCGAGATCACCGGCCCCGGCACCCTCACCTGCAGCGAATGCGGCGAAGAACTCCACTTCCAGAAGGCAGGCCACGTCCCGCCCTGCCCCAAGTGCCACGCCACGACGTTCACGCGCAAGAGGCCTTGAAGGCAGGCTGTTGCAAAGGCTTCCTGGCCATGGAGGGCGCGTAGGCCACAGCGGAGGACAACCGGCAGCCGTGGGGCTGGATGGCCTCCGGCAGCACCGACGCTGGGTCCCGGCCTTCGCCGGGATGACGAAAAAGGGGGGATGACGACCGGGTGACCACTTATTACAGCCCCTAAACGCCCATCCCTTATCGCCGCCATCGCATCCCGGCGAGCAGCACGAACACCAGAATCGCCATCCCCGCGACCGGCCAGTTCCCCCAGCGGGCATACGGCGTGACGCCGACGTACGGCTGGATCTCGGCGTTGAGCACGTGCAGTTCGAACTGGGGCGAGATCGCCGCAATCCGGCCGCGGGCGTCGATGACGGCGGAGACGCCGGTGTTGGTGGCGCGCACCATCCAGCGGCCGGTTTCCAGCGAGCGTACCCGCGCCAGCTCCAGGTGCTGCCAGGGGGCGAGGCTGTCACCGAACCAGGCGTCGTTGCTGACGTTGATGAGGTAGGCGGCCTCGGGCAGGGCCTCGATCACCTCCTCGCCGAACGCGTCCTCGTAGCAGATGGAGGCCCCAACCGGATAGCCGTTCACGCTCAGCAGCGGCCGGCCGGTGCCGCGGCCCAGGTCCGACATGGGGATCACCACGTACCGGTCGATCCAGCCCAGCAGACCGCGCAGCGGGGTGTACTCGCCGAAGGGCACGAGGTGGCGCTTGTCGTAGACGTCGATGCCGCGGTCCAGCGCCACCAGGCTGTTGTAGTAGGTGCCGTCGGTCGGGTCGCGCACGAAGATGCCGGTGACCAGCGCCGTCCCGTGGGCCCGGGCGTCCGCCGCCAGCGGCAGCAGGTAGTCCTCGGCCACCTGGCCGAAGGTGGCGGGAATGGCCGATTCCGGCCAGACGATCAGGTCGCGGCCGAAGTGAGCGCGGGTGAGCTTCTCGTAGACGTCCAGGGTGGGCTGGAACTGCTCACGCCGCCACTTGTCTTCCTGCGCGATCGACGGCTGCACGATACTCACGGTCAGCACGTCGCCGGCCGGCCGCGTCCACTGCACGGATGACAGCAGCATGCCACCCATGACCAGGATCGCGGCACTGCCGAGCGCCAGCCAGCGGGCGCGGCCGGCGAGCACGACCAGTCCCGCCAACGCGGTGGCCACCAGCGCCACCGCCAGGCTTGCCCCGTAGGTACCGAGCGTGGGCACGTAACCGCCGAGCCAGGTGTCGACCTGCGGATGACCGAGCAACAGCCAGGGAAAGCCGGTGAAGAGCCAGCCGCGCACCCACTCGTAAAGGACCCAGCCAAACGGCAGCACCGCCAGCATGGCCGGCATGGACAGCCGGAAACGTCGGCCGAAGCGGGCCAGCAGGCCGCCGGTCACCGCCGGGTAGAGGGCGAGGAAGGCAACGAACAGCGCGGTGAACAGGCCCGCCAGCGGGGCCACCGCGTTGCCGAACAGGTGGATGCTGTTGTACACCCAGGACACGCCCACGCCGAACTGGCCCAGGCCGAACAGGTAGCCGCGCCAGAACGCGCGCCGGGGTGTCGCGCCCAGCCACAGCAGGAACAGCAGTGCAGGTGAAAGAATGGACAGCACCCGCCACTCGACGGGCGCGAAGGCCAGCGGCAGGACCGCGCCGGCCCCGAGCGCGAGAAAATCACCCAGCCTTGGCCGGCGTGCGAGCCATTCCATCAGCCTCATGCAGGGTCAGATCCCGCTCTCGTCGCCGCCATTCGGCTGCAGACTCAGCTGCAGCAGGTGGATGCGCCGGTTGTCGGCGCGCAGTACCTTGAAGCCGAAGTGATCGACGGTGATCTCCTCGCCGCGCTTGGGTACGTGGCCGAAGCGGTTCATGAGCAGACCGCCGATGGTGTCGAACTCCTCGTCGCTGTAGTCGGTGCCGAAATACTCGTTGAACTCGTCGATGGGCGTTAGCGCCTTGACGGTATAGCGGTTGTCGGTATGGCGCAGGATGTCATGGCCGTCATCGACGATGTCGTGCTCGTCGTCGATCTCGCCCACGATCTGCTCCAGCACGTCCTCGATGGTCACCAGGCCCGACACACCGCCGTACTCGTCCACCACGATCGCCATGTGGTTGTGGCTGTTGCGAAACTCGTTGAGCAGCACGTTCAGACGCTTGCTCTCGGGAATGAAGACTGCCGGGCGCAGATAGTCCTGGATGTCGAACTCCTCTTCGCTCTGCTCCGCCGCGTAAAAGCGCAGCAGGTCCTTCGCCAGCAGAATGCCCTCCACGTCGTCCCGGCTGTCGCCCACCACCGGAAAACGCGAATGCGCCGAGTCGATAATCACCGGCAGCATCTCCGCCACCCGCGCATCCTGCTCGACCACCACCATCTGCGAGCGCGGGATCATGATGTCCCGCACCTGCATCTCCGAGACCTGCAACACGCCCTCGATCATCGCCAGCGCGTCGATATCCAGCAGCTCGCGCTGCTGCGCACCGCGCAGCAGCTCGATCAACTGCTCCCGGTCCCGGGGCTCCCCCAGCAACACCTGGCTCAAACGATCCAGCCAGCGAGCCTGGGAGGGAGAGGTACTAGGTCGATCTTCTTTCATTTAAAAGCTGTCCGTTGTCCGTGGTCAGTGGTCCGATGTAAAAATTTAGCCCGCAGTCGATGGTGGGGCGATATCCCAACCGATTTCAGGCAAGCATTCGGCCTTGGGCTCAGCTCGTCTAGCGTGACCCTGGTCGGTCGATGTTCTCGTCCGCCAACAAGCCCCGCATGTATGCCCGGCGAAGCTGATGCAAGACTTCCGTCAGCGATGCGCACGAACCGCCGATTATCCTGATATGTCCCGCGTGCGCTACCGCAGGAGCGGTGCAAGCCGCGATACCCATGCACGGATGATGCCGCCACAACCGATCGCGCCTCGCAGCGCTCCTACCAGACCCGGGCCGTAGGAGCGGTGCAAGCCGCGAAACGCCGCTGCCTGCCAAAGCCACCCCTTCGCGATTGTCATCGCTCCTACCAGAACCGAACCGTAGGAGCGACGAAAGTCGCGATACCGATGCACGGATGATGCCGCGACACCCCGAATCGCGCCTCGCAGCGCTCCTACCGATGCCGAACCGTAGGAGCGGTGCAAGCCGCGATGCCGCCGCTGCCTGCCACAGCCACCCCTTCGCGATTGTCATCGCTCCTACCAGAACCGCACCGTAGGAGCGGTGCAAGCCGCGAAAGCCGCTGCCTGTCTAAGCCAACCCTCGCGATTGTCATCGCTCCTACCACGAACCGCCTTTAAGCATAGGGGTCCGAATAGCCTAATCTGAACAAAATTTCCTTTTCAATCGTCTCCATCTCCTCGGCCTCGGCCGTGTCGATGTGGTCGAACCCCTGCAAATGCAGCATGCCGTGCACCACCATGTGCGCCCAGTGGCTCTCTTCACTCTTGCCCTGTTCCAGGGCCTCGGCGCGCACCACGGGCGTGCAGATGACGAGATCGCCCAGGTAGCCGCCGAGGTCCTCGGCAGGCACGCCCGGCGGGGCCTCGAAGGGGAAGGAAAGCACGTTGGTGGGGCGGTCCTTGCCGCGGTAGTCGCGGTTCAGCGCCTGGCTCTCGTCGGCCTCGACCAGGCGGATGACCACCTCGGCATCGCCCGTTCCCCGCCAGGCCGCCTCGGCCCAGCGGGCCAGGTCGGCGTCAGCGGGGCGCACGCCTTCGGCGGCGTGCTGCATCTCGACGGCGAGCCGGCTCATGCCTGGCCTTCGTCCTGCTCCGAACGGTCGTAGGCCTGCACGATGCGCTGCACCAGCGGGTGGCGCACCACGTCGTGGGCAGTGAAGAAGCTGAAGCTCACGCCGTCCACGTCCTTCAACACCTCGATCACGTGCCGGAGGCCGGACTTCTGGTTGCGCGGCAGGTCCACCTGGGTCACGTCGCCCGTGACCACGGCGGTGGAGCCGAAGCCGATACGGGTGAGGAACATCTTCATCTGCTCCACCGTGGTGTTCTGCGCCTCGTCCAGCAGGATGAAGGCGTCATTCAGCGTGCGCCCGCGCATGTAGGCGAGCGGCGCGACCTCGATGATGTTGCGCTCGATGAGCTTGGCCACCTTCTCGAAGCCCAGCATCTCGTAGAGGGCGTCGTACATGGGCCGCAGGTAGGGGTCGATCTTCTGCGCGAGATCCCCGGGCAGGAACCCGAGCCGCTCGCCGGCCTCCACCGCCGGGCGCACCAGCACCAGGCGCCGCACCATGTCGCTCTCCAGCGCCTCGACCGCGGCGGCCACGGCCAGGTAGGTCTTGCCGGTGCCGGCCGGACCCACGCCGAACACCAGGTCGTGCGACTGGATGGACTTGAGATACCGCGCCTGGCTCGGTCCGCGCGCGCGGATGTTGCCGCGCTTGATGCGCAGGGTGAATTCCTCCTTCGCCTCCGCACGCTGCTCCAGGAGCTGCTCCACGCCGGACTCCTGCAGCCACAGGTGCACCCGCTCCGGGGTGAGCTGCTCCTCGCGGGTCGCCCGGTACATGTCGCGCAAGAGCTCGCCCGCCGCCTGGGCGGGACGGTGTTCGCCGATGATGTTGAAGTGGTTCGCGCGGTTGTTGATCTCCACCCCCAGCCGGCGCTCCAGCTGGCGCAGGTGCTCGTCGAACTGGCCGCAGAGATTGGCCAGCCGGGCATTGTCGGCGGGTTCGAGGGTCACGGCCACGGAACTCGGGTGGTCGTCGAGAACGGTTTCAGTCTGGATCTGAGCCAAGGAGCGGATTACCTGCAGGAAATATCAGAGGATAGGTCGATTATACGTGATGAATCCCGTAGGAGGGCTGTTTATGCCCTCCGGGTGCAAGGCGCGATGACGCCGCTGCCGGCCAAACCCAACCCTCGCGATTGTCATCGCTCCTACCAGAACCGCACCGTAGGAGCGGTGCAAGCCGCGAAACGCCACTGCCTGCCAAAGCCAGCCCTTGCGATTGTCATCGCTCCTACCAAAACCGCACCGTAGGAGCGACGAAAGTCGCGATAACGCCGCTGCCGGCCAAAGCCAACCCCTCGCGATTGTCATCGCTCCTACCAGAACCGGACCGTAGGAGCGGTGCAAGCCGCGAAACGTCGCTGCCTGCCTAAGCCAGCCCTCGCGATTGTCATCGCTCCTACCAGAATCAGAACCGCTCCTACGGGCTACAGATGGGGATTTATCCCGCAAATTCAAGCATTCACCGCCACGCGCTCGCCGGTGCTCATGTCCTCGACGGCCACCACCTCGCCCCGCAGGGAGTTCGGCAGGGCCTCGGTGATGCGCACGTCGACGAAGCGGCCGATCAGACGCTCGTGGCCGTCGAAGTTGACCACGCGGTTGTTCTCGGTGCGCCCGGCCAGCTGCTTCGGATCCTTGCGGGAGTGACGCTCGACCAGCACGGACTGCACCGCACCCACCATGGACTGGCTGATGGCCTCGGCCATCTCCAGAATGCGGGCCTGCAGACGCGCCAGGCGGGCCTTTTTCACCTCCAGCGGCACGTCGTCCGGCAGCGACGAGGCCGGCGTGCCGGGGCGGCGGCTGTAGATAAAGCTGAACGAGGTGTCGAAGCCGACATCCTCGATGAGTTTCATGGTGGCCTCGAAATCGGCCTCCGTCTCGCCCGGGAAGCCGACGATGAAGTCCGACGACAGGCTGATCCCCGGCCGCGCCTCGCGCAGGCGGCGGATCTTCTGCTTGTACTCCAGCGCCGTGTGGCCGCGTTTCATGGCCGCGAGGATGCGGTCCGAGCCGCTCTGCACCGGCAAGTGCAGGTGACTGACGAGCGCCGGCACCTCGGCGAAGGACTGGATCAGGGAATCGGAGAACTCCACCGGGTGGGAGGTGGTGAAGCGGATGCGGTCGATGCCATCGACGGCCGCCACGTAGTGAATCAGCAACGCGAGGTCCGCGATCTCGCCATCGTCCATGCGTCCGCGGTAGGCATTCACGTTCTGGCCGAGCAGGTTCACCTCGCGCACGCCCTGGGCCGCGAGCTGGGCCACCTCGGCGATCACGTCGTCGAACGGCCGGCTGATCTCCTCGCCGCGGGTGTAGGGCACCACGCAGAAGGTGCAGTACTTCGAGCAGCCCTCCATCACCGAGACGAAGGCCGTCGGGCCCTCGGCACGCGGCTCCGGCAGGTTGTCGAATTTCTCGATCTCCGGGAAGGAGATGTCCACAATGGGTATGTGGAACCGGCGCACGCCCTCGATCATCTCCGGCAGGCGGTGCAGGGTCTGCGGCCCGAAGACCACGTCCACATAGGGCGCCCGCTCACGCAGCGCCTCGCCCTCCTGGGAGGCCACGCAGCCACCCACGCCGATCACCAGCCCGGGCTTCCGCTCCTTCAGGGCCTTCCACTTGCCCAGCAGGGAGAACACCTTCTCCTGGGCCTTTTCCCTGATGGAACAGGTATTCAACAGCAGCACGTCCGCCTCCTCGGCGGACTGCGCAAGCTCCATGCCCGCAGACGCGTTCAGCACGTCCAGCATCTTCGCCGAATCGTACTCGTTCATCTGACAGCCGTGGGTCTGGATAAAGACTTTTTTTGCCATCCGCCGATTATACAGGGGGGAAAGGCCCGGTGGACAGTTGGCCGTCGACCGGGGGCTCTCGCCAAGGCGCGGGGCACACGGGGAGCAAAGCTGGCAACTGGCGTCGTTCCTACGAGGCACAGCCCCCGTAGGAGCGGTGCAAGCCGCGAAACCGCCGTTACCCAACCCTCGCGATTGTCATCGCTCCTACCAGAACCAGAACCGGACCGCGTAGGAGCGGTGCAAGCCGCGATACCGCCGCTGCCGGCCAAAGCCAACCCTCGCGATTGTCATCGCTCCTACCAGAACCGGACCGTAGGAGCGGTGCAAGCCGCGATACCCCGCTGCCGGCCTAAGCCAACCCTCGCGATTGTCATCGCTCCTACCAGAACCAGACCGTAGGAGCGGTGCAAGCCGCGATGCGCCGTTACCCAAACCTCGCGATTCTCATCGCTCCTACCAGAACCGGACCGTAGGAGCGGTGCAAGCCGCGATGCGCCGCTGCCTGCCTAAGCCAACCCTCGCGATTGTCATCGCTCCTACCAGAACCGGACCGTAGGAGCGGTGCAAGCCGCGATACCCATGTCTCTCGCAGAGGCGCGGGGCCCCTATCACACAACTGTTTCTCGGGTTCCCCCTCTGTGCCCCTGCGAGAGTCCCTGGTTGAGTCTTTTACAAGGCTGGATCCCGGCCTTCGTCGGGATGACGACCGGGTGACCACAGACCACGACCAGCTTCCGTCACTGATACTTGTCGTACGCATCCCGCAGTCGCCCGGCATTCCGGTAGACATGTGCCGGGGATAGCCGGTCGAAGTTGTGGTACCGGGCGGCGATGCCGTTGCGCATCATGGGTACCTCGGCCACGCCGAAGGTGATGGGGTTGCGGTCTTCCCCGACCACGGTGTTCATCTCGAAGTTCAGGTTGGGGCGGCCCTTGAGCTGGAAGCCGCCCACCGGCGCCATGTCCTTGCGGGGCGTGAGGGGGATGGAAACGCCCATGCCCACCATCTGGGTGCCCGTATCCCGGTAGATCAGCGCGATCTGGGTGTCACCGAAGTAATGGCGGGATTCGATCTTGTAGCCGGAATCGCGGTTGAGAAACTCCCCGGCATCGAGCCGGAAGCTGACGTCCGGCCCGGCCCAGTAGTAGCGCAGGGAACCGACCATCACCGACCAGTCGCGTTCGGTATCCTCATCCACATACCGCCCCATCACCAGTCCCAGCCGGTAGCGGCCGTCTTCGCCATGCAGGACGGTTTCATTCTGGCCGAAGCGATACTCGTCGATCGCATAGCTGGTCTTGCCGGCCTGGAACATCGTGGTCACGTTGTAGGACAAGGCAAAGGTCTGGCTCAGATAGGCCTCGCGCCACTCGGTCTCCCGGGCCCGGTCTGCATACCAGCCGTCATCGAAGTCGTCGCTATTGGCCACTGCGGTGTTGTGGGACGCATAGAAGGAGAGCCCTCTGGCCAGTGGAAACTCGAGCTCGGTGTTGAGCGCAAGCGTGTAGTCGAACATACCGACCTCCGAGCCCACCACGGTCTCGCTGTCGGGGCCCAGGGTGACGCGCGGGACGAACCGGGTACGCTCGCCGCCGGTGGCAAGCCACTGCACCCCGGCCAGGGCGCGCGCGCCGGGCGACTGCTGGACCACGACATCGACCGGCAGCCGCTCGCCGCGGGCGAGAAATGCCCGGTAGGACGCAATCCCGCCTGCAATGCCGAGGACGCCGATCCCGTTTCGCTGCATCACCACGGTGTATGCCTGGAAGCCATCGGGCGCCCGATGGACCACCTCGCCGGCCACCAGGCCCACGGCATCCAGGCTATTGGCGTTGAAGATCGCATTCTCGAAAACGACCACGACCTCCCGCTCCCGGGCGCCCACCCGCACGTTCTCGAAGCCGTGCGACACCAGACGATCACGCAGCGGCAGCAGCATCTCGGCCGCCACGACCGACGCTTCGGGTTCAGGACTGGCCGTGGCAACGGCCTCGCCCGGCGCTTTCGGCACCACCTCGGCAACGTCGGGCTGGGCGGATGCAGGCGAAACGTCCGGCGCCACCGGCGGCAGCACCGGTATGACAACGGGTTCGGATTGCACACTATCGGCGGGCAAATGGGGGCGCGGTCGCGGCTGGTTGATGCCCAGCGGGAACGACAGCGAGACCCCCCAGAACCGGTCACTGTCCAGCGCCCGGTTGCTGCTGGAGACCAGGCCCGTAAAACTCACCTGCACGGGCGCGGAGAACCAGTGCTCGGGCGTGGCCAGCCGCAACCCATAGTGCGCGTCGGCGGCGTCATGCTCTGCCAGCAGCGACAACCACGGGTACGGCGTCACCTCCACGCCGTAAAACGCGCCATCGAGCGTGCCATAGGGGCTGTCGCTGGCACTCAGGCCGCCCGTGAACTGCAGATACCGGAACTGCCGGGTCGCGGCGACATAAGGCGCCTTGTATTGACTGGCCGCGCCGCCGACATCCTGCATACCCAGGGCGAGATCAAACCAGTCATCCGGGATCCACGGCAACTGCCACTTGAGATTGACCGACATATCCGAAGCGTCGTCAAACCCGGTACCGACGTCCCGCAACACCACCTCGACCCCGTCCAGCAGGCCGATCGCCGCGTTGAGACTGACGCCATCCCGGTAATGCCAGTCAGTGACGATACGTCGATCCTCTTCCAGGAGGTTCGAGTACAGGAGCTCCACCCGCCCCTCCTCCACCACGGCGGCCGAGGGAATGTTCAGCAGGCCGGTGACGCCCTGGAAATTCAGATTTCCGTCAGCCGCATGAGCCGGCAGAAGCAAGCTGGCGGCAAGAGACATGAATGGGAAGAAGCGAGGCATCCGGATGTGTTTTTCCCTTGTTGCCTTTATGCTTTCGTGCCACATGATTACAGCCTGTGCCGCTCCCACAGAAGCCGCGCTTGCACGAAGCGCAGTAGCGCTGGCCGTGCGTTCGCGATTCTCATCGCTCCTACACCCGACCTGCCCTACGGCACCCGTAGGAGCGACGAAAGTCGCGATTGGGGGCGGCACCTTCGCCCTGGCCACGTCGATCGCGATTCTCATCGCTCCTACACCCGATCTGCCCCGGCACCCGTAGGAGCGACGAAAGTCGCGATCGGGGGCGGCACCTTCGCCTGACCACGTCGATCGCGATTCTCATCGCTCCTACACCCGACCCGCCCTACGGCACCCGTGGGAGCGACGAAAGTCGCGATCGGGGGCGGCACCTTCGCCTGACCACGTCGATCGCGATTCTCATCGCTCCTACACCCGATCTGCCCCGGCACCCGTAGGAGCGACGAAAGTCGCGATTGGGGGCGGCACCTTCGCCC
>Ga0129302_1003640_pt1 | contig 10437 bp, 6 predicted proteins | sample BlaSprsedimmetaG_FD_94476 | JGI IMG/M metagenome (GOLD analysis project Ga0129302, IMG submission 94476) | Hot spring sediment bacterial and archeal communities from California, USA to study Microbial Dark Matter (Phase II) - Blank Spring... | ecosystem: Environmental > Aquatic > Thermal springs... | reverse complement strand
GCACCGCGATGTCGCCCGCGGCCAGGGGCTTATCGCCGATCAGGGCCTTCCCTTCCCTGCCCAGGGCCAGCATTCGGGCTATTTCTCCGGCCGTCGCACCGGCAATAAGACTTTCGGCCTGGCCGACCGCGAGCCTTCCGGTTTTGGCGGTTGCCAGGGACGCAGACAGGTACCAGAGCTGCAGAGGCGCGCTGTCCAGCCCGTCGCAGCTAAAGGCCGGGGCCTCCCGAGGCGCCGGCTCAACTTCGGGAAACCCGATGAGGTTTTCGTCGAACACAAAGGGGTTTTTCCCCCGGCCGAAGACCGTGTTCACCGCCCTCACCAGGTCAGGCGACGAACGCCAGTTGCGCCCCAGGGTCGCGCGGGAACCGGTGCCCCGGGCCGCCGCCATGTAGGCGTAAATATCGGCGCCGCGAAAACGGTAAATCGCCTGCTTGGGGTCGCCGATCAGGTACAGGAGCCCGCCCGACCGGTTGAATATCCGGGTAAATATCTCGTACTGGAGGGTGTCGGTGTCCTGAAACTCATCGATGAGGGCGGCGGGGAACGAACTCCTCAGGGCCGCCGCCAGGGCCTCCCCGCCTGGCCCGTGGAGGGCGCTGTGCAGGTTCACCAGCATATCGCTGAAAGAGCGCACGTTTTTCGCGCGCTTGCGTTCGGCCAGTTCGGCTGCGGCGTAATTAATGAGCTGGTGCTTCAGGTTTATAAGAAAGTCATTGAAATCAGTCTTCAGCCGTTCACGCAGCTGGCTAAAGTTTTCGCACATTTGAAAAAACAAATGGTGCGATACGTCCTCCGGCACCCGGGCTTCCCGCATCAGTTTTGACCGGGTGTAGAATTTCAGTTGGTCGAAGTCGCCGGCGGGGTCGCCTTTCTCCAGAAAAATCTCCATGGCCGCGGCCCGACGGTCCACGTCTCCCTCCTTATACGAAGTCCCTTTTAACAGTTTTTTTTCGGTCATGGCCGCGATGAGGCCGTTTATTTCATTTTTTTGCCCCTTCCAAAGGAGACCTATTTCCTCGAAGAGCGCGAATAATCCCGCGATCCGTTTATCCAGCGCCTCCTCGTCGAGCTCTCCTGGCGGCGGGACCACCCGTAGCGAAGGGTTTTCGACGAAGACCGCGGCGATCCCGGCCAGCGCCTCCGGGACGAGACGATCGCAGCCGTATCGGTAAATCCACGGGCGGGCCTCGTAGAAACGCCGCCGCCAGAAGTCTTCCACCACCTCCGCGAGCAAAGCGGACTGGTCGCTGACCAGGTCGGTATCGAAGAGATGGCCGCTCTCGAAGGCGTTTTCCAGCAGCATCCTCCGGCAGAAGCCGTGGATGGTGTAGACCGCCGCCGCGTCGAAGAAATTAATGGCCCGCCGCAGCCGGACGAGGGCGGCCTCTCTCTCCGCCCCCTGGAACTTTTCGTACAGTTCCCGTGGCATGGCGTCTTCAATCGGGCCGCCGCTCAGGGCCTGGAAGGCGCCCTTGAGCCTGGACCGCAGGCGCTCCCGCAGCTCGCCGGTGGCGGCGTTCGTGAAGGTGACCACCAGCACCCGGTCCACCGTGAGGTCTTTTTCCAGTATGAGCCGCAGGTACAGGTCGGCTATGGTATAGGTCTTCCCGGTGCCAGCGCTGGCCTCCAGCAGATGGGCGCCTTCCAGCGGGCCTTTCATGATCTCGAAACGCTTCACAGTTCCACCTGCCCGTCCAGCATGGGGAAGAATATCTCCCGGGCAAGTTCCACGAACCTGCCGTCCAGGGAAAGCTCCCCCCCGGTGAGCTGATGATTGGAGGGATCGTCCCCCTCAGCCCGGGGGCCTTTAGAGGAACGGTTCCCCTCCCAGCGCAGTCTCGCTTCCCGGAGCGCCGCTTCCACCGGCTTTCCCTGCCATAGGGCGGCCGCACAGGCCAGGGAACTTTCGGGAAAATAGGGCGGCGGCTCTTCCATGGCGGCAAGGTACAGGGCTGCCAGCTTCCCGAGCACGGCATTTCCCTCTTTGAGCGGCCCCATGCGCCAGGCGACGTCTCTGCAGATGAGGACGGTTTCCCGGGGACAGGGCGCGTCCGCCGCCGCGTTCAGGGCAAGGTGCCGCAGCCAGGCCGAAATCCGCCGTTTTGCGCTGCCACTGCCGTAATCATAGATCACCTGGCCCCGGGAGACTATAACCCCCAGATTTCCGGTGATGTACACACCGGCCGCGGGCACCCACAGGTCGATATGTTCCACCGGCCCGCCGCCGACGGCCCGCGCCACCCTCTCCGCGAAGGCTCTGACCCCCGGCAGCAGGCGCTGAAAGGCGGTGTCCCCCGGCACACCGTGGGGAAAGCGGCCCTCGCCCCGTAGGAGGGCCGCGTACTCCTCGGGAGGCCGTCCCTCCAGCAGGTGCCGGCACAGCCCGTTGCCGAAATTGTACGCGTCGAGCCCGGCGATATCGAAGGGCTCTTTCTCCTCCAGGGCGCGTCGGGCCTCGTCCAGCCGCATCCCCAGCCTCTCCCGCAAAAAAACGCGGGCCGGTTGACGGTAAAATCCCGCCAGCATCTCCAGGCTAATTTCCTCAAGCGCCGGGGGCGGAAGGGGCCCGTCGATGAACGGCGGCTTCTCCCGATTCGCGCCCGGATGGCCCGCGGCGGCGTGGTTGCGCCGGGAATAACTGTACAGCTTCCTCTCCCCGGTGAAATAGCGGGGGCTGAAAGCCTGCAGTGGATGTTCGACAAACAGTAAGTCCTTTACGACGGCACCTTCCACCCGGAAGGCATGTTCGCAGTAGTCTAAAAGTTCACTCACCACCGGCGACGGCGGGAGGGGGCTGTTGTCCTGGATGCTCTGGCCCAGGTAGCTGATATAGAGCTTATCCCGGGCCGAAATAAGGGTTTCCAGAAACAGGAAACGGTCCTCGTCCCGTACGGACCGCTCACCACGGCGCGGCGCGGCGGCCATAAGGTCGAAACCCGGGGCCGGGGGATTGCGGGGGAACACGCCGTCGTTCATGCCCAGCAGGCACAGCACCCGGAAGGGCACGCTGCGCATGGGACGCATAGCGCAAACGGTCACCCTGCCCGAAAGAAAGTTCTTCGCCGTCTTTTCGACATCCAGTTCGGCCAAAAGCCAGGACCGGGCCACGTCGAACTCCACCGGCTCATCAAGCCCGGAAAGGGCGGCCTCTTCGGCGAAACGCTTCACGGCGTCCCGCAGGGAGTTCATCTCCCGGCTTGAAGCTTCATCCGGGGCGAAAAGCCCGTCCAGCGCCCCGGAAAGCAGCAGTTCCCAGCCGGAAGGGGACCGGGGATGCGCCAGTTCCCGGGCCAGGCCGCCCAGGGTCTCGATGAACGTTATGAGCTTTCCCGTTTCCCTGGCGGCCGAGCCCTCGATTTCGTCGAAGGGCAGAATCTCCATGAACAGCCCGTCCGCCGGCATGGCATACCCCAGCAGCAGGCGTTCGATGCCGGCCCGCCAGGTGTTCTGTTTTTCCGCCGGCAGGTCCATGGACTGCCGGTGCGCCCCGTCGATCCCCCAGCGTATGCCGGCCCCGGCGACCCGGCGGCCCAGGGCGTCGATGTCGGCGGTCTCCAGGCCGAAACGCCGCCGGATGTCCGGATAGAGCAGAAGGTCCATCACCTGGCCGGCGCCGAACCTCCCGCACGCGCAGTCCAGGCACTGGAAAAAAGCCCGTACCAGCGGGCTTCGGCCGCGGGGGCCCCGGTCGGCGACTGCATAGGGTATGGCCGCCGCCAGCTCTTCGGGCGAGCCGAAAACCGCCTGCGCCAGCGGCGCGTAGGTCTCAATATCCGGCGTCATTATCAGGATGTCCCGGGGCTCCAGGGTCGGGTCATTGTCGAAGAGGCCCAGGAGGTAATCGTACAGGGCCTCGACCTCCCGCATGGGGCTGTGGCACGAGGCGACCCGCAGCGAGTCGTCCTTTTGGAGCCGCCCGGTCGTCATTTCCACCGGCGCCGCCGGAGCGGGCGAGAAGCTCCCATCGCCGTCGCCGCCGCGGTCCCGCATGAAAAGAATGTCGTTCTGGATAACCCTTAGCAGGGTTTCGCCGTCCGCGCCTTCGTCGTCGCCGCCGTCCTCAAGCCCCTCGAAGTCGGCGTCCCGGTCAAGCAGCATCCACAGAAAGTCCCTGCCGGTCTTTCCCAGGGAGGCCAGCAGAACGTTGCCCCGCTCCACATGCAGCTCCGCCCCGGGGTCTTTGCCCTCGAGCCGCATGCGCTCCCACTCGTTCTTCACGTCGGCCCAGTACTCGCGGCAGGGATTGAGAAAGAAAACATTGACATCGCAATGGCCGGCGGCGGCGCGCAGGGCCTCCAGGTGCATGGGCGGCAGGGCCGAAATGCCGAAAAGGTTGATCCGAGGCGGCAATTGAAAATCGGAGAAGAGCCCCGGGGCCTCAAGCTTTTCGCACAAGAGGCGCAGCAGCCGCGCCCGGTGCAGGCCGCCGGTGTTTTCCAGCAGCCGGCGCCAGAGCCGGGCCTGCCAGTGGGTGTCCTTGTTGGTTTCCCATTCCAGCACCATGGCGGGACGATAGGTCATGTACTGGAAAAAAGTATCGGCCAGTTTGCGGGAGAGCTGAAAACGCTTGAGCTGCCGGTCGTCCCCGGCCAGGTAGTTTCGCAGTTCGATAAAGTCTTTGTCCCTCGCCAGGTCGGGCAGCAGAGAAAAAAGCCGCCACGCTAATACTTTTTCCCCCAGCAGCGGATCCTCCTTCTCTCCCGGCAGGACCGTCTCGAATAGATACTCCAGCATTTTATTGGGGAAGGGGTAGCGGCAGTTGGCCCAGGCGCCCAGGCGGACGGAAAGCCGCTGGGAGAGCCACCGCTCCATGCCGATGGGCTCCACCACGATGATCTCCTCCTCCAGGGGTGGGCGCGGGTTTTCTCCCACGATGCCCGCCAGCCTGTCGGCGAGGGACTCAAGCCTGCTGCTGCTGTAAAGTTGTATGCCGGGCATGGGCTCTGTACGATAGTTTTTTTATGGGCCCCGTCTGATCAAGGCGCCGGGGCCATGAACAGTGATTATGGAGAATTTACCGGGGCGCGTCAATATCTTTACCGCGACGGGGCCATAGAATCACATAAACCGTATCGAAGATAGACCCTGAAGGTCTACGTGGGGCCGGACGGGGTTTTCAGCCCCCGGGGAACAGTTTTTTTTCTATGAATTGCCCGATTCCCGCCACATCGTCTCTTTTAAACAGGGGCAGGACAGACGGTATTTCGCGGTCGGACGCCAGGGCGATAATATTGGCGATGCCCGAGCGGTAGAGGGGCTGCTCGGCGCTGTCGCCGATCACCTCAATCTTGTCTATGGCACTTTCCCTGTCCCCTTCGATGATCACCAGGTCGGCGTCGGGGAAAAAGCGCTCGGCCAGTGTACGCGGGTCCAGCGTTCCGCCGTGACGGCCTGTCACCGCGAATTCGCTTTCGTTCATAATGGCGGCGCCGCCGGCTCCCGCCTCGCGGTAACGCCAGGTGTCCTTGCCGGGATGGTCCATCTGGAATTCGTGCCGCAGGTGTTTAATGATTGAAATTTTAAGCCCTTTTTCGGAGAAATGCCCTATAAGGCCCTCGATGAGGGTGGTCTTGCCCGAACCGGAGCGGCCGGTGATGGAAATTATCGCAGTCATGAACGCATCATGAAAATAAAATTTCATTCGTCAAGCCATAATAATTCAGGAAGTGTTAGTCTCGATGGGCGGGAATCCTGTTTTATGGGCACCGCCCTTTTTCAGGGGCCCCATTCATCCGACGGACGCCGACGATGAGCGGGCTCATCACCGATATCACCGGCTGCGTCATTGCCGGGGGCGCCAGCACCCGTTTCGGCAGAGACAAAAGCCTTTTTGCCTACCGGGGGAAACCCCTTATTGAGCACGTGCTGGGTGTGCTGTCCGGCATATTCGAAACGAACATCATCATCGCCGACGAATGCGCTAAATTCGCGCACCTGGGCCTGCCCTGCCATGCCGACCTCATCCCCGGCATGGGGCCCCTGGGCGGCCTGTATACCGGCCTTTCCGCCGTAAAGACGCCGCGCCTCTTCGCCGTGGCCTGCGATATGCCCGGCCTGGACGCAGGGCTCATACGGCACCTGGCGTCAGTGAGCGGCGCCGCGGACGTCACCGTGCCCTTCGTCGACGGCAACTACGAGGCACTGCACGCCGTTTATTCGAAGAACTGTGAACCGGCGGTCAAGAAAACCCTGGACGCGGGCAGGCGGCGTATCGTGAGTTTTTTCGACGAGGTGGACGTGCGAAAGGTGGAAGAAGAAGAAATACTCCGTTACGCCGAGCCGGGCATGGTGTTTGGGAACATCAACACGATGGAAGACCTGGGGGTGTGAACCGGGGCACCTGGTTCTACCCTTAACACTATTTTTTACATCTTTTTCACAATAAACACTTGACAGAAATGGCCGTAGTGAACTATGAACGGCTTTAATGAATTTTCTGGAAGCTATCGTCATGAACGCGCCGAAACACATCGAGCAGATGAACTGGTGGTGGTGGACCAACCCGAGGGTGTCCACCGTTTAGGCGTGTAAACACGGGAACTATAGAGCCGTGGGTGGACAACCGCCCGCGGCTTTTTTATTTTTGGCCCTTAAGCCGCGGGTATTATCAGACACCCGCGGCTTTTTTCGCGCCCGAACATCGACAGGAAAGGAGACCGAACCATGTACCCGTCACTGGAAGAAGCGAAAGAACTGGCGAAGCGGTACAACCGCATTCCCCTCTACCGGGAGCTGAACCTCGCCGGCCTTACCATGCCCTCCCTGCTTAAAGCGCTGTGCGCCAAAAAAGACGTGCTTTTCCTGGAAAGCGCCAGGGAGGACCGGGCCTGGAGCAGGTTTTCCTTCCTGGGCATCAACCCGCGCAGGGTCGTGTCGTTTTCCCGGGCCGGCCTGGTAGAGAACGGCCCCGACGGGCCGGTGAAGGTGCGGGCCGATTTTTTCGACTACCTGGAGGACGAAACCGGAAGGTTTTGCTCCCCCACCTTCGAAGAGTACGGTTCTTTCAACGGGGGTCTCGTCGGTTTTTTCAGCTATGAACTGGTGAACCATTGCGGCATCCTCCGGGGCCCCGTTCCCGAAGACCCCGGCACGCCCCTGGCTATGCTGGCCCAGATTGAAGACTTCATCGTGTACGACAACGTTCTGGACCGCTACTCGGTTTCGACACCGCTCTATGCCGACGGGCCCGGTTCGATTGACGACCGGTACGATGACGCGGCGGCGTACCTCGAAAAATTGGAAGCGAACATCCTCTATCTCGTCGATTCGGCCTCCATGCCCTACCTGCCCGCGCGGCCCGATGAGGTCCGTCTCGCGCACCGGTGCGGCCGGGAGGAATACATGGCCATGGTGGAAGAAGCAAAGGAACAGATCGCCGCGGGCGAGATCATCCAGGCGGTGGTGAGCGCCCGCAGCGATATCGTCGACCCGGTGGACCCCTTCCGGTTTTACCTGAAACTGCGCTCACTCAACCCGTCCCCCTACATGTTTTTCCTGAAATTCAACGACCTGCACGTGGTCGGCAGCTCGCCCGAAATCCACGTGAAGGTTGAAGGCCGCCGGGCCGTCCTCAGGCCCATCGCCGGCACCTCGCCGAAGGGGACGACGCCCGGGGAAAACGAGTCCCTGAAAGCGGCCCTGCTCGCCGACCCCAAGGAACGGGCCGAGCACCTGATGCTGGTGGACCTGGCGCGCAACGACCTGGGGCGCGTCGCCGCTCCCGGCACTGTGAAAGTGGAAAGCTTCATGCTGCCCGAAGACTATTCCCACGTCATACACCTGGTGTCGGTGGTGACCGCCGAGCTTTCACCCGAAAAGAGCCGTGTGGACGTGCTGAAGGAGAGCTTTCCGGCGGGCACCGTCACCGGGGCGCCGAAGGTGCGGGCCATCGAGATTATCAGCGGGCTTGAGCCCCACCCGCGGGGCATCTACGCCGGGGCGGTCGGCTACCTCGGGTACAACGGCGTCATGGACACCTGCATCGCCATCCGCACCGCCGTCTTCAACGGCCGCGAGCGGTATCTCCAGGCGGGGGCCGGCATCGTGTACGACAGCGTCCCTGAAAAGGAATTCGAAGAAACCCGGAACAAGCTGCGCGCCCTCTCCCTGAGCCTGGGCTACGCGGCGATTAAAGAGGAGGCGCCATGTTTCTGATGATCGACAACTACGACTCGTTCACCTACAACCTGGTGCAGTATTTCCAGGGGTTGGGCGAAACCATGGTAGTGCTGCGAAACGACGAGCCCCTGGACAGAATCGACCCCTCCCGTTGTACCGGTATCGTCCTGTCGCCGGGACCTTCCCATCCCGCCAATGCCGGCATTACTCTGGAGATACTCCGCGAATTCGCCGGCGTCCCCATGCTGGGAGTGTGCCTGGGCATGCAGGCCATGGCCCATGTTTTCGGCGGAAAAGTCGTGCGGGCCCGCCGGGTGATGCACGGCAAGGTGGACAGGGTACGCCACCGGGGAGGGAGGCTTTTCGCCGACGTCCCGGAAGAATTCGAGGCCGTGCGTTATCACTCCCTCGTCGCCGATCCCGCGTCACTACCCGAATGCTTCGAAACCGCGGCGTACGGATCGGACGGCGAGATCATGGCTCTCACCCACCGGGAGCGCTTTCTCTGGGGCGTCCAGTTTCACCCCGAATCGCATCTGACACATTACGGCATGACCATTATACGCAATTTTATCGGAGGAGCAAATGAACATTCAAAACTGCATCAAAGAGCTTCATGAGGGCGTGACCCTCCCGGAAGACCGTTCCCTGGAGCTGTTCAACGCCATCTTCGCGGGTGAGGTTAACGAGGTGCGGCTTGCCTCTATCCTGACGGCCCTTTCGGTGCGAGGCGAGACCAGCCAGGAGATCGTCGGGGCAGCGCTCTCGATGCGCTCTTTCGCGACGAAACTTCCAATTTCGGATAACGGCTTCTTCGACACCTGCGGCACCGGCGGCGACCACTCCCACTCGTTCAACATCTCCACGGCGGTGGCCCTCATTCTCTGTTCCATGGGAGTGCCCATGGCGAAACACGGCAACCGGTCTATGACCAGCAAAAGCGGTTCGGCCGATTTCCTCGAGGCCCTGGGGGTTCCCATCGGCCTTTCGGGGGATGAGGCCGCCGCTTATTTCCGGCGGCACGGCTTTATCTTCCTTTACGCGCCGAACTACCACCCCGCCATGAAACACGCCGTACCGGTGCGGCGGGCCCTGGGGGTGCGCACCATCTTTAATTTTCTCGGTCCCCTCACCAACCCGCTGGCGCCGAAAAGACAGGTGGTGGGTGTCTTTCATCCCCGGCACCTGCCCCTGTACGCCCGTGCCGCCGCCTGCCTGCCCTACGAGCGCATACTGGTCTATTCAGCCGACAGCGGCATGGACGAGGTCTCGCCGGTGGAGCCCACCCATGTGGTGGATGTGCACGGCGGCACAGAGCGGTCCTTTTCCATCGACCCGGACGCCTACATCACCCCCGCCGAGGCGGCCGGCCTTCCGTTTCAGAACAGCGCCGAAGAAAACGCGGCAGCCTTCATGGAAACCATCATGAGCGCCGAGCCCACCCCCCTGGGGAAGCTGCTGGCCCTGAACACCGCCCTGGCCCTCTACGCCCTCAACGGCGAGGAAGGTTTCGCACGCCGGTACGGCCGCGCCCTTGACCTGGTCCACAGCGGCCAGGTCGCCCGGAAGGTTAATGAAATGCGGGAGGCCGCGCGGTGAACGGGGGCTTCAGTTTGGACCGAATGCGCGAACGCAAGGAGTCGGATATCCCGTCTCTGGAAAAAACGCTGAAATTAATGCCCGAACGGCGACGGGCGCGTCACCTTTTGTCAACACCCGCGGACGGCGGCATCGGGATCATCGCAGAAGTAAAAAAGGCCTCGCCGTCCCGGAGAGATGTCCGCGCGGTGGAGCCCTCACGCCAGGCGTGCCTCTACCGGGAAGGCGGCGCCCTGGGAGTGAGTGTGCTCACCGATGGCGCCTTTTTTGCCGGATCCTGGGACGACCTCGAAGCGGCGGCTGCCGTTGTCGATGCGCCGGTGCTCTGCAAGGAATTTGTATATTTTGAGGAACAGATCGATATGGCCGACCGGCTCGGCGCCGACCTGGTGCTTTTGATCGCGCGTACGCTTTCCGACAAGGAACTGAGGCGGCTGTACCGCCACGCGCTGGACCGCTCCATCACTCCGCTGGTCGAGGTGCACCGCCCGGCTGAGCTTGCAAGGGCGCTGTCCCTGGACCCGGAATTCCTCATGGTGAATATGCGCGATCTCGGGACCCTTGCCCTGGAATTCAGAACCGGCATCGAAACGCTGCGGGCCATACCTGAAGGAATATTGAAAATTTCCGCCAGCGGTGTCGCCGGCCGGGATGACATTGTTCGGATACACGATAAAACCGGCGCGACGGTCTTCCTGGTGGGCAGCGCCCTTATGG
>Ga0129302_1003636_pt1 | contig 10440 bp, 9 predicted proteins | sample BlaSprsedimmetaG_FD_94476 | JGI IMG/M metagenome (GOLD analysis project Ga0129302, IMG submission 94476) | Hot spring sediment bacterial and archeal communities from California, USA to study Microbial Dark Matter (Phase II) - Blank Spring... | ecosystem: Environmental > Aquatic > Thermal springs... | reverse complement strand
CTCCAACTGCAAACCAAGCACGTCTGACGGGCGGTGCTTTCTCGGCTGTTGCAGCTGGGACACCTGCATTTGCAAATCTTATTGTAGTCGGACAACACGGTACTATCATTTTTGATGAACTTGATGTAAACACCCAAGAGCATATCTTTACTACGGTTTCTGTTATTCCCGAGCCGATGACGATGGGTCTGCTGGGTCTTGGCGCTCTGTTTCTGCGTCGCCGCAAATAAGCGAGACCGATCCGCTTAACCAAACTCGTAAAGACAATGTGTGTAAAGAGGCGCAGCCGCAGAGGCTGACGCCTCTTTTTTATTGACGATTGACGATTGACGATTAGTTCTTAGTTCGTAGTTCTTGGTTTCAAAAAATCTTCGTGCTCTTCGTGTCCTTCGTGGTAAAATGCAGAGGCCGGAAGCCAGAAGATAGAGGTTAGAGGATAGAAGTCAGAAAGGATCCGCGTTTGTAATGGATTACCAATATACCGACTATTTTTTGAATGAAGTTTTGCGGAAACGGCCGTATATAGATAAAAAGTGGTGTATTGAGGTAATCGAAAATCCGATAAAGACAGAAAAACAGGGAAATAACCGGTATCGCTTTTGGGGCAAAGTTGACCAGCTCGGCGGCAGGATATTGAGAGTCGTTACTTTAAGCGACAGGAAAACGATTCATAACGCTTTTCCCGATAGGAGTTTTAAGACATGAAATTAAATTATTATCCGGACACAGATTCTCTTTATATTGACATGGCGGACAGGCCCAGCACTGAGAGCAAGGTTATCTCGGATGGCGTTGTACTGGATTATGACAAGGACGGCAATCTTGTCGGGATTGATCTGGACAATGCCAGCCGGATTGTGGACCTCAAAGAACTGGTCTTGAACAAACTGCCGATGCAAAAAGAGACGATTGTGGCATGACGTCAGCCACGAATTGATATTAGCCGCCAGCTGCCGGCAACCATCAAGAAAGCTGGAAACCGGTCGCTGGGAACCCAAAAACCTTCGTGCTCTTTGTGTCCTTCGTGGTAAAATAATGGGGATGCGACAGAGGTTAAGATTCACCACGGAGATCACGAAGGTCACGAAGGAAAGAGATGGGGATAACAAAGAAATAATTTGAATTCTTCGTGCCCTTTGTGGTTAATGTAAATCCAAATCTGTGTAATCCGCGGTTGAAAAAGGAACAGAGAATGATGAATTTAGACTCAAGAATTAGTAATTCAGCATTAAAAATTGCCTTTTTCCTTTTGTCTTTTGCCCTTTGCCTTTTGTCCGGCTGTCAGTCTTCCGTGCAAAACGCGCAGACAGCTTTTCCGAAAGAATTGGCGGGTGTTTGGCAGGTGGATTCAGGCCGTAAAGCGGTGGAACTGGACGAGGCGGGCGATCTTGTTTCATTTACCTTTGCGGCCGGCTTGAAAATCAATGTTGCCCAGGGTGGTCTGCATCAAGAAGGGCAAACGCCGGGTTCAATGCTTTTTATGATACTTGGAGAAACGCCGGTTGAATATGATCCGGCAACCCGAAATTTGAAGGTCACTGTCCATTTTGATGATTACCGTATTGAAGTACCTGGGATGGCGCTTTCCGGTACAATGACAGAAATTCTTGAAGGGACGGTCAGCAACGACAATACGGAATGGCTGGCCACTTCAACCGTTACTACCACAATTGAAAATCAACCCCAATTGACTGATGCCGCAGATACCCGCTATCTTTTTCGCAAAGTCAAATAGGCTGTCAATAGGTATATAAACTTATACCTTCGGAATCCGTTCCCGGATAATCAAGGCGTATTTCTCCTGTCTTAGGCCTATAAATCCATCCATTTTCACCGGTTGCCTCTCCAGGCATGTCCATATCATCGGGAATGTCCATCACCGTAATTAACTTATTAAAAGGATTTGCTGGAAAACCGCTTATATACGGCCCGTAGATATAATCATCGTTCGGGATTTTTGAGTAAATGTATTGGCCGTTCAGATTTGTGCAATGAACCAGTTGCATTAACCATGTTCCCCTTGGCCCTGCTGCGCCGTTAATATATCCCGGTGGTGTGCCGTTATGTTCGGCGGTGTATCTTTCGATGGCTTCTCTGAGGAGTTTGAGGTTGGCTTTTGCCTGGGTTTCTTTGGCTTTTTGCTGGTGGTTTTGGAATTCGGGGACGACGACGGCGGCCAGTATGCCGAGGATGGCTACGACGATCATCAATTCCACGAGCGTAAAGGCGCGCCGAATTAGTTTTGAGTTTTTAGTTTTTAGTTTTGAGTTTTTCACGTTCTTGAGTTATTATATCTTCATCTATCTGCCTGCTCACTTCCCCGCCTACATTCCTACATTCCTACATACTTTCTTTTTATCGGCATTCTATGCGGGGAGGTTAATGAATCGGGCGGTCGAATAATGCTTGTCAAAGGGTGGTGTGCGGCCTAAAATGAGCCTTCAGGTACGGTTTTCGTGATGTGCTGATTCATGGCTATATGGATGTTGATCTAAATCAAGTCTGGAAAGTCATTGATTGTGATTTACCGAGTCTTAAAGAAGCCGTTGATTATCTTTTAAAGTAATGAGGTTCATATGAAGGTATTGCTGGTTGGCAGCGGGGGTCGCGAGCACGCGCTGGCGTGGAAGTTGGCTCAGTCAAAGAAGTTAGATCATTTGTATATCGCGCCGGGCAACCCGGGGACGGCGGCGTTCGGGACAAATGTCGAGATTTCGGACACAGATATTGACAATCTGGTTGAATTTGCCAGGGCCAAGCAGATTGATCTGGCGGTGATCGGGCCGGAAGATCCGCTGGCGGCCGGGGCGGTCGATGCGTTTGCTGCGGCCGGGATCAAGGCGTTCGGGCCGAGCGCGGCGGCGGCGAAGCTGGAGGCCGACAAGGCGTTTGCCAAGCAGATTATGCGGGCCAACAGCATTCCCACGGCTGAAAGCCGGATGTTTACCGATTTCAAGGACGCCAAGGCGTATATCGCCAGCCGGGATGAGGCGGTGGTGGTCAAGGCTGCCGGGCTGGCCAAGGGCAAGGGGGTGTTCGTGTGCGATGAGCCGTCCGAGGCGATTTTGGCCGCCGAGCGGATTATGGTCGATGGCCTCTTCGGCGACGCCGGGCGGGTGGTTGTGGTCGAGGATAAGCTGCTGGGGCAGGAGGCGTCAATTCTGGCGTTTGTTGATGGGCGAAGTATTTATGTGATGGAAACTGCCCAGGACCACAAGCCCATCGGCGAGGGGGATACGGGCGATAATACCGGCGGGATGGGGGCGTACAGTCCGGCGCCGATCGTGACCGACAAGCTGCTGGCCCAGATTGTGCGCGAGGTGCTGGTGCCGACGGTCGATGGGATGAATCGCAACGAGACGCCGTACAAGGGGGTGCTGTATGCGGGGATGATGTTGACCCAGGGCGGGCCGCGTGTGCTGGAGTTTAATGTGCGGTTCGGCGACCCGGAGACGCAGCCGATTTTAATGCGGATGAAGGGCGATTTGCTGGAGGTGATGCTGGCGGTGTGCGAGGGAAGGCTGGATCAGGTGAGTCTGGATTGGGACAAGCGTCCGGCGGTGTGTGTGGTGATGGCGTCGGGCGGGTATCCGGGATCGTATGAGAAGGGCAAAGTGATTCAGGGACTGGAGGAAGCCGGGAAAATGGACGATGTGATGGTGTTTCACGCCGGTACGGCCAAACGCGACGGAGAGATTGTCACCAGCGGGGGACGTGTGCTGGGGGTAACGGCACTGGGCGAGACGATAGCCCGGGCCAAGGCGCGGGCCTATGAAGCAGTGGACAAGATTTCGTTTGAGGGGGCGACTTATCGTCGGGATATTGCGGATAAGGCGTTGAAATCAAGTTAAAAGTAAAAAGGCAAAAGGCAAAATTGAGCAGTCGGCCTTTGGGCGAGTCATTCAATGGTAGTCGATGAATAAGGAACGCGGGGTTTTGCGATGGCTGGGGCGGTGGCTGCTGCGGCTTGCGGTGTGGTCGGCGGTGGTCGCGGGGCTTGCGTATGGGGCGAGCCGATGGTATCTGCCGGCGGTGGTGCAGCGGCAGCTTTCGCAGCGGTTGCCTGAGGCGGCGGTGGCGGTGCAGGGGGCGCGGTTCAGCGGCCTGGGCGTGCTGATTAAGGGGCTGGCGGTTGCGGAGGATGAATCGTTGTTGGCCAATTCACCGATTTTTTTTGCGGAACGTGTGCGGGTCAGTTATGCGCCGGGCAAGTTGGTGCAGCGTCAGTTGTCAATCGGTTCGGCGGTGATCGGCGATGCGGTACTGACGATTGAATACGAGAAGGACAAAGGCTGGAATGTGCAGCGGCTGGGAGCGGTTGCCGGCGAAACGGTCGCCGCTGCGCTGCCGCTGGTGCGTGTGGAGCGTGCGGCGGTTCGCGTGCGGCGGATTGAGGCGGGCAACGTCGAGACGATCACGGCGGTGGGGCTGAACGGGCGGTTGGCCGCGGCGGGCAATGACGGGTTGTATGGGTTTTCCTTTCAGGCGGATGATCGGTTGGCGCTGTCGGGCAGTTGGGCGGAAGGGACGTTACGCCTCGGCGATGGCGACGCGATGCATCGGCTGCGTCTGACGGGGCAATTGCGGATGCCGCAGACGCGGATACTAGGCAATGCCTGGAATGTGGATGATATCGAGTTGGCGTGTGCGTTTGACGCCGAGTCGGTGGAGGTGGAGCGTCTTGCGTTTCTGATGGGCGAAGGGACAGGCGCCGCTTCAGCGCGTGCGGAGTTTTCGCGCGAGGGAGCATTTGAGGCTTCGATTGATCTGGCGGGGTTTACGTTGACAGATGCGCCGGCGGTTGACGCCGTGGTGTACGACCGGTCGGTGCTGGACTTGCTGGGGCCGGCGGCGTCGCGATTTTTGAATCGTTTTCGGCCGCGGGGGACGGGCGATGTGCATCTGCAAGTTCGCGGACGATGGGATCATCTGCGGGAGGCGGAGGCGTACGGGCAGGTGATCTGTCGGGACATTTCGGTGCAGGACGAGCGGTTTCCGTATCGGTTGGAGCAGATGACCGGGACGATTGAGTTTTCGGGCCGGTCTCTGACGCTCAATCGGCTTGTATGTCGGCACGGCGAGTCGGAGTTTGCCATTGAGGGCGGTGTTGACGGGTTCGGACCGAATGCGGAGCTTTGGCTTCGCGTGGTCAGCGGGCAGATTCGGTTTGATGAGGACGTCTATCGGGCGCTGGGGCCGGAGGCCAAGCGGCTGTGGTTTGCGTTTATGCCGTCGGGGACGGGGGCGATTGATCATCAGTATCGGCGGTTTGGCGATGGTCGGCGAACGCGGCGGCTGGAGGTCGAATTGATTGATGCGGGGGTGATCTATGAGCATTTTCCCTATCCGCTGGAGCATTTGACAGGGCGTGTGGTGTTTGAGCCGAATTGGGTTACACTGTCAAATGTCAGGGCTGCTTACCCGGACGGGCGCACCGTGGCGATCAGCGGGACGGCAGCGGGCAGCGACGATTTTTCGATTCGCATTCACGCGGATCGGATACCGGTGGACGCGATGCTGCTTGAGGCGATGACGGCAGCGCAGCGGGATTATTTCGAGCGGTTTGAAATCGATGCAGGGATGGCGTCCGCTGAAATTGAGGTGTTTGCCGATCCATCGGGCGAGCGCCCGTTCGACTATCGGATTGACACGGAGGTCTCGGCCAGTCGCCTGGTGTATGCGGATTTTGCGGCGCCGCTGGAGGACGTACGAATTGCCGCCGAAGCCAGGCCCGGGACGATTGAATTGGAACGGTTGACAGGAAGCAGCGGACCGGGTCGCTTATCGCTGACCGGGCATTTAACAGAGCAGGGCGTTGATCCCAACCTGCCCGGGGTGTGTCTGGCGATTGAGGCGGCGGCGTTTCCGCTGACAGAGGCGTTCTGGGCGGCTGCTGAGCGGTATATCCAGCCGGGTATGCTGAAGATCAGGCCGTATGGCCCGGTCCACGTGTCGGGTCGTTGGAGCCGGAATCTTCCCGAAGCGGAGTGTGCGCCGATGGATGTGACCGTGGTCTGTCATGCGACGCCGCTGCGGATTGACGGGCAAACGGCCGGCCAGGCCTTCGGGACGGTGCGGATTGAAAAGCAGCGTATTCGACTGGAGCATTTTCGCATTGAGCAGGCGGAACTGACCGAGTCGCTGGCCGCGGCGATGCCGGATCGGATGCGACAGGCTTATGAGCAGATGGAACTGACGGGACGAATTGATGCGTCGGTTTCGACGGCGGCGCTGATGCTGGACGAAGAGGGACTTGGCGGAATGGAGGCAGCCGGGCGATTGTCCATGAGAGAGGTCAAGAGCCGAACGACGGATTTTGTCGAGCGACTGAACGGATCTATTGAAGGGCGTTTTTCTCTTGACGCCGACCAGACCGTTCAGGAGCTTGAAGCGTTTTACCAAATGGAAGGATTTCGTCTGCGCGGACGTGAAATTGACCGGCTTTCGGGGCGGGCGGTGTTTGATCCGAATGACGGAGTGCTCGTGAGTCGGAATTTTTCCGCGGCGCTGGGGGAAGGCATCGCAAACGGTTCGTTGACGGTGGATATTCAGGGGGACCAGTCGTTTTTAGGCTATACACTTGATCTGATGTTTGAGGGGCTTGATGTGGCTCGGCTTGTTTGGGCCGATCAGGTATTCGAACGGGACGCCCCGGAGGAGCGAGGCAAAGTGAAGGGAACGCTGAGCCTACAGGGGCGCGCCGGCCGGAGCGAAACGAAACAAGGTCGTTTGGACGCGACAGTTTCCGACATGAGGCTTGGCAGACAATCGATGATCGGCAAGGTGCTGACGGCGATTCAGTTCCGCGAGCCGAAAGATTATGTCTTCAATCGGATGGAGCTGGATGCCTTTATTCGAGGCGACGAAGTGGCGCTGGATCGTATTCGGATTGTGGGGCGGCCGTTTGTTTTTCACGGAGATGGGCGGTTGAATCTGAAGACCCATCGCGTTGCGGTGGATCTGGTGGCATTGGGCGGTCTGGCAGGAACGGAAACGGTGATTCTGGATTCGCTGCTGCGGGGATTGGGGTCGGCGTTCTGGAAAATTGAGATACGAGATGATATGCACGACCCGACGATTCGGACGATTTCGCTGCCTATCCTGCAATTGCCGCTGGACTTGCTGAGGCGATAGGTCAGAGGCTGGATTTTGGATTGGGGTGAACCGGTGTGCGTCGGCGGGAGTATATTATAGAATCAGAGAGGTTTTTTGCCTTGCAGCGGAGAAATTCAATAATTTCCTTCTGCAAGCGTTTGACGGGCTGTTTTTTTGTGATAGTATGGAGGCGGTTTGGTCGAAGATATCGAATAGATGTCGGATTTTTTTCGCACTCATAGATATAGGAATGGGTTTGCCGATGCGCTGGCTTGTGACGCTGTTTTTTCTTGGGATCGTGGTTCTGCCGTACCCGCTTTCGGCGGCAGAATCGTCTGTATCCGCAACGGCGTCTGAGGAGGACCCTGCCCGTCAGTTGCGGATTTATCGGGAGGCTCTTCTTCAGGGCAGTACGGAAGAGATTCGTATCGACGCCGCGGTGGGGTTGCTATTGAATCGAGATTCGGCTGGTCGTGATTTGTTGGTTTCAGTGCTGCGTATGCCCGATAACACGGCGGCCACGCGGGCTGTTTGTCGTGCATTGATCAAAACCCGCGCCGCGGGCACAAGCATTGGTTCCCGGGAGATGTTTATGGCGCCGCTGGTGGACCTTCTGATCGGCGCTGACGGGGAATCGGCGCAGCTTGCGGCCGAGGCGTTGCTGGTTTTTGGATTTGACGATCTCAGTGAACGTCTGTATGCATTGTCACATGATACCTCATTGGACAGACGGGCCAGGCAAAATGTGATTTACGCCCTTCAAATCCGTCCGGAACCGGCGGCTCTGAGCGAACTGATCCGGCTTTTGGATGAGGCGGACGCCGAGGTGGCCCGCGCGGCCGAAGCGGCGCTTCAGGAGGCGTTCGGTATTCCGGTGGGCACGAGTCGGCAGGTTTGGAAACAGATACTGGATGATTTGAGGCAGAAAAGCCCGAATGAGATTCGGCGCGAGCGTCTGTTGCGTCAGGAAATGAAGCTGCGTGAGATGCAGGCCGAGCGCGATCGCTGGCAGCGATTGTATCTGGAGTCGCTGGACAAGCAGTATGATACCGCCGATGAGACGGCGCGGACGACGATGATCCTGAGTCGGCTGGATTCGGAGATGGCGGCGATTCGTGTGTGGGCACTGGATAAAATTGATCGTCATCCGTCCGACGGACAGGCCGCGATGCGTGAAAAGCTGCTGGCGCTGCTGGCCGATGAGTCGCGTTTGGTTCGGCTCAAAACCGCACGGGTGCTGAACAATATGAGCGCCCTGAATCCGGCGGAAAAATTACTGGAGCGGCTGCGCCTGGAGGAGGATTCCGAGGTGGCACTGGCGATGTTCGAGGCGCTGGGCGAGGCGTGTTTTTTTGCGTTTTCACCGGGGTCGAAGATAGAACTGCCCGAAACGATTAAACATCAGACGCTCGAAATAGCCGAAACATATCTTGAATCGGACAATATTGAGACCGCCAAGAAAGGCGCCGAGATTGTTCGTAAGTTGCTGGAATTGAACGGCTTGCCGCCGGAAAAGTCAATGGATTATCTGATGCTTCTGGCCAAGCGTTACGAGATTTCTGTGCAGCGCAATTCTGCCTTGCGGGGTGAATTGCTCGGAATGATGGCGCGGTTGTGCGGTCAGGGCGCTCAACGGGAGCGTGCGGCGGGGCTGTATCAGCCGTATTTTGTTGAGGCGATTGGAATTGACGATAATCCGCCGGTGCGTTTGGCGGCGGCAAGAGGATTGTCGAATCTGGATAAGTCCGAGGCGCTGAAACTATATAAGCAACATAATTTGACCCAAAAAGGCAGTGCGGCCGTGCTGCAACTTGTGATTGATGCGGCCGCTCAGGCGGGCCGACCTGACGATCTGGAGTGGTTGGCGGGGTTTTTGACATCAAATGGACATTCGGAATCTTCTATTCAGGCGTTTCGCGCGATTTGTCAGCGTGCCGGGGCCGGGATTTGTGCGGAGTGGGCGAATCGGCTGGCTAATGACGGATTGCAGATCGGGCTTGTACGGGAGTTGCTGGAACTTGCCGAACAGAAGGCAAGCGTCGAAAAGAATGAGCTTTTACTGGCGGATGTGCGAATCCGTCTGGTCGAGCGATTTGTTCAGCGGCAGATGCCCGACCAGCTTGCCGGGTATGTGCAGCGGCTCAAGGCCGCAGGCGGGAATTTGGCATTTCCGGATGCCGTCGCCGGACGCGCGGTCGAGGCGCTGGTGATGGGCGGTTTTTTTGATGCGGCCTGCGATCTGGTGCGTGTTCGGCTGGAGCGGGATAGCCTGCACAAGGAATCGGACATTGTGGTTAAATTGGATAGCTTTTTCCGATCTGAATTAGTCCATCGCGAGGCGAAAGCCAGTTTGTTGGCAAAATTGTCGGGATTGGGCGGCAATGCCGAAAGCGGACTTTTCCCATCTATGATTAGGGTATGGCAGGAGCAGGTGGCGGTTCCGCCTGTGGCCGTGAGCGCATCGGAATCCAACGAGCCGCAAGGGCCGTAATTGGCCGGCGTGATTGAAGGGGTTTGTTTTTTTGATTTTTTTGAAAAAATCAAATTTTTCTGTTTGATTTTGCGCGGCGGCAATTATATACTCTTCCTTTTGCAATGGTTGCAGGACGAAGAATCCCTCTTTAGAAACAGCGAGCCGATGCAATCGACGGGTCGTGATAAGGGTCAGACGGGTTGGTTTCCGGCGGACGGAAATGACCTGAGGTGTTTTATTTACAGGCAGTTGCTGCTGTAGCTCAGTGGTAGAGCGCGTCCTTGGTAAGGACGAGGTCATGGGTTCAAGTCCCATCAGCAGCTCGGTAATCCAAACAGACCGGCGGATATTGCAGGGCGGTTTTGCCCGGCAAGAGTCGGTATTTTTTTGAATAGGCGGCAAGCGATCAGCGGTTAACAATAAATCAGGAAACTTAGCAGATTAGAGGAATCAACCGAATATCAGGAGATTGTAAAAATGGCTAAGGGTGTATTTCAGCGTACAAAACCACACGTGAACATCGGGACTGTCGGTCATATCGACCACGGGAAAACGACGTTGACCGCAGCGATTACGATGCGTATGGCGGTCAAGCACGGCAGCGGCAATATCCGCAAGTATGATGATATTGACAATGCGCCGGAAGAGAAAGAACGCGGTATTACGATTAACACGGCTCACGTCGAATATGAGACCGCCAATCGTCATTATGCGCACGTGGACTGCCCCGGTCACGCGGACTATATCAAGAACATGATTACCGGCGCCGCCCAGATGGATGGCGCCATTCTGGTGGTGGCGGCCAGCGACGGTCCGATGCCTCAGACCCGTGAGCACATCCTGCTGGCCCGTCAGGTGAACGTGCCGCGCAT